>Ga0115008_10000222_pt1 | contig 39185 bp, 35 predicted proteins | sample FraStrMetagenome_FD_87164 | JGI IMG/M metagenome (GOLD analysis project Ga0115008, IMG submission 87164) | Marine eukaryotic phytoplankton communities from Arctic Ocean - Fram Strait ARC3M Metagenome | ecosystem: Environmental > Aquatic > Marine > Oceanic | place: Fram Strait | collected... | reverse complement strand
TCCTAACCTGCAAGACCTGACAACCTGCATTCTTTAAAAGGAGATTTTTTGTTTTTTCTCATTATTTTTGTGAGTCCATGAAGCAATAGCAGTAATAATTTCTTAGTATTGTCTTACATTTTTCACGTCTAGACGTGTGAGATTCTAAATCTACGTCCAAGAGTTTATTTTTGTAACAACAATATTGCCATATTTTCACCGTTTTTTCAAAGATAAAGTTTAGAAAATCTAAATAGATTCAAAAAATCACTCTCTACTCCTCCAGCAGCCAACTAAGACCTCACAGCTACAACCACAATGCTATAACAGAAAGATAGTATTGGTTGCCAGCGCATCGAGTGTACGTTCTTTCATGGTATTGTCAGTAGCTTCGTGGGCTTGCAGATATTTCCAAAATCATATTGAGCATGGGCCCTGGTCGTCTTGACTCCAGTAATCAGTTCTCTAGGTCCAATAGTTTGAGACACGCCATTAGCAGGAGGGAAAGCGTTGATCTAAAAACCATTGCGATAATTAGACCAATCACTAGGCGCTTGGTCAATTTTGGGTGGGACATGGTAGCTCGGGAAACCTTCTTTACATGACGGATGCCTCGTTTAATGAATGTCACATGTTCGTCGTTGGATACATGATCAAAAAAACATTATTATCGGCGAAGTCATCCTGGAGGCAGTCGAAGCTGCCATTCATTTGGATTTGTTCGATATTGAAGCCTCTGGTGGTATAGACGTTCTTCACTTTGAGTATAGCTTGCAAATAGGTCTCACTCTTAAGGTACTTGAGGGCTTGCACAGTGTAAAACTGTAGGTGCTTGGATTTTGTGAGGAAGAAGGGGATGCCATTGACATAGAATACATCGGCACCAAGAGTTGTGTTTTTGTAGTTCTTCATGATATGCTTTGGAACAGGAGAGAGGCGTTCATCCGAAGGGACGTTGGCTTTGCGAGTTGTCCTCCCTTTTTAATCCGTGGATGTCGGGGCCGTAGACATCCTCGGCAATAATGGCGTCACGGTGGTGGACCGTGCAGCCCGGAAGCTTGTTGTTATCAATAATATCGAGGAACTTCTGAAGTGGAGGGTAGCTAATAGTGCCTTGAAGCTCTCTGGCTTTCTTGGCTCTTCGTACGTCAAGATCGGAATATTGAGATTCTTTTTCTTTGACAGTGACCACAGTGAGCATACTCCATCCTCACTGTTCACTTTTGAGTAATATAAACCATGTCTTGATTTACAAACCCTGCGGAGGGTTCCATCATTCCTATGGACATACAGGGCGTTATCAATAGCCGTGTCCATAGTGATTCGCATGGTGTCCGAGACAAGACCAAGAGAGAGAACGTTCGCGATTCCATCCGAATAGTACCAGACTGTTCCGAAAGCTGCAAAGTCGTCAATCATATAAACTTTTACAACACCGGAGTTACAGCGGACGCGAGTAAATGCACCATTTGGAGCTAGTCGTATATTCGTTACGAGGTCCGGGTTACAAAAGATGTGGAGGGTAGATTCGCTGTCTAATAAGATCCAATTGTCCAAGGTGGCTGGTGATTGGGCGAAGCATACGTGACGATCTTCGTGAAGGAGATCAGCAAGTCCTCGTCGGTACCCAGTAGGGTCACCATTCACGAGTTGCAGGATATCCTCACTGGCGTTACCTTCAATAGCAGAGAAACGTTTCTCGATGTTCACAGCGTAATCGGTTTCGAGAGCTGCATGCTTCTTCAATTTGTGATCCAGAGCTTTTTCCAACGAAGCTTTCTTGATACTGTTTTCAATCATCCTTGGTGGGCTTAATTGGGGAATTCCATCTTTGTCGAGGTCATCTGAGTCAAAATCCGGGTATCTTTTCGGGTCTAAGGTGGGGATGAAATCATCAAAGTCAATGAGCTCTAGAGTGCGTACTGTTTGCTTGATCTTTCCTCCTCAGGTTAAGCCGGCGTATTTTTGTAGACCCTGTTCAAAGGTCTCCATCTGTACACCTAGATTTTCCTACTTTCCATCGATTACTACCTCCAAACCTTTGGTTGTTCCTGTGAACTTTTCCTTGCCGTTGTCGTTCTTCGGGTCACCTGGCTTGGTATCCTTGTTAGGTCGTGGCTTGAATCCGTGGTTGTTGGTGGTGGTGGTTGTGGTGGTCATGTTGATGTTGTCACGTTCGTGTTGATCTTTTTTTATTGTTTTGTATAGGTGAGTCGGCTGCTGCTTCGAGTCTTCGACGTTGGTGGAGTTACTTCTTATTTTCCTTGAATGGAGCGACCCTTGGGCTTCTGCTTGGGACGTTCAATGGATTATTTGCGTGTATAGCTTGGATGACCGACTTTGCTTCGCTTGGTAATTTGATTTATTTTATGTTGAGTTGAATAACTAGTATCCAGTTCTGCTGTTTCAGTTTGAAAGGTGAGAGTTATCAAAATCTTAAAAAGTAAAATACATGCAAACGTAAGTGTTATATTATTTTATATTATTCTGTTGATTAGATAAAATAAATCAAATTATGTGAACAACGCTCACATAATTTGATTTCTATACGCTTGGTCAGGAACATACAAGAATAATCAATCTTGCCAAATTGAATCCCAGGAACATTCAAGAATAAATCAGTCTTGTTAAATTGATTCCCATTAAGCGTGATCCGTCCATCTCAAATGCCCCACGCCCAACATTTGGAACGTTGTTTTGAATTTATTTGTTTTCGATGTCAACCTTTTATACAACCTCTAGCACTAGTATTCGAATAATATCGATGATGTCATTTGGAGAATGAACGGGTTTACTTTCGCCACATACCTTGACTTAAATAGAGGCTATTATCATTTCGTCCTTGACATTGAAAGTCAGTAATTATGTGGAATTGTCCTCTCGTGGGGCAACTACGCCTACCGATGCCTTCATCAGGGTTGTGTGGTAGCCAGCGATGTATTTCAATACAAGATGACTATGATTTTCTCAGGTTTTGAAGACATCATTGTGTATATAGACAATATCCTGCTATATACAAAGAAAATTTTCAAGCATCATATACAACCTCTAGCACTAGTATTCGAAGAGCTGAAACGCAACAAACTTCACGTACACATTGAGGAAACGTTCTTAGCTAGCCAGAAGGTGGATTATCTCTTATACACACTTACTCCTGCGGGGATCGAACCACAATCGAAAGAGATTCTTCTAATCCTACATTTTGATTCACCTTCCAACAAGAAACGCCTAAAGTATTTCCTTGGTTTTGTCAACTACTACAAAAATATTGGCACCATCGCTCTCATAAAATTGAGCCATTGACTCGCATTACATCCAACAAAATCAAGTCCAAATGAACGAATGCCCAAGAAACAGCATTCAAACGCATCAAGAAGATCATGGCACATAAGGTCCTTCTATCATATCCTGACTTCACCAAAGACTTCCATCGATATACTGATGCCAGCGACATGCAGCTAGGCAGAGTCATTGTATAAGAGGGTAAACCGATTTCTTTTTATTCGCGCAAGCTTACACCTCCACAAAAGAACTATACAGTTACGGAGAAAGAGTTACTCTCTATTGTTGAAACCACAGAGTTGCATCGCACTATCCTATTCGGGTTCCCTTTGATATTCCATTCGGATCACAAAAATCTCTCTTTCAACAACTTCAAATCTGAGAGAGTTCGTCGTTGGCGCCTCCTATTAGAAGAATACACGCCAGGCAAGGAGAAAATTGTTGATGACACGAGTAGTCGGTACCTGACGCAACCTATCTGCAACAATGATGTGATGGAAGTTAATACCCTCGCACCAGACGATGACGACATGCTGGTGAGCTACGCCAAATTGCCGACCCGAAAATTCAATTTTTTTTTACTCTCCAAACGTACCTACATTACTACCACCATCTTCGGCCACAATTTGGCCATTTACAAGGGCAAAATTGTCATTCCCGACAGCTTGGTCATGCGTTTCATCGAATGGTACCACCAAATTCTCAACCATCCCGGACAATACCGCACCCATCAAAATATTTCTGAATACTTCTTCCATCGCGGTCTTTCATTTCTTACCTCGAAGTTTATCAAGTACTGTCCAATCTGCCAACAATGGAAGCGTCTAGGCCGTCGATACGGTAAAATACCTGCTCATACAACACAATATCAACCTTAGGTGTGTATCCAGATTGATCTATTTGGTCCGTGGTCCTTCGACGATGTAAACGATACTACCCGGTAAATCAAATCAGTCACCATCGTTGACGTTTGTACTAGATGGATCGAGATACAAAAGTACGGGTCCAAGAAATCAGAAGACTCTCGCTTATTATCGACAGAGAATGGCTGAGCTGTTATCGTCGTCCATCCTACGCCATCTTCGACAACGGCACGGAGTTCTCGTCTGAATTTCAAGAGCTTCTAATCAGTTATGGTATCAAGCCTAAGCCACAACGGTTAAGAATTCACGAGCTAACTCCATCGTCGAGCGCAGCTATCTCACTATAGCGGAGAATCTCAGAACTATGAACCTATCAGCACGTACTTTTGATGAAGACTCAATTCACGTAGTGCTATAGAATGTTGCTTTCGGTTTCTGCGCCACTTATCACTCTATCCTTCGCTCCAATCCTGGCCAACTTGTGTTCGGACGAGACATGATCGTAAACGCAAATTGGAAAACAGTCAAAGATCGGAGAGAATGAAATATGCTTTTGAACAACGCCTGTGAAAACAGCAGCCGCCTTTCTCACGACCATCAACCTGGCGACAAAGTCTTTGCGACTAATCGTGATATCAAACGCAAGCTTCACCCGAATGAAGGTCCATTCTTAATTCACAAAGTACACACCAATGGCACCGTGGAAATCCGTCGCTCTACGAACGTGACAGAAAGAGTCAACATCCGCAGGCTCCGCCCTATCCTTTAATCCGGCTCCATCGTGGAAGCGAATGCACAGTTTACACTGTACGAGTCCTTCGTGAACCTTAGATTCTACTTGTGCTCTGCCTCGAATCTTATATCCTACATTTTCAAGACCGAATGTCTTGCAAGAACTAGATTGACAAGATCCGATAGATTTGTAAGACCGAACGTCCTGGAAGAACTAAATCCTTTTAACTTACTTTAAAGCAATCACTTTTCTCTATTACGACTTTTATTTACTACGTACTACGTCGACATACGGCACATGATTTATGATTTACGCTAGTTGAATTATCGTAGAGTGCTTGCATCAAGGTAGATTTGCCTGCACCCGCCATTCCAACGATGATGACAGTTATAGGCACGCTCTCTTTTACACCAAGTTTCCAACCCCACCTTCATCAATCGTAACACGTTGAAACACTGGTAAGTCATCGATTTTCCGATGTCATCAATATCACGATTGATGTCCCACTGTTCCCACTGTGGGCTGCGGCTGCGGCTGTGGGGTGGACAATTCGGAAGATGATAGATCTACGTGTCTACGAACAGTGAACTGGTAGTGTGCGAATTTTAGACCCATCGCCACGAAAAGGATACAAACATAAAATGTGAAGTCGTCGTCGGATGGAATAGTATTTTATTTTTCACCTTCGAAACTGCGTTGCTGCCCAATGAATTTGGCCCTGTTGGATCCGACCACAAATCTTCCTGATCGTATTACTCTGACACTGGGCCCGCCCGGTGTTCTGAAATCGGATCCAGGAAATTCAACTCCGTCCGGTAAAGAAGGTCCCGATAGTGCTCGTAAGCGAAGTTCCGGTAAACTTGTGGGTAGTGGTTGTGCTCTACGCGATAATCTTTTCTCAGCTTATTCAAATCGAAACTTTCTTGCCAACACGGCAATCGTGTATGATTGTAGTAATGATCCGGTGAAGAAGAGGAAGCCATCGGAGGGAACTGCGCAGCTCGATGTACCGCTAGAAGAGTATCCTACCGTCGCCAAATTCAATAGAAGAGGAAGTCATCTTGCAGTCGCATACTCCTCGGGGAAACTAGTTGTACATGATTTTGTTAGTAACAATGTTATCTCAGCACTTTATTGGCCATCTAATTTTTCACGGGCGTCTTCGATATCTTTTTTTGAATGGGGTTATCTTGGTCAGGCTATCATTGCTGGAGGGAGACAGTCGCCAGTCTTGAGGAGATTTGATTTTTCACATATCAACGAGAATAGCTTTTCATTAACTGAGGCGATAGAAGAGGTTGTCCTTCCTAGCATACCAACTTCAATTCATATGCATCCTCGGAGTGATAGAGTTGGGATTTCTTCCTTGGAAGATGGTAAAGTAGCTATCTTCCGGTTAGATGATAGTGGGAGAGGATCAATTTGGTTTTTGCCTCAACTTATGGACATTAATGAAGAGGTTCAACTTAGAAGAACCGATGAAAAAGAAGATAATGTACTGACCCAAAAACGGAAAAGAAGTGAAGGAGAAGTATTTACTCTCGCGATGTTTGTGCGAGCTAAGAAAGAAAATGGCGACCTTGTTTCGAATATACTAGCGGTGAAAGAATGTATGTCGATTTGCGTCTTCCAATTAAATATTAAAAATGGTGTTACGGGTCACGGTAGCAATATGATCATGACTAAACTATCAGAAAGAGATTCTAGTATATCTTCGAAGCCATGCCAGTTCGCGAAAAGCTCAAACGATAAATATATTTGTATTGCTACAAATGACCAGAAATTTCATCTTTTTTTAACAGCATCTTTTTTTGACGGAGTAGGAGATAAATTCAATCCGATTAAAGTTTTTGAAATACCAGAGGGCGTAGCCACGCACTTACGTGCATCAGTTGACTTTAGCAGTAAATGCGAGCACGTAATAGGTTCTTGTAACCATGATGGCAGATATCGTTTGTATTTTTGGAATACGAATTCGGGTCGACTTGATGAAATGTTATTGGGCCCAAATGTTGACGCAAACCATATCGATTGCCATCCAACTCGAGCTTTCGTTGCAATTTGTACGAAGAGCGTTGGTGAAGATCCTGATTATGTTGATATTTGGGGCCCAAGCTTGAACTGGCAAAAATTTGCACCAAACTTTAGTGGGATTCAAGAAAACATTGAATACATGGAAAAAGAAGGTATGGTGTGTTTTTGGACATGAAGTAGCTTTTCCATACGTGTACTAATGTAGCATGTTTTGAAATGTGTTTCTGGAATCTCCATCAGATGAATTTGATATTGTTGCTAGCGATTCAAACGATGTAGAAGATATTTCTTCCATCGATGAGAATATTACTATCAATGTTTGTGCAGTTGAACCTATATTGGCGTTGAGTGATTCGGAAAGTGAGGGTGGAGAATTTGAATTTGCTCCAATGAAAGTTCCGAAATTAAGCACGATTGTTCCATACGCCAGAAAGTCTCTTTTATCCAACATCCGTTGACTGTTTTGTTGATCAGAAAATTTTGGCTTCGTTCAAACGTAGTCGATTTGCCCGTCAACGCACGAGCTAATTCTGATGAGCTCGACAATATGCAGTTGGCGCTTTCTTTCTTGAATTCCAATATTGTCTGCTAAAGTAGAAGTGGAAGGAAAATTAGAAGTTACCTCTTCGATTTGGGTGGTACTGGCCATATGCTAACTTGTAAGATACGAGTTCTTGCTTTTGCTTGCTACTTGCTACTCATTCGCTCAAGCCATGAGTCGTGAGAAATAATCCCCCGAAGGATATCGTCTTTTTTTAATATTGTTGGAAGGACCCAACTTCCACCAACCATCAAGTTAGATATGATAATCGACTAATACAAGAACAAATATGTTTTTTCTAATTGATAAATCTTTTTTCGTAATGTTTTTAAGTCGCTTCGAAATTCATCCTAGTCTTTGAATGTCGCGGTTCTCCTTCTTGACGTGAAGCGTAAGTCATCGTCAACGTCTTCCGCATCTTCATAGAAGTATAAGAAGGATATATTATGAACCAGCTCGACCATACGTGTAAGTGAGCAAGAGTCCTGTGGAAGAAAGATTCTCTAGTCGCATATTAGTATTTATCCAGTCTGTAAGTCTGTAACTATTCGCAATCTAAACTGATTCTATACTTGCAAGGCATACCTCTGTAACATGGATGATACTTGTGCAAAATATCGAATCTACTCATTACACTTCTGATGTAAAACTCCTATCGCGATTTGATGATCCAGCACCACTACCTCCTTTTAGAGTTTGTCTTTGCAGCACTTGATTTGCTTGTTTTGTAAAGATACCCACACCATCTGCTGTTCGACTGTGCGAAAACAAGGTGTTATTCGCTACTTTGAAGTCGCCATTAATAATTCCAAGAGATTGATTCATAAGGTCGTCTGGGACTGTTGATTGCCAAAGTGCTTTCAGGAATCCAGGCCGATTATCAGGCTGTTGCGAAGTGGTACTATCCTCACTTGCGCTTCGCATCCCTATTCGACGTCCAACTGATGTTTCAGTAGATTTATTTGATAATTCTTTCGAATGAAAATGCGATGCCCCTCCTAGCTCTCCGACTCTGTTTACATTTCGTAAATTATTCCTCTTGTCACGCGTTGTCATTGGTCGACTTACAGATGATGCAAACTCTATTCGGGGACTACTTAGGTTGGCATTGTAAACTCGTCTTCCCCCGATATAATCTGTGTACGGAAATACCAGTAAATGGACTATTGCAAAGAGAAACATTTCAATGCAGATAAGATAATCTTGAATTGCTTTGCTCACTTCTTCCGGTGACCACATTTTCTCTTCGTGTTCGTAAGCGGGAATTAAATCGGCGTAAAATAGCGCAGAAATGCCCAAAGCTTGCCACCATGTAAAGAAAACAAGCATTTTGACGCTTAGAAACTTTCCAATTGGTCGAATTGGTGACAATTCGTTCTTCGTACTTTTATAAAATATAACAAGACAGTATAGCGCCCAGCATTGACTAAAATTGTTTATAATACTGCAATATAGATATCCTGCAGTCCACGAAAATTGGCCCTCTTTGTAAACATTGAAAAGCTCCATGATAAGCGTCGCCAAAGAAGTAAATACTTTGCAAAGCACATATTGTAAAATTCCGAATTCGCAGTGAGTAAAAAATGGTGATGTCCAAAGACGTCGTTGGTGCTCATCTTTGGTCGCAATGGGTGCTCCCATGATCCAGGGTTTAACAAAACACTGCACTCCCCAAAAATGAACTCCCCTTGTGGGTGATTTTGTCTTAAGAAGCGATATCAGTGCATTTCTTCCGCCTAAAACGGCGATGAGGTACTGAAAAAAACAATATAAGACGTAGCTTTCGTAGCAATCTCGCAATGTTTCAATAAAAATTGCGTATTTGAGATATCGAAGGCACAACCAACTTTCAATGCTATAAATGGGCACCATCCATAAAATCCGAATAACATAAACTTGAACCTCAGGACAGTAGTAATGGCTCAGATGAAGTGTTATTCCGTACATACTTATGGGAAACGACGTCAAAACAAATGCACCGGCTGAAAACCATGCAACTAAATGAGGATCAGTGCCATTGGATCTCAGCTCCACACTGTACCAAATAATCCCACCAATCAGAACAACAGAGCTTCCCCATAACAAAGTCTTTACAACAATATTCCCACAATAATTCAGAGAAGATAAGAAACCCTTCTTACTGCATCGCTTTTCTCGTATTATCGCGGGATTTCTTCTATTATCCTCCGTCTGCTCAAGAAATTCTGTCGTTTCCGTTGTGTCGTCTTTTCCTAAATATGTCAAGGGGGAAGAAAAGCTTTTCTGTTGTGAATCATTATCGTTCTCGGTTCCTGAGTGTAACAAAAGTACACTCGATTCGCTACCATCCGACCAAAATCTAGTCAAACGAATATCCGGTTTCTGCTGCGGATTAGTCTGAACGGTATACATATATCCATTATTAGGTTCATATTGATCCTCCTTTGACTTAATATTTAGATCATTTTTGTTCACAGTAGAATCTTGGTCGTATTTAGATACATTTTCGTTGCTCTTGTTGCTGTGACTAGTACTAATTTGTTCTGACTGAATCATTTGTATTTGTGGCAACGGAATCTCGAGATGTGGACCAGTAAATTTCAACATATATGTTTTTTATAGGTTCGTACAGAAGAACGAGTACTTCTAGATGCGGTGCCTCCCGACTCCACTAAAATGTTGTCTGTATTACTCTTCTCAGGAAACGACGATAGATCTTTCTAGTTCTAGCTCTTAAGAGTGAAGAGATGCAAATAGATTGTTTACATATATATGAACGACGGGACGACGGGGGTTGGGTGTGTCTGTGTCTGCTCTTATAGAGAGAGAGTCATTTAGTGTCCTGGTTCGAAGGTGTTTTGTCTTTTCCTTTTTTTGATAGTCCTGAGTCCTGGAGAGCCGAGAGCCGAGATTGAGAAGAAGAGATCACAGATCACATGCACATGTATCGAATCTCCGTTTTGTCCAGACCGGCACTAATTTAGTCCGTCATTTTTCAGCAGTACAGGGACAAGGAGAAATGAGATGTGACCTGTACGAGCGCTCCGAGTTCCGAGAATAATGGAAGCGACCAGGACCCTAACCTCGTTTGTGTACTAACAACTAACAACCTAATCAATTTCGATAGAGGCGTAAGAATTATTCGAACCTGCATACTTTTAATTACGATATAGCTGTTGAATGATGAAGGGGACGAGGATCTATACGAAGCATAAGTGCAACACGGACTCTCTCTGCTACGACGACTCGTCCATGTTTGCAATAATACGGAAACTTAAGCTTTGGCAGTATTGGTACAATCTTTGGACTGGAATGTATATCTTAGATGCACCTGAAAGATTTGTTGTGAATCTAATTTTGGGCTTTGCAATGCTCTCATTGGGATATGGGACAATTTCATTTGGACTTGGTTTTGTGAATGGTGTCTTAAACGGAGATAATACCGATATGCTTTGAGCAAGCAACATTCTACTATGTAAACAATCTGTGTAGACTGGGTTTACGGGAAGTACGCATTTGGCTTCAATATTTTTACTTGGGGCGTTGTTAAAAGTTGAGAGCGGCGGGATAAAGCATATGTGAAAGCTTTGTTTCTCATACCCTTCATAGAATCCCAACCATGGAAGTTTTAAGGGTAACAGTTAGTGTAAGAATTTAACAAAAAGTTGTTTCTATGGAATGCGTCATGCTTGTCCTTTATTTTTGAAATACCTTACAAAGACAGAATTAATTTTTTTAAATGATGAGACAAATTCGCCTTGTCAAACCATTTAACTTCCGCAGGCTGTACTCTCTTCAGGAATCCCTAACCTGAGAGACGAATATTTAGGATTGCGTGCCACTTATTTACGACGAACTTCTTCTTTAGTTGTAATGCTAAAAATAGTCGCGATAGACACAAACTAGAATTTACCATTTCTTGTTTCAACTAAATACCGGTACTTTAATTTTGTTAACATCAACTTCTTGTAACAATTATAAATTGCATAATTTGCCACTTCTTCCTCCCCTTTTTTATTCAATGGATCAGAAGAGGAGTAGTAGCAATTCAAGTATGATCGAAATAATTGTATCCTCTGATACATGAAAGCATTTCCCCCTGTTATTGCACCTGGAGTTTCTATATTCTGAGTAGTAATTCCCGGCATTGTCAGCAAATGCTGTCTGAGTAGCAGCGGTATCATTTAGCCTGTTATTATGAAATTCATTTCTAGCACGTGCTTCCTGAGTAGCGGCCGACGTGCCATTAGTTTACTCTGAGTCATAATTGATCAAAGGCGTCATTTTAATCTGTATAGCAAATAATTGTTAAAAATGATCTTTACTATTTACAACTCTCAATAATTAGACGCTAGTTCCACATCAACTAAAACCGTTGAAAATTTTTTTGACGATTAAAGCTAATGTACTTTAATACGCTCAGTCTCGATCAAATAATTGCAAAATCATTTGAGCACGATCTTGCGACATCGATCAAATAGAGAGTTATTTCAACGTCATGGTTAGCTCGACTCGGGCCTCCTCATTTTTCAAAACTATCGAAGGCACTTCACTTTCCTCAAATGAAGTTTTTGTGCCGCTACCTCCATCATAACATCATAACAGATGAACTGTTTATTTGATGTTTGATGCAATTCGAGGTTCTGCAGAAAGCCAAATGAAATATGTTTTGTAATTTGTTCATTTTCTTTGGTTGGCTGATGCTCATATCCACAACTACTACACGCATAAAGCTTAACATCGTTGCAGATGCTTTATGCGTTGTGATATCGATGTAGAACGAATCAAAAGCTCATGAGAAAAAGTCTGTCCTGAAGCCTTGAAACTTGAAAAGTTGTATCTATTCTGCTTATCCTGAGTCCACCCTTCAAGTCGCATTAATAGGGGTAGTCAAATTACCTGATTTTGCCCGATAAAAGTCAAACAAAGTGAAATTCTTCAAGTGTGTAGAGATATGTCAAGCAATATTTGAAGATTCGAGTAGAATTTCCAATACAACTGAATTAGCAAGAGTAGAAGTTAATAAAATAAAAGCATACAGTTTAAAAAAAAATTAGCCGAATGACTAATACATGAACCTCGGTTACATAAAGAATTGTACGAATGTAGCGAGACGAAAATTAGCGTAATACTAAGAACTAAATTTTTATGTTACGTACTATAAATATTTTTTTGAAGAATCTACATACATGTATAATAGATAACGCATATCGATATTCGCCATATGCCGAAATATGTTCGAACAATGACAGATCAATCGGGAAATATGAAATATGAACGATACCCAATACAGTATGAGTTGTTTGGACATTATGCCTAAGATGACTCACTTCACTAGCATAGTGATATTTGCTAAAGCACAGGCCATACATTCATATATATAATATTATTAATCACATTTCAAGGGCCTTCCTTCGAAATAAAACGTGGACATTTCCTTTGCCACTTTCATTAGATGACAGTTCTTTAAGAACAATCGGTACGATGATGATAATGGAAAGATTTTCACACTGAACTTTAAGAAATAATTTATAAATCTCTACCCAGACCACTACGAATTTACCAGATTCCTTGTTCGCACTGTGGGACTACCGGTTAAATAATACAACGCCTAACGTACATGTACATGTAGTTGTTCTGAGCGTCGACGAAATAGAAGGAGAACGCTTCTTCCGTTTACGATGTACGGTCGTTCATTTCAACGGGTTCGTAGAAGCCGGCAATGAAAACGAAGGCTATTTTTCCAGACGACCAATAAATGTACATAACCTTATGTTATCCCGCTCATTCAAAGGGCTATTGTTACGAATCACGAGAAACCCATCTGATCATCAGCTCTCTCCTTATCCTGACCCCGTCTTCAGGCAGGCAAGATAACAAAGAAAAATTACACCCTTTGCACCGGTCGCCTTCCTCATTTAATACCGGAAGATCCTTCAAACACCCACGTTTGACATTAAATTGAACTAAGTAAGTACAAGCCGGCGGCGGTGAGGTGAAAGGCAACTTTCTACGCCCGATCTGAATCCCCAGTGTGATTACATAAATAAAATAGCCCCACTCACGCGAATTTCGCACTTTTGAAATCCATGACTAGGTCCGCGCTTTAAAGATTTAGTTCGTTCAAATTTAATACTCAATGGAACTCCCGCCACATCCCCCACCTCATGGGCATCCTCAGCATCCACCCCAGGCAGCGTCACATGGTCGCGCACCGGCGCACATGATGGGAGCAGGGCCACCGACGCAGCCTCAACATGGGGCTCAGAATCCTCATTACCAACCGCATCACGCGCCTCCGCCGTACCACGCGCCCCCTCCAGTGCCACATCCATCGCGTAGACATCTTCCTCCCCCGCAGGCCGCTCCATCTGGTCCTCCGGGGCAGTTTAATTCGCAACGGCGTTCCCCACAACATATGAGACAGCATCACCCGAATGCTGCAAGTGCTCCAAATAATGTCAACGCATCTTCTTTGAATCCTAATGTAAAAAGCAATGGGAATGGATATGAATGGCAAAGCGATCATGATATGGACCTACGAGCGCGTATTATGCAACACATTGTGAAACTCTTGAAAAGTCAACAACGTGGTGGTACCAATGAAGAATGGCTGAATAAACTACCTAGTATGGTCAAACAGCTGGAGTTCAGTTTGTATACACGTGCAAAGTCCCGTGAGGAGTATTTGAATCTCGAGTCATTAAAAAGTAGATTAAGTGAACTCGCAAATGAAATACACGAAAAGAGCAAAGCTGCTGCAGCAGCTCGAAGAAGATCTTCTATCACTAGTTCCGCACATGTGACGAGCAATCGAACTTCCAGCGTTAACCGTACTGCTTCTAATAATGTGGGTCAAATGAAAGATTTAAATATTGGTCCAGGAAGTAGTGGAGGTGGAAACAGTTCTAACAACGGCACAACCTCACAGTCCGCAACAGAAAGTAGTAAAATACGGTATCGACAACAGCGCCTATTACTATTACAGCACAGCAGTAAATGCGAAAAGGATCCTTGCGACGTCACGAAACACTGTGCCGAACTTAAAAAGTTGTGGAAACATTTAGAGGTCTGTAAGGTAGCCAATTCCAAAGATAAGCATTGTCGTGAGATTTGCCCGTACCCACATTGTAATTCCTCATATTTGGTATTGAGTCACTATAAGAATTGCAAGGTGGAATGTGAAGTGTGTGAACCAGTGCGAAGGCTTATACGTAAGAAAAAAGCAGACGATTTAAAACGCAAACAGCATGCATCGAGTAGGGACGCCAACAATGGCACTCCCGTCACGAATAATTATACCTCACAGCAGCAGTCAAAAAACATTTCTGGGCATGGCATGCCCATGCCGCCATACGGATCGAATAACATGGGAGGTGGGTTGTATCCCCAGCGGCCCTCGATGAATCGCGACCAAAGTGTGCATAGTCAAACGAGTCAAAACTCCAACAATAACAACCCTAATATGAATGGCAATGCTCCGATTGTGAATAATTCGAGAAGCATTACCAACGGGATGATGAGCATTACCAATCCGCATCACGCCCAACCTGCACCTGGATACCACCCTAATCCATCTCCTTTGCATCTAAAGCATGGACCTCCTCCTACACACCATGGTCATTTACAGCAACCGCATGGCGTCCATTCATCAAGCAACCAATCTGTTCCTCCTTCACAAATGAGAGGACGTTACGACCCTTCGCCACTTTCACAGAATACAATTCATATGCAAAACCCAGGTCAGAGACGTGCAAGTCCGATTACCCGTCCACAGAACCAACAGCATTCAAAGGTGCCTCCGCTAAATTCAATGCCCAGTAGCAACACAAGTGGAATGAATAGTAAAAGCAACAATAATGGTGCACCGAATGGCGTTCATGCTAATATGGAATTGCACGCTCTACGATTAATGATACTGAGGCATTCCCACCGATGTTCTTTGGATAATTGTCCAATTCCAGCATGTGCAAGCTTTCGTGATTTGTGGTACGTAAGGGTTAACTCCTATCTTTATTGAATCTTTGTCAATTACATTAATGTAACCTTCGCTTGTTTTGATTGTTTGTTCTTCCACAAAATGTAGGAGACACATTCATCACTGTCACGACAACCAATGTCAACGCAAATCATGTTACTCGTCACGTCGAATATTGCAACACTACAAGACATGCAAAAAATCTGATTGTCAGCTTTGTATGTACATTCAACGATTTAAGAATATGAATGACGATCGAATATTGTATAAAGTAGAACCGTTGCCTTCTGCAAACACAGATAATCCCCATGAAGGTCTTAACGGCAACAACTTTTCGGGTAATAATAATCTTCAGCGTAGAAATCCTTCTTCGGGTTCGGTTGCCATCAGCAACGCAAGTCGCAAACGTCGGATGGATGAATTCTCGAGTAATCAACCTCCCAAAACGAAAGTCCCACGTAATAATACCAACGATCCCACCTACGGATCGTTGAACAAGACTATTCCATCCAATCCAGAGATTGGCGTTTCCTCCTCCAGAGATATCAGTCGACTTGATCGCGGAAGGAACAACAACAGATCATCCTCCAAAGGTCTAGTTGGCGATGGCGCCGTCTGTAAGCCAGTCACGAGCGGCAAGTCTAATAGGAGCAACGTCACCATGTTATCCATCCTAACTGCTGCCCAACTTAAATCACATATCGAGTCCCTACATCCTCTTCAGTGCCTTACTATCAATGCCATAAGTACGTTATGCAAAGGTATCTTGAAGCGATTGCGAGAAGAGGAACAGAGTTGGATCTTCAATACGCCCGTGGACACGGAAGCTTGGGGCTTGGACGATTATCATGACATAATCAAACATCCCATGGATTATTCCACTATTGAAAAACGACTAGATCAGGGGCAGTACAGTAAGCTTGACGGTTTTGCCAGTGATATTCGTATGGTTTATAGCAACGCTAAAACATACAACGCACCAGGAACCAGCGTGCACACACTCGCCATGGAAACGTTATCGTTGTTTGAGAAGGAATATGAGAAGGGAGTTGCATTGACAGCGAGTAACATGGATGCAAGTAAAAGTGGAGATGTTTGTGTGTTGTGTTTGAAGTCGAAACGCACGTACACACCACCTGTTTACATTTGCAGTGGTAGCAAATGTCCGCACGTAAAAATCCGACGTGGGAATAACTTTTACACATCCTTCAATATCAATTTTTGTACTCAATGTTACAGTCATTTGCCTGACAAATTGGAAGTCGAGGGGAATACCATTGTTAAAAATCAATTGATAAAGAAGAAGAACGATGAAGTTAATGAAGAGGGTTGGGTCCAATGCGATGAATGCAAACATTGGATTCACCAGATCTGTGGGCTATTCAACTCAAGAGAGAACAAGGGAAGCAATGTGTTATACACATGTCCTGCCTGTTTATTGAAGAAGAAAAACAAGGAAGGCGTTGTTACCCAGAGCAGTAATAGCAATGTGCTTGTGAAGAGCAAAGAAGCGCATAATTTGAGAGCAAAGGCTCTAATTCGTACAAAGTTGAGCGATATCCTTGAAGCTGCTATCGTAAAGGTCGTGATGGAAAGCGGAATTAAAGATGTGCCAGGACTCTGTGTCCGACAGGTGACTTCGCGCCAATGCCTCACGTTAGTACGAGAACAAATGGCCAAGACATACGGACCTCGAAATTATCCTGCCGAGTTTCCATTCCGAAATAAATGCCTGTTATTATTTCAAAAGATTGACGGCGTCGATGTTCTGTTATTTGCTTTATATGTATACGAATACGGCGCTGATTGTCCCGAACCCAATAGGAATCGCACATACATCAGTTATCTTGATAGTGTGCATTATCTCCGTCCGAAGGAGCTCCGAACAGCCATCTATCATGAAATACTCATCCAGTACTTTGATTATGCGCGAAAGAACGGATTCGAACACGTGCACATCTGGTCATGTCCTCCAGCTCGTGGAGATGATTATATATTTTATGCCAAGCCGGAAAGTCAGCGTATACCGAAGGAAGCACGGCTACGCAAGTGGTACCAAAATATGCTGGTTCAGGCGATGAAACGAGGGATCATCGAAAAGACGGATAACATGTATGATTTGTACTTTGATGAGAAAACGCCGCGTGATGCCGTGTTAGTTCCGTACCTCGACGGTGATTATTTTATTGGAGAAGCGGAGAATGTATTGACGAGTATCGCAGCTAAAGAAAGCAAATCTGGAAGCTCATCAAAGGACGGAAGTGATAAGGAGTCAAAAGATAAAAGCAAGAAGAGGACGAGCAACAACAGTAGTAGTTCTGTGGATTTCTATGTGGATCCTCTCATGGCTAAGGTTGGGAATACTGTACAACCTATGAAGGAGAGTTTTTTCGAGGCGAAGCTTGCGAGCATTAAGAGCGAGGTGAGATCTGGAAAAGATTCGAATCCAGTTAAAGTGGAGAAAGAATCTTTACAGGCAGAAGAGGTAGCGCCTGTCATTACTACCTCGGAAACCAGCATCGTTGGTAAGAAACCTGATAAGATTTCGAGCAGTTCCACCAAACTAAAAAGAGAGAAGTCGTTTCCGTCGAAGAATAATAGTGAGGAAGTTCTCGATGAAGATAAGGAGACTTTTGATTGTGAGATTTTAAATTCCCGACAGGATTTTTTAAACCTTTGCAAAGGAAATCACTATCAATTTGACGAGCTTCGACGGGCAAAACATACTAGTATGATGGTGCTGTGGCACTTACATAATAATGACGCGCCCAAGTTTGTTCAGCAATGTACGATGTGTCAAGCAGAGATTAACAGCGGTTTTCGTTTTCATTGTTCAGTCTGCCCAGACTTTGATCTTTGTGGCGAATGTAACCGAGAAAAGCCTGGAAAATGTTTGCACGGACATGTGCTCAAACCCATTCAAGTTGATAACCAGTCTGATGGAAGTAATGGAACCTCTCAAGCATCTGCTCTTGCTGCTCGACGAGCCCAACAACAGAGTATCGAATTGCACGTACGCTTGTTGGAACATGCATCATCTTGCTCAAGTGAATGCAAATCGCGCAACTGTCCTCGTATGAAACATTACTTGAAAGAGTACATGAAATGTAAGCAGAAGGTTGCCACCAACAATGGCGGTAGGAGTTCTTCATGTGGTTGTCGTGTATGCAAGAAGATACGCGCAATGATAGGTATTCATGCGCAGAGATGTAAGAAAAAGAATTGTATGGTCCCGGATTGTGAAGTGTTTAAGGAGAAGATAAGGCAAATGATGCGTCAGCAGCAGGCTATGGATGATCGTAGAAGGAGAGAAATGAATCGAATCTACCGCGAGAGTGATAATTAAAGAGATCCAAGGACCAATGAAAATCATTATCGACTTGAATAGGATTCTAAATGTACTTCTTCAATTCAAGTTGTTAACATAAGGTTACGTGTTTAACACTAGGCACATCGAATTAAGTGCGATCCTTTCCCATTCTGTGTAATAGTTCACTGCTAAAATAGAGTAGAATGAAGTTAAACGATGATACAGACAGCATCCTTATATTTTATAACATATTGTGTGTGACATTCTGACTCTACAAGAGCATATACTTACCAATATTGCAGAATGACAAGATCTACTTTATTCTTAATCGCACAAAATAGAGAAGGTTTTACTTTTTTTCGCACTTTTCATGATTGCCGATGTAAATAACAAATTCATGGTAAGAAACATTTCTGATCTGCCTCTTCGTGATACAATTTACATAAAAGAATTCCTAAAGGAGAAATCTTGGAGAATTGTTGATGATATCATGCCTATCTGCTAACTATGTCCTCTCTAAGAACAGGTTTAAATATAATCTATATCTCCGTCACCGAGAAAAACACCGAACGGTTCGCACCAAATGATAATCCTCTTGTAATACATATCTTCCCGATTAATATTTGAAGGGGCTCTCATTTCAAAAGAACCTCGTTTTGTGTAGTAACCATCTCGCGTTCCTTCGATTTCTAGAGGAATTGCATTTCCACCGACCCCCCTACTTGTTTCGCTCGGAGTTAGGTATAACAATGCTCCTGGTGCACTTGGAGGATCGATGTCGACAAATTCAAAGGAAGTATACGGTAAGAATTCTAATGTGCTCATGTCGAGCTCATATCTTTGCCACATGAGAATAGTTCCTGAAGTAGGATAATCACTAGATGATGGTTCTGAACTCGCTATCGTCTTCGACTGCGGGATATCGACACTGCCTTCGAAAGCTACTATAAAAGCAGTATTCGTGTTTTCCCTCGAAGATACTAATGCGACTCCAACAATGTTCTGATCCTGCAATTCAAATACATACGAACCGGTTGGTCCATCTTGCAATATGAAGGAAGTAGCTGAACCATCCGAGCGTAAACTATCATACGTTTCACTTTCACTAAATTTTTCACTTGAAACGCATAACGTATCGATTTCATCTGCTGTTTCATCTAGCATTCTTAGACCACGAAGAGAGCCCCTTTCTACTTTACTGTTTGAGTCAGATGACGATTTAAATTCGATTGCCACAGTATAATGTTGCTCGCCAGTTTCGAAGTTGCGCTGTTCTTGCAAATACACTACGGCATTAAATCCAGACGTTTCAATAACAGCGAAATCAATCACTTCAGGTAATGTGGAGACTTGCGTCGAATCGACAATGTCGGCATCCTCATAACGAAAGTACTCAAAATAAACCGCAATGGCTACAATATGAAACATGAGAACAATATGAACGATTCAACAAAGATGCATCCCTACATTGATACATAAATACATTGACACATACCTGCAGCAACGGCTCCAAATACGAGAAAGAAACAAAGGGCCCTCTTTTGATACTTTCTTTCCCATTTCAATATATTCCATGTCATAGTAAGTCAATTATTGTTAAGCGTATTCGATTATATTGGAAGTGCTTTATGAGATAGCGATCTAAGTTGTGTACTGAAGATTTTTATGGATGAACGTCAGATTAAAAAGAGTAGAAGTTAATAAAAAAAAATTCAAAGTTTAAAACAGCGGGATCGGGAACTTGATTGGTGTGTTTGTGTCAGTCACGCCAATGAAATCTTTCCAAAATTGTTATCTGGAAGATTCCAAGAGAGAGGGTCAAGGGTGAACACCACAGTCCACACATTCCACATTCCACACCCCTTCGCTAGGGGAGAGTTTAAAGTTCGGAAACACCGAACAAAACTTTTGCCGAACTTTCGGCCACCCCTAGCGGAGGGCGGAGGGGTGCACATTCTACATTTATTTTTTTCAAAAATATACTATGTACAAGAGTAGAAGTTAACAAAATAAAAGCACACAGATTTTAAAAAATCATTCCTCGTTCGAGGTCATTTTTCCAAATCATAAAAATGGGTTTGGAATTTGGAGCCAACATTTTTTGGTTTTTTCTCTGTTTTCATTGTAACTATTCAATAGAGTACAAATGTTTACTTTCTTTTCTTTTGTTGATACAATATTTACCTGACCCTTGCTACCATAGCGTCAATCAAGGGCGGCTCAAATACAAAGTACTGTCAAATAAATCTCTTTGTCAATGTTATAGAGTTAACGGAGAGACAAGAAAAGAAATTATGTGTCGATACTATATTATGATCGTCGAGACCTTTTGTTATTTCTGCTTGTTAACACATCCACGTACAATATATCCGCTCACGCCTGTCCTCATGTACCAACATTAACAAGTATATTAACAAGTATTCAATGAAGTTAAGAGTATTTTATTTCACAAAGCATGGAAAATGCGTCGTTCTTTTCCCTGTTTTGTGATTCTGTGACGGCCAAACATGATGTCAGTTGGGTAAAAACAATTGCCTCAACATGGTTTATATGGTTTGAAAACGTTTCAAGATAGTAAAAAGAGTATGAAATGCCGGAATCGAGCAACATTGGCCGAGAGTTTTGTTCATAATGACTTTCAGATTTTGAACCACATCGTGAAGGATAGGTTGAGGTGTGCCTTTTTTCTTTTATTGCTGATATGAACTTTGGAAGTGTTTTGACTTTTTCCGCTAACTACTATGATAAGAGTAGAAATACTTTTGACCAACATGATTCTTTGTTCTTCAATCTAATGCTGCATATCAACAATGTTCGGTATAAACTATTGGTTATCAAAAGCAACTAAAGGCTCCATACACAGTTTAGCACACTAGAGTCATTTTATATTATTTTATTTATGAACAGTATCTTTAAGTTGCATTCTTTGTTCAACATAGCTTAAAACACAAAATATGTACATTTACGCGTCGTTTCTCGTTCCGAGATTAAAATAACATTGCATGTGTAGCATTACGAACTAACAATTTTACCGAAAATATCACACATATCCGTGATGAAGGATTGACCTAGATATACAATTGCACTACTTCCAAGAGCATACATTGGTACATGGCCGCCAGGCAACAAGTCCGATGCTGATGATTCACCTTCTTCATCTCTCCGTCTTTGTGTCCACGCTAGTGCAACAGGTACAATACCATATAGAATTGTCGCACCATATTCACCAGCCATATCAAGTGCTGCTGTAAATGCGCCGTCTTGAGCAAAAACTGCTCCCGCAACGAGTGGCAGTGAAACAGATAGCATAACAGAAGGGAGAGAGAGGCATTTATCATCTAATTTTGAGTCAACAGGAATTGCATTACCGTTTTCGTCCAACAAACACTCCTGAATAGGATTCTCTTCAGTTTGTAGCAAGCTTTCAAATTCTTCAGCAATCGATATTGTACACGCTATAGAAGATCCGACTAAAGACGTCATCATGAATGTCGATAGACTAAACGACGACGACGAAAGCGAGTTCACGGAATCTACACCTCCAGTCATGTTGACAAACATCCAGCAGCAGTACATCAGCAAGGGAATACCGCTCCCAATTATGGTCGCAGCGACAACTTTCAATCTATCGAAATTAAGCAATTTCGTCACAGTTGGTGTTATATTCTGATACGTTGAAACCATTAAGATGATGGGAAGTATACCTATTGCAGCCTGGAGCGTTTCACCTGTTTCTGCTGCTGTACCAGGCACCATCGCTTGCTCAGCATGGGTAAATGCGAACGGTAGGCTCGGTAAAACTACACCTGCAAAAGTTGCGAACATGATTGCAGCTGCGACCGATGAAACGCTGGATAGTACACTATTCTTAAGACCCGCAGACAAAACGCAAAGTACTGATGCAAACGCTCCAGCTACAGCAACTGGGTCAAGATCACCAGAAAATATCCCGAAGACTTCATGAGATCTCATCAGCGCAAATGCTAACACGCATATGTTGATGAACAAACTTATGAATGACATAGCATTGCCAGCCACGGGACCTAAATTCATGTCTGCGAATTCTTTGAAGCTAGAAGGCACGGCAGACGCTTCTGAAGAGCAAGACTCATGTTGCTTGATAGCAACCTCACTTATAAGTAATGAAGAAATCAAATTCAGCACATAAACGGCTTCATTGGCAGTACCAAGCACGTTAGATTACATAGTAAAATTAGAGAAAATCACTTAACTTCATGACGGTAATGAGAAAAGTCCACTCACCTAGAAATGCTTCAGACGTAGGTACAAAGCCAGGACCAGCAGCCACCTCTGGCAAAATCATAGTACCCGCACCAACCGTATTAGCAGTAATGAGCAGCGAGCCCGAAAATACAGGAAGGATAATGTCTTCCACGACTCCATAGACTCGTTGGTCCTCCGCTGGTGCATCGAGCTTACTGTTACGATCGACCATTCCTTTCTTTTGTACATACTCGGCCTGGATTAACCCACCAAAAACATTATCTTTCGTCGATGCATCGCCAACTGTGACGGCATCCGAAGCGACGGAGCCACGCTGTACAGAAGAAAACAGTCGGGACTCAACGACGAATGCCGATGGAGAAGAACTGAGTCTGTCCTTTTGACATAGGCTGCCCACCGATGAGGCTGGTGTTACATATGCGTTAGTGGATGAAAAGTGTAAGAACTGGATCAATATAAAAGTTACCGCGGCATGGTTCATTGTACAGTGTGTTCGTTGATAGTCAAGAGAGAGGATGAAAAGGTGATAGTTTTTTTGTGTGCTCTTTGTTCTTTGTTCTTTGTGGATTTTGTTGCCGTTGCCGCGATACGTAGTACGTATACTCGTACGTATAGAGCACTGGTGAAATGCCAATTGGAAGAGTATCGTACAATGCAGGTCCAATATGAATGCAATTGGAAAGTATGCGAATATGCGTCGAGTGGGTGTTCATAGGTATAAGCACTTATCATATGTAGATCTGAACTTCCGGAAGAAAGAATTTACAGAATTTGCCCTCCTGAAAACACCTAATACACGTCACACGGTATTTTTCATACGCTCGTTTTCAAATCTGTATCGCGTACTATGACGTAATAAGTCTTGTCGAAGTAACAAGGAACTCCCTGGATAACCTCTAACAGATTTACGGAATAACACTGCTTGAATTAATAATCTTTCTCTCTTTAGAAAAATATTTAATGAGCGAAGGATAGTTTCAACTTAAAAGGGATAGGGTATTTAAAGAATCTTCTGTTCGCTAGAGGATTCATGGCCTTTTAAAGAAGTACTTTTGAAATACATGCAAAGAGAGATTTATTTCTCATTGTGTCGCCTTTCAAGTGAAATTAGTGCTGCAATTATAGCTTATGCGCTGTTCTTGAGATTTCTTCAGTTGTTTAGGACCAAGCATCAACCTCGTTCTTATTTCTGTGAGATAAAATTTTACGTAATTTAATTATGGTATGACGCATATATTTTATTTATGTAATATTGCTATTACTCCTCATCTGTTCAAATTACTGACGATGAAGAGGAAGAATTTGAAATTGTGTGATGGAAAAGTTGAACAAGAATAGTTATGAACAATTAAAGTCTATGTATGAGTTGGAAAAAAAACATGGAGAATGTTCACAATACTCTTAGTTTACTAAATTTGTGGCGATGGCGATTGAGTGGATACGAGTGTTCCCTCTTTATTTACTACATGTACTTTTCCTGCGAATCATCATAAGGATAAGCATATCATTAATAATGGATTATTGAAGATAAACGAAAGCTTATTATTATTAATTTGACAATGAAAACGTTTTCCTAGTCCCACGCTAAAGGCGGGTGTAATTTGAAATCGGGTTTATCTTTTCAAGTCATCCTAACTGGATTCTTGGACTAATCCCGTTTTTATACTGATTGTAATAAGTAGATACTCAATCTGACACAAGAGCAAAACAAAAACATTACGTACCGAAAATAAATTAATAGTCATCATATATAGACATTATTGTTTACTTATGTAATCTAACCCCGAAAAAGCTTTCCACAAACCCTTCTTTCGTTAAGTAAGTTGTCAAAAACATTTTCCAATCCCACCATTTCGGCTCACACGATTATCTTGAGTTTTCAAAAGTCCAATGTGCTTTATATCACAATTTCCTTTCGCGAAAATTTAATTAAAAAAATCAACAACAATCTGATAATGCGCTATTACGAAAATTGCTCCATTGCGGAGGAAGAATTAACTAACAGCTTCCTCTCCTTTCTTCAAGACGGTTATGCCGATCAAGTTGAACCGACAGCCCTCGACTTGGAACCTATTCCCATCGCACAGGCAACAAATCAACAAAGCAAGAATTACAACAGCCAACTGAAACGTTCACCTAAAGTAAATCATTCGTACACTGACTACGCAACTTTCTCTCGTGAAGATGCAAGTAGAATGAGCAGCAATTCTTATATGAGCAATAGTGGAAAAAAGAAACTTTTCCCTTCTAAGTTAATGGATATTCTTACAACGGATGGTAATGAATCTGCAATTTGTTGGTGTCCGCACGGTCGGGCTTTCAAGGTTATCAACGCCAAACGCTTCGAACAGACTGTCCTCCCAAGATACTTTAAAACCAGCTTGATGCGTTCGTTTCGTAAACAGTTGTCTCTTTGGGGTTTTAGACGAATCACAAAGGGAGTTGACGCGGGTTCATATTATCACGAGTGTTTCCTTCGCGGCATTCCACACTTACTCTCTATGATAAAGTACAGCCAAGTTAAGGGGTTCGGAAAAGCCAGTATTCCAAATCCAAAGGACGAGCCAAATTTTTACCTTTATCCAACGCTGGAGAGTGATGCTGATGTATCCTCGAGCTTTGTTGAACCCATAGTCACATTTCAGCCTCTTCACTATTGCTCAAATAATATCTGCAACCAGTCATCAGGTGAAAAAAAGCCTTTGAATAAATCTTCAATCAACAATATTAAGGATATCAATGAAGAGTCCAACATTTCACAAGAAGAGTATATAGAAGTTGTTCAAGAAATGTCTTTTCCTATGCCGTTCATGCCCCCGCCATACATAATATACTAAAATAAACATGTATTGCACTCTTGTAAAAATGAAAATTCAACTATTTTTTAATAGACATGGTACCAAAAATATGCAAAGCCGTGAGAATGTTGCACAGATCTGCTGCATAATATACATTCTTCTGTGAACAGGTCAAGTCGAAGAGGTTGTTTCAAAGACCCGAACTTTCTTTTTCAGAAGACCTAAATAGAAGTTACTTTGAAAAACAGGTACTCAAAACAGACGCTCAAGGATAAAGGTATGTATCGATGTAAATAGATTTTTGTTTGAAGTATTATATTTGTAAATTTTCTTTATTTGAAAATTAAATGTCTAAAATATTCCAAGCGCAGTGGTCAAAGCAAATACCAAAAATAGGGCTCCTCCAATATAACCAATCACTTTCTCAGACACATATTTCGCGACGTATGATCCACCTAATACTGCAATTCCAGTGGCGAGCCCATGTGCAGCAACAGCACCGAAACAAACACTGAAAGGGTTTTGAGCCGCAGATAGCGCAATAGTTGAAAGAAATGATCGATCACCAAACTCTGCAGCAAAAACTAGCGCAAAGGTACTAGCTATTTTTCCAAAAGCAGTGATTTCCGAAATCGTTCGACTACTTTCCACAGTCTCTTCTGCATCCTTCAACTCTTCTTCCATAACGCTACCGCCTTCCATTTCATTTGCTTCCAGCAATGTCTTGATACCGAAAAAGGTGAAGGCGGCAACAGCTGCGACATCATCCAATGGTAATCCTTGCGCAAGTCCTGTTGGAACTGCATGAAAAATCTGACCAATAACACAGGATAAAACCGTCATAGCAGCGAGTGCCCCCATGCTTCCCAAATATGAAATGAAACGACTGGTCTTCATTGCAAGAAGACCGGCGATGAAAAACGTTTTATCTCCAATCTCTGATACGAACACTAAACTGAAAGCCTGGTAAAATCCAGTTTCCGACAAACCACTAAATACTGAAGCCGCGTTCGCAGCTGATTGAGATGCATCGAGGGCATATGACGGCAATGGGGACACAAACAAAACTGCAGCAACTGCTGCAGCGGATAACACGACAGCTGAAGTTCTTGACATGAGAAGACCTCTCTTTTCTTCAGTACCTGCACCACCAATAAGACGCGTCACTGCATCATTCGTCCATTCTTCATCGGGCAAGGGTGAAACCTCGTTATGAGATATCAAGTTGCTCAGCAAGGCATGCCTTTGTCTACGAAAACTTCGAAATTTGGGAGAGGCAGCTGACGGGACTTGAGAACTTGAGCATTCTGCAATATTTTGATGACGACTACTTGCGGAAACACTTCTCAACGTAGCGGCACTGGAACAGTTTATTTGAGGTGGCATTAGTATGGCGGGGTACACAATCAAAGAAAGCAAAATTGTGACAAGTATGGATGATCGATGAGAACGGATGAGAATTTTATGAGGCATAAGCACAAAGTCAAATTATTAGCGTAGAACAATAATCAAGAGAGAAAAACAAAGTATAAGAGCAAGATCCATACAATCCAACGATGGCTCGTCGTACTCGTGCAAATATAACACTAATCCGACTTATATCTCTGTTGTAGCTTGTCGACACACAACACACAACCCTCTGCCCACGTTTGCTTGTCACACTTGAAAGGGAAAGTTACACTACTCGTATGCTCGTAAAGCTTTTGTGTAGTTGTGTGACACGGTGACAGCCCGTGCCGAAGTGTGTGTGCCGTGTGCGGTGCGCGATGCGTGCAAATCTTCACTTCAATCGTTTGGAAATTCGCACTGGTATAAATATAGCTCAGATTGCGAAATGTGGTTGGCTGCTTACCTGAATGATGCAATTGGCATCGCAAACGCCAAAAGCAGACACACCGATTTGGCAATCTTCATTTCTTAAATTACAGTATCTATTAATGAATGAATAAATTATTTCAAGACGATGGTAATGTAGTAGTTTCGATGGATGTATGCCAAGGAAAGGTACGAAATGTATTGCCCATATCTGTGTGCCTTCTTCCTGTGAGGTGTTTGCGGTTTGTTTTGAATCCCTCGTACTCGTACGTACCATCGTTTCGTAAAGCGTTCTGATTGTATTATCCGAAACCGATGAGAAGATTTACGATGATGACAGGAAAAACATCAAAATCAAAAGCAAAATGCGCAATGTTTGAGCTGTGACGTGACTGTGAAAGCAAAGCAATATCTTCACCTTTTTTCCTTCGCTGTTTTGTGGGATATATCTGTATTAATACATTTATTTTCTATTAGTTGAAAAGTAGTCAAGGAAAAAGCTGCCTAACTTTTGATCGTATTGATGTGGCAGAAATCGGGATTTTCCATATGTTCTAATCATGTGCACTTGGCTACAACAATTGGCAACAGAAATATGTCGTCTGTTGTCAAAATCTTTTGGTTATTTATGTTAATGTTTGTCTTAATCAACCCAGTTCGAACGTTTAGTCTAGGAAAACCTTGTAGATTAAGGTTAGTTGCGGATGGTTACGTTTCCGTTTTCTATGCCGAATTACATTGATTATGCAATGCCAGTTTTAGGATGAATTCTGTACCGATGAATTCTTACGAAGAAAATATGTTGGATAAAGAATTAATCACCATATCTATCGTCATCCCGGCATTTAATGAGGCGGATCGAATATCTAAGACTTTGAAGAAATACGTTTCATACATGCTTGATCACTATAAAAAATTTGAAGTTGTAGTTGTTGATGATGGATCTACCGACGGCACATCGAATGTTGTTCAGATTGTTTCAAAGGACTTAGGTGTGCCATCAGAAGAAATAGAATTCAGCAGTACGAACGCAGAGGGCAGGTATTCAAGCACCGACATATCAGTGCTTTGTCTACGACTTTCACAAAATGTAGGCAAGGGACAAGCCCTCCGTTACGGAGTCCAATACTCGGATCCTCGTTGTAATTTCATACTTGTTGCTGACGCTGATGGAAGTGGCGATATACGTTGTTTAGGTAGCATGGTTGATGGAGCAATAGAAAATTATCCTCAGGATACAATTGTATTTGGCAAACGAAAACGTGAACGGGAAAGTGTTACTTTTAAACGAAGTCTATTGAGTTGGGGTTTCAAAACAGTTGTTCAAATATTATGCTGGCCGGTTATCAATGGAATCGATGATACTCAGTGTGGTTTCAAACTCCTTCCACGAGAAGTTGCTTTACCGCTGTACGATAGCTTACACATTCGTGGTTGGGCTTATGATGTGGAACTTGTTTTTCTGGCTTCTTTGTATGAGTCAAAGAATCGCTGCCTCCTCCTGCAGAAGCCCGTGAATTGGACTGATGAACCTGGTTCAAAACTTGTTGACGACTCTTTTATTGGGACCGCAAAGGTAATCGAAATTATATTTTTTAATTTAGCGTCATATCTTTAATGTCACTATTTATTTACAGGTCAGCATCGATATGCTCGTTGATGTTTTGTACATGAGAATGATGTATATTTTGGGTGTATGGCAAATCACTAATTAATGTTCTTTATAGAAGTAGAAGAAGCATCTACCTGATTTATTATTATCTTTCGGTAGGCAGTACATCAGAATATATATGCAAAAGTCTATCCTTTCATCTAGAATTTATGTCTTGTTATGATCATGTATACCATATTGAAATAAAGATGGTGCACTATCTTCATTTACATGATAGGTTGCGCTGGTGCAAACGACGCCATCGGCAAGGCAGTAAAGGAAGCAGATATCGACAACACGAATAAATGAAATTCGATTTTAGATAGTGGGGGTTCTTGTTTATACTTCTGACAGAAGTGAGTACGATCAGCACAAAATTAGTCCAACATTATGCATTCACATTTGAGAGCATTTTTACACTTTCGGCGACTTTTTTCGAGGTTCTCTTTAATGCTTCTTTCTTGTATTGATCAAAAGTTCCCCTAAACCTAACAGCGTCGCCATTTGAGACAATCCACAGCTCACCGCAAGTCTCGGAGATAAAATGCTGGTCATGAGAAACCGCGATAATTCCTTCAAAATCGAATTAGTCAATTGAGAACGTTACACATGACAAGTCCGAACACTTTTTATGAAAGTAAAGCTAAACGGCAACATATCCTTACCTCCTTGGAAATTTTTAACTGCGTCTACGAGAGCGTCAATGCTCTCCATATCTAAATGATTAGTTGCTGCATACAATGAAGAAAAACACCTTGTCAGTAACTCTACTCGACCTAACATTAAAATTGAATCCATACTCACGTTCATCGAAGATAATTACGTGTGGCTTTTGATAGCATAAGGACGCGAAGGCAACTCTACTTTTCTGTCCTCCCGAAAGCATCATCATTGGTTTCAACGCGTCGTTTCCCTGGATTTCGAATTTGCCAAGAAAGGAACGCATTTCTTGATCACTTGGATTGGTACTTTCGTAAGTGATAAGCATATTTTCGATAGCAGATAGCTTTAAATCGAACTTGTCAGCGGAATGCTGAGTGAAATAACCAATTCTTAAGCGGCCATTAATGCTAATGTCTCCTTTCAATGGTCTTAATCGCCCCATAATTAGATTCAGAAGAGTACTTTTACCTGTATGAGAAAAGGTAATGTCGTCAAAACACAAATTTTGCTTTAACTCAAATCGAAACTTTTCTTACCTGCACCATTTACACCCATAATTCCAATACGGCTACAGACGGTTCAAGCAATAAGTAAGTAGTGTCGTATCGATTTCAAATCTATTACCTGTAAAAACATACCTGTCCAAGTCAACGCCAAAATTGATTTTCTTAAGGAGATAAGCATCTTCCTTTTTGTCTTTTGAATAATCGAAATAGGCGTCGTTGATCGCAATAATTGGACGACTGATAGGTTCTGCTGCAGGAAGGTTGAAAGTCCATTTAGCTTCAATTTCAACTTTTTCAGGTGCTTCCAAATCCATCTTTTCGACCATTTTCACACGTGATTGAACAAGGGTAGCACGCTTTGCATTGAACCTGAACTTGTCGATAAATTCCATTATGTGTGCTCTCTTTTCAAGGTATGCCTCATACTCTTTCACACGGTTCTTTATCGATTCCTCACTTGTCTTCAAATACATATCGTAATTACCTTTAAAGTATTCAAGTTTCAGATTTTGAAACAAAATTATGTCCGTGCACACTTCATTGAGAAAGCCTCGATCGTGTGAAACAACCACTACGGTGTGCTTGTAACTTTGCAGGTAAGCCTCCAGCCATAAAACAGCCTCAATATCCAGATGATTCGTAGGCTGGAAGCATAATCGATGAAAACATAGCAGAATTTTAAAAAATAAAAATGAGTTTTTCACTTACCTCATCAAGCATAAGCAAATCTGGTTCAATAAATAATGCGGCAGCAAGAGAAACACGCATTCTCCATCCTCCACTTAAAGCAGAAGTGGGACCCGTTTGCATTTCGTTAGAAAATTGGAGGCCCGATAATATTGTTGCCGCACGAGTTGTGGCATTGTCAGCACCAATAATGCCAAGACGTCCGTAAACTTCATCGAGTCGCTTTAGGTCCGCAGCAAACTTATCATTGTCTTCGACACTAGCTTTGAGCTTTGCCATTTTCTCACTTAGAGAATTACTTCCCTCTGCTGTGTCAGGCTGCTCCAGTCTTGCAAGAATTTCTTTTTCCTCTGCGATAAGCGCATTGCGCTCCACATCTGCCGCAAGTACGGTGTCTAGGACCGATGTTTCACTCCCACGAATTTCCTGTCGGACATGTAATACACGATGATGCCTTGGAAAATCTGGAATTTGAAATGCCGCAATGGCCTTGAGAAGCGTTGTTTTACCAATACCATTTTTACCGACCAAACCGTAACGACGACGATGTGTAAACTTTAATTCTGCATCATCCAATAAACACCGTCCATTATCTAAGGAAATGCTGACGTTCTGGCATTTAATATCGGGATCATTTCGTCCTGTACTATAATCTGGCAAAATCATTGCGGCAACCTTTCCTTCGAGCTTTTCCTCTTCGTCTTCCAAGGCACGCAAACTAGCCTCATATTCCTTACGAGCACGCTCAAGCTCCTGTCGAGCTTTCCTCCTCTCCTTTGCACTCTCCGTTGAATGAAACATATCCTTTTGCTCGTTGGCATTTGCTGAAACCTTTGCTCTGAAAACCATCATTGCAAAAATATCAATTAGTCATGAATGAAGACATCAAACTTTCATTGATATCATCACCTTACCTGGCATCCCCCACCAACACGGCATGCTCATCGGATTTTGCAAGCTCATCCTGCATACTCACGTTCTTATCCAATTTTTTGACATTATCCCCCTTACTAGCTTGTCCAACACTTAAAATAAGCTCGGATATCACGCGACTAACGTGATCAACAACCTCATCTGTGACGGACGGAAGCTGTTCTAGGAAGGGGGCAACGGTATCATGAATTTCCTCATTAGTCGTCCCTTCGAGTGCGAGAAGAATGTGAATGAGGTAATCGAACACGTCCTCGTCTTCTAACTCGTCATCTGGAATGTTCCGTTCTAATAAACTGGATTTTAGAGTATCCTGCAGGGTATCGTAATCGACCGTCATGGTGGGATACGTCAGTTGTTGTCAAAATACAAAATACCATATACCGGCATGTCCTCTTTTCTGGTGAGGGGAAAGAGAAGATACCAAAATTCGCAAAGATAATATGTACCGGAACCGGAACCAGAACTCAATTTACACGTAGTTAGACATAATCAAAACATATACTCTATTCTATTTCAATTATTTCGTTATCGTTACTGCCATCAACTTCTTCAACGTTATCAATTTTTAGTTTTTTCGAAGGTGGTTGTTCATCTGCTAGGTTTTGCGCAGGTACAGATGACGAATCGATATCTTCGGAATTAGGACGTTTTGGATTTCGTTCTGTAACACCATTATCGTGGGAGCCATTTCCATTTGCTTTCTTCGATTCTACGTTGCCTTCTTTTGACGCACCAGCGCGAGCAGCAGCGGCCATTTTATCATTTCCCCCAACAATAATAAATCCATCTGGTTCTTTCTTTTCGTCCCATTCATCTCGATGCGTAACGATCATTTCAACTTCCATGTCTTGTGTAAAGTCCTCGACTGCAAAGGAAGATCCGTCAATTAAACCTCCGCACGGCAACTGTGCAAGTTTTTTTGGGAGATTGACTATAAATGTCTCATCTGCTCCATCGCCTTCCTCATAAATGATCGACCCGTCTTCTCCACCAATCATAATAGTAGGTTCATTGAAACCAAGTCGTTTCTTGATAACTTTATCGAGCAAATCTTTTAGTGAAAATTCTTTGGTGTTAATGATTATCGTGAGAGACGCTTTGCGACAAACGAAGCATTCGTCACTTGGAGACGGAAGTTTTGTAGGAAGCAAATAGTAACCTTTTCGTGTTTTATCTCGGAGACAGTAAGTGTAGCGACAATGTTCCTTTATGTACTGCTTCAAGTTTTCGTTGGACGCATCATTCGAGTCTTTATGCTTTAAAATCTTAAATAGCTCAAGAACTTGTAGTCCTGCTACGATAGCATTCGTAGTAGCAATGGCTGGTACGATATTTCCAGCAATACCTTTGGCATCATGAAGGCTTTTGTTTTCAATGCCAAAGATGTGCGCTCTCAGATTCGATGCAGCTGTAACAAAATCCATAGCCACGCCATCATCCTTATCAAACTCCTGCATCAGTTTGCTCGAAAATTTGCATGACTCATAATAGGCAGACGTGCACGATAAAATCTGCGCCACACATTGGGAGACTGTCCATACATTGCTTTGATAGTCACGCTTCTTAAAGGCATTTGAGGGAGCACCTTGAATGTCAAGCAAAAGACCAGCCTCGATTTCACTAAGATTCAGCGGCTTTGGAGGATTTTTGGAACCTTTATACTTATCCATATCGATCTGTTTTTGGACTTCCGTTATATATAAGGCCACGAGTGTGTCTTTGACGTACTTTGCGATTTCATTGTTCGACTTCGGTCGCCTACGTACAACGGCATCCATATATGTAGATTCCTCGACGTTCTCTTCATCCTCGTACAACATGGACTTATCCTTCGGATCACCATGATAAAACATAAGCGTAAACAATTCCTTAGCCCAAACGATGCAATGAACCGGCTGAGACGGCGTGGAACGAATGGTACAGATCGGATACACCTTACGCGTAGGTTTGGGTTGACACTCGTAACATTCCGTGGCTCCACGACTAATGACTGTAGTCTGACCAAGATAACCAGTCGTCCCAGCCTCGATCAACGGTATATCGCTGGCCAGACATAAACGATTCACATGCCTCCTCGCATCGACGTTATCCAGTGCGTTCAATACCGCATCAAACTGCTTAAAGAAGGACACATTGAACTTTTGCGACTTGACATTACCATGATGCGGCACATAATTAACGGGAACCGGAGCCATATCAGCCGATGCCGCAGTCGCAACAAGACATTTGCTCTTGCCTACATGTTGCGATCGAAATAGGAATTGACGGTTCAGATTGCTCACGTCAATGGTGTCCAAATCGATGACCTGAACGTCCTTAAATCCACTCAATGCCAAATTCTTTAAAAGCTCACAGCCGATTCCGCCAGATCCCACAAGTAAGATTTTGGAAGAAGTGACTTTGGCAAATGCTTCATTTCCCAAAGTCGTCGCCGTGCTCCAGAGGAGCGGATGGATGCTGTTGGTACTTGACATCATTGAATGCCAAGTCCTTTTAAAGTTCGTACCACCAACGAAAAGTGAAAGAATGTCGTCGTGCACAGAGAGAGGAAAGAGAGAGCAAAAAGCATATGTATATATATACGGGTATTGTACAGAGAGTACAGATCCGATACGATCGGATCTGCCTTTCGCGTTGCGCATTTATAATCTAAAATAGACTACGAACAGTCATTTCAAATGATCTAACTTAGCATAGACACAGAATTCAAATAATCCCCACTCCGTTCCCGTTGTCAAATTCGCCTCATCATCATCCACTGTCCAATTACCAAATGTGCGTACAAATCTACCTCGGAGTACAATGTATGCGGTAACATGGCGCCCAATTATCGTTTGAACGAATGAGACAGCGCGGAAATCTTGACGTCCACATCAAGCTCGCTCTTCCAACGAACATATCATTATTTCTCTCTCTCTCTCTCCTTCGATGCACATTCGACACAAGATACACACAAGATACACACCAAATCCAAACGCATATATATATATAGAAAAGACTCAACCTCTCCCTATGAATTCTCATCCATCTCCTACACCTTCTCACTATTACGCATCCGTATCACCAGCAGCATCCTTCTCATCTCCTACGTCACGTCATCATCGAATGAGATACTCTCATAAATCTACAATCATGTCACCTCGCAATCACCATACCCACAACGGCAGCAGTAGCAATGGCAGCAGCGGCAATGGCAATGGCAGTAGCAGATTTGATCCATTCCGCACCCGACGCAACATCTACGACGAACCAATGGCTGGAGATGGAGGTGGAGATGGAGGTTCCCCCTCCACTCCCTCGATGATGTTATCGTCGTGCAAACCATGTACTCCATCTACTACTAATACTGCTGTGATGACGTCCACACCCAACCGTCGTCTTCGCAATGATAAGTATAAGACGACCTTGTGTAAGTACTACGTTCAAACTGGACGTTGTCCCTTTAGAAATCGTTGTCATTATATGCACGGAGAAGAGGATTTCGTGCCGTACGGTGCAGCGAATGAGATGCGGATGCTGTCTACCGGTAGTTATACTGCTGCTGTTGGTGTTGGTGTTGGTGGAGGACATGGTGTTGGACATGGTGGTAGGACGGATGTGAGTCCTGCCTCGGCACATGGAGGGAGTATTTATAGCCCGTACTCTACTTCTTCCTCTTCTTCTCATCACTCGTACTCTTCGTTGAGAAAGGCTGTTGTCTCGCATCAAAGCAAGCAGCAACGTGAAAATGAGAGATTTTGGACGAAAGTTGGAGGGAATGAAGGAAATAGTGCGCAGAGTATCTCGATGAGGGATGGGCATGTTACCAGGAACGATGAGGAGTACCATCGTCCACGTTGTGCGGATGGAAGCATTGGCAGTGACAACTGGAACATGAAGATGAGCATGAATCAGATCGTTTCTGATACGTGTGTAGATGAACTGTCAGCTCAGATGCATCGTCATTTGAAGCTCAAAGAAGCTTCTGCGAAAGTGAAAGAACAAGAATCTCCTTTGCGTACCAGCGTTCTCAAGACCGTGCCTTCTGTCCGACGCTCGCCTATCGGTGTCAACGATGATACCTTTTGGCAGTCCATGACAGAAAGAGGTCCCTCCAAGGTCGATGGAAATATTTTTCAGATGTCAAACATCGACAACGAGATGGTGATGAGACGTCCCTGCGGCGTTCGTTTGAAGCAGCAACAACATCCAACGTCTTCCTCTACCTACGACTTGTGGGGATTAAATCCAGTAGCCGCTTCGAGCTCTGAGATGAATTCCACCAACTCGACAGGGGTGAAGACGTTGTGGGAGCTTTCAGACGAAATCCTTAATGAACCTAAGGTGACCCCGGATGAGCCTTCATTTGCTTTTTCACCAGTAAATGGATGCTCCACTTCATCTATGTCTGATCATAGCAACAGGAACAACTCAGATTTTTCGACACTTGGACGTTTGAATTGGTAGAGATACGATTTGACGAAATACTGATTTGCCTTTATCCATTGGCTGTGCAGAAAATGCTTTAGCACCAAAACGAATTGAAGCTTGTTCGAATGAGGCTATTTAATTGTTGTATAGTATCTTTAAGAATCTGAGATGGTTTCGAATTCTTAAGACATTAAAAACCCGGCGAGTAAGCTTACTTCCAATTACATTTGTATAGAAAAGAAAATTATATAATACTTCATCGAAGTTCAGCTTCGGTGAATGTTAATTGCATAGAATACTATAAACTTTTTCAGTCTACTCTATGATGTATCTTTTCGTTTTACGACGCTATCCTTAATGAATCTAAGTTGACCCCAGATGAGCCTTCCTTTGCTTTGATAAACCCCTCTCCCTCAACTTTTTCTGATCATCACAATGTACGCCACCGATTTTTCGACAGTTGGACGTCTGAATTGGTAGAGATACGATTTACGAAATAGTGTATCCATTGGCTGTGCAGAAAATCTTTAGCACCAAAATGAATCAATGCTTGTTCAAATATAGAAGCAGTGTAATTGTTATATAGTGTCTTTGAGAATCTTATATGAGTTCGATGAGTTTAAAAAAATTCGGCGAGTAAGCTTATATCTAATTACATTTAGAGAAAAATATTAGCACTTTATCGAAGTTCAGCTTCGGTGAATGTTAATTGCGTAGGATGCTATAACTTTTTCAATCTAATCTAGGACACATCTTTTCACTTTACGACGTCTCCCTCTAGAATTCATGTTGGGCCTCTTAGTGATGAATTTATGTCCTACTTCCTTAATCTTCGAATACGCTGATAACAAGATAAACAACAGCACTACGACCTTTATGACGAGAGTCGAAGAGGAGATATACTAGGAATACGCATTTGGTTCAATAAAAACAGTATGACGTACTTCTCTTTACACCTGTCTCGTAATTTCATGCAACTCCTCCAAGCTTAAAATATAGAACAATCAGTCTCTAAGATCCATCATAATTGGGACCCCATCTACATATGTATGCGTATCAAAATCGGCAGGAATTACGGCAACTACTTCAACAAAAGAACTCAGCACTCTGAATTCTATCTCTACGCTTGCAAATATTAAGTAATAAGATTGGTCATCGTTGACGGTAACTGATCCCCTTCGTTTTGCACCTCTAGGGTCTTGGGCTAAAACTTCTGATATTGCCATTTTTGCAGGTTCTAAATCACATACAACATCGCTATAGAGAGGATTCAATTTTCCATCTTTTATACAATTAGCAAGCTGTTCTTCTGCGTTCCAACAGACCTTATTCCATTCGGTAGAGCCTTCAGGTCGAACCCAATCCGGAACCTTTATTCCCAATCCATCGTGGTAATTTCCGGTGAAAAAAGCAATATCCCATGGAACATAGGGCTTTATATCATACACCGGAGTTCCATTCACTAAATCAAGAGCAGAAATATAAAGCCTTCGTTGTTTCTTATCGACTCGATTCACCTTAACAAGCGACAACCCAATATTGTTGACCCGGTGTGGAGACCTCGTTGCCAACTGTCCAACTTTGATACCATTACCACGAGGTGGACGTATTTTTGTTTTACTTGTCTTCTTTTTACCATCCAACAAAATATTGGTATTAGCATGGAAAGAAAATATAATCCAGCAGTGACTGTAAGCATCCATTCCATCGATCGTCTCCTCGTGTGTATCAACGAGCTGAACATACCCACGAGCACTCGGAGCGAGAGCTCCCTATTTCGTTACCATCCATGATGAGAAAGATCCAAAAGGAAAAGTTTCTTCCGTCCGCTATTGCTTACCTGCCTTGGTGTTCCCATTCGCTTCGTAAATGGAGATACAACATATCCAATTCTTCTCATAGTAAGATTGTGTTTGGAATTATCGTTTCCCTCTTCACCACCACCATTACCATTCGTTGCGGCCCGGTGCAAGGCAAGCTCTTTCATAGCAGTTCGTAACTTCACTTCCGCCCGTATACGACCAGTACGTTCCGATTGTCGAAGCTTACTAATTTTATCGAAACATTGCTTATGATACCAGTATGCTACAACTCCTACGGATAATGTCATCATCGATCCTACGGCAGTAACAGCAGCAAGTGATGCCTGGCGCGATGGTCCCGAGTTGTTCATAATAATAATAGTAGGGTGCAACAGCAGTTCTTATACGACAAATCTAATCCTCTCTCTAACCCCCTCTGTTATTATGAACGAGGAAACCCTTCAGATGCTCGCAGTTGGATTACTGATTGTGTGTTGCAAATGTTTGTTGGTTGTTTGCACGGTCGGTCAAATGTCTCTCCCGCGTTATATGTGTACAGAAAAATATGAGGAGAGGGCTTTCTTCTCTTGAGTGGTGGTGGTGATGGCGGTAGGTAGCAATGAGCAATGAGTGTCATCAGTATTCCCGAAATAAAATTAGCTATATACGGGTACGGAATTGGGAACCTCTTGGTTATTACTTCAATGGTCGTATGTCAGAGGAGAGAGGAGAGAGAGAGAAGAGAAACATACTCGTATAAGAAAGAGAAGAAGTATACATACGAGAAGATAGTAACCACTCATAGAAACGCAACAGAAAACAGCAAGAAATCCGATGGCGGCATCGGGAAATAGAAGCAACCACAACCACAACCACAGCAAAAATATCCAATTATCATCCACTGGTCGACCACAGGATGCAGGAGAGGCTGTTATTAACAACGATTTGCCTCCTCCGATGTTCACAGTCAAGATGG
>Ga0115008_10000215_pt1 | contig 39823 bp, 30 predicted proteins | sample FraStrMetagenome_FD_87164 | JGI IMG/M metagenome (GOLD analysis project Ga0115008, IMG submission 87164) | Marine eukaryotic phytoplankton communities from Arctic Ocean - Fram Strait ARC3M Metagenome | ecosystem: Environmental > Aquatic > Marine > Oceanic | place: Fram Strait | collected... | reverse complement strand
CAGCACTAGACTGTTAATACTTAATACTATATTTAAAAGCCTTTCTTAAAACAAGAAAGGCTTTTTCTTTATATTTGTTTATATGAATGAAAATTTGGATCCAACCGACGCCCATTTCTCACCAGAGGAACAAGATATTGAAAAGGTATTAAGACCACTTTCATTTGATGATTTTGCAGGTCAAGACCAAGTGCTTGAAAACTTACAGATTTTTGTAGAAGCCGCAGTTGAACGAGATGAAGCTTTGGATCACACCCTGTTTCATGGCCCTCCAGGACTTGGAAAAACAACCCTGGCACATATCCTTGCAAACGAATTAGGCGTGGGTATTAAAGTTACCTCAGGACCTGTTTTGGATAAACCAGGAGATCTTGCTGGACTGCTTACAAACCTGGAAGAAAGGGACGTGCTTTTCATTGACGAAATTCACCGCCTTAGCCCCATAGTTGAAGAGTATTTATACTCTGCGATGGAGGACTATAAAATTGATATTATGATTGAGTCTGGCCCTAACGCCAGGACAGTTCAAATAAACCTTAACCCTTTTACACTAGTTGGCGCTACAACAAGATCAGGACTTTTAACAGCTCCCATGCGTGCTCGATTTGGGATTAGCAGTCGTTTACAGTATTATTCAACGGAATTGCTTTCTACAATTATCCAACGGAGCTCAGAAATTTTAAAAGTTCCTATTAGTATGGAAGCTGCTATTGAAATTGCAGGCCGAAGTCGTGGAACGCCTCGTATTGCCAATGCATTATTAAGACGTGTTAGAGATTTTGCACAAATAAAGGGCAATGGAAAAATTGACATTGAAATCGCCAAATTTGCACTAAAGGCTTTGAATGTTGATGCGCATGGGCTTGATGAAATGGACAATAAAATTTTAACAACTATTATAGATAAGTTTAAAGGAGGCCCTGTTGGGGTGACTACTATTGCAACCGCAGTGAGTGAAAGCCCAGAAACAATTGAAGAAGTTTACGAGCCTTTTCTAATTCAACAAGGTTTTATTATGCGTACCCCTAGAGGGCGTGAAGTTACTGAACTGGCCTACAAGCATTTGGGGCGTGTTAAGGGCGATATTCAAGGGGGATTATTTTAAAATAACTTTAATTACCAATTCTGACCACTAAAGAAACATATTCAAAACGAATAAAAGCCGAAGCTAAACGCCTCGGCTTTTTGTCTTGCGGCATGAGTAAGGCCGGTTTTTTAGAGGAAGAAGCACCCCGTTTGGAGTCGTGGCTTAAAAAAAACAGCCATGGAAAAATGCAATACATGGAAAACCACTTTGATAAACGTCTTGATCCTACATTGCTAGTAGAAGATTCCAAAAGTGTCGTTTCTTTAATCTATAATTATTTTCCTGAAGACATACAGCAGGATCCAGAAGCTCCAAAAATAAGCAAGTACGCCTATGGGAAAGACTATCACTTTGTTATAAAAGATAAGCTTAAACAATTACTGGAATTCATTAAAGAAGATATTGGCGATGTTCATGGCCGTGCGTTTGTAGACTCCGCTCCCATTTTAGAAAAAGCGTGGGCTAAAAAGTCAGGCCTCGGTTGGATTGGAAAACATAGTAATTTATTGACTCAAAAAGTGGGGTCTTTTTATTTTATAGCTGAACTTATTATTGATTTAGAATTGGATTATGACCAGGCGGTTACAGACCATTGTGGTAGTTGTACAGCCTGTATAGATGCCTGTCCAACAGAAGCAATTACCTCGGAGTATGGTGTAGACGGTAGTAAATGCATCTCTTATTTTACGATTGAGCTAAAAGAGCAAATTCCCTCCGATATGAAAGGGCAATTTGATAACTGGATGTTTGGTTGTGATGTGTGTCAAGATGTGTGTCCATGGAATCGATTTTCAAAAGCACACAGCGAGCCTTTGTTTAATCCCAAGCCGGAACTTCTTTCGATGTCTAAGCAGGATTGGGAAGAGATTACCCATGATACGTTTAATAAAGTATTTCAGCATTCAGCCGTAAAGCGGACTAAGTTTTCTGGGTTAAAAAGAAACATTAAATTTCTTGAATAATTGCTATTTATTTTTTTCTACTATTTAAGATCAATTTTAGGAAATCGAACAATAATTTGACGTGCTGTTACGTTTTATGAATTACGACCTAAATTTTTAAAACCCAAGACTTTTAACCTAAGATATTTCATTAACACAATAGCATTGTTTTAACATTATAAACATATATATTATTTGAGTTATGAAAAAAAAGATATTAATACTCGTCGTAATAACCCTGTTCGTTGGTTGTAGAAAAAAATCAAATAAATCGATTCCAGAAAAAATAGAGGGCCTTATAGCCGAAAAAGGGATGGTTGTTTCAGCAAGGGAAGAGGCTTCAAAAATAGGCGTTGACATAATGAAACAAGGTGGGAATGCTTTTGACGCCATGATTGCCACCGATTTGGCACTGTTAGTTTCGTATCCTGTAGCTGGAAATATTGGCGGTGGTGGTTTTATGGTGTTTCGCATGAATGACGGTAGTACTGGCGCGTTAGATTATAGAGAAACAGCTCCCTATTTGGCAACTAAGAACATGTATTTAGACGAAGAAGGAAAGGTGGATTCTGACAAAAGTAAAACAGGAGCCTTAGCTATTGGGGTCCCAGGAACTATTGCAGGATTGTTTGAAATACATGAAAAATATGGATCGATGCCTATTCAACAACTCATAGAACCTGCGATACAATTAGCTAAGAACGGAGTAGTTGTTACAGAAGCGCAAGCAAAGCGTTTAAACCACCACAAGGGTAGTTTTAGGAAAGTGAATCAAGAACACATTATTTATGATCAAGAATGGCGAACGGGCGACACCATCAAAAACCCCTTATTAGCGAAAACATTAGAGCGAATCAAGACCCACGGAAGAGATGGTTTTTACAAAGGCAAAACAGCAGACCTTATTGTTAATCACATTCAAAATATTGGAGGGATTATTACAAAAGATGATTTAGCTAATTATGAAGTGAAATGGAGAGCCCCCATAACTTTTATTTATAAAGGTCATAAAATTATATCGATGCCACCGCCTTCTAGTGGAGGGATTTGCCTAGCACAAATCTTGAAAACTATAGAGCCATACGATATAGGTCAATACAAGCATAACTCAACGAAATATATACAACTTATAGCCGAAGCCGAACGGCGATCCTATGCCGATAGATCCTATTTTTTAGGGGATCCAGATTTTATTACTGTTCCAATAGAAAGCCTAACATCTACAAAATATCTTTCTCAAAGAATGCAAAGTTTTAATTGGAAAAAAGCAACGAAATCAAGCGAACTTTCTAGGGGCTCGTTCTCGGGCTACGAAAGTGATGAAACCACGCATTACTCAATCGTAGATCCCTTTGGCAATAGTGTATCTGTGACTACCACCTTAAATGGGGCGTATGGATCAAAAGTTTTTGTAGACAAAGGTGGTTTTTTTTTAAATAATGAAATGGATGATTTTAGCGCTAAGCCGGGTACACCAAACATGTTTGGTTTGGTGGGAGCTGAAGCAAATTCAATTGCAGCTCAAAAACGAATGCTAAGCTCAATGTCCCCTACAATAGTAGAGACAAACGGTCAGCTTAAAATGGTCTTAGGCTCCCCCGGAGGCTCTACAATTATTACCACAGTTTTACAAAACATTCTGAATGTATTGGACTATGAAATGACAATGCAAGAATCGGTTTCAAAGCCACGTTTTCATCATCAATGGTTGCCCGATAACATCAAATTCGAGACCTCATTTGACACTGTTGTCTTTGATTCTCTTAAAAAATTAGGCTACAAAATAGACCACAGTAACTCTAAAGTAATCGGGAAAACAGATGCTATCTTGGTGTTGCCGGACGGTCGTTTAGAAGGAGGAGCAGACCCAAGAGGTGATGACAAAGCTGAGGGTTTCTAGGGGATGTTTAGGATTCTTAGAAGCTAATGCGTTTTTAAGTTTTTAAAAAAGAATAGCGATTAAGTTTTAATATTAACTCTTAGCGTTTAACTTTGTAAGTCAAACTAACGAACATGCCAAGATTAAGTAAACACGATTTAGAAGCTTTAGCTTATCACGAAAAACCATCACCAGGAAAAATTCAGGTAGTTCCAACGACCAAGTACGCTTCACAAAGAGATTTAGCATTAGCGTACTCCCCAGGAGTAGCGGCCCCCTGTTTGGCTATCGAAAAGAATCCATCGGATGCTTATAAATATACTGCAAAAGGAAATTTAGTGGCGGTTATTACCAATGGTACTGCTGTTCTAGGGTTGGGAAATATAGGCGCTGAAGCCTCCAAGCCAGTTATGGAAGGTAAAGGGCTGCTTTTTAAAATATTTGCAGATATAGATGTGTTCGATATTGAAGTCAACACTGAAAACGTTGAAGAGTTTATTCAAACCGTTAAAAATATAGCGCCCACTTTTGGCGGCATTAATTTAGAAGATATCAAAGCTCCAGAAGCTTTTGAAATTGAAACACGACTTAAAGCAGAGTTAGACATTCCCGTCATGCATGATGATCAGCATGGAACGGCTATTATATCAGCTGCCGCTTTGTTAAACGCCTTGGAAATTGCAGAAAAAAACATTCAAGATGTTCGCATCGTTGTAAGTGGAGCGGGTGCAGCAGCTATTTCTTGTACTCGTTTGTACCAATCTTTTGGCGCTAAGCGTGAAAACATTGTAATGCTCGATAGTAAAGGGGTCATTAGAAATGACCGCGATACTCTAACCACCCAGAAAGCAGAGTTTGCTACCGACAGGAAAATAGACAGCTTAGATGAAGCGATGACTGATGCGGATGTGTTTATTGGATTATCCACTTCAGATATTGTAAGTCCAGAAATGCTTAAAACGATGGCTAGTAATCCGATCGTGTTCGCTATGGCAAATCCAGACCCTGAAATAAAATATAATCTTGCAATTAAAACAAGAGATGATATTATTATGGCTACCGGTAGAAGTGACACCCCCAATCAAGTAAATAACGTACTTGGTTTTCCATTTATATTTAGAGGTGCTTTAGATGTTAGAGCGACAACAATTAACGAGGAAATGAAAAAAGCAGCCGTCATAGCGTTGGCTGAGTTGGCAAAAGAACCCGTTCCAGAGCAGGTTAATATTGCCTATGGAGAAACACGACTTACCTTTGGTAAGGATTACATCATTCCTAAGCCATTTGATCCCCGATTAATTGCAGCGATTCCTCCAGCAGTGGCCAAAGCAGCCATTGAAAGTGGAGTTGCTTTAGCTCCAATTTCTGATTGGGAAAAATACGAAGACACCCTATTGGAGCGCATGGGCTCAGACAATAAGATTGTAAGACTTTTATTTAACCGAGCCAAGCTAAACCCAAAGCGTGTCGTTTTTGCTGAAGCAGACCAGTTAAATGTTTTAAAAGCGGCCCAAATCGCTCTGGAAGAAGGGATTGCAACGCCTATATTACTTGGAAGACGAGATGAAATTGAACGTCTTATGGAGGAGTTAGAATTTGACGAAGAAGTACTCATCATTGATCCAAAAGGAGATGAAAGTAGTGTTCAGAAAAACAAGTATGCTGAAATTTATTGGAAACAACAACAGCGAAAAGGAACAACACTCTTAGCGGCTCAAAAACTAATGAGAGAACGAAACTATTTTGCAGCGATGATGGTTAATGAAGGGGATGCAGATGCTCTTATTTCAGGCTATTCAAGCAATTATGGATCTGTTGTAAAACCAATGTTAAATTTAATTGGTTTAGCACCAGGCTCTACACGTATAGCGACGACCAATGTGATGATCACGCAACGAGGACCTATGTTTTTGAGCGATACAGCCATTAACATTAACCCATCTGCAAATGATTTAATAAAAATTGCTCAGATGACTTCTGGAGTTGTCAAGATGTTTGGCTTAGAACCGGTTATGGCAATGATTTCATATTCTAATTTTGGATCGTCTAAAGACAAAACAGCGACCAAAGTGAAAGAAGCAGTGTCTTACCTCCACAGAAGACACCCCCAATTATTAGTGGATGGGGAATTGCAAACAGATTTTGCTTTAAACAGTGAGATGCTGAAAGCTAACTTTCCTTTTTCTAGACTTGCTAACAAAAAAGTAAACACCCTTATTTTCCCAAATTTAGAATCAGCAAATATCACCTATAAATTACTTAAAGAATTAAATAAAGCAGAATCAATTGGCCCTATTATGATGGGCTTACGGAAGCCAGTACACATTTTGCAATTAGGAGCTAGCGTTGATGAAATTGTAAATATGACTGCTGTTGCTGTTGTGGACGCACAACAGAAAGGAAACTTGTAAAATATCTAGTATAACACCTTTGCTTTTTCCCCCTAAAATATTGTATTATTTTAGTACATTTGAAACTCATAGGAAGTGAAAAAATATGATAACACACATTCAAGGTAAATTAGTTGAAAAAACGCCGACTCATATCATTGTCGATTGTAATGGAGTGGGGTACTTTATTAATATTTCACTACACACATTTTCTCAACTTCCAGATCAAGAAGCGGTTAAGGTTTTTACACATTTACAGATAAAGGAAGACTCACATACTCTTTTTGGCTTTAGTAGTTCTTCCGAACGCGGAATATTTAGACTGCTTATCTCAGTAAGTGGAATTGGAGCAAGCACAGCCAGAACGATGCTCTCCTCACTCACACCCAAACAAGTGAAAGAAGGAATAGCAGTTGGGGATGTTGCATTGATACAATCTGTTAAGGGAATTGGTCTCAAAACAGCCCAACGCGTTATTATTGAACTCAAGGATAAAGTTCTTAAAATTTACGATCTTGATGAATCTTCTTTGTCTCAAAACAATACAAACAAGGATGAAGCGTTATCAGCCTTAGAAGTTTTAGGTTTTATGAAAAAGCATTCCGAACGCGTTGTCGAAAAAGTAATTTCATCTAGCCCAGATGCTACTGTGGAGTTTATCATCAAAGAAGCCCTTAAAAACCTGTAATTCATTTGAAAACATCAAATCATAATCCCTATTTTAAAAAACTCTTTTTAGTGTTTTTTTTATTGGTTTGTACCTCAGGGGTGTATGCTCAGCAACTACCGACAGTTAGAGACTCTACCTCTACAACTTTTTCATTTGGAGCATTGGACACACCCGATCCAGCAAGTATAATTAGTAAATACATTTACGATCCATTAACAAATCGATATTTTTATACTTCAACAATTGGCGATTTTAATATTAACTATCCTGTTATACTAACCCCAAAGGAGTTTCAGGAGTTAGCTCTTAAAGAAAGTTTAAAGCAATATTATAAAGAAAAAGTAGATGCACTTGATGGAAAAAAAGAAGGTTCAGAAGAAGCGAAGAAAAACTTAATACCAGACCTTTACGTCAACTCTAAATTTTTTGAAACCATATTTGGTAGTAATACGATATCCGTAGTCCCCCAAGGATCCGTTGAAATGGACCTTGGAATCATATACACCAAGCAAGAAAACCCTGCATTCTCGCCAAGGAATCAAAGTAATTTTACTTTTGATTTTGATCAGAGAATCAGCTTGAGCCTAATGGGAAAAGTCGGAACTCGATTGCAAGTTAATGCCAATTACGATACCCAGTCAACTTTTGATTTCCAAAACTTAATTAAGTTGGAGTTTGACCCTTCTTTACCTGGTCTCGATGGCGTTAGTGGGGGTGAAGACTCGATCCTTCAAAAACTGGAAGTAGGTAATGTAAGCATGCCTTTAAATAGCTCCCTCATTACGGGTGCACAAAGTTTATTTGGTGTAAAAACTGAATTACAGTTTGGAAAAACTAGAGTCACAGCTGTTTTTTCAGAACAACAATCGGAAACACGTTCTGTAGTTGCTCAAGGCGGAGGGACTATTGAAGAATTTGATTTTTTTGGATTAGACTATGACGAAAATAGACACTTTTTCTTAGGACATTACTTTAGAAACCAATATAATGATGCCCTGGAAAACTATCCATTTATTAATTCCCAGGTCCAAATTACAAGAGTGGAGGTGTGGGTTACCAATCGAACCAACCAGGTTCAAAATGCACGAAATATAGTCGCATTACAAGATTTAGGAGAGTCTTCAAGACTGGGTTTGAGCGCGGTTCCAACTGGGTTTGTAAATGTTGGACCTAACGCCCTTCCAAATAATGGAAATAATGATTTTGACCCCACTAATATTGGAGGTGCTGGTTCGCAGCTTACGAACGCCATTCGAGATATTGCCACCGCACAATCAGGATTTCTAACGCCAGGTATTAATGAAGGATTTGATTATGGCAAGCTGGAAAATGCTCGAAAATTAACTCAAGGCAACGGGTTTACAGTCGACACGCAATTAGGATATATTTCCTTGAATCAGCGATTACAAAACGATGAGGTTTTAGCCGTTGCTTACCAGTATACTGTAGGCGGTGAAGTCTTTCAGGTAGGGGAGTTTGGAAATGATGGGGTCAATGCGACTGAAGTGGGTGTGACAGCATCAGGCAACCAAACGGTTACCAATCAAAGTCTTGTTTTGAAAATGCTAAAAAGTGCAGTGACCAATGTTAACCTTCCAACATGGGATCTGATGATGAAAAACATATACAATACCGGAGCCTATCAATTATCTCAAGAAGATTTTAAATTAAATATATTTTATAACGAAACATCTACACTTAACTTTATTTCTCCAGTTAGTGGCACGCCTTTTCCTACTCCAATAGGAAGTGAAGACCCGATTAATGAAATTCCTTTAATTCGATTATTTAATTTTGACCGACTAAATTTTAATAATGACCCCCAAAATAAAGGAGATGGGTTTTTTGATTTTGTTCCAGGAATCACAGTTGTTCCCCAAAACGGAAAAATTGTATTTACCAAAGTAGAACCATTTGGAAGTTATTTATTTGAAACCCTTCGTACGGTTGGTTCTGAAGACTATAACGGCGATGATTCATACAACGCAAACCAATTAAAATACGTTTATAAGTCTCTTTACAAGAACACAAAAACAGCCGCGCTTCAAGACAGTGATAAAAACAAGTTTTTGATGCGAGGTCGCTACAAATCTTCGGGAGGTTCTGGCATTCCAATTGGTGCGTTTAATGTTCCAAGAGGGTCTGTGAAGGTAACCGCTGGAGGACGCGTACTTGTAGAAGGGGTGGATTACACCGTAAATTACCAAATAGGGACCGTACAAATTTTGGATCCTTCTTTACAAGCATCAAACATACCGATTCAGGTTTCTGTTGAAAACAATTCTGTTTTTGGGCAACAAACAAAGCGGTTTACAGGCGTAAATGTAGAGCATCAATTCAATGAAAATTTTGTCTTAGGTGCAACGGTTTTAAACTTAAATGAGCGTCCCATAACACAAAAAGCAAATTATGGCACGGAGTCAATAAACAATACAATTTTTGGATTTAATGGAAATTACTCCACAGAAGTTCCGTTCTTAACGCGCTTAGCAAATAAATTACCAAATATTGATACCGATGTCGAATCTAATTTGTCGCTTAGAGGTGAATTTGCGTATCTAAAACCAGGCGCCCCTAAAGGAACGGACTTTGACAATGAAGTCACTTCTTATGTTGATGATTTTGAAGGGTCACAAAACGGCATTAGTTTACTAAGCCCGCAATCTTGGTTTTTGTCAAGCCGCCCCGAAAGACTTGGTCGTGTTTACGCACAAGGCTCAGAAGATGGTAATGGCTATCAAAATGGATTTGACAGGGCGCATTTAAACTGGTATACAGTGGACCCAGTTTTTTATAGTGGACAACGCCCAGGCGGCATCTCAGATGATGACATATCAAACCTGTATACGAGACGAATATTTATTGACGAGCTTTTTCCACAAGTCGATTTAGTAACCGGGCAATACACGGTTATAAACACCCTAGATTTAGTTTACAACCCATCAGAAAGAGGCCCTTATAATTACCAACAAGGGGCTGAAGACGGAATTTTAGACACGCCTCAAAATAGTTGGGCCGGTATATCCAGACAATTGACCTCTACCGATTTTGAGCAGGCAAATGTTGAATATGTTGAGTTTTGGCTCATGGATCCCTTTTTAGACAGCTCGTCTAACCCTGGGGGAAAATTAGTTTTAAACTTAGGAAACATTTCTGAAGATGTCATTAAAGATGGTGAAAAACAATACGAGAATGGGCTGCCCGAAGATGGAGATATTAGTCTTTTTGACCCCACCAGTTGGGGCTCTGTAACCCCACAAAATCAATCCTTAATTTATGCCTTTTCATCACAAGGAGACGACAGAAATAATCAGGATGTTGGGATTGATGGCTATGATGATTCTGAAGAAACTCCATTGTTACCGGATGGTATTACTCTAGACCCACGATTTGCAGTGTTTAATACGCTTGATGATCCTGCTAATGACAACTATGAATACTACTTAAATACTGAGGGTGATATATTTGAGCGCTACAAAAAATACAATGGATTGGAAGGCAACTCACCCGATACATTCTCAGAGACCAACCGCGGATCTACCACCCAACCGGATGTAGAGGATATCAATAGGGATAATACAATGAATACGATTGACAGCTATTTTGAGTATGAAATAGGGATTTCGACTGCAGATTTCAATAATTTAAACAACCCTTATATTGTTGATAGAAAGTCAATTTCCAATATTACGCTACCAAATGGTGCTCCCTCAGGAATTATAAATTGGTACCAATATCGAATTCCATTGTCAGAATTTACGAGTGACGCTGCTACTAACCCTTCTGATTTTAGATCGATTCGATTTGTGCGAATGTACTTAAAAGAATTTACAGAACCCACAGTATTACGATTTGGAACCTTAGACTTGGTACGAAGTGATTGGCGTCGTTACCAATTGTCTTTAGATGAAGAATCGAATCAAGCAACAGAATCAGATCCTACCGATTTTAGCGTTGGTATTATAGGCGTTCAAGAAAATGATGGTGGCTATGTATCCCCTCCAGGAGTTGAACGGGAGCAATTAAACAACAACAACAGCATTGTTCGACAAAACGAACAATCGCTAGTAGTGGATGTTTGTGAGTTGGAAAGGGAGGATGCTAGAGGGGTCTTTAAAAACATTAATGTGGATATGCGACAGTATAAAAAGCTAAAAATGTTTATTCATGCAGAGGATGGAGAAGCCGGTAACTTTAATCAGGGGGAATTAGTTGGTTTTATAAGAATGGGGAATGATTTCACACAAAATTACTACCAAATTGAAATACCTTTAAGAGAATCATCAGGCGCTACAAACGCTTCACCTTCAGAAGTATGGCCAGAAGAAAACGAGATTGATATTCCCTTAGAGCTTCTAGAGAAAATAAAAGCCTTGGGTATTAGCCAAGGAAGTTTAGGAAACGACCTCCCTACGTTTTACAACGTTATTGATGGCGAATTACAGGAGAATCCTGTTTTAGAATTTGCGCCATTCTCTTTAAACCCAAACGCTATAGAACAACGAATTGCGATAAAAGGAAATCCAAACTTTGGAGACATAAGAACCTTAATGGTGGGCGTCAAAAACATTAGTGACACCAATAGCCAATGTGCAGAAGTGTGGTTCAATGAATTGCGTCTTGCAGACATGGACAACGAAGGGGGATGGGCTGCCATTATGAGCATGGACTCTAACATTGCTGACTTCATGAATGTCAATGCCACAGCGAAGCGAACCACTACAGGCTTTGGAAGTTTAGAACAAGGGCCAAACGAGCGAAGTCGCGAAGATTTGAAACAATATGATTTTGTAACTAACATGAATATTGGGCAGTTATTACCAAAAAAATGGGGCCTAGAAATCCCTTTTAATTATGGTCAAAGTGAAGCGCTTATCACGCCCGAATACGACCAGCAATACAAAGATTTAAAGCTTCAAAGCACATTGGATGCTGCGTTGTCTTCAGAAGATAGAGAACGAATTAAAACCCAATCGGAAGATTACACCAAGCGTAAAAGCATTAATTTTATTGGGGTTAGAAAACAACGTACAGGCGATGCCGAGCCCAGAGTCTATGATGTTGAAAACCTGACAATGAATTATTCTTACAATGAAATGAAGCATCGAGATTTTGAAATTGAAAACTCATTAGATCAAAATGTAAGGGTAGGGGCTAATTATAGTTTCAGTTTTAAGCCGCTTAAAATTGAGCCATTCAAGAAAAATGACTCTCTTTTTATGAACAAATACTGGAAATTAATAAAAGATTTTAATCTCAACCTATTACCTTCAAGCCTGGCGGTAAATTCAGATTTTGTGAGACAATTCAATAGCCAAAAATTTAGAGATTCTGGATTAGGGGATGGTAATATTTCAGTAGACGAGCTAATCAGAAGAAATTATACTTTTGACTTTCAGTATACTATTAATTATGAAATTACTGAAGGACTTCGTTTAAATTTTACCGCTTCAAATAATAATATTGTTAGGAATTACTTTATTGATGATCAGCTGGATGGAGATCAAGATCCAACTCTTGGTGTTTGGGATCGTTTCTTTGACTTTGGAGACCCTAACAGACATACACAGCAACTTGGCGTCAATTATGAATTGCCTTTAAATAAATTCCCTGCTCTTAGTTTTGTAACGTCTAACTACTCTTACGTAGGGGATTTTCAATGGAATAAAGGGTCCGATTTATTTGGAGATATCAGTATTGACGGCCAGACTTATGATCTTGGTAATTCAATATCCAATGCGAGTCAGCATAATTTGAACACCTCATTAGACATGCGAAAATTATATCGCTATTTGGGCTTAAAAAAATCAAGAAGTTCAAAGCGTCCTTCAAGAACTTTAAATAAAACCTCAAATCCTAAAGCATCTTCCAAATCTAAAAAGTTTAATTGGAAAGATTTTGGAATTGGTTTATTAACGGGAATTGATAGAGCCCAAATTAATTATTCAGAAAGTAACAGTTCTTTCTTGCCTGGTTATCTTCCTACACCTGGATTTTTAGGGACGCTTAAGCCAACCGCAGGATATACGTTTGGTAGTCAGCGAGACATTAGAAGAATAGCGGCCGAAAAGGGATGGCTTACCACCTATTCGCAATTTAATCAGCAGTATACTGAAACCTACAATCAAAACATAGATTATGCGATTAATATGGAGCCTATTTCAGATCTTAAAATTGATTTAAATGGTGGTAAAACGTATGCTACCAATTATGCAGAAAGTTTTAACACTACAGACTCTAACGCGGATGGCCAGAGTAATGTCTATAATCCACTCATTCAAAATACTTTTGGTAACTTCAATATATCAACGTCATTAATCAAAACAGCCTTTAGTCAAAGTGACGAGAATAGCTCGGTTCCCTTTGAAGAATTTAAAACAAATCGTTTGGTTATAGCCAATCGTTTGGCTAAGAACTTTTATGGTTCAAACCCGTATTCATTAGATACTGACGGGTATCCAGAAGGATTTGGAAAAAATAGTCAAGCAGTTTTATTGCCCTCATTTTTAGCTGCATATTCAGGAAAAAAATCAAGTAAGATTAGCCTAGACGCATTTAGAGATATCCCTATCCCAAATTGGACTTTAAAGTATACTGGGCTCATGAGAAATAAGTGGTTTAAAAAACGCTTCAAAAGATTCTCACTAACCCATGGTTACAATGCCTCTTATACAATTAATCAGTTTAGAACCAACCTAGACTATGCAGCAGCCGATCCAAATTTAGAGTATGCTATCCAAGCTCCAAACACGAAAGATCAGTCTGGAAATTACAAAGCGCAAACGCTTTACAGTAATGTAAATTTGGTAGAGCAGTTTAGCCCCCTAATCAAGATAGATATGGAGATGAAAAACTCTATAAAGTTAACTGCCGAAGTCAAAAAAGACCGAAGTTTGTCTCTGAGTTTTGATAACAACCTACTTACCGAAATTCAAGGCAAAGAATATATTTTTGGCTTGGGATACCGAATCAAGGACTTAAGAATTCGATCTAAGTTAGCAGGCCCCCGAAATGTTATTAAAAGTGATTTAAACATGAAAGCAGATGTTTCCATGCGAAATAACAAAACAATTATTAGATATTTAGATCTTGATAATAATCAAGTGAGTGCTGGTCAAACGATATGGAGTATGCGATACGCTGCAGATTATGCTTTTAGCAAAAACCTAACAGCGATATTTTACTTTGATTATGCATTTTCGGAATATGCAATATCAACAGCCTTCCCTCAAACAACGATTCGCTCAGGATTTACCTTGAGATATAACTTTGGAAATTAAATAAACGAATTATAATCATACAATTATGAATACACCATCACATTTAAAATACACTAAAGACCATGAATGGGTCAAAATTGAGGGCGATACATTAACTGTTGGTATTACTGATTTTGCCCAAGGTGAATTAGGAGACATTGTTTATGTAGAAGTTGACTCCTTGGACGAGTCCCTAGATGAAGAGGCTGTTTTTGGAACTGTAGAGGCAGTCAAAACAGTATCAGATTTATTTATGCCAGTGGCAGGTGAAATTATAGAATTTAATGAGTCTCTTGAAGAAGAGCCTGAAAAAGTAAATGAGGATCCATATGGAGACGGATGGATGATTAAAATAAAAGTAACGGATTCTACAGATTTAGATTCACTTTTAAGTGCAGACGATTATAATTCTTTGATAGGTGTATAAGAAAAGTATTGTTTTCAGTTTTACTATAGCTTACACAATTTTAATCATCATTTTGAGTCTAGTTCAACTTGGCGACGTGCCAAAGTTAAATACAGGTTTTGATGATAAAATAGCACACTTTTTATTGTATGCTCTATTTTGTTTGATGTGGTTTTTGAGCTTTCAATTCTTTAAAATAAAACGAAGTCTGTTTCTTGCTTTTGCTTTTTCAGTTTTGTTTGGCTTGATTATTGAACTATTACAAAATGAAGTCACTGCATATAGATCAGCAGATGTCTTAGATTTTTTAGCAAATACAATTGGAGCCCTTGCAATGTCTACATTAATTTACATTAAAAAAGAAGTTATTATTAAAAACATGTAATCCTTTACGTATTTGTTAATTTTTTAATTAATTTTAACCCATTATAAAAGAAAACTGATATGGAAGCAAAGAAAAACCCAAAAGCAGACGTTAGTAGAAATGGCTCGATTTATTTTGCGGTTGGATTAGCATTAATGCTATTTCTAACATACACGACTATTAATTACAAAACGTACGACAAGTCATTAATTGATATTGGTCAGTTAGATTTAGACGCCGATCTTGATGAGGAAATTCCTTTGATTGATCAGATTAAGCCACCCCCACCCCCACCACCACCCCCAGCAGCTCCAGAAGTTATTGAGATCATAGACGATGAAGAGGAAATCGAAGAAACAGTGATAGAGTCAACTGAAACGGAACAAGATGAAGAAATTGAAGTTGAAGATATTGTACTTGAAGAGGTTGACGAAGATGTCGAGGTTCCGTTTTCGGTAATTGAAAATGTACCAGAATATCCAGGCTGCGAGAGAGGATCTAATTCCGAGAAAAGAAAATGTATGTCTGATAAAATCGCCAAATTTGTTCAGAGAAAGTTTAATACAGATTTAGCAGGTGATTTAGGTTTGTCAGGAAGACTACGAATTAATGTTATTTTTAAAATCGATAAAAACGGAAATGTTGTAGGTGTTCGTTCAAGAGCTCCGCATCCGCGTCTTGAGAAAGAAGCAGCGCGTGTAATTAATATGCTGCCTAAAATGAAGCCAGGTCGTCAACGAGGAAAAGCGGTGATTGTCCCTTATTCACTTCCCATTACGTTTCAGGTTCAAGATTAAAAAAGAGTACTAAAACAAAAAATCCCGCATTTGCGGGATTTTTTGTTTTAGTACTTGAGGTACAAGTAATTTTTTTCGTAATCGATAATCGCATTTCCAGTTTTTAAAACATCAGCACCAATAATTCCATCTACTGCAGGAGCTTCTACGGATTCAAACGCGTCATTTACATTACTCAAGTCTATTAATGCTATCTGAAATCTTTCACACTTCCAACCCCCAATTTTTATAGAATTACCTTTAGAGAGTAGTGTCGTTAACTTGTTTGGACCAGCCCCGCTGGCTTTAATCAAAGACCTTTCTGATTTAAGCTTAAACAGACCCTCTAGCTTTATATCTACAAAAGTAGACGAGGCGCCAGTATCTAAAATAAACACGCCTTTAACGCCATTTATTTTTGATATAACCTTAAAGTGGTTCGACGCTATAGCATGCATCTTTATCTTAAAATAAGATTTATTTTTTAAAAAATCAGATAAAGGGTGTGTCAATGAATTCAAAGCAAATTATTTTTACAAATATACTATTCAAAATCTTACTTTTGTACTATGATAATCACAGATACACATACGCACCTTTATAGTGAGCAATTTGATGATGATAGAGTTGAAGTTATTGAGCGTGCCTTGGCCGCAGGCGTCACACGTTTTTTTATACCAGCCATTGATTCCTCCTACACAAATGCGATGTACGCCCTAGAAGCGAGCTATCCAAACCACATGTTTTTAATGACAGGCGTGCACCCCTGTCATGTTAAAGCTGATTATTTAGAAGAATTAGCTCATGTCAAGGAACAACTAAACTCTCGTGAGTTTGTAGCCATTGGAGAAATTGGGATAGACCTTTATTGGGATCAAAGTACTCTAAAACCACAACAAGAGATGTTTAGGCTACAAATACAATTGGCGAAGCAGTACAAGTTGCCTATTGTGATTCATTGTAGAGATGCCTTTGACGAGGTGTTTCAAGTTTTAGAAGAAGAAAAAGGGCCTGAGTTGTTTGGTATATTTCATTGTTTTACGGGGACTTTAGAGCAAGCTCAAAAAGCTATATCCTACAATATGAAGTTAGGGATTGGAGGAGTAGCTACCTTTAAAAACGGTAAAATAGATCAATTTTTAAACCAGATCAGCTTGGGTCACATTGTTTTGGAAACAGATGCTCCCTACTTGTCACCGGTGCCTTTCAGAGGCAAACGAAATGAAAGTAGCTATATATTGAATGTTTTAGAAAAACTTTCTGAAATTTATGCGGTATCATCAGATGAAATTGCATTAATTACAACTGAAAACTCTAAATCTATTTTTAAAAAATAAGAAAATGAAGCCTCAAATATTATTAATTTATACCGGTGGTACAATTGGGATGATTAAAGATCCTTTAACCGCTTCTTTACAAGCATTTGATTTTGCTTCACTTTTAGAAAAGATTCCAGAATTACACTTATTAGATTGTTCTATAGATACCGTTTCCTTTGAAACCCCTATAGACTCGTCTAATATAAACTTGTCTCATTGGATAGAAATGGCCACTATCATTGAAGATAATTACGATACACACGATGGTTTTGTGGTATTGCACGGAAGTGATACCATGAGCTACTCAGCATCAGCACTTAGCTTTATGTTAGAGAACCTGTCCAAACCAGTTATCTTTACGGGGTCCCAATTGCCAATAGGAGATTTGCGTACAGATGCCAAAGAAAATCTAATAACGGCCATACAAATTGCTGCATTATATAATAACAATAAAGCGGTTATCAAAGAAGTTGGTTTGTATTTTGAATATAAATTGTACAGGGGCAACCGAACTACCAAAATCAATGCAGATTACTTTGAAGCTTTTGCCTCCTTAAACTTTCCTGCGTTGCTTACTTCGGGGGTTCATTTGAATGTTAAGCATGAATTAGTACTAAAAAACTATTCAAAAGCCCCTTTGTGTGTTCACAAAGAGCTAGACACCAATGTGGCATTAGTGAAGCTGTTCCCTGGAATTTCAGAAACAGTATTGAAGTCCATTTTAGAAATTCCAAAACTTAAAGCGGTTGTTCTTGAAACGTATGGCAGTGGAAATGCGACTACAGACGATTGGTTTCTACAAACAATTGAAGCAGCTTTAGCTAAAGGCGTCTATATAATAAATGTCACACAATGCGCTGGTGGAAGTGTTCAGATGAATCAGTATCACACTGGAAAGTTGCTTGAAGAGTTGGGGGTTATCTCTGGAAAAGACATGACAACAGAGTCTGCCCTCACAAAACTCATGTATATGTTGGGGCTTAAAATTCCAAGAAAAATGTTTAAAACAGTTTTTGAAACTGACCTTCGGGGTGAAATATCTTAAAATTAGCATCCAAAAATTTTAAAAATCAAACAATTTTCTCTTTATTTGGGCTGCTAATAAGTAAAAACTAGAGAGGTGGCCGAGTGGCTTAAGGCGCACGCTTGGAAAGCGTGTATACGGCAACGTATCGAGGGTTCGAATCCCTTCCTCTCTGCAAATACAACTAAAAGGAGCGACTTATTGTCAATTATAGTTGTCAGATTCGTTTAAATGCATTTATTATGTTAATATTTTGATGACTTTTCCCAATTTTATTTCCGTAACTACATTTTTTTTATATCTTTAACTCCTTAACAAATAATAATATTTTAATAAATTAAGAATATAACAATGAAAAGATTATTTCCAATTCTGGCTATCACTTTTATGATGGCATTCGGGTCTGTTAGTGCTACTACAAACACGAACTTCAACCCTATTTTATCTACAGTTGTAATCCCAATACAAGACGACGCAGCTTCAGCTGATGTTGAGGAGTCCTTAGGGTTTCATCAAGAACTAAAAAAACGATTCATCGAAGGAGGCCCTGGTTTCATGGGGATTGTATTATTGTGTCTTATATTAGGACTTGCAATTGCGATTGAAAGAATTATTTTCTTAAACCTTTCAACTACGAATTCAAAAAAACTAACGGAAGACGTTGAGAGCGCTCTTGCTTCAGGAGGCTTAGATGCTGCTAAAGAAGTTTGTAGAAACACAAAAGGACCTATTGCATCTATATTTTATCAAGGTTTGGACCGTGCGAACGAAGACTTAGAGTCTGCCGAAAAAGCAGTCGTTGCTTATGGTGGTGTTCAAATGGGACAGTTAGAGAAAAACGTGTCTTGGATTTCTTTATTTATTGCACTGGCTCCCATGTTAGGATTTATGGGAACAGTAATTGGAATGATACAAGCATTTGATAAGATTGAAGCTGCTGGAGATATGCAGCCATCTCTTGTTGCTGGGGGTATTAAAGTAGCCCTTTTAACAACTGTATTTGGTCTAGTGGTAGCAATTATACTTCAAGTCTTTTATAATTATATCATTGCTAAAATTGACAGCATAGTAAATGACATGGAAGATGCTTCTATTTCATTAATGGATATCTTGGTAAAAAACAAAAAATAATAACAACTCAATAATAAATCAAATAATTATGGATTTACAAAAAATATTGAAGATTGTTGCTATTCTAATCGGTTTGATTTCAATCTTCTTCCTTGGAAGTATTTTATCTTCAGGAGATGAGGCTATAAAAGCGGGTGAAAGCAGTGGTACTGTAAATGTGTTTATGTATGTTTCTTACGCCATATTAGCGATAGCTGTGCTTATAGTCTTAGCATTTACCGTACTAAATTTAGTTTCAAATACATCAGGATTCAAAAACACGCTTATCGGAATAGGTGCTTTTGTGGTACTTTCCTTGCTTTGCTATTTTGGATTTGCAAACGGAGTAGAATCGCCTCTTAAAGACGGTAACATGCTTTCTGCAAACGGTTCTAAACTTATAGGCGCAGGCTTGTACTTATTCTATTTCTTAGCACTTATTGCAGGATTAATTATGTTAGGATTTGGAATCAAAAAAATGGTAAAATAACATGGCTAAACGATCCGCACCAGAGGTAAATGCCGGCTCAATGGCCGACATCGCCTTTTTATTATTAATATTTTTCTTGGTGACAACAACCATTGAAAAAGATTCTGGTATCAACCGAAAACTCCCCCCTATTGAAGAGCTTGAAGAAGACGTTGTTATTAAACAAAAGAATATTTTCACAGTTCTCCTCAACGGAAAAGATCAATTACTTGTCGAAGAGGATCTTATGGAACTTAAAGACTTGAGAGCTGCGGCCGTTGAGTTTTTAGATAATAATGGAGATAAGTCGTGTACTTATTGCAAAGGGCTTAAAGACCCAGCATCTTCAGACAATCCAGACAAAGCAATTATATTGTTAAAAAACGAACGTGAAACTTCGTATGCAGCTTATATCTCTGTTCAAAACGAGTTGGTAGCGGCTTATAATGAGCTTAGAAATAGACGTGGATACGAATTAGGTTCCAAAGAAGGGTTTAAGGATATGAACTTTGTTGAAATGCAAAAGAATTATAAGGATGCACGCTTTGTTGGGAACAAAGTAAAGTTAAAAGCTGTGATTGATCAGATAAAATTAGATTTCCCACAAAAATTATCTGAAGCTCAGTAGTTTAAACTAAAAAGAAAACAAAATGTCTAAATTTAAAAAGAAAAAAGACGGTGGTACTCCACCTATTTCTACGGCTTCACTTCCGGATATTGTATTTATGTTATTGTTCTTTTTCATGGTTGCTACTGTAATGCGTGAAAATTCACTTAAAATTCAAAATTCACTTCCTGTTGCTAATCAAGTTGAAAAGCTTGATAAGAAATATCCAGTCAGTTATATCTATATGGGTAAGCCGAGTTCTGGATATGAGAAGTTTGGAACAGAAGCGCGAATCCAGCTAAATGATCAGTTTGCAAACCTTAATGAAGTTGGGGCCTTTATCAGTGCTGAAAGAGCCGCCCTTAGAGAAGAACTAATCACTTCTCTTACTGTAGCTCTTAAAGTAGATAGAGATGCTAATATGGGTATAGTTGGCGACGTTAAGCAGGAGCTTAGAAAAGTTAATGCGCTCAAAATTAATTACACTACAGGTGTAGGCGATGCAATGACTAACATAAATTAAAAACTTAATTTTTATATTCAAAAAGGCATTCTTATTAGAGTGTCTTTTTTTGTTTAATTTAGTAAAGTAATTTAAGTTCTAGTCTATGAGATTGTATTTTTTTTTAGCGCTTTTTTTAAACTGTTTCTCAACACTACAGTCACAAGTCGATTACACAATTGAGCAAGATAGTTTGTACAGGGAAGATCAGTTTTATTTGAGCGTAACCTATAATGCTCTAATTAATTTACCTGATAATGTTTCTCAGAACAGCTTTTCAACGGGTATTCATTTAGGAGCTATCAGAGATTTTCCATTAAACAAACAACGCACTATTGCTCTAGGCTTGGGATTTGGATACTCTTTTAATAGCTTTAATCAAAACATAAAAGTCAGCGGGTCTAGTCCTTCAACATATACGATATTAGAAGACTCTAATTTTTCAAAGAATAATTTTACTCAGCATTTTTTAGAAATTCCAATTGAGTTTAGGTGGCGAACTTCCAATTCTGAACGCTATAAATTTTGGCGATTATATACGGGATTAAAAATGGGGTATCTTATAGCTTCAAAATCTGTTTTTAATGATGCTTCTGGGTCTGATAACCAGAAAAATCTAACAGACTTAAATAGGCTTCAATATGGCTTAACGATGAGTGTTGGTTATAATACTTGGAATGGCTATGTTTATTATGGATTAAACCCTCTTTTTGATAGTGTTTCTACAACTGACCTTCAACCCATTGATATGACAGCCTTAAAAATTGGCTTGATTTTTTACATCTTATAGCCATTGATTAAAAAGTAGAATCTGTGGAAGAACTCCTATTATTAATCCTATTGCTAGTTCCTTTACACTGTGTGCATTTAAATGGAGTCTCGAGCTTGCCATGGCGCCCATCACTAAAACAAAAACGATGACGACGTTGTCGATTGACACCCCAAAGTGTAAGTTTGTTAGGATCATAAACAAAAAAGCACCGCTCACGGCCATCATATGAATACTAGCTTTGATTTTGATAATGGATAAAGTCAATCCCAACACGATCGTAAGTATTGATCCTAGAATGAAATAATGCAACTCTACACATTCAGTTTTTGGTAGCACAAAAAAACCTAAATAGCTCATAATTATGCTGTTTAAAAGAAGCGGCCAAAATCGTTCCTTAACAGTTTTTAAATGAATGCTTCTCACGGCGTTTAGTTTTTTCAAAACCACATATAGGAGCAACGGAAATAATAAACTCCAAATGATAATGGATAGTAGCCAATAGACGACCTTCGTTGGAGGGTATTGAACAGGTGTTACCGAAAAAAAGTAAACAGCAGCTATCCAAGTCATCAATAAAGGATGCAAAAAATAAGAAATGCTTTTCAAAAAATATGTTAACATAGTAAGGTTTGTAAGGGATAAGCTTCATAAAAATAGGCTATTTACGCCATAAAACTGCCTAATATTAATCAGATACTTTTAAGATTTCTGGGCAATCGTAAAATGACCGACTTTAATCGGTGCCTTTTTGTTAAAATTTCTTAATTTTGCGACCTTAATAGCAATTAATAATGAGCACGACATTTCCTGATTATAAAGGACTTAACTTACCAAACGTAGCAGATGAAATGCTAAAGTTTTGGGAAGAACATGATATCTTCAATAAAAGTATTACAACTCGAAATGGTCAAGAACCATTTGTGTTCTTTGAAGGGCCACCATCTGCTAATGGATTACCAGGTGTCCACCATGTTTTAGCACGTGCTATAAAAGATATTTTTCCGCGTTACAAAACCATGAAAGGATTCCAAGTCAAGCGAAAAGCGGGCTGGGATACACATGGTTTGCCAATTGAGCTCGGGGTTGAAAAAGAACTTGGAATCACTAAAGAGGACATTGGTAAAACAATATCTGTTGAAGATTACAATGCCGCTTGTAGAACTGCAGTAATGCGCTATACCGATGTTTGGAATGATCTAACTCAAAAAATGGGCTATTGGGTAAACATGGATGATCCTTACGTTACCTATGACCCTAAATATATGGAAAGTGTTTGGTGGCTGCTAAAGCAAATTTATAATAAGAAGCTTATTTATAAAGGGTATACCATCCAACCATATTCGCCAAAAGCGGGAACAGGATTAAGCTCACATGAGTTAAATCAACCCGGAACATACCAAGATGTTACAGATACTACCATTGTTGCGCAATTTAAAGCCATACAGGAATCGCTTCCAGCCTTTTTACAAAATCAAGGACCTATTTTGTTTTTAGCTTGGACGACTACACCATGGACACTACCCAGTAACACCGCCTTAACGGTAGGGTCAAAAATAGAATACGTTCTTGTAAAAACTTATAATCAGTACACTTTTGAAGCCGCCAACGTTGTGGTTGCAAAAGCGCTTGTTGGTAAGCAATTTAGTGGAAAATTTAAAGAAGTAGATTCAACGGAAGGCTTAGAAGGTTATAAATCTTCTGACAAATCCATCCCATTCTTTGTGGTAAACTCTTTTGTAGGAAAAGATTTAGTAGGCATATCTTACGAGCAATTATTGGATTACGCCTTGCCTAACGACCATCCAGAAAATGCATTTCGAATTATTTCAGGCGACTTTGTAACAACTGAAGATGGAACGGGTATCGTACATACAGCTCCAACCTTTGGAGCCGATGATGCGATTGTTGCCAAACAAGCCACACCAGAAATACCCCCCTTATTGGTAAAAGATAGTGATGATAATTTAGTGCCGCTTGTAGATTTACAAGGTCGATTTAGACCTGAAGTGTCTGAATTTGCGGGGCGATATGTTAAAAATGAATATTATCCAGACGGAGAAGCACCAGAGAAATCTGTTGATGTTGAGCTCGCCATTAAGTTAAAGACAGAAAATAAAGCTTTTAAAGTTGAAAAATATAAACACAGTTATCCTAACTGTTGGCGAACAGACAAGCCTATTTTGTATTATCCGCTCGATTCTTGGTTTATAAAAGTCACGGATGTTAAAGAGCGGATGTTCGAGCTTAACAAAACAATAAACTGGAAGCCAAAAAGTACTGGCGAAGGCCGTTTTGGAAATTGGTTAGCAAATGCAAACGACTGGAACCTTTCCCGGTCTCGCTACTGGGGTATTCCGCTTCCAATATGGAGAACAGAAGATGGTAAGGAAGAAATCTGTATAGGTTCTGTAGAAGAACTAAAAGCTGAAATGCAAAAAGCAGTGGATGCAGGCGTATTACAAAAAGCTATTTTCGAAGGCTTTATAGTAGGCGATCAATCAAACGAAAATTATGCTAAAATTGACTTGCATAAAAACATTGTAGACACCATCACTTTGGTGTCTATTTCAGGACAACCAATGCACCGCGAAAGTGATTTAATAGATGTTTGGTTTGACTCCGGAAGTATGCCCTATGCACAGTGGCATTACCCATTTGAAAACAAAGAGCTCATTGATGATCATAAAGCATTTCCAGCTGATTTTATTGCAGAAGGTGTCGATCAAACACGTGGGTGGTTTTATACGCTTCATGCCATTGGAACGATGGTTTTTGACTCTGTAGCATACAAAAATGTGGTGTCAAATGGTCTTGTGTTAGATAAGAATGGACAAAAAATGTCTAAACGTCTCGGCAATGCAACAGATCCTTTCGAAACGTTAGCAACATATGGTGCTGATGCTACTCGTTGGTACATGATTAGTAACGCAAACCCGTGGGATAATTTAAAATTTGATTTAGAGGGCATAGAAGAAGTAAAGCGTAAATTCTTTGGAACACTTTATAATACTTATGCGTTTTTTACATTGTATGCTAACATCGATAAATTTTCTTATTCAGAACCAAATGTTGAAATTCAGGACCGTCCAGAAATAGACCGTTGGATTTTATCTGAACTAAATTCATTAGTTGAAAAAGTAGATGCTTTTTACACAGAATATGAGCCTACAAAAGCAGCTCGAGCCATTTCTGAATTTACTCAAGAATACTTAAGTAACTGGTATGTTCGATTGAGTAGAAGACGTTTTTGGAAAGGAGAATATCAGCAAGATAAAATATCAGCCTATCAGACTTTATATACGTGTATGGTAACCATCGCAAAGTTAGGAGCGCCCATAGCCCCTTTCTTTATGGACCGTTTATATCTGGATTTAAATTCTGTCACAAACAAAGAGGCTTTTGAAAGCGTGCACTTGGCTAATTTCCCTTCGGCAGACAGTTCACTTATCAACAAAGATCTAGAACGTAAAATGGGGCAAGCACAAACAATTTCATCGCTTGTACTTTCTTTACGCGCTAAAGAAAAAATCAAGGTTAGACAGCCGTTAAAAAAGATAATGATTCCAGTAAATTCTCCAGCTCAAAGAGAGGAGATTCTAGCAATCTCAGACTTGATTAAGCATGAGGTTAATGTTAAAGAAGTTGAGCTTCTTGAGGATGCTTCTGATATACTAGTAAAACAAATTAAACCAAACTTTAAAGCCCTAGGCCCTCGTTTTGGAAAAGACATGAAGTTAATAGCTAACTCTATTCAAAAGCTTCAGGCAAACGATATCAAACAAATTGAAGAAAAAGGGGTTTTGGATATTGAAATTAATGGGAAAAGCATTAGATTACAACTCGATGATGTAGAGATAACCTCTCAAGATATTGAAGGTTGGTTGGTTGCAAATCAAGGTGCAATGACTGTTGCTTTAGACGTCACTATTTCGGAACCACTAAGAGCAGAAGGCATTGCCAGAGAATTGGTTAATAGGATTCAAAACCTAAGAAAGGATTCTGGGTTTGAAGTAACGGATCGTATTGAGGTCTTTTTACAGGCAGACGAAAATATTGAGAACGCGATAAAATTAAATTTAGAATATATTAAAATAGAAACATTAACGGATGAGCTACACTTGGTAGCGCAACTAGATAAAGGCATAGAAGTTTCCTTTGATGCAGTTAACAGTAAGTTGCATATCCAAAAATTTAAATAATTATGTCTATAGAAAACACAAGCAGATACTCTGATAATGATTTGGAAAAATTTAGAGCGATCATCCATCAGAAAATTGATAAAGCTAAGCATGATCTAGAATTGATTAAGAGTGCTTATATGAACGACCATAATAACGGTACCGAAGATACCTCTCCAACATTCAAAGCATTTGATGAAGGGAGTCAGGTGATGAGCAAGGAGTCTAACTCTCAGCTAGCGATACGTCAAGAGAAGTTTATTAGAGACTTGAAAAACGCGTTGATTAGAATCGAAAATAAAACCTACGGAATTTGTAGAGTTACAGGCAAGCTTATTAACAAAATGCGTTTAGAGCTAGTGCCGCATGCAACATTGAGTATCGAGGCAAAGAATATGCAAAAATAATATGTCTAAGAAACAGACACTTTTATTAATTGCGATCATTCTGTTTTTTGACCAAGCCTCAAAAATTTATATTAAAACCCACTTTGAGCTAGGACAAGAGCTTCAGGTTTTTAACTGGTTTAGAGTGTTCTTTATTGAAAATGAAGGCATGGCATGGGGCGCCAAATTAAGTGATATTTCCTCTTATATCACTGACTCAACTGCTAAATTGTTTTTATCTATATTCCGTGTGTTTGCGGTGTGTGGTATTGGATATTGGTTGTTTCAAAGTATTCAAAAGCAAGCTTCTAAAATGCTAATCGTTTCAGTCACATTGGTTTTTTCTGGTGCTTTGGGAAATATCATAGATTCTGTTTTTTATGGACTTTTATTTAATAGTAGTTCAGGGCAGATAGCAACGTTTTTACCCACAAAGGGCTATAGTGGGTTGTTTTATGGAAATGTTGTAGACATGCTATACTTCCCTTTGTTTAAGGGGTCATTTCCAGAGTGGTTTCCGTTTTTTGGAGGTCAATATTTTTCTTTCTTCGACCCTGTATTCAATATTGCTGACATGGCGATAAGTACCGGGATAGGGTTGCTTTTATTTTTTAATAAAAAAGCATTTCCAAACCCCTAATACATTTAAAAGGTATAAACTTTATTTGGAGTTATACAGAAATCTAAAGGGATGTCGTGAGGCTCACTTTCAATGATAGAGTCTTCAGCCTCAAAAAAAGAAAGACCAATTTTTAAAGTAGTCTTCGGACAGTTTTTTAAAAACGAATCATAGAAGCCTTTTCCGTATCCCACTCGATTGCCAAGTATATCAAAAGCAACTAAGGGAATAAACACTACTTCTATCTGCTTATTGCTTATTTCAATACCATTGTCCGGCTCTGGAATGTTTCGGGAGTTTAGCTTTAGAATAGTGTTGTCCTGAAGTAAAACATGTTTCATCGTCCGCGATTCAAAATTAGTTTTAGAGACTATAATGTTTTTATCTTTCCCTGATAGGATCGCTAAAAGAGGCTCTGTATTAACTTCCTTAAGCGATTTAATACTCAAAAAAACATGATAAAATGAGTATTTCCAAATGGGAAGCGTAATAATTAAGTTAGCTATTTCAAGACTATAATTATTAATCTGCTCCAAGCTTAAATTCTTACGGCGGTTTTTAAACTCTGTTCTTAGTTTTTTTTTATTCACCTTCTATTATTATATGTTGGTATAATCATTAACATCTATTTCTTTCAATATAGGATATAATTGCTTGTGCTATATTTTTTTTAGAAGCACTCTCGATGCCTTCAAGTCCTGGAGTCGAATTGATTTCCATAACCAAAGGACCTCTATTAGATTGTAATAGGTCAACCCCGCATATTGGTAATTTTAGTTTGCGAGCTGCCTTGACAGCAATTTTAATTTCTTCGTTACTTAATTTATGTTGTTGATAGGTTCCGCCTCTATGCAAGTTGGACCTAAACTCTCCTTCTTTCCCTTGCCGCTTCATAGCGCCCACGACTTGCTCATCTACAATTAATGCTCTGAGGTCAGCGCCTTTGGCTTCAGCGATATACTCTTGAACCAAGGCCCTTGCTTCGAGCCCATTAAAAGCCTCAAGCACAGATTCTGCTGCAATTTTTGACTCTGCTAAAACGACTCCAATTCCTTGAGTTCCTTCTAGAAGTTTAATGACAACAGGAGTGCCTCCAACTTGAGTAATTACTTTTTCTACGTCCCGAGAGTAATTAGTAAAAACTGTTTTTGGCATATCTATACCTGCTTTTGAAAGGTATTGAAAGCTTCTTAGCTTGTCTCTGGAGCGGATAATAGCATCTGAAGAAACGGATGAAAACACATTCATCATCTCAAATTGCCTAACCACGGCACATCCGTAAAAGGTTACAGAGGCTCCAATCCGTGGAATAATAGCATCTACATAATCAAGATATTTGTCATTATATAAAATAGTAGGCTTTTCATTTTCAATAATCAAGTCACAGTTTAAAGGGTCTATTACTTCAACAAAGTGATTCCTTTTTTCCCCTTCCTCAACCAATCTTCGTGTTGAATAAAGGTCTTTATTGCGTGATAATATTACAATATTCATGAAATTTAATGTATTTTACTCTTGCAAGATAGTAAAAATGTAAATTCAACTTTTACAATCGTTTGATTTAATATACCTTTGGTTTAATGAGCAACCCTACGATTGATATTCAATTACAAACTTTACCAAATACGCCTGGTGTTTATCAGTTTTTTGACGCCTCAGGAGTGGTGATTTATGTTGGTAAAGCGAAAAATCTAAAAAATCGAGTTCGCTCTTATTTCAATAAAGTACATGATTACGGAAAAACAAATGTTCTGGTTAAAAAGATTGTCGAAATAAAACATATTGTTGTTGAAACAGAGACGGATGCATTGTTGCTGGAAAATAATTTAATCAAAAAGTATCAGCCTCGCTATAATGTGCTTCTAAAGGACGATAAATCCTATCCCTGGATTTGTATTAAAAACGAACGTTTTCCAAGGGTATTTCAGACACGCCGAATGATCAAAGATGGGTCAGAATATTTTGGTCCTTATACAAGTATTAAAACGGTATACACGCTTTTAGGTCTAATCAAAGGGCTTTTTCCACTTAGGACATGTAAGTACAATTTATCTCAGGAAAAAATAGCAAGTCACAAATATAAAGTTTGTTTAGAATACCACCTAGGAAATTGTAAAGGGGCCTGTGAAGCCAAAGAACACGAGGCTTCATATCAGGAAAATATAATAACAATTCGCGAAATTTTAAAAGGAAATTTTAAAAACTCCATAGCCGTTTTTAAAAACCAAATGAAATCACACGCCGACAATTTAGAGTTTGAAGCAGCTCAATCTCTAAAAGAGAAACTAAAAATACTCGAAAACTACCAAGCCAAATCAACCATTGTAAACCCAAAGATTAGTAATGTAGACGTGTTTACCATAGTGAGTGACGAGAGTTTTGCCTATGTTAATTTTTTACAACTTTCATATGGCGCGATTATCCGCTCTCATACAATGGAACTGAAAAAGAAACTTCAAGAAAGCGACCAAGCTTTGCTAGAACTCGCTATTACAGAAATTCGACAACGATTCTCTCTAGAGTCGAAGGAGTTATATGTCCCTTTTGAGGTAAATTTAGGCCCAGACTTTAAAATTACAATCCCCAAAGTAGGCGATAAAAAACAGTTAATTGACTTGTCAATCCGCAACGCTAAATACCACCGTCTAGATCAATTAAAACAGGTCAAAATCACAGACCCCGAACGACATGAAGGGCGTATTATGGCGCAAATGAAATCTGATCTACGACTTTCTGAAGCCCCCACCCATATTGAGTGTTTTGACAACTCAAACATTCAAGGGACACATCCTGTGGCGGCTTGTGTTGTCTTTAAAAATGGCAAACCTAGCAAAAAAGAATACCGTCACTTCAATATTAAAACCGTAGAAGGGCCAGATGATTTTGCTTCAATGACTGAGGTTGTATATCGAAGGTATAAGCGTTTGTTAGATGAAAAACAGCCGCTACCCCAGTTAATTATAATTGACGGTGGTAAGGGGCAGTTGTCTGCGTCTTTGAAAAGTTTAGACGCCCTGAATCTTCGTGGAAAAATAGCAATTATCGGAATCGCAAAACGTTTAGAAGAATTATTCTACCCAGATGATCCAATTCCCTTATATTTAGATAAAAAAAGTGAAACGCTGAAAATCATACAACAATTAAGGAATGAAGCGCATCGATTTGGAATTGAGCATCACCGAAATAAACGAAGTAAAACAGCTTTAAACTCTGAGTTAGAGTCTATTGTTGGGGTTGGTGAGAAAACAATTTTAGAGCTGCTTAAAAAGTTTAAATCGGCTCAGCGAGTATCATTTGCTGCCCTTGATGAACTAGAGCAGGTTGTGGGTGTATCAAAAGCTCTTATAATTTATAATTATTATCAAAATAATCCGCGTGCATAAATTAGTAAGTTTACTATTAATATTTGTTTTTACTTGGGGTTTTTCGCAAGAACAAGACACGAAAAACCCTCGAGTTGGCTTAGTACTCAGTGGAGGAGGGGCTAAGGGATTGGCGCATGTGGGAGTGTTAAAAACCTTAGACAGTCTGGGCGTACGCGTTGACTACATTGCCGGTACAAGTATGGGAGCTGTTGTTGGTGCTTTGTATGCTTCTGGCTATACAGGACAACAATTAGATTCTATTATTAAATCTACTAATTTTGATTTGCTTATAAGTGACAAGGTTCCCAGAAATTCAAAAACATTTTATGAAAGAAAAAATTCTGAAAAATATGTATTAACACTTCCGCTTAATAAATTTAAAATTCAATTACCATCCTCTATTTCTAGAGGTCAAAACGTTTTTAATCTATTGTCAAAATTAACACTTGGGGTTAGCGAAATTAATGATTTCAGTAAGCTCCCAATTCCATTTTACTGCATTGCTACAGACATTCAAACAGGGGAGGAAGTTGTTCTTGACCATGGAAACTTAGCGCAGGCAATCGCTGCTAGTAGTGCGTTACCAACCCTGTTTCAGCCAATTAAATTAAATGATAAGCTATTAATGGATGGTGGGATTACGAACAATTTTCCTATAGAGGGGTTATTGACCAAGAATTTAGATTTTATAATTGGAGTTGATGTTCAAGACGATCTTCTTCAAGACGATGACCTTAACTCTGTTTCTAATATTATGCTTCAAGTCAATAATTTTAGAGCTGTAGAAGAATTGAAAGAAAAATCAAAGTTGTCCGATATATATATTCAACCTGAAGTTGATGATTTCTCAATAATTTCGTTCCGTCAAGGGGCGCAAATCATAGAGAATGGTCAAAAAGAAACATTGCATTTTATTAAGGAATTACGATCAATTGCAGCCGCTCAAAACTTTACGAAAAAAGCTCTTAACTTTGTAGACTATAATGAAATCAAGATTAACAATATATCCGTTTCGGGCCTTAAAAAATATACATCGGCTTATGTTAGAGGGAAATTAAGGTTTAGGAGTGGAGAAACTATAAGCTATGATGATTTTGGTAAAGGCATTAATAACTTAGTAGCTACAAATAATTTTGACAGTTTTTTATATAAATTTATTCCTAGTGGAGACAGTTATAACTTTAATGCCCAAGTTGTGGAAGCTAAAAACACAGCGTTTATAAAATTCGGACTGCATTACGACCAAGTTTATAATAGTGCGGCCTTGCTAAACTTAACAAAAAAGCAACTTTTATTAAAAAATGATGTAGTTTCAGTAGACTTTATATTTGGTGACACCCCCCGATATAATTTTGATTATTATATCGATAAAGGATTTTACTGGAGTATTGGATTCAATTCAAAATACAACCTAATCAACTATAAAGTAACCCCATCTTTTTTTAGCGAGGACGACTTCACAGCGATGGATATGGTTGATGTATCCATATCCGACCTCACAAATCAATTTTTCATAGAGACATTAATAAGAAAAGATTTATCAGTAAAAGTTGGGGTAGAGCTCAAAAAGCTTACAATATCATCCAATGATAATTTATTTAATTTACTATTTAACACAGATTCTTACGTATTTGAAGACAGCAACTACTTTAGCCTGTTTGGAGCGCTTAAGCTGGATACTTTTGACGATAAATTCTTCCCCAAAAGCGGCTTTTTTTTCGAAGGAAACACACAACTTTATCTTGCATCTTCCAACTACAATAATAATTTCTCTCAATTTTCATATCTAAACATACATTTAGCTAAAGCATTTTCTATTTTTAATAATTGGTCTTTTACTTTAGGGGCCCAGAGTGGTTTTAAAATCGGAAACACAACAATTAAATCTCTTGACTATGGTCTAGGGGGCTATGGGCACAATCAAATAAACAACTATTTGTCATTCTACGGCTACGACTACTTTTCATTGTCAGGAGACAGCTTCACAAAAGCATACGCAAATCTTGATTATGAGCTTTTCAAGAATCATCACATTAATGTCTCTGCGAATTTCGGAAACATTGGAGATAACATATTTTTACAGAGTCAATGGATAGAAGTCCTAAACTATAGTGGGTACGCTGTTGGATACGGACTTGAAACGATTCTTGGCCCCATTGAATTAAAATATAATTGGAGTCCTGACACAAATTACTCAGCCTTCCTCATAAATGTAGGTTACTGGTTTTAGTGTGCCTCCCATAAATAGTAGGGTTTTGTTATAGAATTAATTATTCTTAAAGCATATTCGCTTTATTGTTTGGAATAATAATTGCAAATTTGTAACTAATATTTTAAGAGTTTTAAAAAACAACTAGTCTCATTCAGTATGAAAAAATTATATTTAATTTTTCTATTTATAATTATCTCTAGCCCATTAATATCTCAAGAGGCCTCTTCGTTTCAGTCTGGCGAGTGGTTAAAGTTTAAACTAAGTTATAGTGGTTGGTGGAAAGCCGGAAACGCTACTCTTGAAGTATTTGACGCTGTTTATAATAACACACCTGTATATAAAGTTGTTGCCAAAGGCTGGACTACGGGACCTATAAAGTGGGTTTTCAAGGTTAAAGACCACTATGAAAGTCACTTTGACAAACAAACCGGTTTGCCTTATAAATTTGTTCGAAATATAAACGAAGGAGGCTATACCAAAAATCGAATTGTAGAGTTCGATCACACACAAAACAAAGCTTTAGTTAATGATCTCAAAGAAAAATCAACCTTTTCTGTAGACATCGACAAAGACATCCAAGATCTTGTTTCTGCCTATTATTTCCTTAGAAACAATTACAAAACAGACTCATTAAAAGAAGGAGATGTTGTCAAACTTAATATATTTTTTGACAGTGAAACTTTTTTATTTAAACTAAAATATTTAGGTCACGAAACGATTAAAACAGATTTCGGAAAAATTAAGTGTATAAAATTCAGGCCCTATGTAATGGCCGGCCGTGTTTTTAAAGAAGAAGAAAGTTTAACATTATGGGTTACCGCAGATGGAAATAAAGTTCCAATTAAAATCAAGGCGGACCTTGATGTAGGCTCGTTAAGAGCTGATTTGGTCGCCTTAAAAGGACTTAAGCATCCTTTCGAAATCCAATTTTAAAATAAATGACAAAAAAACCAACAACTGACAAATTATTACAGGATCTTGATCATAAATACAAAGCGATTCATCAAGATCGTAATGTGCATTTAGAAGGCTTATTACACAGCAACTCTATCACATACTGGGATTATATTCACACGGATGCTTTATTAGGGTTACAGATTCAACGCACGAATCTTCCTGATGAAATGGTCTTTATTGCTTACCATCAAATCAATGAGTTGATTTTTAAAATGATCCTTTGGGAAATTAAGCAAGTTGCCGAGTCAGAGTCCTTAAATGTAGACGTCTTTCAAGACAAACTCATGCGGATTAGCCGTTATTTTGATATGTTAACGACTTCTTTTAACATCATGAGAGAAGGAATGGATGTGGCTCAATACAATAAATTCAGACATACTTTAACACCTGCAAGTGGATTTCAAAGCGCCCAATATCGAAAAATAGAATTTGCATCTACAGAGCTAATAAACCTAATAGACATTCGGTTTCGAGCCAATATTGATAGAAACACGCCCTTTGAACATGCTTTTGAACATTTATACTGGCAAGCCGCTGGAAAGGATTATAAAACCGGACAAAAATCGCCATTGTTATCAAATTTCGAAAATCGTTACAAGGAAGAGTTTATCACATTTATGAAAGTCTATAATACTCAAAACATAGGCTCTAAGTTTAAAGAACTCACAGTCGAAGACCAGCAAAATACAGCATTAATCACAGCCATGCGACATTATGACTACACAGTAAATGTAACATGGGTGATGGCCCATTACAATGCTGCTAAATATTATATATTGGGTAAAGATGGTGATGGTGCTGCTACTGGTGGAAGTGATTGGCAAAAATATATGCATCCAAAATACCAAAAAAGAATATTTTTTCCAGAACTTTGGAGCCAAGAAGAAAAAGATAATTGGGGGCATGAAATTGATTAATAAAAAGTATTTTAATTTATTAAAAACAGTTTCCATTTCGTGGATGGTAATATTCTTTTTTTACAGCCTAGTTGTTAAGGGGTGTTCTATTTATGATTCTGAGGAAGATATTCCAATTGTCACAGTCCAAAACGACTATTTTAAATTTGGATATGACCTTAATAACTATAAGGTGGTCAATGATACCGTTAGAAGCGGAGATAGTTTTGGGGTCCTTTTAGAAAGAAATCATTTATTTTATCCTCAGATTCATCATATTGCCGAAAAAACAAAATCTGTATTTGATGTTCGCCAGCTAAGAATAGGAAAACCTTACACTGTTCTGTACGCTAAAGACGCCGATAAAACTCCACTTGTGTTTATATATGAGCTCAACAAAATAGAATACCTAGTCGTTGAGTTCTGTGATTCAATAATCGCGTATACAGCACGTAAGCCTGTAAAAATCATAGAAAAGGAAGCATTTGGAGTGATTGAAAGTTCCCTTTCGGAAACCATGGAAGCACAAGGGCTGCCTACTCAGCTTATTTATGACATGTCTGATGATATTTATGCTTGGACCATTGACTTCACAAGACTACAAGAAGGCGACAATTTTAAAGTAATATACAAGGAGCGTTTTGTGGATGATAGTATTTATGCAGGCATAGAAACCATTGAGGCTGCATTTTTTGAACACAAAAAAGATTCCTTTTATGCGTTCAACTATATAAATAAAGACACCAAAAACAGTACCGATTATTTTGATGAGAATACTAAAAGTTTGCGTAAAGCTTTTTTGAAAGCACCAGTTCAGTTTAGTCGAATTTCTTCAAGGTTTAACTTGAAACGTAGAATCGCCTACTATGGAAACAAGGTGCGCCCTCATAAAGGAACAGATTTCGCAGCGCCTATTGGGACACCAATTTTAGCAACTGCAAACGGGACCGTTACGGAGTCTAGGCGTAAAGGGGGAAACGGGAAATATGTTAAAATACGCCACAACGCCACCTACAGCACACAGTATTTACACATGAGTAAACGCTTGGTAAAGGTAGGTGATTACGTCAAGCAGGGCGACGTGATTGGAAAGGTAGGTATGACAGGAAACACCGGGGGTCCTCATGTGTGTTATCGCTTTTGGAAAAATGGAAGGCAAGTAGACCCACTTCGCCAAAAATTACCGGATGCAAAAGCCTTGTCACCAGAGTTAAAATCAGACTTCCAAGCTTTTATAGCACCCTTAAAAAAACAACTAGACTCAATAAACTAATTATATTTAAAATTAACCAATGGCATTAAATTCGATCAACCCAACGCAAACTAAAGCATGGTCAAAACTAGCAGCACACTTTGAAACCATCAAAGAGTCTCAGATGAAAACCTGGTTTAAAGAAAACCCTGACCGTGCAGAAGAATTTACCATACAATGGGAAGATTTTTATGTAGACTTTTCTAAAAACAGAATCACATCTGAAACCTTAGTACTTCTTAAAGAACTTGCTGAAGAACTAAAACTTGATGAGGCTATTTCAAAATATTTTGATGGAGATATTATCAACCATACCGAAGGCAGAGCTGTCTTACATACAGCACTTCGTGCCCCGGAAGACGCTCAAGTTTATGTGGACGGCGCTAATGTGATGCCTGAGATTCACAAGGTAAAGGCCTTAATTAAGACCTTTTCTGACGCTATTATTAACGGTACTAAAAAAGGATACACCAACAAGTCCTTTACTGATATTGTAAACATAGGCATTGGAGGTTCTGACTTAGGTCCTGCCATGGTAGTAGATTCGTTATCTTTTTATGGAAACCACCTAAAACCTCATTATGTAAGTAATGTTGATGGCGACCATGTGAATGAAATATTAAAGCGACTTAATCCAGAAACCACACTTTTTGTAATTGTTTCTAAAACATTCACCACTCAAGAAACCCTCTCTAACGCGACCACTATTAAAGAGTGGTTCTTAAAACACGGAACACAAGCCGACGTTGCTAAGCATTTTGTAGCGGTATCAACCAATACAGCTAAGGTACAGGCGTTTGGTATTGAGCCTTCAAATATATTTCCAATGTGGGATTGGGTAGGCGGTCGTTTTTCACTCTGGAGCGCTGTAGGCTTAAGTATAAGTCTTGCAGTGGGGTATGAACATTTTGATTCGCTTCTAAAGGGTGCTCATAAAATGGACACTCATTTTAAAGAAGAGAAGTTTGAAACTAACATTCCAGTGATTTTAGCATTATTGAGTGTCTGGTATAATAATTTTTTTAAAGCTGAAAGCGAAGCGGTTATCCCTTATACTCAATATTTAAATCAATTTGCAACGTACCTCCAGCAAGCGATTATGGAAAGTAATGGAAAAAGCATTGATCGCTCCGGGGATAAGGTTGCCTACCAAACAGGAAATTTAATCTGGGGTGAACCAGGTACCAACTCCCAACATGCCTTTTTTCAGTTGATTCATCAAGGAACAAAATTAATTCCAGCTGATTTTATTGGCTTCACTAAGTCATTACATGGCAATACCGACCACCATGATAAGTTAATCTCTAACTTTTTAGCGCAAACGGAAGCGCTTTTAAATGGAAAATCAAAAGCTGAGGTTCTTTCACAAGGCACTGAAACTGCAATTGTCCCTTTCAAAGTGTTTGAAGGAAATAAACCGACCAATACTATTTTTGTGAACCAGCTAACCCCTGAGAGTTTGGGTAAACTAATAGCCATGTATGAGCATAAGATCTTTGTGCAAGGGGTTGTTTGGAATGTGTTTAGTTATGATCAATTTGGAGTCGAATTAGGCAAGCAATTAGCGAGTAAAATTTTGAATGAATTTGATTCCAATGCAATTGTCAATCATGATGCTTCAACAGCCAATCTTTTGATGTACTATAAGAAAAATAGAGATTAAGGAGTGAGAAAATAAATATAATATTCTTTTTTACATATTTATTGAATTATATATTATTTTTAATGCTATTTTTAGGTGTTTGTATGCCCTTCATAAGTGCTTTTATTGTTTTTATCAGTAGTTTTATGCTCACTATAAAAGAATAAATAATCCCCTAAAATCTATGAAAAAAATTACAAAATTATCTTTATCAGCAGTCCTATTAATGGGATCATTAATGGCATCTGCACAAACCGAAACTCCAAACGATTCTACGTCAGTAGAATTACAGGAAATTGTTTTGGTAGGGTCCGGAGTTATTGATTTAGCTTCTGACAGAAAAACACCCGTAGCGGTGTCTACAATTAAAGCAACTACAATCCAACAAAGGGCTGTTGGTAATGTAGAGTTTTCTGAAGCGTTCAAAAATACACCATCGATCTATGTATCGAATCAAGCAGGTGGTTTTGGAGACAGTCAAGTGTTTACACGTGGATTTTCTCAGTCTAACACAGCATTTTTGTTGAACGGACAGCCAATTAACGGAATGGAAGACGGTAAAATGTACTGGTCTAACTGGTCTGGAATGTCTGACGTTGCTAACGCGGTTCAAGTTCAAAGAGGATTAGGATCTTCTAAACTTGCAATTTCTTCTGTTGGTGGTACCGTAAATATTGTGTCAAAAACAACAGACAAAAAGCAAGGTGGGTATGTACGTTATATGTCAGGTAACGACAGCTACATCAAAACAACAGCTTCTTACAACTCTGGCCTTAAAGACAATGGCTGGGCTTACTCAGTATTATTAGATCACTGGCAAGCACACAGAAAATATGCAGTAGGGACTGCTGGCCAAGGTCAAACTTATTTTTTCTCCGTAGGAAAAAAAATAAATGAGAAACACAGTTTAAATTTACTATTAACAGGATCACCACAGTGGCATGATCAAAACTTTTCAAAAAGTAAAGACTTTTATGCTGCAAATGGTATTAAAGCAAATTCAAATACTGGTTTTTTCGAAGGAGAGCGTTTCTCGGAAAGACGTAATTTCTACCATAAGCCAATCGCTAACATTAACTGGGATTTTAAAATCAACGACGCTATAGAATTATCTACAGTCGTTTACGGTTCTTGGGGCCGTGGTGGTGGCACTGGAGGCTTTGGAAGGGGTCGTGTACGATATGATGATGCAGAATCATCGGGTAACGGCCTTTCTCATGAAATCGATTTTGATGCCATTCAAACTCAAAATGTTGCTACAGTACCAAACGGAATTGCTAGTTCAGAGTTACAAGATGATGATGAGCCTGGCTACACACCAGCGTACGCTCGTCGAGCTAGTATGAATAATCACAACTGGTACGGCGTTGTCTCTAATTTAACTCTTGATAACGGGGGTGCGTTTACGTACAACTTTGGATTGGATGGAAGAACATATACTGGAGATCACTTTAGACAATTAACTCATATGTTTGGGTTAAATGGTTGGGAAGATAATGGACGTGTAGTAACGGAGACTTTTGAAGCAAATCCTTGGACTGCTTTATTTGATTCAGCGGACTCAAATCAAAAAGTTGCCTACGACTACTCAGAAACAATCAATTATGTTGGTGGTTTTGGACAGGTTGAGTATTCAGTCAATGAATTTTCTGCATTCCTTCAAGGGGCACTATCTACACAATCTTACCAAAGAGAAGGTGGAAATGTTAGTGGAGCCTCAGGGAAATCTGAAAAAGTTGATAAATCAGGTTATAATGTTAAAGGCGGTGTGTCTTTTTCTAGCGAAGATGGCGCACATGCGGTGTTTGCAAACGGAGGCATATACTCAAGACAACCGTTCTTAGACAATATTTTTGATAATGTAAGATATAGCAATGACTTAGTCGGTTCTGACATCGAAAATGAAGAAATCATTGGCTTTGAAGCAGGTTACCGTTATACGGGTAGCGAAGTTAAAGTTAATTTAGACCTTTACAGTACAGAGTGGGGTAACAGATACTTGTCTTTTGGAGGCCAAACAGCTGCAGGTGTGGATACATTTTATAGATTCAACGATGTTACACAAATCCATATGGGTTTCGAATTTGACGTTCAATACAATCCAATGGCATCAGCACTCTCGTATAGCCTTTACGGGTCTCTTGGAGACTGGAAATATAAAAACTCAACGCCTTACCAAGAATTTGATGATGCGTCATCTCAACTAATTGGTAGTGGCGACATCAACCTATCGGATGTAAAAGTTGGTCAAGCACCACAATCATCTTTTGGACTAGGGATTGACTGGAAAGTGTCTCCAAAGTTTGTACTTTACACGAATTACAATCAATATGGCAACTTCTATGGTTTTGTAGATGTAGAAGATGCTGTACAAGCAGGAGTTGACGAAGTTGAATATTCTTCTGAAAAACTAAACTCGTATGGTTTAGTTGATTTAGGAATGTCTTACAAGTTTTACGTAGGATCTAACGCAGTAATGTTTAGAGCGAACGTTTATAACTTATTGGATGAAGAATACATTAGCCAAGGAGATGCTTATGGGTATTTCTACGGAAATGGTACAACTTGGAATGCAAGTTTACAATACAGATTCTAATATTTAAGGAATTACGAATTTTAAAACCCTCACCTAGTGAGGGTTTTTTTATGCCTAAATTTCACGTACTTTTGTAGAAACCTAAAAACACCAATACCATGATCAAAACAATTCATTCCTACTGGGCCTATTTAGTACTTATCGT
>Ga0115008_10000214_pt1 | contig 39903 bp, 61 predicted proteins | sample FraStrMetagenome_FD_87164 | JGI IMG/M metagenome (GOLD analysis project Ga0115008, IMG submission 87164) | Marine eukaryotic phytoplankton communities from Arctic Ocean - Fram Strait ARC3M Metagenome | ecosystem: Environmental > Aquatic > Marine > Oceanic | place: Fram Strait | collected... | reverse complement strand
TGTATCTCCAGTTTCTAAAACACCATTTCCAAAAAATGATTTAACTTTAAATGTCCAACCTGGATGGTTAATTGCAGTAAGACAATCATAATATTGATAATCAATACCATTTAAGTGTAGGCCCAGAACAAGGTGGCTTACATCTGTATTATTTTGTACAACTGGGCTGCTTGAATTTTCACAGGTATTTCCAATTGTAGTGAGGTCATTACAACCACATTTTTCTGAGTTAATAACTTCTACCACAAGATCTCCTGTAGTAAAATTAAAGTCAGTAATAGCAACATCGCACACTTGCGCCCATATGAGTGTTGACATAAAGAGGCACTTCAAAGATATGAAGGATTTTAACATTTTGATTCCTAAATTATTTATTGGTTTGGTGTTCTACGTTTAGAACTTATCGAGAGAGTGGTACTTGGAACTCAATCCAATCAATACCTGATACATCTTTGTTTGGAAAATAGAATTCCCAAGATTCAACACCTTCTACTTCTATGATTTTTCTGAATCCAGAAGGTATTTGTGCTCCACCTTTAACATATTGTGGTTCATTGTGAAATTCTACATATATAGTTACATTAACATCTTCCCACATTTTAGCGAGGTTTCTTTCAAATCGTTCCAATTCTTTCCAAGGACCTCTGTTTAATCCTTGATGTTGTAATGCACAATTCAAATATGAGAATGTAGCTTTTACCATATCCCTACTACAATTAAACGCTGCAGCAGGAGCCATATGCCCTTTATCGTATGGATTATCACTATAATCATACTTATCTGATGTTTTAACACCCTCATACTTACGGAAATCTAAACCTTCTCTACTAGCATCACCCATCGGGCATAGTACTTTATAATTTACTTGTAGTGGTTGTTCATATACTTCTGAGTACACAACTGTAAATATATCTGTTTTGATTCTGATTGGAGTATCACCTTGTCCAAATCCAAATAATGGTTGGAATGATAATAGTATTAGTAGTAATCGTAGATTGTTTTTCATAGGGTAGTTTTAATTAAAAAGCCCGAAACGTTAGCTTCAGGCCTATTAATATTTTTATAATTAATTTTAAGCTATTTTATATTCACCAATGTTATTTTCTGATTTGAATACTTTATAGTTGTACTTATCTAATAAACGTTTTCCGTTGTATAAATCAAATACCATATAAGAGAATTGAGAACCTATCCAATTTGTGAATCTACCTCTAAGTGTTGGTTTTTCAACAACACCCATTTTGTATCCCATATATTCTGTCCAAGGTTTGAATAACCATGCTGCCATTTTAGTATTGTTAGGATTTTTCTTCATATACTTAACAACACTTCTAGCCCACATCTGATATCCAATTACCAATTTAGGGTCTTTTTCGAACATCATCTCACCATATCTCTCATCTGCATCCCACATTTCTTCTGATAGGTAACCTTGTCTGTAAAGTTCATTACAAATAATCTTACTTCCACCTGCACTCATTCCACTAGTTCCAATATTTGGAGTTGTTGAATTATAAACAGATGGGTTATTACCAGCGTTTGTAATCGCAGTTAACGATGTTGGTACTTGGCTAGGTGATACTGAAACAGGTGATACTGAAACAGGTGATACATTTGTTGGTGGTGTAAATTTCGTTGGTGTAACTGCTGATTGTACAGCCGTTACGTTACCTTTAGTTGGGTTAACCGGTGAAGTAGGGGGTGTTGGTGGAGCTGGTGGTGGAGCTACTGGACTAGGTATTCCTAATACTGCTCTATATGTTTGTGATGCTGATGGGTTTATTGAATCCATCGTTCCAGCTAACCCAATATTACCTACGATATAATTAGCAGTAGCTTTTGATAATAGATATGAATCTTCAAATAATGAAACTCCTAAAAATCCACTAGTCTTATACATTGCTTCTGTTTGGTTGAATACTCTAGCTTGATACTCTGTAAATATGATTTGTCCGGGTGTTAACGATTGTTCACCACCTATTTGTGGTGCTGGTGCCGGAGTAGGCATTACAGGAGGTAAACTTGTCGGTGTTGCCGATTGTATTTGTGGTTGTACCTGTTGTATCGATTGAGCAGGTGCCGCTTGTTGTAGTTGCGGTTGTGCCTGTGCCTGTGCCTGTGCCATTTGTTGCATTACTGCTGGAGATGCTGCCATAATTGTTTTCCCTTAATCTTTTATTCTTTTATATAAATATGGAAATATTTTAAATTACACTAATTTTTAATAATCTTCTAACTCATCTGAATAATCACCCCATTGATTAGGTGCATCTGGTCCATATAAACCACCCATATCCATATCCATATCACTATCGGGATTAGTTTCACTTACCAATGATGTAGCCATTGAGATTATATTATCTACAAATGTTTTATGTGTTTGGTTATGATTATCTATTGAAATAGTATGTTTATCACCATCTAATGTTACTATAATGATAAACTCATCTTCAATAATTATATTTGATATTTCACTTTGCATTTAATTCCTTATTTTTACTGATTTTATTCTCTAAGAATTCCCTATCCCAAATATATGTACTACTACTTTCGGATGGCCATACTTCTTGCCAATAGTTTTCTTTTTCTTCTTTTTTAAATCTTTCTTTTAGAATCCACCATCCCAATGAAACTCTAAGAAACAACTTTTTGAACATAAATTACTCTTCCTCTGTTTTTAAAAATATATTATACGAATCAAACAGGATTCTTCCTGCCATTTTACTCAAATTTGTTAAATCTGTTTTAAAGAACTCATTCTTCTTAACAAACTTAATTTCATCATGTTCAAGTAGTTTCGCTTTCCCACCCAATAACCTTACTAGCATTGGAGTAAATTCTATATTTTCTTCTTCGAGGGTTCTAAGTTCGTGAAAAGGATAGATATCAATATCTAACTCTTCTTTGAACTCCCTAATAATTGTTTCATCAATTGTTTCTCCTTCTTCCATCTTACCACCAGGAAATTCCCATTTACCTGGTTGATGTTCGTTGGTTAACTTTCTTTTACCAATTAAAACCTTGTCATTCCATATCAGAATTCCGCAAACTACTTTCATCACTCATCATATCAACTAACCGTTCCCAAATAAGTATGGTCATTTGGGGGTTTTTATTTAAAGGAACTAAAATACGTGCATATTGAAATGCGCTCGTTTGCGTTACAGCTTTTGTATTATCAAATATTGTATCTTCAAACATCAGATTAAGCACGTTCTTCTTCTCTTTCAAATAATTTATTTATTACATTTTTACCAACACCAAAATGTGCTAGTAGGATACTCATACCCTTTCTATTAACAAAATCAGGTCTTACACCTGCTGCTAATTCCTGAAATTCGGGAGTTTTAATTGGGGTTGTCATATAAACCCATTTCCATCCACCTTCGGATACTACCATCCAAGATTCATTCTTCTCTATTGAGTAAGTAATTTCCTTACCCCACTTCATAATACTACTTTTCATTGTACTGCTTTTAATAAGTATTGTTTATATTTTAACGTTTATACAAACTTAGTTTGTTTATTTATACAAATATACGAAAGATTTATTTAATATCCAAATCTATTCCTATTTTTACTTTTTGTTCATCAGTTAAATCTTCAACATCTATAGGTCTACCCAAATGATTGGATAATGTACTTAACACTTGCTTTCTCTGAAGTGTTGTTCCATATTTCCAAACATAGGCTATTTTATTTTTATAATCTTCTATTTTAGTTTTTAAATTTTCAACTGATGAATTCATTAATTCCAAATCATCTTCACTATAATCAATTTCAATCTTATTATCAACAGCTAAATCAATTACACCTAACAAATCGTTAGATTTGTAACGTTTATTTAATTCCTTAAATTCTTCTTCATCACCACCCTTATCAGGATGTAATTTCTTTGCTGTCTTTTTATATATATCTTTTACACTTTCATCTGTATGTACCGATTTAGTCTTAGTATCTTTATTTTCAGGTATTTGTGTTTTACCATCATCTTTAATAATATCACTAAACTCACTTTCAAACTCAATTGTCAACTCTGCTTGTTGGTCTTTGAGTTCACCCAGTTCTAAATTTAAGTATCTATACTGATATACTAATTTTTTAAGATTTACTTTCATCGACCTCGGGCTCCATTACTACCATACATTCAGTAGTAAGTAGTGTACCCGCAACAGAAACTGCTTTTTCAATTGCCGTTCTAGTTACTTTTGTAGGGTCTACAACTCCCGCTTCAATCAAATCACCAAACTCTTCAGTTCTAACATCATAACCTACATTTGAGTTATTTGCTAGTGGTGAGTTTAGTTTTTCAATTAATGAATCTGCTGAAATACCTGCATTTTCAATAATTGCTCTGAATGGTGATTCACATGCTGAATACACAATATCTACACCAATACCTCTATCGGTTGATAATCCACTAGGTCTATCGGTTTGGTTCTTAGAATGAATCAGTGCAACTCCACCACCGGGAACAATACCTTCTTCTAATGCTGCTTTTGTTGATAAGATAGCATCATCTACTCTATCTTTCTTCTCTTTCAATTCAACCTCAGATTCTGCTCCTACTTTGATAACTGCTACACCACCACTTAGTTTTGCTAATCGGTTTTCTAATTTTTCCTTTTCGAAATCAGATTCAACCTTTAGTTTTTCAGTTTTGATTAAACCAATTCTACTATGAATATTTTCTTCAGTTCCATGTCCACCAATGATAGCTGTTTTCAATTTATCTGATACTACTTTATCACAAGTTCCAAAATGCTCTTCTGATACTTCTTCCAATGTAACACCCAATTCATCACCAACAACAGTTGCTCCAGTCAGAGCTGCTATATCTTTTAGAATCTCTTTTCTTTCAGAACCAAAGCCAGGAGCTTTTACTGCTAAACATTTTAGAGTTCCTCTAGCTGCGTTCACAACCATACTTGCCAATGCCTCACCATCTACATCATGAGCGATGATTACGATTGGTTTGTTGTTCATAGATGATGATTCTAAGATTCCTAAGATATCATCCATTTGTGAAATCCTACCATCAAACAATAGAATGTTAGGTTCTTCTAAGATACTAGCCAATTTAGATTGATTATTCATAAAGAAGTGAGATAGGTATCCTTTATCAAATTCTAATCCTTCTACAATCTCTAATGAAGTTTCATTTGAGTTTCCTTCTTCTACAGTTACAACACCATCGTTACCTACCTGATGAATTGCTTCTGAAATAATACCACCGATTTCTTCATCTCCGTTTGCTGAGATTGTAGCGATGTTCTTAATTGCTTCATTTGATTTAATATCTTTAGATACTACTTCAATAAGATTCTTAACAATTTCTTTTACACCAATCTGCATACCTCTGTATAGTTCGATTGGATTAGAACCATTCTCAACCTGCTTCATACCTTCATTAAAGATATGTTGAGCTAATACTGTAGATGTGGTTGTTCCATCACCTGCGTTATCAGCAGTTTGTTGAGATGCCTCTTTTATAATCTGTGCTCCCAAATTCATTGATGAATCTGAAAACTCTATAGATTTTGCTACAGTTACACCATCTTTTGTAATGTGAGGTGCTCCATCTCTTTCGATGATTACATTTCTACCTCTCGGTCCCAATGTAACTTTAACTGCATTTGCTAATTCATTTACACCTTTAAGTAGCTTCTCTCTACTTTCTTTTCCGTGATATATTTCTTTACCCATAACTTTTTATCCGTTTACTTTTTGATTTACTGATTCTAAGATTAATTTACACTTTTCTAATACAGGAGATACTACTGGTACATCCGATACTTTGATATTTGATTGTTGTACTAATGTATATAAAATATTTATATCATTTGCATCTAAGTGTGGAAGTGTTTCTTCTACTTTCGGTTTTTCTACTTTTTCTTTCATAACTTATTCTTCTTTTTTATTTGATTTAATAGTTGCTTTTGCTTTCTGAATTTGTTCTACTCTCCATTGTGGTTGCCCACCTCTTAGATTACCTTTTAAATTGTGGAAACAATTATAACATAGGAATCTAAGGTTCTCTATAATATGGTCTTTCCAATTATCATTAATATGGTCTAATATCAATGGTACTTTATCATCTGTAATACGTTTCTCATCATACCCACAATTATGACAACAAGGTTTAAAATCAACCTTATCTGAATTATTCAATAATCTGTTCTTTAACTGATGTACTGAATATTGTGGATACTTACCTTCTAATATATCTTTAAGTGCGTATTTACCCTTTGTGATATTGTATGGTTTCTTAACACCCTTACCTCTTTTGTTCTTTTGTAAATCCCAAAGATGTTTACCACTTTCAGAATCAATGTATCTTTTTGAATACTTCTCATATGTTGTAAGTGATATATTAAGGAATCTAGCAGCACCACTATTGGATTTGGAGTTCTTCATCGCATACCGAATCTGAGCTTCAGTTAAGTTGAGAGGTTCTCTTCCCCTTCCCAACACAAATCCGTTTGGCATTACATCACCTTTTTTCATTTATTATCTATTTTTTGTTTGATACTTTTGATATCAGACGTACTAAATAACCACTTCATTACCAATATGATAAAGAACGTTTCTGTGAATGTTAGATGTGGTAAATTGAATTTGGGGGATATAATACAATTCCACATCCAATAGAATGGTGAAGTAAATATTAATACCCACAATATTAGGACTACTATGAATCCAAATAATGCCCAAAACACTGTTTTTAAATCTTTCATAACTATTTCATTTATATATAAGTATTAAACTTTATATTTAAAATACAAACTTTCCAAAAATTGGAAGTCTTTTTTTGATAATAGGTAATTTCCAGCTGAATATTTCTGTTCTAACTGATAAAATCTCTTTCTATCTCTCCATTGTGGTATCCCTTTTAGATTACCACTACTATAGATTGTATTCTTTATTACTTTCAACAAAACTAATTGTTGATTCCAAACACTATTATATACATCGTTTACACTTTTCATTCTACATCATCTAAACTTACACCATTCTCATTCATCAGTTCATTAAGTTTTTCTCTAACCTCAACATATGCGTTATACTTATCCTCACTATACTCTTCATCAGGCATATATTTGTATTGACTTCTCAACCATTGGTCCATCTCCCAACAAACATGCCACCAATCAGAACCTTTGGTTGCTAGTTTGAACTCTTGGTTATCTTCTGGTAAATTAAATTCTAAGATTGCTTTCATTTCATTTCCAAAATAACTGTACTGATATTAACATTAATGCCAATCCTAGTGATATGGTTGTTTTAACACTAATACCTTCATTAAAGAAGTATCCCGTAAATATAGCGTAAACTACCATACCTACTCCAAATCCTATGAATCTACCTGGCCATAGTAACCCATCAAACCCATCTACTGCGTGTCTTGTTCCCCACAAATATAAGAATGATATTGGAATACCACATAATGCTAGTACCCACTCATTATTTTTAAACCAATCCCATTTGAATTGTCCATTGAGTTGAAACCATACAGCTATGTGAGCAATAAAGAACCACATCAAACTTATTAATATAGATTTACTATTCATCCTTTGTATCTTCTTTTATGTTTTTCTTTTCGTATGCTTTTGGTGATGGCATACCTGAATAATGATACCACTTCTGATATTCATATTCATCATCTGAATGTTGGGATTCTGGATGTAATACATCATTCCCCTTCTCCATTTCTGCTTCTATGTATTGTTTTGTTTTACTCATAATATACTAATATACAAAATTAATTTGGATTTACCAAAAGTTTTTATCAGTTTCTCCATTAATAAATGCTTTTTGTTTTTCGAATGCTTGTTTTAACTCCGATTTCACAACCTTCTTCTTAACCACTTTCTTCTTAGCAACCTTCCTCTTAGTTGGTTTCTTCTTAATAACCTTCTTAGGTGGCTTAGGAGTTGGTTCTTGTGGTGGTGGTCTATTAGGTATCGGAATACCAAAGTATTTTTTGTTGTACGAATCAATCAAACCCTGTCCACCCATTCCCATAACTATGATATTAGTATCTTCGGGAAGATATTTCTTTGAACGAGCATTGTTTACTTTATCAATGTGGTCATCAAAGATATCCATCTTAGGTTTTCTACAACGTTTGGGGATATGCACTACTATTGTTTTCATACCATCCTTCATAATCTAAAATTCTATGTTTTCGGATTCCAATGCCATTTCTTTATCAAATTCAGAACCATCTGATAAATTTTGTAATTGCATCATATCGATGTACTCATCGGTTGTTATGTAACCACCATTTACACCTACCCATAAGGATAGTGCTAATTCGTTATATGCATATAGTGCACTTTTTAGAAACGTTTTAATCATTTTTTATTATTTTAATTATTATTTAGGAACAATTCTTTTAAATCTTCTATAGTGTGAGTAACTCCGTATTGTAGTAGTTCACCACCGAACTCACCAGCACCATTAGCCGTTCTATCATCTATAAGATAATCACCAACGTTTAAGTGTTTGTTGTGAGATAGAATCAATCTCTTATATGCTTTTGGAAGGTATTTCTGTATCCATTCTACTTTATCAGATGATGCCGATGGGTTTTCCCAAGGTGCTGTAGATAATACATAACAATCATATCTTTCATCTGAACTCATTACATTAAATAGAGAAATCATTTCGGTATTTGGTTTCATAGTTCCGAAGATACCTGGAACCTCATCATATCTACCTTTGTATTCTATTACATCATGTAAATCTAATTGGTCAATTCCACTTTGGAAATTAACCAACACTCCATCCATATCGAAGTAAACTATTTTTTTCTTTGTATTCATAACGTTTTTAAAGGGTTAAACACTCACTCATTACAGTACTAATATACGACTTTTTTTTGAATTTACCAAATTTTAATGTTAAGAAATTGTTAAATCTTTCCTTTATGCTTTTCTTTTCGGTTATAATGCTTCTTTGATTTATGCACATTTCCCCTCATAGCAGCCCATATCTCTTGCATTGAGAACTGAGTAAGCTTTAGAGCTTTCTTATCCTTTTTGTCTATATGTTCTTTCTTATCACTCATTTACTATGTAAATATACGAAAAAAGCTTGGAATATCCAAGCTTTTATTGATTTATTTTAAAAAGTTATTAACAATTATATGTAAATGGGTATAATACAGCCATCTGGTGCTAAATTATACCCATTTACATATAATTGTTAATTTAATATACCTTTTCCCAATATAAGAGGTGAACCATCTTTATGAATTAGGATATGAAAACAACTATCCATTTCTTTAATAATTAGTTCTTTATTTTTATACGTTTTATAATTTGTATAAACGTAAGTAACTACTTTATCATAACGTGCTTTATCTTCCATTATTAACTCCAGATTGCTCCTGCAACTGATTGTACTAATGCATCTTCTGAAGATACATTTGTTGCCACTCCACCATCTACTACATATCTATTAATGTATCTTCTGGTTTGTTGTGAAATTGGTAATGTGTCATCTTCAGTATCATCCAATGTGATTTGTTCCATAACCATCAATTGAGGATGTGCCGTATTTGTATCGGATGAAGCTGATGCGTCTCCTGGTGGAAGTGCTGTTACATTTATAAATGTTGTTGTTTTTTCTATTGCCATAATATTCCTTTTAAATTTTAATATAAATATACGAATTTATTTGTAAAACACCAAATTAATTCCCACCTCTTTTTGGTGTTGTTGGTTTTATAATGCGTGGAGTTGAACTCCTATTAATTACAGGTCTATTATTAACTCTTGGTTTCACATTATTAGGTCTGGTAGTTGGATTCGAATTAATAAATCCTGAAGGATATAGTGTTCTGATACCATTGTTGGGTTTTGTATTAGTTCTAATTCTTACATTATTATTAGTAGTAGTTCTAACTCTTCTGTTATTGATTACTTCATTACTAATTGAACCTCTTCTACCATTAACACTTACTGTATTAGTTCTATTTCTATTTTGCCATGCGAATGTGTTCATTCGGGTTCTCCAATACCAACTATTACCATAGTATCCATTATACCCCCAACCATGATTATTCCAACCATAGTGGATTCCATAACCCCATCTATCATATCCAAATGGTGACCATCTATGTGGTGAACCCCAAGAATTCCAACCATTAAATCCCCATAACCAATCATCCCACATTTGAGTATAATCCATTGGGCTATATGGATTCCAATAGTTGTATCTGTTAAATCTGTAAGGGGATATTCGATTACTCCATTGCCACGTCAATGGTTGTCTCTTCGCAAATTGAGCGAAATCATATCTAAATTTGAAATCAGTTCTGAGTAATCTTTGGAGTTCGAACTCGTTTTCTATTGTGTTTGTAGTGTACCCATAGATTGGGTCTACTGATGTGATTGGTTTGTATGTTGTACACCCAATTAGTAATACTGATAATACAAGTAATACCTTTTTCATATCTTTTGTGTTTCTATTTTAACTTCTTTATAACTCCGTAGAAATCTACGTTAAATCCAAATCCAGCTCCATCATAATTATGGTCAATGTTGATTGGGATGTTTAATTGCTTTTCGATTACTTGTTTGATTGCTTCTTGAATTGGTCTACTACCATTCTTTGTAAGTGGGTGTAGAACATCTAAATCCTTAGAAGTTTTAGCCAATGTAATTATATCAGTATATCTACTTGTAGATGTTTGAAATACTACAGTATGTTTACTTCCCTCATGTTTGAATGTTACTTTCATATCTACCCTAGTTTATGTAATGTGTTAGTTCGTATTTACCACTATCCATACCATATAATGATATAGCTAATCCTTTTCTCTGAGGTTTGCCTTTTTTAAGTAATCCAATTTGGAATGAATGTGTTTTACCAACACCTGGTCTTAATCTGTTATATTTACCACCCATAGTGATTTGAGAGTTCCAGTCATCTTCATCAATATCAAACCCTTTTTTCTCAGCTGCGTTCTTAGCGAACTCAACTGCTTCACCTGCTGTTTTAAAGTAATCGTTGTTACCTTCTCCAAGTTGTTGAGATAAATCAATTGTTTTTGGAGCGTTATTCAATATCCACTTCTTTAAGATTTCCTTCCAAGCTGCTTCAGGTTGTACCCCACCACCTTGCTTTTTGATTGGTAGTGATGTGAATCCTTTAACTACAATCTGTGCATCTTTAAGTTTATTTTTCTGATTTGGTTGTACCATAATTGGCTTTCCATTGGAATCTACATAAGGAACTGTTTCTGCTCTTTTGTTTAGGATAACATCAATTCTACCATTTAATCCTTTTGGTAATATCTTAGTCATAATTTCCCACATAGTTTTACCAGCACCTTCATGCGTTTGTAATAGAATATCCTCAGGAACCATTCTATCTCTTTCCTTATTTGCTTTAATTGCAACGTGGAAGTTAGCAAGTACCCAAATAAGGTGAATGTTTTTAACATCATAGCCTGCATTTACCATTGGTTTGATTACTTCTGTGATTGATGATACTTTCTTAGCCGTAATATCAAACAATAGGTTTGGTAACGTTTCTTTGTTATCCTTACCACTCAACATTGAGATTACCCATTTATCTTTCAATCCCATAGAATCTACGATATAATGTAACGATGCTACATTATTAGGATTCCTTAAATCTTTTGAGATATCTGAAATAGATAATCCCTTACCTAACATAAATTCTTCAATATGAGCTTTTGGTGATAACCCACCATCTTTACCTGGCTTATCTGATAATTTCTTACCATACTTTTTATACCACTTATCAACTGAGAATTTACCTAATTGGTCTAACTTACCAACTGATTTCTTCATCTCATCAACATCTCTTACCTTGAATCCTGCAGAATCAATAAAGTTATCAATTGCGAATCCTTTACCACTACCAGCTCCACCTGCCATAAACACTATCTGTCCATAAGGTGCTCTGTTTGAGAATGTGATTAGTTTTTCATCAATTTGTTCTTCGGTTAATGGATTCATATTTTTATCAGTAATGATATATGCTGTCATCTGTCCACCCATAGAACCACCCCTTTGGAGTTTCTCTACTTCTTTTTGAGCATCTTTGTATGATTTAAACTCTGTTGGTTTATCACTAGTTTTTTGCTTTTTTATATCGTACTTTCTAATTAATGCTTTACCCTGCCCTCTACCTAAGTTACGAGTAATGTAGTATTTACCTTCGTTTACTGATTCATCAATTTCAAATTTAGAGTATTTGTTTAAATCATTTAAACTTTTTAATTCAACTCTTTTACCTTTTGAATCTAATCCATAAATAGTAGCAGTATATTTACCCATTCCATCAGAACGTTTACCTTTTAATTTTTGTTTTAATTCAGCACCAGCTCTTCGTTTGTTGATAGATGAATCAAATTCGTTTATTGATTCTAATACTTTAGAGTTTTTATCAATATCTTTTATTACATCTGTTTTTTGTTTAATCTGAATTCCTCTAAATGTAGATTTTTTGAAGTATCTTAGATTTTTAGTTTCATATTGTTCTAAAGATTTATGGTCTGCGAATAAACCACCAGCTATGTTATACAGAATAGTTCCTTTAGGTAATGTTACTATGTAAATACCAATCGTTACATTCTTAATATCTTTTTTTAATTGATACTTTCTATTATCTAATCGAAGAACACCACCACTCATAGTACCTGAATTTGGTACGAATGTTGCTTCTTTCTTCAATCTACTTTTCTCAGCTCTACCTCTGTTCTTAGATTCATCTTCGAACCCAACAATCTTACCACCTTTGTGAGATGCATCTTTACCATCACCATTACCATAAGTACCTTTATCTCTATTGTACTTATTTAGTTCTGCTCTATACTTCTTTGCTTTCTCAGATTTTCCGTACTTTGCGTATTCTTTTTTGTAATCTCTTTTAGCTGATTCTTCTATATGTTCATCGGTTGTTACTGATAGATATATATCTTCTAACCACTTTAGGGTATCTTTACTCTTAGGTAAATTATCAAATTCTTTATAAACAGTTTTAATAAATGATTTTAAATCCCTAGCTTCTCTAGCTAACAAATCTAATTCACTCATTGCACTTTCTTCAACAGGTTTAGCATCGTTGAATGCTTGGTCTAATTGAGTATCTTCACTTATCATACCATTGATAGTAGTTTTTATTGTTTTTTGTAAAAATTCTTTTAAATTCATTACTTACCCTTTGATTTATTAATAGCATCAGGATATGGGAACTTAACGTTAAGATAATCCTGGCGTTTAGAACAACCACAATCTGCCTTACCCAACCTATGAGCAATCTTTTCAGCAAGCACATCCAACTTAGTAGCTGATGTAACTTTCTTTATAGTGTCTCCTAAACCTTTTGACTTTTCCATATTAACCTTCTATTCTTAAACGTAAACCTTCTTTTACTAATACTTTGTAAATTCCTTTTATTAACACTTCATCATCAGATTCCTTCACCAAACACTCCCCAGTGTTGTGAATTAAATCAGCGATAGATAACCCTTGCATATAAGGATAGTTTAAATATCGTTGAATACATCTAACGACGTGTTCAAAAGAATTCACATCATCATTTAGTATAAATAGTTTCATATATTAAAAACTGATTCTAATTTTGTTATAGTTGGTACTAACTCATCCAACTCACATATTTCTGCTTTTAAAGGCCTTCCATTTACATCCATAACGTAAACTATCCAACCTTTAACTGATTCCACTTCCTGTGAAATTTGTTTTACTAAAATTTCCATTCATATTCTCCGTACTATTTTTTTGTAATTTTAAGATAATCGCACATTTCTCATAATGTTCAATTTCTGTAAAATAATCTAAAAGGAGTTTCAGAAATGATTTTTTCATTTCTAAATTGAATTCAGACCCCCACTCAAAATTCTTTTTGGTGAGTATATTATATGCCTGTTCCATTACTTCTTTTTCGTAGTTCATTGGTTATAAATATGTAATTAATATTAGTGAATTAGTTTATTTACATATTTTTGTATTTCTACATCAATATGCTCTTTAACTAAGTGAGTTTTTATCCTTACATCAGGGTATTTTGATTTAAGTTTATCTACTGCTCTGATGTTCTTAGATGAATCATCCATAAATGCAATATCAGTATATCCTTTTTTGATATGTTTCTCAATCCAATCAGATTTATCTTTTGGATTATTACTTCCTAACGCCACTACATACACATCCATACCAAATTCATCTTTGAAGAACTTTGTAACAGGAAATGCAAGTTTTCGTGCGGTAAGTATCGTAACTTTTTTGTTAGGATTATCCAACATTTTTTGTAGGAGTTTAAAGTTCTTTTGGATTAACTTCGGGTTATTCAACATTTTGTTGAAATCTCTAAAATCAAACACATCGGTTGTTTTAGAATTATATTTTGCATATTGAGCTGGGTCTAACTTACTCTCAGAACCATCTTTGTGTTTTACATAGATGAATGCAGTTGATTTGGCAAGTGTATCATCAAAATCAAAAACTCTGAGTATTCTACCTTGCGGTGCTTCGTTTAGTATCTCTGATTCTGTTTTAAATACTTTGTTTATAAAATCTATCTTCTTCATAATACCCTAATATACGATAATTAATTGAATTATCCAAATAAAAAGTGTTAAAGTTTGTTAAATTAATATTTTTCTCATATCTCAACCTTCTGATTCTGAGTTTTGAAATCTTTCTTTCTCATCACAGTTTTAGCTATCACTTTGTTAGCTTGTTTCATAAAAGGTATATTGATATCGGTTCTATCATCTACTGCTACAACCTGATTGTATTTATCTAAGAAATCTAAGAATGTTTTCTTTTTCTTAGCTAATCGTTTAAAGAATCCAATTAGTTCTGCTTTAGATATTTCTTTTTTGTTTCTTGGGTCGTTTAATCTATCAAAGAAATGTTTATCTGTAAGTACAACATCTACTGGATTGAGTTTCTTATCAGCGAATGTATCTATTTGTTTTAAATCACCCATTGGGATTTCATTGATTGTAGATTCTGTTACTTTAGAATACTGAGAACTATTACTAGGTCTACCATTACCATCTGATTTTATTGGTGGAAGTCCTGCTGTTTTTTCATTATCAGTAGAAGGTGTTGCGTGGGTTTCTTGAGCTTCGTTATCATTACCACACTTATGGCAAATGTATAAATCATCACCACCATCTTCTACTCTCCAAGACCAACCACAATTACCACACTCAATTTTAGCTCCAATTGAAGTTTCATCTAACTTAGGAAGTATTCTGAATTTCATTAATGGCTTGTTGTTAATGGTAATATCACCTTTTTCGTTCTTACCGATTGATTTAACAACGATTCTTTTGTTTTTGAACTTACCACCTAACACAGTATCACCTACGTTAATTGGTACGTTTATATCTTCGTTCAACGATTTAGCTATAGATTGGTATAACTTAATCGCATTAACTTTATTTAATTGTATAATGTAGACTGGTAACTTAACATCTTTACCAAATTTGTAAATACCAGCCGCCCATCGATGATGCCCATCTACTATGTAATTATCCTTAGATACGATTAAAGGTTTCATATCTGTTGGTTTATCATATTTTGCAGCTATACCCTTTACTTTTTTAGGTATGAGTTCTACTTGAGATTCTTTTAACTTTGTAGCAAGTATCCTAGTCTTTGTTACCTTTACTTTAGATTTGACCATATCAATAGCCTTACTCAATTTTTGAGTATTAACCTGTGGCATATCTTTTCTATTGTATAACGGCATATTCCTATTCGTATTTCTGTTAGTTATAAATCACTATTAGATTTTCTTCTGTAAGATTTAGTTTCATTTAACCCAATCATCAATATCTATTTTTTAGATATCATCGAGTTTTCTGAATCATTAACTTCTTCAAGGGATTCTATGACCCTTGCTATCTCTTCACGTACTATTGTTCTAATCTTGCTTTTACTACTCTCAGTAATATTCTTATTACCATACTTCTTTTCAAGAAGATTAACTAATTTTTCTATTTGCTTCATTATAATCCTCTTTGTTTAAACACAGCTGCTTGAGCTGCTCTATCTCTTCTGAGTTGTTCCATTTTGAATTGACGTAACCCCTCATTCATATCCTTTTCGTATAGGGATTTGTTCTGAGGATTACGAATCCAATCTTTCCAACCGTATTGTCTTATATTGTTCATACGATTATAAATATGTAATTATTTGGAATAAAGGTTATTTAGAGCGTTTTCCTTTGTGAGAATCGATTCTATCTAAGATTTCGTTTAGAAGTTCGTTCTTAATGAACCCCGCCATTGATGCGTTTTTGAGAGCTGATATCATTTGGAAAACCATAAAGGGAGCTAAGATTGTTTCTGATAACCAAGATGTACCATCAAATCCTAATTCTATAGATAATACTACAGTTAGGATTAATTCCCAAGCGAATATGTTTTTTAGAACTTTAAGAGCTTTGTAGGTTTTAAACCCCTCTCTTTTCATACCACCAAGAATACCAAAGAAACCATCTAATGTTAATACTAAGAGAACTGCCATATATTGTTCTGAGTTCCCCATCGTTAAATCCATAAGATAGGTTGTTATGAAAGTACATACCGATGTCAATCCTAACCCCGCCATTAATGGAGTGCTTTTTAGTAATATCATTTTTTCTTCCGCTATAATCATTTTATGATTTCTAATAAATTGTTATTTCTTCGCGAATTTCTCAATCCCTGCGATACCGAAACATCCTAATGTAATCCACACAAATGAATTATATATGAATTCGTTAATTACTAAGTCTTTTCCGAAGTAACCAGTTGTTAAATCTACTACTGCGAATATAGTCATTACTGCAAACGACATAAACCCTATTACATTCTTTTCATTGATATCATTATTATCTTTAAATATATTACCAAATGCCATAATTTTTCTCCAAATCCATTTCATATCCGTAACTCCTTTGTTTGTTTATTATAAGTATAGTGAATATTAGAATCCACTCATAATTATCTCATCTATTTTTTCCTGTACTTCTTCTCTAGTAGCTGCCATTTGGAAACTAATATTTGCCTGATATCGCTTCTTCTCTTCATCGTACTGAAGTATTAATATTGTAGGTACAACTACTATTTTCCACTTCTGTTGAAGTTTAGGTTTCGTAGCTATATCGATGAATTCTATCTCAACATCTTCTAACTCTTCAATCCATTTGACATCATTAGTACTATTCCAACCAGCGTTGAAATGCATTACTACTACCTGTGCGCATAATAAATTGGTTAATAGTAGAAATGTGGTTACAAATAAAAACTTTTTCATATAAACCCCTTATCTAAGTTTGTCTATTTTTTCTTCTAATCGTTTGAAATCTTCTTTCAACTCTTTCACATCCTCTTGAGTAGTCATAATCGTTTGTCTAATCAATTGGTCTTTCATATCATATTCCATACGAGTAACATCTGGTGGTAGTGGTGCAGGAAGTTCTTTTGCTTCCTCTATATCAGCTTGTAATGCAAACCACATACCTATTACAGTCGCAATCCCCACTAAAACCAATCCCAGTGTTTTAAGGTCTAATGTAATTTTAGTTTCTTCGTTTAATTCTTTTGCCATCTTCTTTACCCTTATAATATAATAAAGTTTATACCCATTGAGAAATCGTACCAACTACGATTCCAATACTTATGGTACTTTCCTTCTGTAAATATTCCTAATGATTTTGTAAATCTATATCCAAATATTAAACCACCTGAATAATCTACCCAATTACCACCATTATATTTGTGGTAACTGTATTGTTTGTTACTTTTTATATGGTATGGCATTACATTTGCCCAAGAATGTAACCAAAAATCTTTAGTATATTTATAATAATCAAAACCCATTACAATTGAATACTCAAATTGTTGTGGAAGTAATGCTTTTTCTCTATCTACATAATCTGATAAGATTTGTGGAATTACAACTTGCTCCCATATATCTGTTGAATTTGCTACTACATTACCATTTGGGTCTAAATATTGATAATTATCTACATCACTAAAATCTACACCATAACCCATCTCTTCAATTGCTAAGTTAGTAAAATGTATATCACCTGTTTGTAATATCCATTCTGCTAATGGGTCAAACCCATAAGGTTGTGATAATCGTTGAGCTGCTCCAATATTTACTGAGAACTTTCTATTGAATTTGTGTCTGTATCTCTGAGATGCTTCAAAGTAATTGATATCTGCAAATTGGTCTGCTAAGTACTCTACTTTTAAAACATACTTATCAGCAATATATCTTAGGAAGTGGTCTTGACTAAGAAATGTTTTACCTTGCTGCCTTCTATAATCCAATTCGAATAGATACTCAAATCCTTTTGATTTACTACCAATAGTTGCTGCATCTGAGAATGAATTCTCTGTACCATTTTTGAATCTATTCTGAATATTAGGTTCGTATCCAAATCTTTGAATCTTTCTTACACCAAATACTGCAGAATAATCATATGGGGTTTTTGTTTTAGTTGTTGTTAATCCATCTGTAACTGAATAATTTGTTACATCTGAAACTGAATTGTTACCATTGTATGCTGCATAGAATGTAGAATACTTAAATTCTTTCTTCAGAGTTTTCATAAACTTAGAAGGTGTTTTCTTAACTTTAACTTCTTCCTTTTTTGTTGTAGGAATTGTTACAGTCGTTTGGCTGTACATAACCAATGGTAACATACATAATATTAATAATATGTTTCTCATTTTTTAATCCTCTTTCACTATTTTCTTATTATAAATGTTTCCATCATAATTTACCTGAAGTATATAAATTCCGATAGGTAGATTTCTCATATCAACTTCTGCTCTTTTTTGGTTTTCACCACTTCTTAATTTTCTTCCAGATAAATCAAATAAATCAAATTTAACATTGTTCAAAGATGTTGTTACGTTAAGAACATCTTTTGTTGGATTAGGGTAAACTGCAATCATCTTACCACCTAATTCTGAAATATCTAATGGATACCCATCATAACAATATTGATATAAACTCTGGCAATCAGAATCCCATTCAGTATCACAACAATAACTATCTACATCAATTACCCATGCATAACAAGGATTGTTTAACCAATAAGGATTACCTGGTCCACCAACACAACCTGCATCGTATAAACATGCAGTTGAATCAGATACGTTAGCCGTTGGGTCATAGTTGTAAGCTGATACATCTGTACACCCTACTATTGATTCGATACAAGAACCATTATCAACGTTTGCTAATGGGTCATAGTTTACTGAAGTTGAATCAGTACAACCATACACAATCGGAATACACGGATTTGATAAATCGGTTGCCGATGTTTGGTTTGTATTTGCAGTAGGGTCATAGTTAAATGAATTCGGGTCCATACACCCATAAATAAATGGAATACAAGAACCATTATCTACGTTAGCGTTAGGGTCATAGTTGAATGATGTTGAATCCATACAACCATAAACAATAGCAATACAAGGGTTTGTTAAGTCTGTTTCAGATACCTGATTGGTATTTGCTAATGGATTGTAATTTAAAGAAGTCGGGTCCATACATCCGTAAACGAAAGGAACACAACTACCATTATCTACATTTGCATTCGGGTCATAATTATATTGAGTTGAATCCATACACCCATATACTATTGGGATACAAGGATTAGATAAATCTGTTGCTGATGTTTGGTTTGTATTTGCTAATGGGTCATAATTTAATGAGTTAACATCCATACACCCATATATAAAGGGAATACAAGAACCATCATCTGTATTTGCTAATGGGTCGTAATTGAATTGTGTTGAATCCATACAACCATATACTATTGGGATACACGAACCATCATCTGTATTTGCAGTTGAATCATAATTAAATGATGTTGGGTCTGTACAACCATAAATAAATGGAATACAACTACCATCATCTGTATTTGCATTAGGGTCATAGTTGAATTGTGTATCATCAGTACAACCATAAATAAATGGAATACAAGCGCCTGGTGTATTTGCTAATGGGTCGTAATTATATTGTGTTGAATCCATACAACCTACGATTACAGGAATACAACTTCCATCATCTACGTTTGCGTTTGGATTGTAATTAAATGCTAAAGGATTCATACACCCTTCTACAATTGCAATACAACTTCCATCATCTGTGTTTACATCTACCATCGGGTCTCCAATTGGTTGAATGTAATTAAGTGAAGTTGAATCCATACATCCTAAAATTACAGGAACACATACATCACCAAAGAATGGTTGTGCAGTTGTTGATTGGCACACTGGGAATTGTAATGGTCCTGCTGTAAAATAAGGTACATCTACAATTGTATCACCAGTCGGACCTGTTAATGTGTATCCTACCTGATTTATGGTTTGTGCTGATTGTTGAGTTGTGAATAAGTAAAGTTTAATTGGTTCAAAAATATTTAACTGAACGTTGTTGAATGTAATTGAACTACCATCATTCGGGCCCATCTTATATTGTGGTGATAAATTATTACCTTGTTTAATACCTAACCAAGTTCCACTCCATCCGTTCGCAGCTCCATCACTAAGTGTTAATGTGTAATCACCCTGCATTATTTCTGATTGATTTGCTGTAGAATCATAGTTGAATGAGTTAGGGTCTGTACAACCTAATACTCTTGCTGGTCCACAACTTCCATCATCTATTGTTGCAGCTGGGTCATATGTTGTTGAGAATGGGTTCATACAACCGAATATATCCGTACTGTTATATGAACAAATATCACCTGTACTAAATTGTGGTGATGTATATTGGTATCCAAAGTTTACTGTACCATTATCTGCTAGTAAATCAAATAACACAGCTCCATCACAATCAAATACTTGTACATTACCATCTACATTACCACCTGATGTTGAACCTGCTAATCCATCTCCATAAGAATCTCCGATAATTACATCTACTAATACATTTGTATCTACACAAATAAAATGTGAAATTGGGATACCAGCAGGTTTACCTGTGAATGCCCCAACTGGTTCGTTAAACACTGCTCCGTTATCATCATAAACTATTATACTTGTTTCATTTGGCCAGTTATCTGGGGTAAATACTAATTCTATATATGTTTGGTCTGTTCCACATCCCGTAGGTCCACTAACTGCACAACTTCCATCATCGGTGGTTGCCCAAGGGTTATATGTATTTGATGTAGGGTCTGTACAACCTAAAACAGTTCCACAATCATAACAACTTTCCCAACAATATGTAGGTAGTGTTTGTACTGAATCAACACCTACATCTAAAGTTCTATTTGTAAATCCATATTGGTCTAATACAAAACAACTTGCGTATGGGTCATTCTGTACGTTTGTTGGTAATTCTTGTTCGTTCCAACTATCCAACATATACTTCCATTTATATTGACCAGGAGATATGTAAACAGTTTGTGTCCATATATTATCACCATCTGGGTCTAACATAGGAATATTACCAGACCAATTATCAAATTCACCACTAACTCCGGGTGTAGTAAATGCATCTGGGTAATTATTCATATTTAATGAAAACTCAACTGCATATGTACACATCGCAGGGTTATTAACCGTAGCTAATGGGTTATAAGAAGCTGAATTTGGGTCCATACAACCAGTAATTGGTGGTGGACATGCCAATAAGTTAACTATTGTATCGTATTGTGTAAATGCGAAGTTTAAATCTAAATCTAAGATTGTTCCTTGACAATCATTTGATAGAGTAATGTTTGATAATGTGTTTGCTGCATCTATCCAACCATCTCCGAATGAATCATATAGTGATATTTCTACATCACCTGAATCTGCGTAAACTAATGTTTGATAGAACTCGTACGGTACTGTTGGTTGATAATTAACTAATGTATCTCCGGCTTGCGTAATCAGAGTAAATGATTCAGAAGGGCCGTAGAAGTCAAATTGAACCTCTAAGTTGAACCAACTGGTTTGTGCTTTTACTGATTGTACAATTCCTAACATTGGAATCATCAATAACAGAAATTTTAAATAATTTTTCATAGAATATTCCGAAATCTTTTTTAATTGTGTTATTGTGTTATACTATTGTTTCAATAAATAGTAAAAAATAAATTAAAAAATCGAAAATGTACCTATAAACTGACCAACATATCTAATAGTTCTTGTTGAGGAAACATATCAAACTTATCTTTTCTGGTGTTTGTGTGAGTCCATAACCCCTTAACCTTACCATAGTAAGCCTTTTCGTTGAATTCGAATCCATCTGCGCCTTTTAGTTTCACTTCTTCTACCAAGCCACTTCGGATATCAATTCCATCTCTATCTGCTATATAAAGTAGCCATAATCTAAGAGATTCTATTTGTTCATCCGAATATCTATGCCATACATCAAACCCTTTGAATGGTTTATCTAATTTAACTAATTGTGATTCATGTACTGATGTTCCTGCATAAGTTTTACCATTCTTAATGTATCCAAAGTTACAAACTTCTATACCAACTGAATGTGTATGCATATGTTGAGAACCATTCTTACCTAAATGCCATCCATAATGACCTTCAGGAAATGCTTGAACCATAACACCATCAAAATCTGTATTGTTTCCTTTAACAGATGGGCCACCTAATACAAATTCGGTTGCTACTGCACCTCTACTATCTCTACCCCATTGGTCTATACAATTAAAAGGATTGTGCCATCCTGCTGTATGATGTAAAAAACAATATTCTTTTTTGGTAATACCACTTTTATACTCACCTTCAGGTAGGAAGTGTCTATTGATTATGAGACCGTTTTCTGTTTCAAACGTTTTTTCCGAATCATCAGTACTAGCCAAACCCATACAATCCCAAGTGGAAGTGCCAACAATACCATCAGCAACCAAACCATTGATTTTTTGGAATTCTTTAACTGATTTCTCAGTTCCTTTACCGAATATACCATCTGCCCCTATTTCTAAAAACTCTTGTAATAATTTAACTTCTTTTCCTTTTGAACCTACTTTTAGTAACATTTTAATTCTCCTATTTTACTATAAATATTAGGAACTCAAAGAAACGTACTCAATTGGGATAGTCCATTCTGTACCAAATGGGTCAGCTACCGTAATTTCTTGCTTTTTTTGATTTTCCGATATGACTATCACCCTCTCTCCAACCGGTAGGCATCCCCTGTGATTGTTGAAGGTCTTTTTCATTGTTGTTTTGTTTGTTTTGCTTTTCACGTTTTCTTTTTTTATTTATGTTTGATTCAGTACGATTCATCTGGTCATACATTTCATCCAAATCCTCATAGGATTCCCAATCGCTTACATCGACTTTCATTTTAGGCCTTACTTAATTAAATTTAACTTTGAGATGTTTTTTAGAAATTCTTCTACTGTGTATTCTTTTGATTTTTCATCTTTGATTTTTACTTCGTTTAAAGTATCAGGATATTTGTTTACCAATCTTTCTAAAATTTCAAACCCTTGCTCAGCCCAAAAGTTTTTGAAAGATGATTCACCCAACACATTAGTTGAATATTGTACACCCTCTTCGGTGTCATCGGGAAGTAATATATAATACATCATAGTGAATATAACTATACTATTTTCTATAAATTAATTGATGAGTATATGTTTTTGTACTATTCACCTTTATTCTGAATATATCCAATTCGAACTCACCTCTCTCAATTTCATTAGACTCAAGTATGGCAGACATCTGTTGAATTATGTTAAAAGAATCTTGTGAAAATTTAGTTCCATCGAATACAATTTGTATATCATTTGATACATTTTGGTTGATTCTTTCCTTCAAATCTATCTTAGTATCAGGTTGTTCTTTTGCTATATATGAATCAATATCAGTTTGTGGAATTGATATATTAATATTATCACACCAAGGTTCTAATAGTTCTAATAGTTGAGGATTCCCATTCTCTATTATAAACTGAATGTTGTACTTTGGTGGTACGATTGGTTTCATCAATGAATCATGCTTACACATATGCCCCCACTTCCTAAGAAAGTTACGAGTTGAACGTTGATTCTGAGTTAACCACTCATCAGTTTCTCTATTTTTCATAAACACTTCACCATTTGGATTTCTTTGTGCTCCATCTGCAAATCTACTACCTCTACAGGTCATATGATATACACAACCACCCCAAGTCTGAATAAACTTATACCCATTCAAATGGAATCGATTAAAGATATCAGTATCTTCTTTTGATTGTGGTGCGAATAGTGGGTCATGTCCATTGATTGATGTAAAATCTTCTTTGAATATAAACCACGGAGCAAATATCCCTTCAGTTTGTTTTGTTGCTTGATTCATCTGTACATCTTTGAACCAATCTAATAATTCTTCTTCTTTGAACTCTTCAGGTTCGATTCCAAAATCCATCAATATTTTCTCAGGACCATCAGGATGTAATGGTGGTTCAATTCTAGTCAACGATACAACACTTAGAGGTTTAATATGTTTTACTACGAAATCTAATGCACCTGGCATCAAATACATATCAGCATGATATATCCCTACAATCGGAGTATCTGCTATCTCTACCAACTCATCATATAGAATCGTATGTCCTAATCTCTTAGGTCCTTCGTTTCTAATTGCTTTGAAGTTTGGGTCTTTCTCCATCATATCTTCACACCACTCCCAAGTTCCATCGTTACTGAAATCATCAGCAACACATATAGTTGGTTCGGGTCCACCATTCTTTCTGATTGAATCGTAAGACCATTTTAGGTATTTTAAATTGTTTCTACTCGGCTGAATGAAACTTATATCTTTTTTTGTAATCATTTTTTTATTTTTAGGTATTAATTCTGAAGGATATGCTACGATATCTTCTCCACTTTTTATATTATTAAATAAATAAATAAACTGGGATTCGGATAAACTATGTGTTATTGATTCTAATGAACAATCTCTACGATTGTTTTGTTTGAATACATCATATCCAATTTCAGTTAATATTAAATATAGTTCTTTAACTTCTTTAATAGTTAATTCTGGGTATAGTTCAACTTCAAGTATTGGTCTAATTCTTTTAAATAATTCTTTATTTGAACGTAATATTTTATAATCATACCCCTCAGTATCTATTTTTATGAAAGATATGCGATTTATTTCATCTTTAGTTAAATTTGTATCAATCCATTCGGTTAAATTAACACCAGATACATCTAATGGTATGGTGTGTCCCGTAGCACCGATTCCGAAATCAATCTCAGTTGCAAATCCACCATTACAGTATTCATCATCTGAATAATGAAATGTGTAGTTTCCTTCTGTTTCAGTTATTGCTTTATTTACAGGATGTATGTTTAAATGTGAGTTTAGTTCTGCGTTTACATTTAGTACACTATATGAATGTGGGTTTGGTTCAAATGCAATAACCTTACCAGTACTACCAACGGCATTAGCATAAAGTACAGGAGTATCTCCTGAAAACCCCCCTATATCAATTACAATATCACCTTCTTTTAGATATGTGGTTTGAGTCAAAATATCATCTAAAGTAAATTTTGCTTTACCAACAAATCGATGTCCCCAATGGGCATACTTAAATTTATAATCGCCAAAATCAAAAGTCTCTGTAGTATATGTGTTGTTTGTATTCATATTTTATTTACTTCTTTTTAATTTAACTGATTTTCTAAAAATATCCATATCATAATCTACACCATATTTTTGTAAATTTTTATTTTGATTTAATAATAACATATCATAATAATCAGAATCTAATTCTATTTTTTCAATTAATTTTAAAACATCATTATATGTAAACTCATCATTCATCAAACAATCAGGATGGCATATAAGATTATGAATCTTAGATTTTGAATTACCTATTACCAAACACCCCATCGAAGATGCATCAAATGCAGATTGACCTACTCTGTTAGCTATTGTTACAAAATATTTAGCTCTATTCATTTTTTTATAGAATTCAATCGAATCATTTGCATCCGTTACAAACATATATGGTTTTAATGAGGTTTCACTTATAAGTTCTATTGGTATTTCTATATTATCAAATTTTAAATTTTTATTAAACTCATCTATCTGATTTGGAGTTATTGCTACATTATTATTACCATTTGATATAAAATAACCATAACTTCTATAATCAATAAATATAGATTCCCTCTCACCCTCAAACATAGATTGTACCATATCAGGAACTCTTGGAAAAACATAATTTATAGCTTGTGGTAATCTACTAATATTCCATACCGAATTCAATGTATGGTCTAACCATAAATCATATTCAAACCCATATTGGTGAACTTGCCAACTTGAATGTTCAACGGATATGTAACTGAAAACTGTATTCTTATACTTATCTTTTAAATCATTGATGTATGGGTGTAATATGGGGTCGTGTGTTATAACTACATCATAATTATCAAAATTAATATGTGTTGGTTCTATAACAGATGTGGTATTTTCTTCTAAATGTTTTTGATAATTAGGAAGTTGTAATAATGTGTGTAACCAAGGTGATACTACTTTAGTTGGTATGATTACAAAATCACATTTATAATATAACAAGCTTTCGAATAAACTTGTCTTACCATTAAAATGATTTAATAATTCTAACGCACTAATATCTTCATCATAACCATAAGAATTTTTAGGTCCTAAATTATCATGTGCCTGTTTAAGAAATAATACTTTTAAATCGTTCTCCATGGGTCTATTATTTTAATTGTATCTATATCTGATATTATTGTGGTTATTTTTTCGTATGAATCATCATTACAATAAACAACTACTTCTGATTTAGGTATTAATTCATCAACAGAAGAACATTCAGATATATCTTTTTTTTCATCACTAATTTCTTTGTAAAAATTAGTATAAGTTTCATCTAACTTATCGTGAACGAAGATTTTAGCAGAATAATTTTTTAATCGTTTCATCAACTTTACAGCCATACTTTCCGTAACTACAGATGTTCCTGGTTTGAATCCTAATCCGATAAAACCAATAGTTGATGGAGATGATTCAATAACATCTTTATAAAGTTCAGTTACAATATCATCATTAATTTTTTCATTAGCTAACATATGAGCTGATGATAATCCAACCTTTTCAGAAATCTTTTCAAATGCCCAAGTATCTCTTGGAAAACAAGTTCCACCATAAGGTCCACCTGCTTTAAAATACTTAGTACCAATTCTCGCATCCAATCCAATAGTGTTTGTTATATTATCTACATTGATAGTAGAATCTACTTTTTCAGCTAACATACCCAAATAATTAGCGAATGATATTTTAGTGGTTATATATGCGTTTAGAGCCACCTTTGATAATTCCGCTTCAGCAAGATTCAGTTTTTTAACTTTTGGTATATTTGTGATTGTTCTTAGATATATTTGTTCTGCTTCATTAGCGTAATCTGAATTAGATGAACCAATTAATAAGAAATCAGGATTTTCAAAATCATATATAATCTTACCAATAGCTACAAAATCAGGAACATAACTGAATCCGAATTCTTTATTCAGAGTCCACCCAGTGATACTTTCAATCAATGGAATAAATGTATCTTTAATAGAACGGGGCATCACTGTAGATGATAATATAAAGTGATGTGATTTTTTACCATTCTCTACAAAATTATTACATAACGAAATCAAAGATTGTTCTACATATATATTAGAAAAAGAACCATCCTTTTTATTAGTTGGTGTATTTACCAATATTATAGATACATCGGATTTATGAACGTTATCATACTTTGTTGTATATGTTATATTATCTTCTGCTAAATCAATGTTTGATTGTAAATCAGTTTCTACCCAAGGAGCGTTTCCCTTTTGCAGAGTTTTTATTGTTTTCTGATTCAAATCAATACCTTCGACTAAGAATCTTTTTTTAGCTAAATTGGTAGCTAATGGTAATCCTAATTTACCTAAACCTACAAATGATATTTTTGTTTTCATACACTATATTTGTTTATTATATTTGTAACTGTTTTCATATCAGAATCATTACCAATAGTGATTCTCATAGTATTATTTATGTAATCACTTCTATCTCTTACTAATATGTTATTATCTTTTAAATCTGATATTATCTTATTAACCAATGGGTGTTCAATTAATACAAAGTTTGAATGACTATCATAAACCCTAACCCCCTTTATACTTTCTAAAAACTCATCTTTAATAGTTTTCATAAGAATTATACTAGCTTCAACTAAATGAATATTATCTAAAACAGCCTTACCGGCTATTTGAGCTATCTGATTTACCTCTTTGAAATTCTTTATCTTACTCAACTTACTTACAATATACGAATTTGAAGTGAGATATCCTAATCTTATTGATGCTAATCCTAAAGCTTTTGAAAATGTTCTTGTAACTATAACATTTGGATACCTAAAAGCGGAATCAAACATCGAATATTGTTTACTAAATTCGTAATAGGCCTCATCTACAATAAAGAATATCTCAGGATATTTTTTTACTAATGGTTTTATATCATAAACATACCCAATTGGATTATTAGGATTAGAGATATAAACAACTTTTAAATTTTTAGTTTCTTTTATAGTTTCTTCTAACCTACCAATATCACAATATTTTATGATACCACCTAATGATGTTATTGTTTGGTTTATTTGACTATAATTTGGAGCTGGAATAATTACATTATCACCATCGTTTAGTAGAATTCTAAATGAGTGGTCTAATGCTGAATCACTTCCATTGTATACTTGAATAAATTCCTTATCAGTATTTGTGTATTCTGATAATCTATCTAATAAATCTTTTGATGATAAATCAGGATATTGATTCCATTTTGTGTTATGAAGTTCTGCTGTGATATTATCAATTATACTATCGGATAACTCATAGCCCTCATTCCAATCTAAATAAATCATATCAGATGTGTATTCTCTATCGGAAACAATGTATGGTGATATTTTATCTAAATTACGATTCATTTATAATTGTTTTAAATTTACCAGAAGATGTTCTTTCAAATTCAGTTACTGCGTTTATAGTTAGGTTACACTCACCCACTCTATCTAACATACCATCTGCGATACTTTGTTTAGTAGTATTTGAATAAGATGTTGATGGTATAAATTTTACTTCTATATCATTTAATGATTTCTGAATGATTTGGAACATCTCAACACCCTCAATTTTATACATCATTGTGTAAAAATTAACACCTGCTAAATTCCTACCATCATTACAAGTTATCATATCGGTCTGTCTGCCTATAAAATCATCTACTGATATTGGTAAAGAACCATAGCTCATATTCGTATCTTTAGATGGTATAGCTAAATCACCACTATCGTATCTTAGAAGTGGCATAACATCATTTAGAAATCCAGTTCCAATTACTTTGTTATCTATAAGTTCAGTATATCCATACTCTAAACTTTCAGCGTATTTACCATCAGAATTACTTGTATTACAAAAGAACGATACCTTTTCCATCATACCATAATGTGCGTATATCTCTATACCCAAATTATTTTTTACATTATCTCTCCATTCAGAAAGAACCATCTCACTAGCACAATGAATTGATTTTACATATTTGAATCGTAATCCAACCTTACCCATTAATATTGATATGAAATTAGCTAACGATGGGTACGTTACCAATGTTTTAGATTTAGTCTTATCAATCATATTAACATAATCAACAATAGTATCCTTTGATATGTTAAAAGGTGATATATACGTTCTATTTAACTCATAATCAACATAACTTAATGGTTCACCCATTTTAGGTGAATATCTTCTAACCCAAACTGTATGTTCATCATACATAGATGCTCCATGTAAATTAAATGCTCTTAATACAAAAGCAGCTTCTCTTTTATAAAGATTATCATTACCTAAGAACTCAAACTTCTTTCCAGTAGAACCACTTGTTTTAAATAAAATCGCATCTTTTAGATATCGTTTATCAACTAAATCTTCAAAATTGTTCCTTACAATATCTTTTGTTAAAATAGGTAATTTGGATATATCACTAAATGTATGTATATTTGGATTAATTCCATAATCTACCATCTGTTTATGGTAATATGGCACGTTATGATAACATTTGTTAACAACACGTTTTAATTCTGATAATTGGTATTCTTTTAGTTTATCAGCATTCCAATCTAATGTTTCTGAAATAAACTTATAGGTTTTTTTAAATTCGTTACCATATCTTTTATGAAAAGGAACTAAACTATAATACAATTTCTTAATAATTGTTGGTGAATTCTTTATGTAATTTTTACTACTTGCCATCAAAAAAGTTTATATCATTAAATCCTTTATCATCAACGAATATATCTGCTCCAAACTTAACACCAGTTCGTAAGGTATGGAATTTTACTCCCCATCCCTTTAATTGCTCAACAGTAAAATACCACCAATTCTTACCACTTACACAGCCTCTAGCCGTATCTATAATGATGGTATTACCATCATCGTATAATTTATTTACCTTATCTATTCTACTTTGAATAGGTGTAGCTTTTTCATAATAATTACCTTCTGTTTTACATAAGGTATTATCTAAATCAAAACAATATATTAAATTCATTTTTTACTTTGTTATCTCTTTGTTTAACTTTACCATCTTCAACATAGAACTTAGCCATATCAGTTTGTCCATGTAATCTTGCTTTTGCAAACCAATAATTATTTCTAAGTATTTGGTATCCCATTTTAGGATTAGTGTCGTTACCAAATAAAACAGCAGGGTCACCACTAACTCTTTTTATAGGCTCAGGGTGGATTGGAATCCATTCTTTAGTTAAATCGATTACATTACCATTACCACTTGTATATGCTTTACCCATTAACCAATGGTCAAATCTACCCCTAGCAATGCTAAAATCTGGCATATCACTCAAATCCCAAAAATCAGGAGTGTAAAAGTAGTAATCAATACCACCCGGATTATGTAACTCTTCTTTACCATCAGAATAAACATCTAATCGCTGCCCTACTAACAAAAAGTTATCATCTTCTATTTTATCAATTATGTATTGAGGTGATGATGGAAATTTGATATCTGAATTAAGATAACAGTATACATCATACCCACTATATCGCTTAATTGATTGAAATAACCCTCTAACTAATGGTAATCCAAATTCTGAACGTTCATAGTTAGTATCTAATGTGAATCCATACTTATCACAAATTTGTGTGTGTTGTTCTAAATCCTCACCAAATACAACTACATCAAACCCACCCCAAGATTCAAATGCATCTGCAGAGTTTTTGTAGGTTTCCTCATTAAGTTTACCAATGGTTGTAAATAATAAAGTTTTCTTATCCATTTGCTTGTTTGTTAATCCATTCATAGGTTTTCTTCATACCATCTATTAGTGGCATTGAAACTTCCCATCCCATTTTTTCTTTATAAAGTTTGTTATCAGAGTTTCTACCTCTTACCCCAACTGGGCATGGAAACCCATATTCATCTATGAAATCATCACCATCAATATTGTACAGTTTAACATCTTTTTTAGATATATCAATAGCCATCTGAGCTAACTGATTAATAGTAACCTTTTCCTCAGAACCAATGTTTACAGGTCCAATAAATTTATCTTGCCTCATAAATCGTAACATAGCTTCGATACAATCATCTATATATAGAAATGAACGTGTTTGTAATCCATCACCCCATACTTCTACCATATCATCAGATTGTGCTACTTTTCTACACATAGCAGCGGGTGCTTTTTCTTTACCACCATCCCAAGTTCCCATCGGTCCAAATATGTTATGAAATCTAGCTACCCTTACATCCAATCCATAGTTTCTCATAAATGATAAGAACAATCTTTCACTAAATAACTTTTCCCATCCATACTCTGAATCAGGATTAGCAGGATATGCTGAAGATTCTTCACAATTTGGGTTATCTGCATCTAATTGATTTCTCTCAGGATACATACAAGCTGAAGAAGAGTAGAATATTCTACCAACTTTAGTGTTACTTGCTTCCAACACTGTATTTAGATTTACCAATGCTGAATTGTGCATTATGTTAGCATCATTCTCACCAGTAAATATATAACCCGCTCCACCCATATCGGCTGCTAATTGATAAACCTCATCAAATGATGTTATCTCAGTAAATGGTTGTTTGTGATATGAATATGATTGAATAATATCATTATGATGTTCTAATCTAAAAACATTAGATACTATTTGAGGGTCTCTCAAATCACCAGATACATAATCATCACATATATCTTTATGTTTCCAAAACTCATGTTCTGATTTAATATCTACAACTCTTACCCAAAATCCATCTTCTTTTAATCGTTTTGCTAAATGGCCTCCAATGAACCCACCACCACCTAATACTAATGCTGTTTTTTTCATAATGTCTCGTAATATTCGTTTTGTTTTATTTGTTTATCAATTTGCTTTGGATGATACAGCGCCAAATCTTCATCTAATGGTAGATGTGATATTGTTTTGAATCCATCTAATACTTCATGTACTTTGTTTTTCCATTTAATATCATCAGAGTTCTTATACAATCTATATTGAAAATCAGGCCAATTAACCCAACCTTTATCATCTACTCTCCACCCCCACTTTTTGATATGTTCATCAGTTAATCCTTCGACTGTATTTACTCTTGGAACTAATACAACATCTACAATTACATTATTCTTTGTTAGAATCTCATGTAAATTCTCTACCAATATTTCATTTGGAATCTCATCTGCATCGATTTGGAATACCCAATCACCGTTACACAAATCTGTAAGTTTGTTCTTCCAATTAGCGAAGTGCCCATCAAATTCAGCACTATGCCAACTAAACTCACCATTTACGGATTTAGCTCTTAGGAATTGTTCTATAGATTTAGAACCATTTTTAGAATCGTATAGAACTACGATTTCATCTTCATGTCTTTTATGTTCTAAAAGAAATGGTATGAGTTTTTGTATTTCTACAAACTCATTACATACTGTAACTGCGTAACTTATTTTCATAATGTTTTATTATTGATACTAATATACAAAAAAATGTTCTAAAAAACAAACATTGTTGAGATTATTTTCAATCGTGTTCACTATCACAGCAACTATCTGATTATCAGTTAGTTACATCATTATTATCTCTACGTTCTCTAGCTTCCTCTTCAATTTTCTTTCTTCGTTCATCTCTAGCTGCCACCTTATCAAACTTACCCCAATCATAATTAACTGATTGAATAGATTGTATATCTAATAGATTGAATGTTCTGTATGAACTTTTTAATTGTTTAGATGTTTTAATTTCTGATGTATAAAATACTTTAGAAGCTTCTGTAATTTGAATCTTAGCTAAATCTAATTTCTTTACCTTTGATGATTCAGAAATTACTTCTTTGTACACCTTTGCAAACTCTAAAAACTTTTGTGGTGGTATGTTATCCAATGATAACCCATGCAATTTACCTTCGGTTGAATTTGGCCATTTTGGTTGAAGAACCAATATCAAATACAATTTAGGTGTTTTACCTTGTGCTTTATATTTTACTTTAACCACCATACCCCTCTCCATTTTACTTTTCGTAATTGGAGTAGGGTCTGATGTTTTTCTTAGATGTGTATTGTAAAATGCCACTATTTAACTTTCTTTAGTTTTGGTAATTGTAACCCAACTTGTTGAGGTGTTACTTTAGCTTCATCAGCTTCTTTCAAATAAATATCTAACACTTCCTGCATTTTTTCAAATGAAAAGTTATCCTTTGTATATTGTCTATGTTTGCGTGATTTTTCTAAATATGGTTTATAGTTTTTAACTATATCCTTCATAGTCCCACCAGCTACAGAATAATCTATTTGAAACCATTGTGCCTCTTTCAATATAAACTTTTTATCAGCTGCTGATTCGTGTACATTAGTTAATCCACCACCTATGAGATTTACCATATTCTTATTTAGAAAATCAACGTGTCCACTCCAAGCTGATACTACCATTGGTTTACCACTAATAGTTGCTTCTAATAAAGGTCTACCAAAACCTTCACCTCTAGTAAATGATAAATGTGCTTTTACTTTTGAGTGATTGTACAATGCATTAACTTCAGCATCAGTTAAATCAGAATTCAGTAAGTATATGTTTGGTAATCTGTTACTACCCACAGAATCTTTAATAGCTTGTATCATTTTTTTAGTATAAACCCTATCAGTTAGTGAACTATTACCTTTATTAGTTTTTACAATCAATGCTGGTGGGTTTCTCTTATCCTTAAATGCTTCTAAGAATACTCTAATCATACCACCTACATTTTTTCTATCTTGCTCAAAGTTTCCTTTTAACCAATGCCCTACAAAGAGGAAACAGAACGATTCTTTTACATCTTTTAGTATTGTATCGATTCTTGGTTCTGATGGTTTTTTGTTATCATATACATCTAAGTTTATACCTTCGAATAATACATCAATTGGTTTGGTGAGTTCTAACTTACCAATAAGTTGGTTAGTTTTCTCATCTTTCTTATCATACACACTTTTCATTGATACTTCCTTACTGAATTCGGATGATACTAACACCTTATCCATACGATTCATACCCTCTAAACACTCAGGTGGCATTATAGTTGTTTCAACACCAGCAGTTACACCAATGTTGTAATCACCTACAGATTGAAACTCATTAGGAACAGTAATCTGAATCCATACGTTTGGTTTTTTATCTGTTTTTTCTACAATAACTCTACTTAACAAATCATCATCCTCACCTACTTTCAAAGCATCCATTGGTGTATTACCCCAACGTTGAGATAATATCTTTACATCCCATTCAGGCCTGGCGTTAATTAACGCTCTAACGAAATCCCTACTTCTAGCACCATATCCACTTCTAGTAGATATTGGGCAACTAACTACACAAAACTTTTTTATATCTTCCATAATACTAACTCATTTTTTGGTTTCCAATTATTAAAACAACCCTCAATACATTCAATAAATCTATTACCCATATTTTTGGATGTCATATTACTTTCAGTTCCTTTCATCCACTCTGAACCTTCTAATCCACACTCTTTTCTACGTTGTGGTTCTGTATCATACCATTGTCTAATTGCTTTTGCTGCATCTTCGAAAGAACACCTGTCATCAAAAATATATGGTGTTGCTGGTGAACCTTGTAGTGAAAGATTGGTTGGCCATATTGGGTTTACCCAACTACCCCAACTTAAATTCTGTGGTAAATCTTTTCTATTGTGTAATGAACCTAATTCAATATATTGTTCGGGTGTAATGTATTTACCATCTATAGTAAACCCACATTGGTCTTGCATTCCGCCAGTTACGTTTACAATTATGGGTGTTCCAGCATTTACAGATTCACAAGTAGTTAATCCAAATCCTTCGTTAGATGCCATATTAATTGTAACATCAACTACATTATATATAAGGTTTAACTCATCTGTATTGAATGTTTTTCCTGTAAACAATACATCATAATCAGGACAAATGTTTTTAATCACCTCTGGTAAATCAGTACCATTACTATCAATAGCATTTGTATGCATTAATAATACTACATCTTTAGCTTCTTCTTTTGTTAATGTATCACAAAATGTTTTATAGGCAAGTATCACATCGCCTGGATTCTTTCTACGAATATTTCTATTATTCCAAAATAATATAAACTTCTTACCACCCAATCCTAAATCCTTCTTCATTTTTAATACTTCTTCAGTTTCACCCAAAGGTTTAAACTTATCAGAAACACCATGTGGTACATATTGAATTTGCCAATCTTCCATAGGCATTTCAAACTTATCCATAACTCTTTTATTGATACCATATGTTTGTTTCGAGATTCCCATCAATAAATCACAACTTCCATAAAATGGTGCATTCCATTGAGGGTCTGGCAAATCATCCCAAATGTTATAATACATAATAGGAATTTGTTTACGGATTTCATCTTCCATAGCATACAACCAATCCCAAAAACGTGGGTCTGTAAAGTGTAGGATTGCATCTACATCTTCACTAATCATTAAATTTCTGATTAATTGTTGATTCCCATACCCACTTTGAGGTATGATTTTAACACTAGCATTATCAATACCAGCTTCTTCATTCACAGAATCGGATACATCAAAAAACTTACCTTCATCAGGATGTTTAACAGCTGCTCCAACTTGTATGAAGTCATATATGTGAGATGTATTAAGTACAATCTCTTTAGACATTGTGGCGATACCACTATGCAATCTCATATCATCTGATAACAGAAGTATGAGTGGTTTCTTTTTAATTTTGGTCATAACTATATTTCTTCTTTAGTATAAATATTATAATTAATTTATATAATTCACTTTTTTGTTAAATCTATTTAATAATTTTTCAAAGTGCTTTTGTTCTGATGGTTTTATACCACCAAAGTAAAAGAACTTATCGGCATGTTTAACAACACAATCGTATTGATGTAAATTTTGTGTTGGGTGATATGGTTTTGAATAATAATCATCACTCATACCACTATATAAGTTTCTAACAGTTGATGCTGGATTATATTCTGTATATCTAAATCCAAATTCTAATGCGTATTTTCTTATATATTTCTCACCACCATCTTTGTTACCTCTGGTTATAATGTTAACATCAGTTCCCATTTTTTGTTTAATTGTAAAAAGAAACTCTCTTAATTTTCTAACGTTCTCATACTTCTGTGAGGTCAGTATTGCTACGTTCATCTTTTTGTTGTTTTTTAAGTTGCTTTTGTACCCGTTTCCAATATCTTTTTGTAAGACTCTTTTCAGCCCAGTTCGGACCACCATTCCAAGCTCTTGCGATTTCTTCATATCTACTATTTTTATTATGATGATTATTTACAATGTGAAACATCTCTATTGATTTTTCACGACTCCATCTATCTTCTAATGTATATTCTAATTCAGAGTTCTGAATACCTAATATACGATTCACTTCTCTAACCATAATTGGTCTTATTTGTAAACACCCTGCTGCTTTTTCTCCTTTATGATACGCAGAATCATTACCTCTACTTTCAACCATAATCATCGCTTGAATCAATGGTTCAACATCTAAGGTATATGTTGGTTTTACAAATTTAGGTTCAACTAACTCAACCTCAATCTTAGCTGGTTCTATTGGTTCAACTGAAATTGGTTGTGTTTGTGTACCACCCATTCCAAATGAAATAGGTATTAATAATAACATTAACTTTCTCATACTTTATGTCTATTTTCTTTGGGACAACTATCAAAATCGTTTTTGAATGGACACCACTTACAATTCTTATTGTTCTTACCAGCCATAGCAGGATACTCTGATTCGGTTCTATATGAACCATCCTCATTGAATGAGTTTCTAACGAAATCTTCGAAACTCTTAGTAATCTTATTTAAGGTAGGTTTACCACTAGCAGGTTCGAATGTTTGTACTCTCTTCTGAGCGAACATCATACCTTCCATCAACCTACGTTTTACAATAAAATACTTTGTACTGATTCTATCCAATGGGTATCCAAATTGTTCTGATAAGAACTTCTTATATAATACCAATTGTGCTGTTTTGGTTTTATCAGCTTTCATCCATTTGTTCCAACCATTGGTAGATGTTTTGATATCCCAAATCTGTAGTTTGTTTTCGTATGTATCTTCGAATACTAAATCTAAGAATCCTCTCATATATACATTGTGAGAATCTAATGCTTTGGAGTATATTGGTAATTCAATAGCCACCAAATTCATATGACGGGTGTTGAAGTAATCAACCCTATTCTTAGTAACCTCATTGAGTATAGCGATACCATCCTCTAAGAATTCTTCCATCTGAGATGCGTTACTGAATTCAACTCCAGTATCTTCTCTCATCTTTTTATACTCAACCAACATATTATCATACAACATCGTACCTAAATCTAATTTAGCAGCCTCTTCAATAGAGTTATTGTATAATGTATCCAACCACTCCTGCAGAACTTCATGCATAGCAGTACCAAATACTAAATGTATTGATGGGTCGAATGAACGATTACCATCCATATAGTTCAACTTCCATTGATGTGGGCAGTTGGCATACATTGTATATTGGGAATATGATACCTTAATATCATTGGGTTGAGGTTCTTTGACCCCAAAGGTAAATACGTTACTTATCTTTGATTCTTTCATAGAGTTATATCATTTCTTATTACAGTACTAATATACGACTTTTTTTCGTATTTACCAAATTTTAATGTTAAAAAATTGTTAAGTTATTAACAATTACTTCGACCACTTCCCTCTCTGAACTAATTGTGCTATTACACCATATACACTCAAATCTTCGTAAGTATCTTGAATGTTTTCACCAACCTCATCGGGCTGTCCTAATACAACTAATTGTTTTAATCGTTGAATTTTATCATTCATTCTAAACCATAACCCATTTAGTGATAATTTTATATCATCTTTCGTTTCCAACGTAGTTCCGACTGAGATGTTTCCTGGCCCATAGTTACGTTGTTTCTTACAAAACGTTTCATACATCTCATCTGTGATTACCTTAAACTCATTACATGTCTGTGGGTATAATCTCTCACAATATTGAATTGCCGTTTCTTCTTTACTTTCTTTAATAGTTCGTTCACCCCTATGAACTACTTTTGTTTTTGCTTCTTTTAGTATTTCTGCCATATTTTAATTTTGGTATGTTAGTACATCTTTTGTTAAGGATTCTTTAAGGTTCTCTATCTCAAATCTCAAATCTTCTACACTTTCTCCAATAAGACTTATTGGATTCTCACCATGTCCTTTTAAATTACCTTCCATATCGTAATGAGCTTCATATATACCATATGTAACTTCACCTGAAGGATTTTCTCTTTTAATGATTCTATAGTTCCAATATCCAAAATCTTCGTTTGAATTATAATCTACATCATTAAATGGTATTTTTAATTGTATTCCCATGTTATTTTAATAATTTTTTAGCTTCTTTATCAGTTAACCCATACTTAGTTAGTATGTTGATAACATCATCTTTAGATAATATCTCTAAATAATCAGTTACCTCTCTTTGAGATACACCATACCACTTCGATAGATACTCTAATACTTCTTTGTTATACTTACTTGATTTACTACCTTTGATGTACTTATCAAACGTTTTTTGTTTTGGTAAGAAATCTAAATATACTTTATAAACATCTCTAGCTGATAAGAATCCGATTGTGTACTTTTGTAATATATTTACAATTGGTAACAAATCTAAATTCATACTCAACCATCTATTAATGATAAAAGGTGAGAAAGATTTCTTGTCCATATCCGATAGAGATGCCCAAGATTCTTTCTTCTCCTTTATACCACTCAGATGTTGAAAGATAGTTTTAGCTTTCACAGTATTTTCTGATTTCTTCTTCATTAAGGTAATAATTCTTTAGGTAAAAACTTTTCCGATACATGCCCACACTCTGCACATCTAACTACAGGAATAGGTAACATTGATTTCTGTCCATTTGGTGATTGTACCGCTGGAACTTCTTTAAACATTGTTACTTCTTCCCAAAAGATAGAATCACAATTCTCACAAGTTACTGTTGGGAGTTTTGTTGGGTCTAATTTCATTTGGGCTTGTGGTGGTCCTTGTTTAGAACCACCCATACCGATTACTTTTCCTTTACCTTTTCCCATATCTTACTTACTTTCTTCTACAGATACTTTTCTGTAATCAGTTACTAACTTTTTGATTTCTCCAATAGCTTTTCTTGCTCTACCTTTAGCAGCTTTAGTTGTACCATTGTGTTCTGTTTCAAATTCTACAAATAAATCTTTTATCTGTTCGAATAATTGTTGTGATGTTGCCATAACGTTTTCCTTTTTTAAATTAATTATTGTTTTATATCGATTATTATTTCTAGCATCATCGCCATAATATTAATCTC
>Ga0115008_10000213_pt1 | contig 39975 bp, 64 predicted proteins | sample FraStrMetagenome_FD_87164 | JGI IMG/M metagenome (GOLD analysis project Ga0115008, IMG submission 87164) | Marine eukaryotic phytoplankton communities from Arctic Ocean - Fram Strait ARC3M Metagenome | ecosystem: Environmental > Aquatic > Marine > Oceanic | place: Fram Strait | collected... | reverse complement strand
GCTTGATCTCTAAAATCTCCTGATCCTTTAACATCGTACAAGTCAGGCATAATGTCATTACCATCATCATCTTTACCCATTTTACGAGGGTGAGCGATTAAAAACACGTGTACATTATGAGTTTGACAAAACATAGTAATATCACTAAGTAGGTCACTTATTTGCGCTGTGCTTTCTCTATTATCCATTTTAACCTTATTAAAGGCATCAACTACAAAGATGTTACAACCGTATTTAAAACATTGCTCTTTCCATCTTTCAAAAATCCAAGCCCATCCAGGAGTAACACCTCCATCAGGCATAGTTAAGTATATCTTATCACTTGACCACTTAATATACTCACCTACCTCAGCCCTATTCATTCTATCATCAAATTTAGACTTAGCAAAGTGTTTACCTACTACCTTTTCTGCCATTATCTCATGATGTTTCTTTAAAGGAAAGTGCTCAGGTGAATAGTAAGAAGTTTTTAAATGATTGTTATCTCTTATTAAACATAAAATATACCACTCAATAAAATTAGACTTTCCTGATGATGGTACACCCGTAACAACTGTTAATTGACCTAACAATATAGAAAACATATCGTTAAAGTTATTCCAATTAGATCCTTTAGGTTTTAAAGTTTCACTATCTCCATTATCGTAAAGGTCGTATATATCTTCGGCTACGTCTTGAGCTGTAAAAGTTCCCTCTACTGGATAGTCTATAGGATTATTTAAACAGTCATGTAAACTAAAAATAGAATGTTTTAACTCATCATTAGCATCTTTACCGTTTACAAATTCAATTTTAGAGCATTTGTATTTACCTAGTCTAGTTATTAAAGCGTTTTCTAACTTTTGCCCAGCTTCATCATTATCTACAGCTATGTAATATTTTTCAATTGCTTTTAATTCATTTTCGCAATTTTCAAAAACATCATTTAAATCATTAGCTCCATTCGGTACACTAATACAGTTTTTAAAACCAGCCTCATATAAAGCAAGTTTATCCATCTCACCCTCTACAATAAAACATTCCTTTTCTCCTTCAATATCATTAATACCGTAAAAAACTTTCTTAGCATTTTTACACTGAGCAAAATCTTTTGTAGATGATCTAAACTTCTTATTTAAAAGAGTTACACCGTAGAAATAATTGAATACAATATTATTAACTTCTTTACCTAATCTAGGTTGGTAGAACTTTTCCTCTGTTATTCTACACTCAATAAGCGTTTTTTGGCTAATTCCACGCTCTTTAAAGAACTTTACCACTCTATCTGATAGGTTGGTATGGTTAGACCATTTTTGAGGCGGCAAATCGTAGCTAATTTTGTTGCGTTTTTTATCTCTTATAGAAATATCATCACAATTCCAGCACTTAGCTACTCCAGTTTCTACATTTACGCTTAAACATTTATCTGTTTTCTTTTTTCTAGTATGGCTACAACTAGGGCAAAGTGTTTGTACTTCTCCATTTGCTTTTGGCTTTTTACCTGATAGATCAATTTTATTCCATTCAATCATTTTAAGTTCATTATTTGAGTTGTGTTTTTATTCCAGTGTGATAAAGCAAATTTCTTAAAACTATTTTTAACATGCTTTAAATCTGTTAACTTTATTTTATACTTATCACAATAGAATTTATAATTGATCAACTTTTGACCTAAATCTCTATGTAAATCATTCAACTCTAAAAAAGTCCATTTACCAGTTAACTCTTGAAATAAGTTTCTTATAAAAACCTCATCTTTTTTAATTAAATTTTCATAATCAGGAAAAGAAGAAATAAATTTAATAGTATTATCTTCTCTTATCTTATCTTCTATTATATTCTCTTCTATTCTCTTATGGTTATGATTAGCTTTTATGTTAGGTTTAGTTTCGGTTTCGTTTAGCTTTCTTTTAGGTTTTATTTCGGTTTTTATTTTCTTCGGTCTACCACCTTTAGAGCCGTTTATTTTCTTTGCTTCCCACGATTCCATAACCTCACTTAAAGCTGGAGAACTAAACTTACCTTTTGACTCAACAAGTAGCCCAAATTTAACACAATCGGAGTACCAATTAATAAATTTCTCAGGATCTTTACAACCTATCAAATCTGCTAACATTAGTAAGTCAAATTCAGTATTATCATACTCATAATTTTCTGAATCTCTTAACATTTCTACCACATCCCAATAAACACCTTTGCCCCAATGATTGTATATATGTGCTATTTTACGCATCTTTAAACCTCTTCCAGCTGTAGAATCATGTCTAAACCAATAACTATCTTTACTCATATTATTTACACTAATTAGTTTACTTGTTAAATAAATTTTTTTACCCTAATCCTAAGCTTTTTAAAATACTAACCTCTTCGGGTTTAAATAATTTAGTTTTCATTCTACTATAAAAAGTTTTCTTACTAACATTTAGCTTTTCAATTATGAAGCTTTTCTTTAGTCCTTTGCTTTTTATTTGATTTTCAATATCTTTTATTTCAATCATAACTCTAATTTACACTATTTAGTTTACTTAAAAAAATTATTCCTCTTCTATTCTAAAATAAAATATATTCTCTAGTTTTTCTTTCAGCTGGTTAAACTCTAATACTGTTACCTCATCATTTATATCTAAATAACCTTTTACTTTTCTCTTGTAGTGTATTAAAGTGGTACGATCCTTTTTTAATAGCCTACTAGCATCCTCCTGGATAGCTCCATATACCTCAGTAGCAAAATAACTATACATAGCACGAGCATTTATTAAAGGTTGCTTTCTTGAGTCGCTTACAACCTCTTTAATATCTACCTTGTAATAATCACAAACTAATCTGAGAAGCTTTTCTAAAGTAAAAGAGCTGGTATCTTCATAATCTCCTAACATCTCCTCAACCATTGGAAAGCTTAACCCCTTTACACCCATTCTAAAGGCTATTAATAAATCTTTTTTAGTGTACATCTTCTAATTCTTTTAACTGTTCTACATTGTACCATCTTAAAGCTTTATCATAAATTGTTATAATATCATTTATAAGCTTCTTTGTTTCAATATCTCCAATCTCTAAAAGGTTTTTAATCTTATTTTTATTGTGTAGTACTGTTGCATGATGCTTTTTAACACTATGAGCTATTCTAGTAAGTGGTAAGCTAGTCATTAAACAAGCTAAGTATAAATAAGCACTTCTAGCCGTAGATACATTTAACAGTCTATTCTCTTTAGATATTTCATCAATGCTAACACCAGTATAAATAGCTACAGCATCACCTAACATCTTTAACTTATCCTCGTTAAATGGTATGTCTTTTTCACTTCTCAGGGTAGCTATGGACTCTCTTAATGAAAGTCCTTTTTTAGCTAGTGAGTGAATCTTATATAGATCGGTTTCGTTATATTTCATTTTAATAGGTTTAATTGGTTTTCTAATTCGTTATAACAATCTGTTAATATTCTTTGCATAGTCATTGATGCGGTTTTAACCTCACTACTTACAGCCTCTTCAATGTTTAAAGTACTTCCGTACTCACCTAAATTTTGTGCAAATATCATTAAATGAGTTTCAATCTTTTCTATTTCCTGTTGCTTATTCATAATTTTATTTATTTACAAGTTTACAAACCTCAGTCATTACATCCATCTGATGCAATCTAATCTGAGCCTCTTTAGTCCAATAATCTCTACTTTCATCACTTACAGATGTATCTCTATTTTCTGCAGCTTCATGGAATAAGTCTTGATACTTTTTAGTTAAGTCTAATACCCCTATTAGTAATTTTGTTTGCTCATTCATTTTAATTTAGTTTTAAGTGTTTCTAAAAATTGGTTTTTGTTTTTTTCGTTATAATACTCATTAAGTATAAAAGCTATGCTACCAGCTAACTCATTTACTTCTAAGTTTGGATCTACTGAATCAATAGCCTCAATTAATTCTTTTGTTAGTGTTAAATTCATGTCTTTTCGTTTAGTGATACGTAAATGTAATAATAACTTTTTAATATTAAGCTACCGAAACACAAAAAAACCCTATAAAATTAATTACAAGGCTTGTTTAGAATGATTCTAAATAGTGTTATAGTGCTACAATACTAAACTCTATTCTAGGATTTAACTTATCTAAATGCTTGTAAGCGTTAATCTCTAAACATTTGTTATCGTTTTTAATAGCTTTAGCTTTTTGTAAACAATCCAGGACCACCTTTAAACTATTATCTAAATCAGGCCGCCTAGAATCGTAAAACACATCAATAATAAATTTAAAGTTACCCTCTATTATTTCGTAATTGTATTGCAGCATCTGATCTAAAAAACTTTTTTCATAATCATATAGCTTTTTTTGCTTACCTAATCCACATCTATTACCTAGTCTAATAACTTTGTAGCAATTACTTTTAGATGGTGTATTACCCGTTATTATGAACTTTTGACTCATTACGCTCCATTTTTAAAGTGCTAATATCCTGTTGTATACTGTTCATAGTATCTCTTAAACTATCGTACTGGCTTTTAAACTTTCTATACATAGATTCTTTTTGACCCTCATCTACTCTAAACTTATACGCTTTTATTTCTACGTTTAACTCAGCTTTACCTAAAGTACTTCCAGCTTCAACACATTTTAACATTTCCTCAGCATGGTGTCGTTTTCTAAAAGCATAAGCATTATTATAATCCTCTAAAGCCTCAGCTAACACAACACTAAAACGGTACATATAACCGCTTAACTTTCTTTTAGCTACTATAAGCCTATTAATATCCTTAAAGTCTGAATCTAAAGAAGAATAGAGGGCTAAAACACCCTCTAAACCTTTAGTTAACTCTTCTAAATCTTTACTATCCATAATTAAAACGGTAAACTATCATCTTGTGAACCTATTCCAGTACTAATAGCGTCCTCCATAAAGTTTTTCTCTATTCCACCTTTAACACCTGATGAAGTATTAGCGCTTTCTTTTTGGATAAACCAAGCATCAAGACTGTTAAAGTATCTATCCTTTCCAGTTTTTGGATCATTCCAGGCTCTACCTCTTAGATTAAACTTTACTAATAGTCTATCGCCTACTTTAACACCGTTTAATTTATCACAGTTATCCTGAGTTAATTGCATTGCTATATCCTGAGGGTACTGGCTAGAGTCATCAGTAATAACAAACTCTCTTTTTTTAAACTTGTCGCTTATTACAGCTGTTTCGCTTACTACTTTTACACTTCCTTTTAATTCGTACATTTTACTTAAAGTTTATATTGTCAAACTGTTGGTCAAGGTCAGTTGATACCTTATTTTCTAGTAAATAACTTATTATTTCTTGAGCTCTGTCATAAGTTAATCCACCTATATTATTAAAAAACTCCTTTTCTAATTCATGTAGCTCATCGACATCAATAGCATAGAAATTACTATTATTATCTAGTAAATCATCTAGCTTATCTTGTTGTTTAGGAGTTATATACTCTACGTTGTTGTCATAGCTCATAACTTACTTTTTATTTAGTTTATCTCTAATATCCTCTAGCTCTTTTCTTTGCTGAGGTTTATTAAACTTAAAAGTACTAAGAACTTTATTAATCTGATCAAGATTACATCCTTTAGCTTTCTCAAACTTATCATCAGTCATTAACTGTTTAACTGGTTTAGTAGCTACTTGTGCACCTGTTGCATCAGCATCTACATCAGTAACTAAACCTAATATTGAGCTTAAAGAATATCTTCTATAGTAAGTAATTGCACTACCTACTACTTGAAATTTATTCATACCTTTTAATATTACATCATCAGGTACATCTACAGAACTCTCAATAGTAGCTCCACTTTCACAATGAAAAACTACAGTGTTAATACAGTTACCATTTAAAAGCTGTGTAAAACCTAAACCATGTTTTTTTAATAATGGGTTAATAGTTGTTAATATTGTAGGTAAGTCAGCATAAGAGTAGCCATACCCTTTAGTGCCTTTGTGTATTGTTGGTACTTCCTGTTGAAAAGCTGCTAAGGCTTTGTAAAGTTCTATTTTTGTTTCCATGTTCCTGTTTTTGTTTTAATTATTAATTCTGCTGTACTGTCAAAGTCCTGGATAGCTTGTAATAGTTTTGTAGCCGTTCCACATACACTACGCTTCTCTTGAAAGATTACTACGTTATTATGTTTATTACTTAGCTTTTTAGATGTTCTAATGCTATCCGCTAACTCTTCATTGCTTTTCTTAGTTTGAGCGTGTAAAAACGCTCCTAAGTCATTTGTTGGTTTACTCATTGTTTTTGTTTTAATTTAACTCTTTAAATTCTTCGTATGCAATATCAGCAATATTAATTCCTGTAAAAGCCTCGTATCTATCAACTAAGTCAGTTACTATATTACCCTCTTCATCTGTAATATCGCTAGTTATTTGGTAATCCTCATCAGCTGGAGTATAATAATCTCCGCTATCATAAGAATACTCAATCATACAAGTAAAAAACTTGATTCCATTTTCACCTAATGAAAACGTTACTTCTCTTTCTACTGTTCCAAAATTTGCCATAATATATAGTGATTTAGTGGTTGTGTCTTACAAATATAGTAATAAAATGTTAATACTACTACAAAAAATTAATTTTTATTTTTAGATCGTGTGGAGCTGGTTCTTTACCTCCAAAGTAAGGGTATAACCTTTTACCAAACCAATAACCATTTTTAGCTTTTAACTTCAATCTAATGTTTTGACCTATGCAAATTTTACATATTTGTTTTTCGTGTCTATTACCTTTAACATAAAAGTATTCAAAAATAAAAACCCTATCTAAGTCCTCGTTATACCTCCAGCCTAATCTATGGCTGTTGTTATGGTGATTCATAGAACCAAAACCAAAGAGCTTATTAATTTGTGTTTCTAACTGGTAACTACCATCATATCTACAGCTAGGTGTGAATACAACATCAGCAACCATACTGCGCTTATATATAAACGGTCTAAATCTAAAACCTGAGTAATGGCACCCTTTTTTTATTTTAAACGTATTAAATCGCTTCATTTGTCTTTATCGGTTAACTCTTTAAGCCATCCGTAAACTGGTATAACCATCATTAAAAGTACAGCTACTAATAAAAATAGAATTACTAATACTGTTGTAATGTCTGCAATTACTTCTAAGTCTGTAATGTAGTAAGCTAAAAAACCTAAAAATATTATTGAAATACTACCGTAAATAATTGTTAATTTTTTCATAATGATACTACATTTAAAAGTTCATCTAATTGCTTAATAACTGCCATAGCTTCTATTTTAGTGTCATAATTAATATAAAGACCGCCATAGCTATCATCTTCATTTATTGTTTCAATCCATAGCATATATTTAAACTCTCCATTTTTAACACCTTTATTTCTTAACTCTACCTTTTGAATTAAATAATTAACAACATTGTTAAAATTGATACTTTTTTCTTTAATCTTAATCCACATAATATATAATTTAATAGTTAGTAAAAAAGTGAGGGCTAAACCAGCTCCTCACCTTTGATTTGTAATTTAGTTACCGTTTTCATATTAATCATTCTAAAAGCATTTTTTTGCATATCCCAAACAGGTAGTAAACCTTTAGCGATTGGATCGTATGCCATACCGTTACCGTTAACACCTTTTTTAACATTCAATCTAGCGACCATGTTTCTTACTGTTCCATCTTTTTTGATAAACTCAATAGAGAAAATAGTGTTTTCTGCTGTTTGAATCTTTGCTAATACTGTTGTAAAATCTTTCATAATGTTTGTGTTTTAGTTAGTGTATTTTTTAAAAATTATATTGTAATAAATTCTCTTTTAGCATCGCTTCCAAACTCAATTGAGAAATCTAAAGAAGAACAAAATACTATGCTTGGTCTTAATCCTGTTTTCTTATCTCTCTTACCTGATGTTAAACCTTTTTTTGTGCTACTTATTTTTTTAGATTGTTCTTTTGTTAATTTTACGTATCTCATTTTATAGTCCTTTAGTGATTGTGTCTTACAAATATAGTAATAATTTTCTAATACCAACTATTAAAATAATAATATTTAAAATAAGGCACAAAAAAAGGAGGGGCACAACCCCCTCCATAAACACAAACAAAAAAACACACCCCTATAGAAAGGGTATAGATTCTTAATTTACCTCATCAAACAATAGTATAAATGTTTCCTCTGAGATAGCACCAGTTAATAGTAATAAACCTAATACTACTATTATAACCGCTGTTAATTTCATTTTATTTAATTTGTTCTTTCCAACTACCTCAACACCATCTACGATCGTTTTAGCACCTTTAGAACTCATTAACCAATTTCCTACTAATCCTATTACTTTTTTCATTTCTTTTGAATTTCGTTAATTATCTCAAGCTCTAATATATCAAAATCTCCTAATATATTTAAAAGCTCTTTATAAGTTGTTTTTGAATGACCTATAAAGTTTTCGCTTTTAGTTCTACCTAGTAATATACACCCATAAGTATCTTTATCCGTATTACCTGAGTGTATTCTAATACCTGAGAAACTTATACCGTTATCATCTCTTACCGTTAAATCAGGCTTATTATAAACTAATGGCATTAACTGTTTAAACCTATTAGAGTAGCTTAAAGTAACTGAGTATTTACCACAAGGTATAGCCGTTTCTCCATAGACTTTAACTCCTTTTGGTCTTGCAATGTCCTCCAATGTATAGCAGAACTCAACACCATCAATAAAAAGCCTACCTATAGTACTTTTACTTGTATAAATATCTCTAATTAGAGTAAGCTTCATTTTACAAATATAATCAATTATCTGATTTACTAGCCTTTTCTACATGGTTTTTATCAATACGGTTAAGTATACTAGATATTATTTTCCCTGTTTTTAATAGCGTATTGTTAGCCTTGTTAATACCTAGCACTTTGCTTATAGTTTCATCCTCATCTCCAAACTTATAACCGTTTTTATTTATTAGTACATCATTTAATAAATTAGATAGTACTACGTTACCAAGTTGATCAATTGATATAGCTATAGTTTTAAAATAAGCTCCTAACCTTTTAATACTTAATCTTAGGGTAAATAAAGAATACAGCCACCCTACAGGTAGTAAGATGACTGCTAATAAAATTGATATTATTAATAATATAAATCCTAACACTAAATACCTACTATTTCAAGTGAGCCTTGTGGAAAGATACCGTTATCGTAAAAGAACTGAACTACTAGCCTATTTTGATCTTCTACCATTCCTAATATATAATCCTTTTCTGACCTTATAAAAGGATATTTATAACTACCATCAGCATTAAACAAACCTATCTTATATTTCTTAGATACTTCTTTAATTATTACGCTAGGGCTAGTGTCTTTTTGTGATTCATCACCTACCCACATCATTAAATTAATTTCCCATTTTAACGATAAACCGCCGCCAATATCCGTAGGAGCTGTTAACCATATTGTTAACTCTGTACCTATTGGTAAAACTGTTTGTAATACATCTCCAAAATCGCTAAACTCTATCTTAGTCAATTCTATCTTATCTGTTGTTACTATCTTAATCATATTAATCTAAAATTATATTACCTGTTGAATCTGCGGCAGTTGTTTGACTGTTACCACTTGCATGAGCTATTGAAATACCTGTACCCCCTTGTAATTTATTACTTGCTAAATAAACAACCTTTGAAGAGTTTGTAAATCTTAAATTAGGCTTACCTGAATCCGCTTGTTCTGAATAACAATCATAAACTCTTACCGTTCCTGAGCTTGTATCGTAAAAAGCTGCATTAGAAACGGCTGCATTTTTATTTATAAAGTTACATTTTACAAAAGTATTATCCGCTCCACTATTAACAACAGCACCGTAACCGCCTAAACCTATAAAAGTGCTATTATAAACCCCATCGCTTAAAGATGTGATTTGACCGCCATATTTATTAGCTCCCGAAACATTAATACCTATACAATTGTATATCCCTTTAGGTGTTCCACTAGCCACCTCAATACCGTTATCTAGTGTAGAATAGCCATAACAAAAACTTATTTCTGTATTCGCTTCGCTAATTCTTATAGCTGGGTAATTCGTTGAAACATTATAAGCCTTACAGTGTACACCCTTAGAACCATTGGTTAAAAGTATTGCATCGTAACCGCTTGAGTTAGTTTGTCTAAATTGACAAAAATTAGCGTATCCTCCTTTTAATACGTTTGTACTTGTTGATGTTGCTTTTACGTTAAAAATTATACCGTTAAAATTGTTATATGCTGAACTTTCAAAAACAGAACCCGTAATATTTGCAACCGATTGAACCGCAACCTGGTTTATTGTTTGTGATGTTGTTATAAACCTACCGTTTAAAATATTCGTACTAGAGCCTGTACTATATAAAGACATTCCAGTACTATTTATTATGTCCGTACCTGTTAACTCTAAATCACCATCAGAAACTAAAACTAAAGCCCTGTTTGAAGTGCTGCCATAAGTACCTCCACTTCTTTTAATAGTTCCGTTTAATATTTTTACTTTATTAGTTGTATTAACATATACCCCATCCGTAGTACCTGTACTAGTACAACTATACGTATAACCGTTCATATTAATAGTTAGCTCTTTGTCAATAGTTATCACAGTGTTACTAGATTCTACTATATCTGAAAACTGCTCTATAGTATCACCAGCACTAGCCGAAGTAATAGCACTACTAAAACTAGAATAATATGTATAAACACCTAAAGAGTCTGAAATACCTAAAACATTTACAGACGCTGCCCCTATTGGATTCCAAGTAGCACCGTCATAAGAATGTAAAGTATCACTATCCTCATCATAACATAAAGTACTTTTTTGCGGTGTAATTACGTTCCAAGTAGTACCATCATATCTAACCCAATCACCTAAGGCAACAGTACCCCATCCATCATTAACACTACCACCACTAGATAGCACATAAATATCACCACTATTACTAGTTGGTGGTGCTACACTACCATCTACAAAGTCTAAAGCTGCTGGTAAAACTAATTCATCAGTAGATTCTAAAACCCCTAACTCATTTCTCCAAGCTACATCACCATTATTAGCACCGCTAAACCATTTAGGGTTATGTATATCACCCTCTGCATTTATATTTTTATGTAAAATAGCCATATTAACTGTAGAATATTAATCCTTTCTTATTAACTTGTGGCACATCAGCACACTCATTAAATAAAGGAAATTTAGTACTATCATTATCTTTTATCTCATCAACATAGCTAACCATATCTTTTCTCCAAAAGTCTGCTTTATTCATGTAGAAATCTCTACTTTGTGAATATTCAAAACTTTTAGTTTGATCGGTAAACTCAGTGTCGTTACTCATAGCCCCCTGATTAGTTAGCTGAGTATGTACTTTAGAATAGCACTCATAAACTATATAATGTGCTAACATAGGCTTAATAAAGCTTTCTAGTAATGTAGAGTTATCAGTAGTTAAAGTATTTCCCTCAATCTGAGTTAATATTTCATTATAAAACTTTTTACCTAATACACTTCTTACATATTTACGCTGACTTGTAATTATGTAATTATCGAAGTATGTTTGATCAAAAGCTAAATCATCAACCGCTAAATTCTTAACCTCTGTTGAGGTCATTATATTAGTATTAAATGCCATCTTTATCCTCCTCTTTATCTTCCGTAGTTTCTATATTCCCTACAGAGTTTTGATTAATAAAATTCTCACCTCTTAAATCATCTTCCAAAGGTTTTAATCCTAACATTGATCTACCCTCGTTAATAGTTGTTACAGCGTTAATGTCTAAACTACCTGAGTTACCAACTGGAGCTACATTTAAAATACTAATCTCTATGTTATTCCATTTAGTATCTCTTTTGATAATTCTATTAACAGCTCTCAATAAAGGCTCTTGATAGTCAGGAATTACTACAGAGTTCATAAACTTGTCGTACTCATCTTTTACTTGTTGGTTACTTCCTAACTTTCCAGCTGTTTCTAAACCAGCAATACCAGGAGTGATACGGTGAGCTACAATAATAGCCTTTTCTGATAGATTAGATAAAGTTAAAAACTCTCCCTCTCTTTCATTTTCTAGCTGTTGTATTACTGCTGCTTGCTCAGGTGAATCTAATAACTCAATTAATATTTTGTCATTCTTTCCCTCACCTACATAAGTATCTTTAATCTTATTAACGTATTCCTGTGCATTCATGCCATCAGGTACTTCACCAAACATTTGCATTAATACACTAGGAAAAAAACCGTTATCAAATTTATCAATATTGTATTTAGGTATTCTATATTCTATATCAATCCAATTTAAAGCACCTACATAATCAGGTAAACCATAGTAATTAAACTCAGGGTACTTTCTCATTATGTGTAATAAGTACTCACTTTTTTGACTTCCATCGTAAAAAGTAAGCTTACTATTAATTGGGTATTGACTAGTCGGAGCGTTACTATTTAAAATATCTCTCCAAAAGTTAGAGATGTAAGCTCTTTTCTTATCCTTAGACTTTCTTACTGTTGTAGCATCCTCACAATATAAAGCGGTGTAGTCACCTACTTTTTTAACATGAGGGTAACAGTTACCAGTAATTACAAAAGACTGCATAAGCTCTTTAAAAACATCTCTAAGCGTATCACCCTCAGGGTTAACCTCCATATACCACTCTTGAAAGCCATTATCTAGCTCCTCAAAAGTTTTCTCCTCACCATCTACTTTAAAAAGAAACTCTTTACCTAATGCAAAAGTTATCTTTTGATTAATTATAGAACTATGAGTACTTGAACGTCTAGCCCTTTTAGCTAAATCATTTACATAGATATTATTGGAATCTTGAAAAAATGGAATCCAATTTTGTAATATATCCTGATTAGGTTCTTTCTCTTTATCAATGATAGGAGTAGTAACTGGATCAGCTTTAGGCTTAACAGTAGAACCTTTTATCTTATTTATCTTCTTTTGGCTCATCTATTACTACGTCTAAAATGTGTGCAAAACCGTTGTTATTAAGCTTTTTTAAATCTTTCTGAGTTGTATTAAGTGTTAAATTAATTACACCAATATTTTTACCCATAATTTTTTTACCTAAAAAGCTTTCTTTTATAGTAAATTTTTTCATATAGTTTAAATATAATAAAAATAAAGTTATTATTTAGAATCATTTTAAATAAGCGGTTAAATGTTTAGTTATGTATTTATTTATTAATATTGTATAACGCTCCTTGTAACGATTGATTTAAAACGGATAAACACAGAAGAAATGGACGAATATAAACTTAAAGACTACACAGAACGACTTAAAAAAGAAACTAACGAAAACGCTCATAAGATGCTTTATATGTGGATTAAACAAGACGTAATAAGCCTGAATGAGTACCAACAATTAGTTTTAAATTTATCGTTACAACTTGTTAGCAAACGTACTTGGAGAATACACTTCAAAGTGTCGGGTATTGCTATACATGAAGATATTGAAGCACCTAATGAATTAGCGGCTAAGGCTGTTTTTTATCACAACAAGAGAAGCAACAAAATAGACAATATTGAAGAAATCAATGTTTGCTAACGCTCCGTGTAACAGGTCGTTTTAATGCCTGTTACATATTGTTAGCATTAGTACGGATTATTAACGAATAAATTATATAGAATGAGAATATTAGTAGCTTGTGAAGAAAGCCAAGCGATAACAAAAGAATTTAGAAATTTAGGACACGAAGCATTTAGTTGTGATTTATTGCCTTGTAGTGGTGGGCATCCCGAATGGCATTACCAACAAGATGTATTTGAAGTTATAGATAAAGGTTGGGATATGATGATAGCTCACCCACCCTGTACATATTTAAGCGTGGCTGGTGCTTGGGCAATGTATAAGAAAGACGAAAACGGTAACAAAGTAATAAATGAGGTTAGGAAGAAAAACCAAGAAGATGCACTTGATTTTGTTAGAAAATTAATGGATGCACCAATAGATAAAATAGCTATTGAAAACCCTGTAAGTGTAATTAGTAGCCAAATAAGAAAACCTGACCAGATAGTACATCCTTATCATTTTGGAGATAAAGCAAGTAAAAGCACTTGTTTATGGCTGAAGGGACTACCGAAACTTAAACACACAAACGTAGTGGAAAAAGGAGATTTTAAAGAGTGGGTAGATAAAAAGACTGGTAAAACTAAAAGGCAAGCTACTTGGATTTATGAATGTTTAGCACAAGCAACAAGTAAAGATCATTTAAGAACATTAAGAAGTAAAACCTTTAAAGGTATGGCGGAAGCTATTGCTAACCAATGGACTTAGTATTAATGCTAATGTTGAATGTAAAAATCTGTTGAAGTATGAAATTGTTTTTAAATTTTGTTAAGGGTATTTATTACGGAGTTAAAATAGAAGAAGGATATAATTACCGAAGAATAAAATGCGGTGAGTTGCTTGTTATGGAATATAAACACGAATTATTAACTTCTGAAGGATGGGAACAGCATACAGACGCTAAAGCAAACTTTAATTATGTTTGGATTTGGTACAGACGTAAGAAATAATTACCCTTAACATTGAAATAATAAACTACCGTTAGGTTGTTATTATAGAATGTTAAAACACGTTTTAATGTGTTTATTTTTAACAACAAAAAAGGGTATAACAATCAAGTTATACCCCTCGTTACTCTCGTAACTATCCACTATAAGCCAAAGTTTTTATGAACCAAAAGAAACAGTACCACCACTGTTAGTTACTATTGTCCCTACAAATTCTCTTACTATTTGAGCTTGTTTACCAGCAAACGTTACTGTGTAACCATTTTGCCCTTGTAATTCACCCTCTAATACTTCGTTAGCGATTGCATCAACTGATGCATCTTTACCCATAATCTCATCAAAACCTAAAACAAAAGCTTTATTATCTGCTGTTTCTTTGTTATAAGTTTCAAAGATTACTACTAAACCACAAGACTCAACATATTCGTTAATTCCAAAAGCTTTAGTTTTTTCCATTTTAGGACAAAACACCTCTAAAGTAGTTTCATATGCTATAGAACCGTTCTCTCTTGATCCTTCACTAGAATAAGATTTACCTTCTAATTCTCCCTCAATTTCGTAAAATTTATCGTCTGTGCTAGATAAAGTAACCGCTGTGTAAGCGTATTCTCCAGCAACCGTAGAAGCTGTAAAGCTAGTTATGTCATCTTTATTAATAACATAAACGGACTTTATACCACCTCTTCTATTCTCATCAGCACAAGCTAATAGAATATCTGTTGTAATTTCTGCCATTTTTTTTAAATATTATAAGTTAAAAAATACCCCCCACTAAGGAGGGGCTTTTATTTCTTAGAAGTAGAAAGAGATTAATTCTCCAAAAACAAACTGAGTACCCATTTTGTACTTAGCAATGATTTTTAGTAATTCATCATCGTCATCATTACTTCTGAATTTCAATTGTGCAGATGGGTCGTTAACATCAGTACCTAATACTAAGTTATCGTTAACAGTATAAACCATCATGTTAGCACCAATATCAGCACCTAAACCACCTGAGTTAGGGTTAGCAGCATCAGCTAGTTGAGTATCCCATCCAGTAATTTCTACAACTGGAATACCTCTGAAAGTTAAAGATTGACCTTCTTTCAACATAGCTAATCCTAAAGCATTTCCTGTACCTAACTGCTCGAAAGTAGTCATTAAGTTATCTACGATTGTAGCAGTAACTCTAAAAGACTTAGAAGCGTTTGGCATTTGTCTTAATACTTTAGACTGGTTCTCATATGCAGACTTTAAAAGCTCGTAAGCTCCATCAGCAACTAAAACACCGTCAGTACCTTCTACGTTAGCGATTGCAGTCATTTCAACATACTGACCTAATTGAGCTGAATCTGTTACAAAGTGCTGAACAAGTCCATCAAATTGGTTATAATCAGCAGATGCAGCAGATGAAGCAGCAAACCAAGCTAAACGACCATTGTCATCAGCAATACCCTCAGCAACTCTCTTTCTAGCGATTTCACCAACTACAGTAGGCTCTAAATCATCGATAGCAGTACCAGCACCGTAAAACTCTTCAAAGATAGTACCGTAAAATGCATCTCCACACTCCTCAAGGTTTACCTTTAATTTAGATACTTCTAAAGTTCTATCAGATACATCAGTAACACCACCAGTAGCAGAAAAACCACAAGTAGAGTACGATCGTACAATCTTAGTTAAAGTTGAGTTAAGGTACATATTAGCCTTAACTTTAATGTTTGGAATTACTCTAATTCCTTGTAAATCATCCGATCCCTCTTGTGGAGCGAATAAAATCTCTGTAAATTCCTTTCCGCTATACGTACTAGAAATCGATTGTGTAATAAAATTTGCCATTCTTTTTTAAATAATTTAGTTTCTAGTGCATTGATTTTAACACGTTGATGATAGCACTACCTAACTCATCTACGATAACTTCTTTCTTAATTTCCTCAGTAACATCAGCTTTAGCCTCTGATACATCTCTACTAGCTTTAGCTTTCTCTACTTCTTTTTTAGCTAATTCTACCTCATCGGCTTTAGCTAAAACCTCAGCTTTCTCAGCTTCTAACTTTGATTCTAGCTCTAACTTTTCAGCTTTAACTAGTTCTAACTCTTCTGATAATTCAGCTTTAATACTAGCCGATAATTCAGCCTTTAAAGCGTCAATATCAAGAGCGTCTTTTGGCTCTTCAATCTCTTTAGATACTTCTTTAGCACCCTCATTAGAAATTAGAGCTTTTAACTTGTCTAAAATAGACTCATTTTTCTCTGACATATTCACGTTATTTAATTGATTTACATAATTGGATGGAGTGTTTTTATACCCCATTTTAGCTAAGTCTTTAGCACTTGCAAAAGCTGCTATTTTCTTACCCTCTTTAACTTCGCTAACAAAACCTAATTCCAAAGCCTCCTCTGAGAATATCCAAGTTTCTTCACTCATCATCTTTTGAACTTTCTCTAAATCTAATCCAGTAGCATTAGAATAAATCTTAGCAATCTTTAAATTTAAAGAGTCCATTAACTTAGCATCTTTCTCTAGCTCCTCCTGGTAATCTCTAATCTCGTCACTATTCATACCTTGCATACTTATTACAGGCATCCAAGCGTTGTGTATCATTATTACACTGTTTTCTGTCATTGTTGGTAAAGTATCACCAGCAAGAGCTAAAACAGATGCAGCAGATGCAGCAACACCTACTATTTTAACATTTACATTTAGATTAGATGTTTTTAGATAGTCATAAATTGCGAAAGCTTCAAATACAGAACCACCACCGCTATTTATAGTTAACTCAATGTTTTTAGATCCATTGCTTTGTACCTCTTCTATGAAGTCTTTAGCATTAACACCAAAAGAGCCTATCTCCTCATCAATAGAGATTGAAAGATTATTAATAGAATTTTTTACGTTATACCATTTCATCTATGCAATGATTACAATAATCTGTTTAACATAATGTTTATATAATGGACAAAAAAAAGGGTAACCGTTAAGCTACCCAATTAAACTACCTCCTTAAAATAGTTATCTATCTCTTATTATTCTCCTGATATGGTTTACTGATAAATCATACTTTACTGATAGGTTGTAATATATATCCATATTCTTAGCTAATGGAATATTATACATTTTATCAAAGTCATTAATTACCGCTATATCTCTAATAGCTGTTTCATTAATTAAACCCTTATCTAGTAATATTGTAATTGCGTGTCTACTATCTAAAGCTTTATCTACTACAGAGTATAAAGTATGTGTTAAAACATCTCCCAACTCCTTAGCCTCTGACTCCAATAGCCTATAACTCTTTTTTTGCATTTTCCACATCTACCATCAAATTTTGGATCTATATTATCTTTAAACATTTGAAATAAATAATCTAAGCTTATTGAATCAGGTCGCATCTTACCTAGCACCTTTTTAATAGCTTCTTTTATATTATCTCTTTGTTCTTGTGTTATGTTATTTAAATTCTCGTTTACGTCAAAGTCTACCATAATTGTTTAGGGCATTTCTCATCCTCCCATATTATTTTATCATTAATAGCACATTTACAGATACCGCATTGAGGTATATTCTTTTTTTTAAATATAAGTAAAAATGTAAAGTCTTTTCTGTATTTAGAACATGACTGACAAGTATCTAATCTTTGTTTTTTTGATTTGCTATCTAGTATTTCACTAGCGTAGTTTTTGGCTTTACCAAATAATTTAGTTAATAACATAAAACAAATATAACCATTTATTAAATAAATAGACTATATTAGCAACACTTTTGCGAGTAGTAGTGTTTAGTGAGTAGGTTATAGGAGGGTTTAAAACACCCTCCTTTTTTATTTACCCAAATGTAGCCTCGCTTTGTATATTATTAACTCTATTAGCTTGTGTAGTTGTTTCTGTTGCTACGTTTACAACTGGAATAGAACCAATACTACTAATAACAGCTGAGCTTATTTCATCTCTAAGACCGTTAATATCTAAACCACTACCACCACTAGAAAAACCACCATTAGCAAAACCAGCACTTAAATACGGTTGCGGTCTATTGTTTCTCATTGATTCTAAAGCACCAACTAATCTACTACCACCGTTAGACTCTAATACGTTTTTAGGTACAACATACTCGCCCTCATGAACTACACCAGCTTGTTTAAACCCTGTAGCATCAGGAGTACCAACTCCACCTCCAGTATATCCACCCTCTGCAAATGATTGACTAGCAACAATACCAGCTTGAACAGCACTTTTAGCAATAGCAACACCAGTTAAAACACCAGCTTGTGTTAATCCAGCACCACCAAAAGTAACAGAGTTTAACGGGTTAGCCGCTGCTGCTGTTTGAATATTAGCTATCTCAGTAGCTAGAGCTATAGCAATGTTAGCTAGTTCTAGCCTTTTTTTCTGTTTAAAGGCTTTCTTTTCTATTTCTAGTTTTTTATCTTCAAACTGTTGCTGAGTTATTAATCCGTTTTCTAGTTTAGCATCTAAATTACTTAACTCTATATCCTTTTCTCTTTCTGCTTTCCTACCAGCTACATCAACTAAAGCGGTAGCAGCAGCATTAGCAACATCTATACCTCCTTTTATTAGTTCTTGTTTAACTATAGCCTTTTGCTTTTCGTTATCCTCCTCTAGTTTTTGTTTATATAAAAGTGACTTTCCAAAAGCTTCTACATCTTGATCTAATAGTTTTTGGTTAAGGTCAAAACTTTCTTGATAACCCTCATCTATAAAGTCAAAAAACGCTTGTTGAGATTCTTCTTTACCTTTATTAACATCTACAAAATTCTCCTCAAACTTTTCGTTATCATCATCAAGCTCCGCTAACTCCTCAGCTATAAACTTAAATGATTTACCTAGTGATGCTAGTCTAAGAGCTTCTGCATCTGCTAACTTTTTAGCCTCTAAAGCTGCTAGTTTATCCGCTTCTGCTTTCTTTCTACTTGCACCAAATAACCTTAACTCTAAAGCGTCTTTCTTTTCCCTTAATTCAATACCTTTAGCTGTTTCATCATTAAACTCCTTTTCTGCTGCTAAAAATTTACGAAGTAATGTACCTATATCTGTAGCTCCAGTTTTAGCACCTATTAATTCATCTTGTTGTGCTAAGTATTCTGCTTGTTTTTCTTGAGAAATTCCCAATACAGATAGATATTCATTTTCTGCTTTAGCTCTAGCTCTTATCCCCTCAACATTTGATGAAGTTAAAATAGTTTCTTTATCCTGTAGTACTATGTTTTTCTTTATTCTAGCTTCTATTTTTCTAGCTATAGCTTCTCTTCTTTCCTCTAAATCCTCAAACGCATCCGCTCTATCTTCAGCTTGATCATTAATCTTTTCATCTTCTCTTTTTAATAATATGTTATTAACTAATTCATCGTTAACCCTTTTTAATCTTTTGGCTAAAGTTTCAGTTTTTAAGTTTTCTTGATCTAACCCCTTAAGAAAGTCAGGATTTAAAAGATTTAATTCTGTTATTAACTTCTTTCTTTCATCGGTACCTACGTTTAAAGCTGATATTCTTTTAACTAAAATATTAGTTTTAATCCTTTGCTCTTCCATAGCGTCAGACTCCTCATGTATGTTCTTAGTTAAATCACTAATACCACCAACTAAATCAGTAGTTAACTGTACAATATCCCTTAATGCATCAGTTTCAGAAAAGTTAAGTATTAAACCCTCCCATGCTGAGCTTAGACGTTTTAAATCACCATCTAAAGTATCACCTACTATTCTAGCCATTGCAGCAGCAGAGCCTCCAGCGTTTTCTAAAGACTTTGCAAATGCATTAGCTTTATCCTCGTTTTTAGCAAGTGTTAAACCAACAGCAGCACCCCTCTTACCAAATAATTCTAAAGCTTTTGTAGCTGGATTTGTACTTTCTCTAACTTGTCTAAAAGCCTCAGTTACTGATATACCAGCTTTCTGAGTATCTAAAAGTATATTTCTTAAAGCCGTTCCAGCTGTACTCGCATCAAAACCAGCATCAGTTAAGACACCTAAACTAGCCGTAGTTTGCTCAATACTAAAACCAACAGCAGCAGCAACAGGAGCTACAGATGACATAGCAGTTTCAAATTTATTAATATCTAAAGCAGAGCTAGTAAAAGACTTAGCCATAACATCAACTACTTTCTGAGTGTCTTTTGCTGTTAATCCAAAACCTTTAATAGTAGATGCAGCAACTTTAGCAGACTGTGCTAAGTCTGAACCCGTAGCGGTTGCTAATTCTAATGTAGCTTCTGAGGCATCTAATATCTCTTGAGTAGTAAAACCTAATTTAGCATACTCCTCTTGTAATTGACCTACTTGACTAGCTGTAAATTGAGTAGTAGAACCTAAGTCTTTAGCTGATGCTTGTAAAGCTTGAAACTCATCATTAGTAGCTCCTGTAATAGCTTTAACTTTTGCCATTTGCAGCTCAAACTCCTTGATAGTTTTAACACCGTCACTTACAACTTGAAACAACTTTTGAGCCGCAAACAAACCAATAAAAGCTCCACCAATAGAAGTACCTAGTTTACTAAAGCTCTTTCCTAGTTTTTTAGTAAAACTATCAATTCCTAGCATCTGCTGTCTAGTCTTTAAAAGCTCTGTTCTAGTTCCTTTAAGTTTTAAGTTAATTCTAGCTATACTTTTAGCATATTGATCTCGTGTTATCTTACCTTTTTTTAATTGGTCGTTAACTCTTTTACGGGCTTTAGTTAAAGTATTTAAAGACTTCTCTAAACCCTCTAGTTTCTTTTTTTGATCTGCTGTACCTTGTACATCTATCTTAATTGCTACTACCTTATCTCCCATGACTTACTTTCTAATTGCTGAATATGCCCCCGTTACTGAATCCTCTGTTAAAACTATTAATAAATTACTACCATCCTCTACATAGATATAATCTAGTGGTGGTGTGTCGTTAGCGTCATCATCGTTACTACTATTATTACCTTGCTGAGTGGTATCTATTGGTACACTACCTAAATTTTCAAACTTAAATAAACTAACTTTTGTTAATCCATCGCTTAATGGGTTAAAATCTATTATTTGCTCTATTAAGTAGTAACCGCTAACCTTACTAGGTCGATCAATATAGACTAACTTTCTAAAATCTAAGTTATCTATATCTGTATTAGTTAAGTTTAAATAAGCTATTAACCTACCACCCTCCTCAATGTTTTTAAACATATTAGAGTAATAGGTAGAAAATAAACCATCAGTACCCGTAAAACTTAAATTTTGAGGTGAATTTGTATTATTCCAGTCCTCAAATATACCATAGGGTGTAAAGTTTGTAGTTAACCCGTTTAACTTAAATATTCTAGTAGTACCATCAGGAGATAATTGCTCAGCGTTTTGAAAAAAGAAAACTCTAGCGTTATAGCTTTCTATTCTTTCACTAGGTATGTTACCGTTTGTTAAATATTCATTCCAAATCTTTAAAGTAGTTGGAGCTATGTTAGAATTATAAGAGCCACCTACAATAGGTGTAACCTCTGATGCTACATGAGCATAAGTAGCACTAAATAAATCTAGTTTAACCTCTGTTGTACCCTCTGCAAACCTATCAGGTAATACATGAGTATATTTAGCGTATGTTCTTCTGTTAGCACCCTCCCAACCTTTTAGCCATTCATCATTACTTAAATCTCTATATCCAAAGGTTATATTTCTTTTATAGCTACTTATGTAGTCTACTTCATAACCTTTTCCTATATCTAACTTATTAGTCCAATCTAAAGCACTTGTTTTGCTTTGAAAAAAAGTATCTCTAGGCTCTAAGTATATTGTTTTAGTCTTTACATCAGTCCAATAGTAAATATTAAACATTCTAGTAAAATCATTAATAACATCTAGTAGTTTTATATTACTAGGTATTATTTCATTTAAAGAGAAATTATCACCTTCAATTAATTCAGCACTTCTTTGAACTTCAAAAAAAGAACCTGTTTTAAAATTGAAAGTTTGATTAAGCGGTCTAGTCCATCTAGTATATACAGATATAGTTTCACCAGCAGTACATAATGCAGAAATATCATAGCTAACCTGATCATCTTGATTAGCTTTTATGCTTCTAGTTAACTCACCTTTTGCACCTATCGTAGATCCAAATTGTTGAGCTATTATAACCTTTAAACCTACACTAGATGCGCCACTAGATAAAGCCCAATCTCCAGTATTTAATGTTACTTTAAAGTTATATCTACCTGTAGTTGGTATAGTATAATATCCAGTAACTAAATTATAATTATCATTAACATCATTATTAGGAGGTGTAGAGTCATCATGAAACACTAGCCTATTGAATCCTAGTGTAGATACTGGAGATGTTAAAGATACTCTAGTTTTAGACTCGTCAATAATATCTTTATTTACGGTCATGTCACCGTTAATATCACAAATAAGCCTACTTATATCCGCATCATCTAAAAAAGTACTGCTAATATTCCAACCTAAGCTATTTAAACCAGTTTCTAATAGCCCTTTCATGTACAAACAAGGAAAGAAATCTCTTACCTCAGAATTATTAAGGCTTTCGTTACCTCCTCTACTAATATATGGGTAAGCGTGATCATATGTTGATACATTTGAAAAGTTAGCATCGTTTATACCGTCAATATCATAAGTTTGAGCATTATTTCTATATGTTAAACTGTTTAACTTTAACTCACTAGCACCCTTAACCCAATCAATATTATTACCAAAAAATACTAACTCATAACTATCTAACTCAAAACCCTCTAAAACCTTGCTAACTTGTACAAAACCTTTATCTATTTGCGTTCCGTTTGCTATAATAACACATGGTTTACGGTTTAAAGCATCTCTATAGTCTTTTCTGCTGTTTATATCATCTATATTACTTAATAAAGTAGCGTTATTCTTAGTATTAGGTACTTTAAAAGTCTTTGAGAATGTACCAGTACGAGCTTTTAAGTTATCCAGGTTTACAATACCCTTAGTAAGTACTAAAGGAAAGTCAGTAAAGCTAGTTAAATCTAAATTACCTAGTACATTATTACTAGTATCTAATATTCTAATTACTACGTCATTCATCCTCTTAAACCTCTTTCGTTATTAGCTAAACTAAAATTTAAAATAAACTGTATAGGCATATTATGCTCGTTAACTTTTACACCACTACCATCATCAATAATGATACTAAAGTAACTACCACCTACCTCAATCCAAGCCATGTTATTAGTTAACATACTTTGAGCAAAAGCTAAGGTATCTCTACCGATAGTTTTAGAATAAGCTGTAAAGTTTTTAACCTTTGTATTTCTTACAATAGCACTACCATAATCGCTAGAACTATAAGTACTACTTAAAGCCTTTTGATATCTAGTAGACTTGTTTGTATATCCCTCAATTTGATTACCTTTTAGCGTTATACTATCTTGTTTACCAAACTTATTAACGAAATGCACTCTTAAATCTGTAGAGCATCCATCAACTATATTATATCTTTTTAACTCAGACTTATTACCATCATCATTAATTAGCCTAACTGTATAGTATGCAACATTGGTTAAACTAATACCAGCGTTAATAAGGTTTTGAGTACCTACAGGAGCATCTAAGTAAGAATCAGTTAAAGAGCTTACAATTACATTATTCCATTGTGTTACATTTATTAAATCAGTGTTTAATAAAGCGTTAGCACTATTATACGTTAATACTTGTACTTTGTAATTCTTTACCCCTCCTGTAGATACAGCATAAGCCATACCTAAGAACTCATTTTGATTAAGTTCTATAGTTTTTGGGTTAGTACCCTCAGTAAGAAATAACTTATCATCCGAAACCATTGAGTAATTAGATAAATTAAAACTATTAAGGTCAAAATGGCTCTCACTCCAATTAAAACCAGCAAAAACAGGACTTTGATAATTGGTATTAGTATTGTTTGCATCTGCTGGGTCGTAGTTAGTTTCTAATAGCTTAGTTGTTGGGTTTTCCGTAACCTCATAAGCCTTTATTCTAAACTGTAAGTTATCAGTATCATTTATTATAGCACTAGAGCCTAATGTTTTTAAAACAAACTCAACATTAACACTTAATATATCAGATATATCAAAAGTAAATTCATTAGTAGTACCTAAGTTAGGTTGTACGCTTGTTGCTGACTTTCTAAGAGGTGTAACAAATTCATCATAAGATACTACCGTTTCAATTATTAAGTGTACTATATCAGCGTTATTACTATTTAACTGAAACACTACAGGACTATAAGCTAGTACTGGTGATGTTGGAGCTGTTACTAAAGTTATTGCCATTACTTATTATCTTTATTATAGTCTTGAACTATATCAGTTACTATATTATCTACATTTCTAAACACCTCTTTACCTAAAGCATCTACTATTGGGTTTATTTCAGTAAGTATTACAAAGTCTATAAAACCAGCTCTACGACCGTTATTACTAAACTTAAAACTACCTTGAGTTGGTGAGCCCTCTTTAAATATACTCATCTGAATAGCAAAGGCTAAGTTTTTTATATCCTTATCTCCACTCGCTATTCCTTTACGCTCTATCCAATCTACTAAAACGCTTATAGGTACTTTCTTTGCTCCAGCTTTTCTACCATCATTAACATATCTAGAGTAATCTTGCATTAGTATCTCAATAACTACACTATCAGGTAACTGCATTGTGCGCCCCTCAATAGTGTTTATTAACTCACCAGTAGCTTTATGACCTTGCCCGATTAACTCAGTTTGCAAAGCCTTTATTATCATATTTTCTACCTTAGAAAAGTCTAGCATTAGTAATTAAATGTACCAGTTACACAGTTTGAGTCTAATTCTATTGTTATTGAGTATTTAGATGCTACTAACTTATCGTTGTGTACATCATGAGCCATAAAACCGCCTATTGTATTAAACTCTACAATACTAAATCCATTAGCTCCTGATATATTTCTTCTAATTACCTCAGCTATGTATTTATCTAAGATAGCATCTACCTCCGCTTGGCTTTTTTGCATCGTCTTAACCGCTTGTACATCTCTATTTCGCAAATTATAGCAAAAGATATCAACGGTAAAGCGCTTATTATTCGGTAAAAAAGAATTATTAATATCACCTCGTATAGTATTAGGAGTAGAGTTTACTAGAATTAAAGGATAACCTTTAGCATTTTGAGTACCATTTACAGCACTAACTCGGTTATAAAGAAAATAGCTAACATCATCAAAGGCATTAGCTATTATCTGTAATTCGTCTATTATATTACTGTAATCAGCCATAGTTTAAATATAGTAAAATAATTTAGATTGATTCTAAATAAGAGTTTACTTAGTAGTTTATTTCTTTAAATCTACCGTTCAAAGTTTCAAAAGTTGTTTGCATATCTCTAGGCAGCATATCAATACCAAAAGCCCACATTTCAAATATAGCTAATAGCCGTCTTGTATTGTTTTTATGGCTGGTTGTACTAAAGATTGAATTTATTCTATACTCAAAAGCCTTTACAACATCATATCTAAACTTTTCAAATAACTCAATAACGTACTTTATATCATCCTCAGAAATACCCTTTTCTCTCCACTCATCTACAATAGCACCAATATATTTAATATGCATTTGAGTCTGAGCTTCTATAATGTACATTTTAAACTCATCAGGTTTCATAGCCTCAATATCATCCTTTAGTATATTGTTAAAACTTTCTGAACAAACTTTGATCTTATGCTTAGTAAAGTCTTTACACATTTTACTCTTAGAAATGTCATATTCTCCATGCGTGTAGAACTTCATAAAAGATACCTCTTTCTCTACCCTTGCACAGGTATTAAAAACATCATGATGTTCTAAAGATTTGATTGTTAGTTTATGCTTTACACTTAAAAAAGTATTTACCCATGTAGGTATGCTTTTTTTAAATATCCACATAAAAGCTAAAACCAATATAACTAAAGCTGTTATTAATCCTCCCTCTAAATTCTCTGCTAATTCTTTTAAAACGCTCTCCATATTACATTAACATAAAAAAGTCGCCTCCTGATGTATCAACTGAACTAGATAAACCTTTTATCTCTGTTCTATCTAGTGTTATACTTCCGAATGTCGAGGTAGATCGTAAAGTAATACTACCAGCACTATGCCCAACATCAGCAGATATAGCACCCGTAGCTACTTGTCTATTGGTGTTATGTTGCGTGTAAGTTCTATTTGTTCCTGTTGGTATTTGTTGGCTTGTAATAGCGTTAATAGAGCATGAAGTAATCATTATTAAACTATCATCCTCTACCGTTAAACTACCGTTATTTGGTGTAGATTGACCGCCTGTTCTTGTAGATGCTCCTACACCTCCACAATCAGTAAAGCTCCTAATATGCATAGATATAGGATTCCATTGTGAGTTATTAAAATTAACTCTTAATTGATTTGTACCAGTTGGAGGATTCTCTAAATAAAAAAAAGCCATTCTTTGAGATAAACCACTTCTATTAATCTGATATAGCTGAGTCATAGCAACACCGCCATAAGTACAACTAGTGTAATTCCTAGCATTACTCATAGTAAACTGAGCTATAATTAAACCATCATTACCAGTGTTTTGGGTATGGTTTTGTGTTTTAAAGTTAGCTCCTGGTGTTGGGTTAGCACTTGTAACATTTCCTTTAGTTGGTACTGCCATTATAATTGATTTACGTTAGTGATTTCAATAAGGCTTAAAGCATCAACATTTTCCACCTCTGTCCTAGCCTCATTAACATAACTAACACCACTAAAAAAAGTACTTATTGACACCTCACCTATCTCTAGTTTAGTTCTATTCTCACCTAAAAACTTACCTAATGTACTATCATAAGCCTCATTGATCTCATTTATTACACTTATATCTGTAGTGTAACCAACATCAGTATAGTTTAAATTATCAGTACCCTCTAATTCTATTTTGCTAATTATTGTTATCACTTTTTTTTAATTTTTAATACTTATTATTACTACTTTTTAAACCTCTTCTTTAACTGCTACTACATCCCATTTACTTCCAGCCTCATCATAAACACATCCAATGTATAAAATCTTATTAGCCGTTGTTGTTGATGGTAAAGTAATTCCTATAGCTCTATAAATAACATTCCATGTTAAAGCTCTATTAGTTCCATCATCTGTTAATCTAATAACTAACTTCATACCCGTTGACGGTGTACCTGTTGGAGCTGCTATAGTTAAAGCACTAGCTAAATCTGTCACTACCTCTTGCTCATTCTCATCAATGTTAGGAGTTAAAGTTGTTGCTGTTTCTATACTATTACTAATAGGTTTAACAATGTTCTTTCTAGTAATACTTTTCTTAACATAACTAGCATCGCTATCCTCTAATATAAACTCATCTTGATTATCTACACTTGTTTTCTCAGTTATTGCGGTGATCTCATTAGCAGCATTAACATGAACAGCATTAGCATCACTTGTAGCTGGTAAATCTCCTATAGTAATCTTCTTTTTATTGTTACTATCTGCAGCATCTTCTATTAAAAGAATATCGCTAGATGTTGGTGTAGCCTTAGCCGTTATTGCTGATATTTCAGAGCCTACATTAACATGAACAGCATTAGCATCAGTACCACCACCGCCACCACTAGAAACATCTATATAACCTTTAACGGCTGTATAAAGTGCATCAATATCAGCAGTAACAGGACTTGTAACCTCACTAAATGGAATAGTTATATAAACTTGCCCTCTTTGGTTACCGTCATCATCTGAATCATCGTAAATATTAATGTTAGTACCTCTTTTAAGAAGTTTAACGTTATTGTGTTTGATATAAGTAACCGCTCCTCCGAAGTCTACCTCTATACCGCTAGTTAAATTTGTAATTGTAGCCATTAATCTATAAAGTTTCTAATTGATAAATAAAGAGCATCTACGTTAGCTGTAGCTGGATTAGTTACCTCAGCACTGGTAAATCTTAAAGCGTTAGCTCCTGATCTCCTTTCTGAGTTATCGTAAATGCTTAAAGTTGTTGCTGATTTAAGAAGTTTAACATTACCATATTTGATAAAGTAAACACTACCACCATTATCGGTAACCTCTATACCGTCTGTATTATTAATTATTGTTGCCATATTTTTAGATATACGGCTGATAGTTGGATATAACTAATGTACAAAAAAAAGAGGGTAATTAAACCCCCTTTATTAAAATTATTTTGTTTATTGGAAATTATTGCGTATAAACTTTACTATTATCCTGATTAATAACAAGGTAAACAATAAGCCTATTAAACTCATTTCTTAAGCTTTAACACCTCATTTAATACTCTAAAGTCTGCTAATAGTTGAGTATGTGTATTACTTGCTTTATATCTCTCAATACAACCCATTATAATAGTATCAATCTGCTCTATTTGTAGTGAAATCATTTTAATACCGTCCGATCTATCTTTCTTAGCCTCTTTCTTTAGTGGTTTAGATGTCTTTAATACGATTAAATCCGCTCTTATTTGCTCTAATACGATTTCAGCCTTATTAATTAAATCAGGTATTTCTTTAGATGCTTTACTTTTTAGCTCCTCTTGCTGGTTTATTGTTTCTATTTGGCTAACTCTTTGAGATACTAACGTAGCTTTAAAATCTCTCTCATTTTCTAGCTTGTAAACCTCGTTTAATGCAGAGAAACTATCGTAATCAGTTTCATAGGTTTTATTCCTAATCTCAGTTATCCATTTATTTAAAAACTCAATACGGCTTTTAAATACTTCTAACTCTTTCTCTAGTACTTTTTTAGTGGCTAAACTCATTTGGCTTAATGTTAATTTTGTTTTATAAAATCTATTTTTGTTGAGGTTGGTATGTGTCCGATTGCTATATGAATCATTGCTATTTCATCACTTAATCCATCCATTTCCTCCTCAGTTTCAAAGTACTCAGGGTTTAATGCCATTCCTATAATCTCATCCATAACACTAAAATAATAAATTACTTGTTATGAGTGCATATAAGATTAGAATTAATTAAGATTTTATACCCTAATTTCTCAGCATCAGTAAAAATAAAAGTATCACTAAAAGCATTAGCATTTAAATCTAAGTCTACCCTAAACTCTACCTGTTCTAATACCTCTCTACCGAATAAAGTACAACCTATTCCAGTGGCTGTTATTCTAGCATCAGGATCTACTAATAAATGTCTTAATGGTAAAGTACCTTGCCCCATTATATTGTAACCATGTTCTCTAGTTAGTATTTTCTCACTTCTTACAGCTCTTCTATCAGATGTTGAGGTTAAACATAGTAAGTCCTCCTCCTTTCTAATCTCATAAGTAGCGGTAACTATACTAGCACCGTAAACATCAGCATAGCTAACTAAGTTTTCTATGATACATTCACCAGCAAATACATCAGACTCTAGCATTAATAGGTAATCGTAATCACCATTTAAAAAGTAGTTTCTGATTATGTTTTGATGTCTAGCTAACTCAGATTTAAAGTTACCATTGATAGGCTCGTGAACGGCTTTAATACCGTTTTCCCAAAACTTTTGAACGTGTTTAGGGTCTTTACTATTATCTAATACAAAGATGTCGTATAATGGATATGTAAACGTCTTAATCTGCTCTATAAACTCATCTACGCAATAATCTTTCTTATCTGCTGTAGGCATTGCAACAAGTACTCTATTCATAGCTAGTCGTTAAAGAATAAGTTTAATATATGTTCTGATGATTCATTACCAGTAACACTAGTTCTTAACCACTCCTCAATATTAGATAAACGTACTTTTAACTCTTTGTTTTCTTTTAGTAGGTTTTCGTTAACCTTAGAGTTATCTGTTTTAATCAACTCCCTATCTTCATTTCTAGGTAATCCAATTTCACTTATATAATCTAGTGTGCCTAGATAATCCCAATTAATAACATTATTACTTATATAAATAATATAAGGAAAGCCTATGTCATTAAAGTTGTTAGATAAAGACGGCTTAAAGTCAATAGGGTAAACATCAGTAGACCATCTGTAACCCTCATTACCTAAGTTTTCTAGTGTAATTTGCTCTTGCTGTTTGTTTTCAATCTTAATAGTCATAGTGTTTAGTTTTTAGTGTTATTATAAGACCATCTTATACTATCATTAATTATCACTAACTCATAAGGAAATCCTCTAAAGTGATTGCTTAGTGATAGTTTCCAGTCCTCAGGGTAAACATCATCTACCCATAAAAAACCCTCATTACCTAGTCTAGCTAGTGTTTCTTGCTCTTGTTCTTTGTTGTTAATCTTAATAGTCATGTTGTTTTTGTTTAGTGTGAAGTGCTAATATAGTAATAAATTATTATAACTCATCTATTAAAGCATCTATTAACTGTTCATCATTTTGAAACTCTAAGGTAGTACATACCTCGCTATACTCGTCAAAGTATCGCATTTCAACCCTTACCAGGTTATCAGATATACCAAGTAAATAGTATTTAACATACTGCCCTAAAATATCATATCTGTAAAGCTCACAGGACTCTAATACTTGATCTATAAACATTGTCCTATCCATTATCTGCTACGTTTAGAGTTTTTATGTGCTAACTCTTGAGCTTCATACTTTAAAGTGTCTTGAGCTGTTTGTATGCTTATATACTGCATTATATCCCACACATTGGTATCGTAAACACTTTCTAATGGACTTAACCCCTCTTTCGTGTAAATACCTTTCTCAGATAGCTCATAGGCTTTAATTTGCCAATAAACATTTTTAACGATTGTTTCTGATGCTGAGCCGATTGGTTTTCCGCTCTTTCCGTTAAAGATGTTAGGGTAGAACTTTGTAATTTGTTGATATGCGAGTCCAAAAAAAAATATGCTTTATATGCTTCTGATACTGGTAATTCTAAAAACTTCTTAGATCTTGTATCTATTTTAAGCTCATTATACTCCTCATCCTGATGCTTTCTAAATAGTATAGCTGTGATTCTAGCAATGTACTCCCACTTTCTATACTGTTTCTTTTGGAATAACGTAGATAATGCTTGACTTTCTGCAAAGTGTTTGAATGTAGCACCGCCTAAAAGCTTCTCTACTCCTCCAGCTGTTTTAGCAGATTCTATAAAAACATAGTCTATACCCTCAAAATTGATAGTATCAGATGAGCCAACCTCAGCCTCTGTAGGCTCTCCTAAAAACTTTCCTACTAAGTTAAACAGTTCTATTAGTGAAGTATCTTTAGAATCCTTTATTTCTATCTCAGACTCTAAGTAATCTCTAGGTATGTCTGAAAATATTAATATCCAATCAATATAGAACTCTAATAACTTAACCTCGCTTACTGGTGTATCTTCTTTGTCTGAATAAATATACTGCTCTAACCACTTTGGCATAGCATCAATATAATCTTGAGCTATAGACATTTGCTTTATAGTATTGTCAGCCCATTCATTACGTAATTTATATTCTTTGTCTAGGATAGTTACGGTTATCATTATAGATTTTTAATAATAGTATTAATAGTGAAAGCTGCCTTATTTAGTTTTGCACACGCTGAGGTGTTTAAATTGATACCTCTTTCCTCTTTTACTGCTTTCTCAATAAAGTTTACTGTTTCTGTTAGTTTATCCTTTAGAGATACTTTTACAGGCTTAACCGCTTTCTTTTCTACTTTCTTTTTAACTGTTTTCTTTTCCATAGCGTAAATATAAATATTATTTAATAAAGTTAATCTTTTGATAGTGTTTTAAGCCTTTGTAAGACTCGTTAACGAAGCCACGACGCCCTAGTTTAAAGTTGTTCTTTATCCAGTTACTAGATGGACTTAAAGCTGGATAGTTAAAGTAATAGAAATCATCACTAGTACACATATCCATTAAAAGTTGGTGAGAATCTCCTTTACAAAAGATAATTAACTCAGCATCTTTATAAATCTTATTTTGTTTTAAATACTGGTCAATCTTATCAACTCCTTTTAAATCCAGTTGAGGCTTAAAACCAAACTTTAAACTCTTATCATCCTTTCCATGACTTATCACAAAGCAAATTTCTTTAACAAAGTAATGATTAATAAATTTCCTGTGATTGGTTACTGTTACGTTTTTAAATTGTAACTCCGCAATCTGTTTGAAAGCTTCATTAACAAAGTAACCAAAAGCACCCGAATGATTATCGTTACAAATGTTATTAAAATGTATTTCTTTATAACTACCTATTAAGCCATAAAGTATTTTAAGCTTAAATTCTAGTGCATAATCAAAAGCCTCCTCATTAGTCATATTTTGAGGTAGTGCATGACCGCCTCTAGTTGTTTGAGCGTTAAAACCGTCTAGTAAATCCCCTAACTCATCTACATAAAGAATATCACTTTCTTGCTCCTCTAAAGTCTTATCTATTACTATCTGAGCTGTTTTAAATAGTTCTTTCTTATCCCACTCAGCTTTATACATAGTATTGTTATCTATGTCAGTGTCCATTCCTATATGAACATCTGTTATAATAAGCTTATCAAAGTCTTTAAGATTGGTACTTTTGTATGTAACCGTATCATATCCATAAATATCTAAAGGGTTAATATACTTCTCTATGATACTTTTAAAGTCAAAGCTTTCAACAGCCTCCTCTATTGTTTCTTTCTTTGGAGCGTATTGAATCCATTGCTGACCAGTAGTCTTAGATGTGCTTACCTTAATTACCTCAAAGTTATCAGGTACTTCAATCGGTTTACTTTGTAGCTTTTCTGTGCTGGAGATTGTACGACCGTTTTTGTCTAACTTCTTAATAGTTTCTACAAACTTTCTTTTGTTTGGTGTAGTTCTAAGGGTTATTAGTTCTTTGTGTTGTTCTTCTGTTAATCTATGTCTGTTATCTTTTTTTACTTTTAACCCTAAAAACTCAATCTCTGACTTATTTAGTCTAACCCTAACTTTATCTCCCATCTATTAGTTTTGCCCCTAATGTAATAAATTATTTTTGATTTGCGAATTGAGAATAATCAATTTTAATAGTGCAATGTAGTACACTTAAAGTGTTGTTTATAAAGTATTATAGTTTATTTATATGAATTAGTGTAATGTATAGCACTTTTTAATAGTAAACTTATGACATAGCCCTAACTTTTTTACGTCTGTTTGTATTTCTATCAATAGCCATTATTAAAACGTCTACCATATCATCGTGTTTAGCATTAGGAAAGCCTTTAAGCTCATTTAAAAAGTTATCTATATATCTACCGTCTAACATACTTACCCTACCGCTCTCAACAAAAGCGGAGATACTACTTGCTCTACTAATTTTATCCTGAGTTGGTGGTTTATCCTCCATTATATTTAATCCAGTAGACCGTTTAAGCATCTGCACAATACTTTTACCACTTGCTTTAGGCTCTACATATATACGGCTTCTATTACTGTAACCGTTTACTATTGTAAAGTTTTGAATCTCTTTAATTAGCTCAGGGAATTCCATACGAACGGCTCTTACCTCTCTTATGTATAGCTCGTTATTGTGGAAAGCAGCGCATAACATTGCTGTAGCATCATTCTCTTGTTTATTAGTGTATGCGGTATCTAAATAGAAATCCCACTTTAACTGATCTAATTTAAGATTATTAGGTAATTCTTTAATAGTGTTAAACCAATCACCCTTAAAGATACCTCCCTCACTTGGTGATGGTAACTGTGAGTATTGACCACTATAACCATACGAACCTAAACCAATTCTAAAGCCATCTAAGACGTTTTTACTTAATCTTTGTGGAAATAGTAAACCATCAACATAAAGCTCTTGTAATTCAATTGGTTTAACGTTATCAGATAGTTCAGATGGTAAACAGATGTGCTCCCAATTATGCGGTTCTTTCTCTAATAACATTCCTGTCATATCATTCTCGTGTAACCTTTGCATAATTACAATAAAGATACCTTTGTCAGGATTGTTTAATCTACTTCTTAGAGTTTCATTAAAGAATCTATTAGCGTTATCTCTTTCTACTTCTGATCTTGCTAACTGTGGGTTTTGTGGGTCATCTATTACTATTACATCAGCACCCATACCTGTAACCGTTCCACCTGTTGAGGTAGAGTAACGTAAACCTCCGTTAGTAGTTGTATACCTACTTTTGGTATTCTCATCTTTTGATAGTTTAATATCAGGAAAATGCTCTATAAACCAATCAGACTCTATTAGCCTCCTGGACTGAGTAGAAAGCACTATAGATAAACTTGCTGAGTAACTTGAACTAATAAACTGTATTGAGTCTTTTAATATCCAACAGTAAACACTAAAGAAAACATTTACTAATTCACTCTTTAATGTTCTAGGTGGTACATTAATTAAAAGATGTTTATCTCTTTCTCCTCCGTTTACTATTCTCTCTGCCTCTACTTGTAACCTATCACATAGTAATTTAATATGCCAATTAGGTATAAGCTCTTGCCCATTGTGAAGTGTTTTAAAAGCGTCTAAGCTAAAATCATAGAAAGACTTCTTATATAACTCACTCTGTATCTTTGTCAGGTTTAACCCCTTTAATAATTGTTCTAAGTGTTTCTGCATCTAGGTTACTATAATCAAAAGTGGTTTCTACTTTCTTCTCTTCTTTAATTTCTTTTTTATCAGCCCAGCCAAAACGGTTTTTCATATTCATGTACCAACCAGTATAAGAAAAGTCTCTATTGTCTAACTCTGTACGACCTTTTCCTAACCACCAAGCCTCACAATATCTCTTACACTTTTTTATGGTGTTCAAAAAATGCTCATCTCTTTCACTTAAAGCCTTTAAAGTATTCCTACTTATATCTAACTCTACAGCTATTTCTACTATGCTACCTCCTTTCTTTGCTAGGTTAATAATAGACTCCTCCCACTTATCAGGTAAGTCTTTTAATTCTATTCTTGGTCTGCCTTTACCTTTCTTCATATTTATTACTTTTTGAAATATTATCCCTAGCCCATAAGCATTGTAAGTTATCAAATGCCCAAGCTTTTTTAATTTCTTTATCTTTCGTTAAATCAAACAATGATAAAGGCTTAATATGATCTACATGCCATAATCCGTAATTATCTAAAGTCATTCCGTCTTTTAGCTTTGAATTTACACAATTAAAATACTCTTTAGGTGTATATCCAAAATATTCAAATGTCTTTTTACTTTTAGCTTTACCTTTTTGTCTTAAATGATACCCTAAAAGATTTCTTGCTGAAACAGCAAACTTATTAGATTGATATTCTTTTTTACCATCTCTTCTTTCTCGTCGTTTTCTATTTCTCTCTTCTCTTACATCACTATTGTATTCTTTAAAAGATTTCTTAGATAAACTCCTTCCTTTATTTATTAATTCCGAAAACTCCTTTTCTTCTACTAACCATCTATCCCATAAATCATTAGAAAATGACTTTCTCCACTCCCAAAACATTGCTTTTATTTCAACATCACTAGCCCCCTCTTTATACTCTTTTAATACTATATCGTACCAGTCTTTTGGAAAGTCTTTTTTTGACTCTTCAAATTCTGATTTCGGTCTACCTACTTTTTTAGCCATCTTATTTATGATCAGGGTTCTTTTTAAAATACTCATCTTTTACCATACTTACTTCGGTATCATTCAAAAGTAAATATCTATAACCGTCATTCTTTATCTTATTACTAAAGGTAAAAGTATCATCTGATTTAAGAACTTTATACCATTCACTCTTATAATAAAACTTATCACCTACCTTAACTTGATTAACTTTCATAGTAATTTAAATATACTAAAAATATAACAGTATTGTAAAAGAACATTTTCTAAAAAGAAAACGACGCTCAAGCTTTCTTTACAAGGTTGTTGTAAAACATTAAAACGATTTCACAACAACGGGTATAGAAAATAAATTAAACTCGGTTAGTTCTTCTATTGCAGCTTCTATTCCAAGTCTAAACATTTCTTCTTCCGTTTCTCTTCCATTTGTATTTTGTAGGTGCATTGTTTCAATCCATTCTACAAGTTCTTCTTTTGTTTCAAATTTTTTCATTTCAATTCCGTTTAATTTACTTTCCATACCCAAACCGTTAAAAATAACGGGGGAATACTTCATTAACTTAAACCCGTATATCTGTGAAGTCTATTAGATTAGTGCGCAGCTAACCGTATATTTTTAACACAAAGTAATAACAATTAAAAAAGTTATTACTTTAACCGTTATTTTACTAAGTATTGATCTGTTACACTCCTATTAAATTCTCTAACTACTTTTGTAATCTCATCTACTATTTCAATCTCTCCATTTTTAGCTAACTCATCCTCTAAAGGTACTGCTATTCTTTCCAGCTCATGGACAAACTTATTACCGTAATGCTTTAACTGTTTTGAATATAACTTAGTTTCTTTTAAGTCCTCAATATCCTCTAACAATGCAATAGAGTTAGCTAGGAATCTCAATGCTGTAAATCTGTAGTAATCTTTATCTTTTACCATTTTTCGCTCTTTGTTCGTTTACCTTAATTTTATTTTTAATCTCTTGCTCTATATCTATGTTATAATGTTTAGCAAAGTTAAGACATACCATTATAACATCAGCTAACTCTTCTGGTAAGTTGCTATACTGTTTAGGCTTTAAAGCTTCTTTATTTAACTCTTCTACCTCTTCATCTATTTTATCTAAAAACTCAAAAAGAGTAGTAGAGGGGGCTATTAACCCCCGATCTACTATACTTTTATAATTTGCTTCTATTAAGTCTTTCATTAGAATAAAGTTAATACTGAGTTTTTTTCTAAATCAAAAGCTTTATGATTATGTACATTCATATTAAAATAACTGTTTTTTAATTCTATGTTTATACTTTTTCTATTCATTTTTAAAGCTTGGCATCCCTCAGAGCCAACTCCTCCAAAAGGACTAAAACAAACATCTCCAACATTTGACCATAACAAGTAGCAATTTCTTATAACACTTAATTGAGTAGGTGTCATATGTTTTTCATCTTTATTTCCTTTTGCTTTTCTAAAATTAGAAATAACATCAGATTCATTAATATCCATCCATACTGGCTCTGCTAGTTTACACCATAAGTCAAAATCAATATCATTTTTAATTTTAATTTCATTAATTCCAGGCTTTCTAAAAGTTATAACATAATCCGCTAGTCCTGGTCTATTAATTGAACTATCTCTTTTAGTTTGACCATGCATTAATTGTACATTTTTAGTTCTAACTGCTGCAAGTTGAGGATTCTTTCTTATCATTTTTTCAGCATGAAATATAAATCCATTTTCTTGAAATAATCTGATTAATTCTCCTCTAAAGTCTATTATTGATAAAAAGCCATCTTTACCTATTGAAGTAGTGCCTTGCATAATATGCATAGATAATAATCTACCGCTTTTCAAAGTTCTAAACAACTCAGGAACTAAATATCTAAAATGATTATAAAACTCATCACTGCTAGTTACGTTAGATAGATCTCTTGGATCATCAGAATAAGTATATAAATCTTTAAAAGGTGGTGAAAAAAAAGAATAATCTACGCTATTATCTTTTATTTTTTTTATTTCTTCATTACAATCTCCATTAATTAACCAGTAATCTTTTTCTTTTACTTCTTTTTCTTTTACGTTTATTAATTCTACTTCAGATTTGTAATTTGAGTCACTTGAATATTTAGCCATTTCTCTTTGTTTTTCTTTATGTTTTTTTTCTTTTTCTAAAATTGATTTTCTAACATTAAGTTGCGATTCGGGTACTAGTAAATGTACTTTAACTTTTTTAGTTTGACCAAATCTATAACATCTTCTAACAGCTTGATAAAACGCTTCAAACTTAAAATCATAGCTTGTAAATATCATATTATGGCATTGCTGGTAATTCATACCAAAAGATGCTATTGATGTTTTAGTAATTAATCTTTTAAACTCTTCTCTTGCAAAACCATTTAAATTATTAGCTTTTACCTCAGGTTTATCAGATCCTTGAACATTAATACTATCAGTTAAAACTTTGTTTAACTCTTTCGCTTCATCATTTTTTAATGTCCAAATTATAAACTGTTCATTAGGTGTTTTATTAATAATATTAACTGTTTTATTAATTCTTTTATCTAGACTTCTTTTTAAATCTTTATGTAAATCAGTAGCAGAAACTGCAACATCACCAAATAAATTATTGGTAGTATTCTCTACTGGTATTATATGCTCAATATATTCTATTTCGGGCAAGTCATAACCATCATGATTAAAACCTAATGTTTTAGGGTTATCAATTGAAATACTCCATTTACAAGTATATTTCCAAAAATCATCTTTTGCGTGTTTTCTTAATCTCCACTTATCATTACTTTTTATTTTTTGATCTTGAACAAAAAACATAGACTTCATATTGTCATATGTATCAAATCCTAAAAACTCTACGTGCTGACCTAACTCCATGTGATCATTTGGTGATGGTGTAGCTGTACAAGCTAACTTATAAGGAGTCATTTTAAAAGTATCAATAATATATCTTGATAGTTTACCATCTCTACCTTTTAAAATACTTGATTCATCTAAAACTACACCTGAATAAATAGAAGTATCAGTATTTTTAAGCTGTTCATAGTTTGTAATATCAAAGCTATCTAAGTTAATATTAAACTTTACTGCCTCTCTTTTTGTTTGCTCTACTACTGCTAAAGGAGCTAATAATAAAACCTTTTGCCCTGTATAATTAAATACTTCTTCAGCCCAACTTAACTGCATTAGTGTTTTACCTAAACCACAATCAGCAAATACAGCAAACCTACCTTTTTTAAGGGCTGTTTTTACAGTAAACTTTTGAAAGTCAAATAAGCTAGTATTTAATGCTTTTTCTTCTATATCAAATCCACTTGATACATGACTTTTCTCTTTTGTTTTTAAAAATTTTTGATAGTCCATAGTTTATAAATAGTATTGTTTAACTTTTACAAATTCTCCATATTTGTTAGATACATCTAACCATACATCCTTAACCTTAATACCCTCTTTTCTAAGATCGCATATCCTTGACGCTAATCTGTAAATTCCTAGCTCATTCCAAGCCTTTAACGGGTTGATGTTGTTACCCTCTTCTAGGTAGTTTAATAACCTTGTTTTTTGATTCATAATGTTTAATTGTTTTTGTGTGTATGCAAATATAATAATAAAATTCTAATATGAAACACTTTTTTTAATATTTATTTTAAAAAGGGCAGTCATCAATTAACTCACTAGGGTAACCGCTTTGCCTATTTAATGCGCTTAATCTACTGTTTTCTATATTACTTTGAATTGGTTTAATTTCCTGTTGTTTTGATTCCTCCCATATTGGGCTATTATCCTCAAAGCTTTCAAAGTACCTACCGTTTTTAACATTAAATTTTACACTTACAGTATTACCTATATTACCTGATCCTTGATTCTTAAACTTTGCCTTTAGGTTTTTAATTATAACATCTCTTTTATCATCGCTATCATAAACCCTATGCACACATAAACCGTTATGAGCTTGATCTCTAAAATCTCCTGATCCTTTAACATCGTACAAGTCAGGCATAATGTCATTACCATCATCATCTTTACCCATTTTACGAGGGTGAGCGATTAAAAACACGTGTACATTATGAGTT
>Ga0115008_10000211_pt1 | contig 40008 bp, 34 predicted proteins | sample FraStrMetagenome_FD_87164 | JGI IMG/M metagenome (GOLD analysis project Ga0115008, IMG submission 87164) | Marine eukaryotic phytoplankton communities from Arctic Ocean - Fram Strait ARC3M Metagenome | ecosystem: Environmental > Aquatic > Marine > Oceanic | place: Fram Strait | collected... | reverse complement strand
TTCTCTGAGGTAACATCCACTCCTTTTCTTACTGTAGGGGGTAAATCCTCTGCGTTTTTTGACATGGATAATGACAACGATCTAGATCTTATCTTATTAGGAAAAAATAACAATAATGAGAAAAAAACAACGCTATATGAAAATGATGGGGCGGGTAATTTTAGCCTGATAAGCAATACTCCTTTTGAAAATGTTAGTAATGGTGGTGTTGCGGCAGCTGATACTGATAATGATGGGGATATCGATGTGCTTATAAACGGGGAGAATACTATTGGTGACTTTTGCCAACTATATTTAAATGACGGAACCGGCGCATTCAATCTTCTTGCCGGAATACCTTTTATTCAAACATCTGCTGGCACAGCCGACTTTGCAGATTTTGACAATGATAATGATATGGATATCTTAGTAACTGGCTCTGCAGGACATCCAAACTTCGCAGCACATATTTACGAAAATGAAGGCAATAACAACTTTAGCCTTGTGGATAACTGGAAACAGTTTATATACCCTCAACAGCCCTCGGAGATATTGATAATGACGATGATTTAGATGCAATAATTACTGGAATCTCAACGGTATCTGGAAGCAACTTCAAATCAAGAGTATACAAGAATATGCTCACAACTACATCAATTGAAATAACGACTAAAGAGGTCCACGAAAACATTTTATTATACCCTAACCCTTCGGCAGGAATTATTAATATTCAGGCAGATAACATACTCACCCTTTCAATCAAAATTTATAATACAATTGGTCAATTGGTCTTTTCTGAGGACAATTTGAACCCCAATAGTCAAATTAAATTAAATCAACCGTCAGGAATGTATATGGTAATTGTTAAAACCAACAATTCAACTTCTACATCAAGATTAATAATAAAATAGTAATGACTTGCCCGCAATGTTTATGGCTTTTTTATAAATAGCTTACACAAGACCGTTGGTTAAAATCAATTAACTGAATTACTAAAAATTAAACAAACTCAAATTATGTTTTGCAAATATTTAATATCAATTATCTTACTGACTATGTTAACCTGTAACAATCAATTATTTGCTCAACCAGATTTGGAATGGGAAAAGAACTACGGTGGAACAGAATCAGATAGAGCTAGAATGATTAAACAAACTACCGATGGTGGTTATATTATAATTGGAGCATCTAATTCTAGCGATGGAGATGTGGGTACTAACAATGGAAATAAAGACTGTTGGGTCATCAAGTTAGATGCTTTAGGAAATATAGAATGGGAACAAAGTTATGGGGGGACAAATTGGGATTATTCTAGGGATATTCAACAAACTATCGATGGTGGATATATTGTAGCTGGATCATCCCTTTCGAGCGATGGAGATGTAGGTTCTAATTATGGAGAGTCAGACTTTTGGGTTTTCAAGTTAGATGAAACAGGAAATATAGAATGGGAAAAGAATTATGGTGGAAGTCTCACCGATCAGGCTAATGCTATTCTACAAACGGCAGATGGAGGATATCTCGTGGCTGGTGAATCCAATTCAGATGATGGAGAGGTTGGAAATAACTATGGAAGCTACGATTGCTGGGTTCTAAAACTTGACATGATTGGGAATTTAGAATGGGCAAAAACTTATGGTGGAACTGACCAGGAATTTGTAGAGTCTCTTCTTCAAGCCGATGATGGAGGGTACCTTGTTGGGACTTCATCTCAATCAGCAGACAATGATGTAGGTGGAAATAATGGAGAAGAAGATTTTTGGATTTTTAAATTAGATACTTTAGGAAATATAGAATGGCAACAAAATTACGGTGAAAATTGCGACCAAAGTTTAAGTTCAATGATTGTTGCCAACGATGGAGGATATATCGCTACTGGCGACTTCTGCTCTTACGATGGCTTAGATAGTACGTTAACAAATGGCAGCTATGATATATGGGTTTTAAAAATAAGCGAAACTGGAAGTATTGAATGGGAAGAAAACTTTGGTGGAACAGAATCTGATAGACATAGCTATATTCAAAATACAAATGACAATGGTTTCGTAGTAGGTTGTAGCAGTCAATCTAACGATATAGACGTAGGTTCTAATTATGGAGAGCTGGACTTTTGGGTTTTCAAATTAGATGGATCAGGAAATATGGAATGGGAACAAAATTATGGCGGTTCTCAATGGGATCTTGTTAAGTCAATAGAGCAAGCTTCAGATGGCGGTTTCGTTATTGCGGGCAGTTCTAGATCTTCTGATGGTTCAGTAAGTGATAATAATGGCGATTTTGACTACTGGGTAGTAAAACTTCGGCCTCTCAGCGTAGGTATTAATACAATAGATTTGAATCATAATGTATCTATTTTTCCTAATCCTTCTATTGGAAGCTTTATGATTAATTCAAAAGACATTTCAGACTCCGTTAATATAGAAATTGTTAATATCTTTGGAGCTATCGCTTATTCAAAAACTCAAAAAATAGATATCCCTATACAAATCAATCATTTGCCCAAAGGAATTTATTATGTATCTATTTCCTCTCCTGAACTTAATTTAGTAAAAAAAATTATTTTGAGATAAAAGTCTACATCCAGCAAAAACTAAAATATCAATAGCCCCTAGGCAGGGATACTGCATTAGATTAGGCTGTTGTAGCAGGGCGATAACCCAACAAGTAAGATTTTTTAAATAAAAAACTAAACATATAATCTTAACAAATGAATATCCTTTTTTCAAAAAACAAGTACGATAAATATGAAAAAAATATGAAACAGAGAAGATAGCTAAATGGATTACATCATTTATAGGAATAGTTGGAATAACTCAATTATTAATATTCCCAAATCAAGATTGGTTCACTTGGGTAGCAATAACTTTGTCTTCACTTATTTTAATTTTTGAAGGAAAAAAGGAAAGTAGATTAGGAAGAGGTATACCTTTAATGTGCAAAAATGACGAATCGCTGAATCAAAAAAAGATACAAAGTAAAATTTCTTTAATAAGCATCGATTTTCTTAATTAGCAATTAGAGGATAAATGCCACTGACAAAACATATGAAATAATAGGATCTTTAGAGATACAGCTTTTCATATATATATCCCACTTAAAACAATCGGAAAAACTTGACACAATACTTATGCAAAATTGCAATTATATTGTTAAACAACAACAACAACAACAACAATACATAACAAACTATGCTATTTCTCTCAACTCGTTTTCCAAAAACTAACATTTCATATTTTTCAATAATCCTTTCCTTAATGTTCTTTGTAAATCAAATTACAATGGCTCAAAACTGTTTACAGTTAAAACTTGAGGATTCATTGATAGAGTATTATGATATACAAGATTCAACTGCAGCAATTCAAAAGGAGATTGATAGGTATTTTAGTTACTGGAATCGAGATAGTCTATGGGTGAATAATGATTACATCTATTTTAAGAGTAATCACATCCAAGTACTCGATATAAAAAGAGGCAGATTCTATTCAAGACATGTAAGGTTCGATAAATTCAAGGAAAAAGATAATAATCCAATCACCAATCTTGAATATGGAATTGAATGTGGTTGGGAAGTAACAGGAAAGAAAATGGAAGTTAATGGGTTTATGTGTGATGAAATACTAATTTCTACATTTGAACCAACTGGTGATCCAGTTTATTTTTATGTCTTTCCAAAATACTCAAATACAAATATTCATGGATTCAAAAAACCTCTTCCAGGACTTGTAATGAAAGAGCAAAAATGGATAACAAAAGATAATAATGGCCCAACAAACCAAATAAACAAAATACTAGTTAATATCACTTATAAATACAAACGAGTTCATTGTCCAGATCAAATGATTGAGACAATTTCTGAAATAAATAATGACTTTTTATTATCAAAAATATTAAATGATACCCTAAACCCAGACGATCCAATTGATCCATTATTAGTTAAGGCTATTAATTTTAAGAAAAAATTTAATGGCATAGAACAAGAAATTTTTCCTGCTGACATAAGTAATATTATTAACTCAGATAAAAATATTATTAGGGTTTTTAAAGAGGGATTCGAAGGGCTTTACGAGGCTTTTAGTAAAAATAAAAATGTTCATCAATATATTATTCCAGACCGTTACAAGAAAAAATATGACACTATCCAAGTATTTTATAACAAAGTGAATAAAATTATTGACATCAAAGATTCTAAAAACCAATATCAAGTTCTTAATGACACTATAGTATTTAAGCCAGGTAGGAAATTAATAAATTATTATTTCGACGAATCCAAACGAATCTTTTATGAATTTAGAGGAAAACAAAGGGCGTTGGTTGTAAAAAAAGTATATGATTCTGATTTAAAGCTATTGAGCGATTATTATGATTACAACAAGCATGAACCTAACGCTGGATATACACTAGAAACATCCACCTACGAATATGATTCTGATGGAAATATGATAAATAAAATTTGTAACGATTCTACACACAGTAGTAGTTTTCAGTATGGTTCTAATGGACTTGAATATGGATATATCAATAATGAAAATTATGGGCATCTTACATATAACATACAGTACTTTAAAAATAAAAAATCAAAATTTGTTGTTAAAAAACTTTTGAAAAACTCAAAACATATAAATATTGCAAAGATTTTTATTTTTGACGAAAAGTATAATTTGATTGAAGTAAAAAGAGATAATGGTTATAATTCTAAATGGACTTTAGAATACAAGGAGGAATAAATCGAACAAATCTCCACTTTTATTTTATAAATAAAACAGTGGTAAAAAATTATAATTCGATGATAACCAATATATTGATAGATAAACAATAAAAAAAAATTGGTACAAACCTCCCTAACTGTATTTTAATTGAACATTACAAAACTAGAAATTTGTTAACGTTCCAAAAGTACTACAATCACCATTAAAAATTCTTTTGATTTATGAAATCAATTATTCCACTTTTCCTGATAATCCTCATCATTACCTCTTGCAATGAGGAGAATGTAAAACCATTAGATTTGGCTAATCAAATTGTAGCGAAATTTGAAAGTAAAAATTCTTTATCATATGATATAAACTACAGAATAAAGTTTTTCAATCAATTAGATGATACAACCAAGGTATCTGCTAATATTGACTTGATAAGACAAAATAATGATACTATATTTGGCGGATATGTTTGGATAAAATCTGACTCAATGGCAAGATATTATGATACTCGTAATACTTACTTTATTAACCATCGAAATCAATCTATCACAAAATATCCAAAGGAAAAACCTTTTGCCATAACAGGTAATACTTTGGATGAGACCATTCGAATATACTTCTTGAAGCCAAGGAGATTAATTAATGGGGTAACTGATTCAACGATTAATATTACATTAACAGAGGATAAATTAAATGGTATCGATACTTGGAAATTGGCATACAAATTCGATGATGATCAATACTCCTCTAATACTTGGAAAGATATATGGATAGAAAAAGAAAGCAATTTTATTCCAAAAATGCGGTATTCCTCAGATATGCAAGGCGAGAATCAGTATAATCAATGGGAATTATCGAACTTAACATATAACGATATAACTATAGATGACTTAAAAAATAGATTTGAAGAAATTAAATCTAATTATACCATAGAAGATTATAAAGAAAGATCAAAAGAAGAATTAAGCCTTCTAGCTAATGGAGTTCAAATACCAAAACTTACTGGAACTCGATACTTAGACGGAGTTGAATTTTCATTAGATGATTATAAAGGTAAAATGATTTTACTAGACTTTTGGTATTTAGATTGTTTTCCATGTATTAAAGCCATATCTCATTTAAATGAAATTCAAAGTAAGTACAAAGACTTAGTCATTATTGGAGCAAATCCCTTTGATAATAATGAAAAAGGAATGAAGCGAATGCCAAATTTTTTATCACACAATCCAATCAATTATCCGATAATGTTTATTGAAAGAACAAAACCAAAAGACTTTAAGATATTTGCTTATCCATCTTTCTATTTAATTGATAAAGAAGGAAAAATAATTCATTCTGAAATTGGCTTTAGTGAAGATGCGACCAGTAAAATTGATAGTTTAATTCAAATAAATTTGTGATAATAATGATATTGAATGGTAACATGTATTTGAAAATCTATCCACCTATGCCTTGGCGTTGTAAATAATTATAAAATGAAATACAAATCTTTTGAAACGGAAAGGTTGTTTATAAGGCCAACATCTGAAAATGATTCTGAATTCATTTTCAAACTATTAAATACACCGAAATGGCTCAAATATATTGGGGACAGAAATGTCAAAACAATTGAAAATGCAAAACAATATATAAAAGAAAAAATGACTCCCCAACTTGAGAGACTTGGTTATTCAAATTATACTTTAACTACAAAACGAGACAATCAAAAAATAGGAACTTGTGGGTTATATGATAGAGAGGGTTTGAAAGGAATCGATATTGGATTTGCATTTCTTCCCGAATTTGAGAGAAAAGGATTTGCGTATGAATCATCAAACAAATTAAAGGAAGTTGCTTTTAGTGAATTTGGTATCAAGACTATTAGTGCTATTACAGCAAAAAACAATATATCATCTCAAAAACTTATAGAAAAACTTGGATTGAAACTTATCGGTACAACCAAAATACCGAATGATGATAGTGAAGAGGAGTTATTATTATATAGAATTGAAATATAAAAACTGGTTACAACAATGGCTAAAGTCCAAAAAGCTTTTAGTGATTAACCCAAAGTTTAAAGCTCTTAAATAGGTCAAAGAAGTATAAAGCCACTAATTAGTCCCACCTCTGGTACTTCGTTTACAACAGCGATTCGCCTCCTAAAAATTTACTTTAGTCAATCTTCAGTTGTACCTTTAGAGAAAGGGAACAACCATTATTTTTAATTAATTGGTTTTTCTAATACTTGGAGCCCTTAGATAAAAGACAAATAATAGCGCAAATGCAAAGACTGACATAAAAAATACTGGAAAATAAGGTTAAGTAATACCTTCTTGGAAAAAATTTGGAACTTCCAGTTGAAAGAAACACCAGGCATTCATATAATACGCTTTAGGATAGATAACATAATATTCACAAGGAAGATTTTATTAAAATAAAAGATAAAATATCAACCAATTTATAAGCGGCATTAAAACGTCTACTTATGTCAAACCGTTAGCCTCAATTACAATATGGAAAAATTAAATAATTCATCAAGCTATCTATTTGTAACACCTCACAAACAAAAAATATTTGCTGAAATTTCCTCCTGGAGCAATTCAGATTGCCTCATTTTAGATTTACAAGATGGATGCCCCTCAGCCTTAAAGGCTGGTGCCCGAGCAAATATAAGAACCCACCAAAATAATATTTCCAATCTAAAAAGTCAAATAATAATTCGATGTAATCAATTCAGTAATAGATCAGAATACAATAAAGACATTGAGTTACTTGAGCTAGATTTTATTGATGGCGTAATGCTTCCATACATAGAAAATATCGAAGATATCATAGAGACTGAAAAGCGATTAAGAGCAATAGAGAAAAAAAGTATAGGTAGAAAAAAGATTGAAATCATTCTATTGATAGAAACCGTTTACTCATTTCAAAATTTAGAAAAAATAATTTCTGCTTCCCAAAGAATATCAGGGATTGCCCTAGGACTCTACGACCTTTTTGCGGAGACCGATGCTGAAATGAATCCTAGAAATGTAAACTTCGTTACCAATAAATTAATGTTCGAAGCAAAGAATGCTAAATTGCCTTTCATCGACAGCCCGTTTATTGATGTTCACAATTACGCAGGTTTTTTTGCTGATTGCGAGAAATCGGTAAAAAATGGTGCAAATGGAAAAATGATCTTACATCCTGACCAAATTGAAATTGTTAACCAGTATTTTTCAATCGACGAAGAGGAGCGCTCATTACTTAACAAGATAATTTTAGATTATGATGGGGGTTGTAATATCACAGAAGCAGGTAAATTCATAGGGCCTCCACTCGTGAAAATCATGAAAAACAAACTTTCTAGGAAAACAACAAAAAAAGTAATTCCAAAAAATAGTGTTTACCCTAAAGTTTTTAATTACGGTCTAAATCTAGAAACGGTATATGAAGGCCAAATAATTACCTGTCCTTATGAAATAACTATGGACAATTCATGGACTACAATTTGGTCATCCTTGGTTTCTATGAGCAATCGAATTGAGACAAGTGACTCCTTCGCAAATCAAATTGGCTTAAAAAGTAAAGTTATGCCTTTTTCTGCAGTCCTCAATTTAACGCTATGCATGGCGGTTGAGCCATACTCCGAAAATTGTTTGCTTCATTTAGGTTTAGAAGATGTTGTTTATGAAAGCCCTGCATATTCTGGTGACACATTTAAATGTTATATCCAAATTGAAAAACTTAGAAATACATCCGATAATAAAAGGAGTGTAATTACGAGCACCCATATTCTCATTAACCAAAACTCAGAACGTATTTTATCCTTTAAACGAAATACACTATTCTCTTTTATAACAGAAATAAATTCTAAAACTGGAGAGATTGTAGAAAAAGATAAAAAACTGTCTAGCCTTTTTATTAAAAAAAAGGATTCCCAAATTGCAAAATTTATTAATTGGAAACTATTACCTAAAAGGCTTTGTGATAACAATAAATTTGAGAAAAGGGATTTGATTATACATGATGCAAGTCGCCTTATAAGTGAAAGTGAAAACTTACTCTTCACAACTTTATTCAGAAATACGCATCCTATCCATTTTAATTATTTGAGGTATAAAAAAAATGATATTGTAATCTGTGGAGGCTTTGTTATGGCAGTAGTCCTTTCAAATGCTTTGAAAGATTTTAAACAGGTAATTGATCAAAAAATAATTTCCTGCTCTCACATTAACAAAATTGGGACAAATGATACGATAAGCTCAGTTAGTTTTATTCATCGATGTGAAGTTGATCGTAATTATGAAGTGCTAACAATTAAAACGATTGGCCTGAGGAATATTGATGCTGCCATTGAGTTAAAAAATAGACCATGGCCTATTTCTTTATTTGACATGAAAGATTTAAGACCTGCAGCTTTAGAGTCATTGTTGCAAAAGGAAATGCCAGAACTTTTTCATAAAGTTTGTGTCCAGCTGCTTTGGAAAATTTGGAGACCACTAAAATAACTAATCCTAACAATGTTCATTACAATTATATGAACTATTCTAATTGAATACAAGACACCACTAGCAGTAATTAAAAGAAATTTCAAAAATAAAATCAAATGAAATTCCCATCCTTTAATTCAAAAAATTCAAAGGTTTTCTAAATTTTTAAAACTAAATACTATAATTAATTAGCTTTTGACAAAGTTAAAAATCATGTTTTTTAAATTAAATAATAACAATACATATACGGCAGTAGAGGTTGTTCTACTCCCCTGCCCATATTCAAGAGCGCTATCAAAATTGAGAACATGAATAAAAACAAAATATCATTATTAATAACAACAATATTAATAATTAACCTTTTAGGTTGCTCAAAGGATGATAGTGGTGTTGAGGAAATCAACAGTACTTCATGGACAATAACTGTAGGAGCTTTTAGCTTAAACAATGGAATCTTTACGGCACTTGGAAATGAACTGATTTTTGACTCCAAAGAAGAGTGTCAAGTTTGGAGTAGAACTGCACAAGGTGACAATCATAATTCAAATAGTCATTTACACTATAATGCAGCTGCAGATGTTTCGTACGATAATAACTTAATAATCTTTTCTTGGACAGAGTATGGCCCTGAAATAACCCAAGCGTCTATAGAGAACACCTGCTCTGATGGAGTTAATGGGGTTAGTAAAGTGGTTAACGACTATAATTATTATCAAGATAAACCTAATGTTTACCTTAAGATAACCAATGTAGTCGAAAACTAAACTTACGAATTTTGAACAACATCTACTCATTTTATATGAGGGATAGCGCTCTTCAGAATGCTTCACTTCATACACTAACCATTGTGAACCATCAATAAAAACTAAAAATGAAAATTGAAAAATGAAAATTGAAAATTGAAAATTGAAAAACTTAAATTTCCAATAGGGAAATATATCCCTAACAAAAATCCAAACAAAACATTACTCAAGAAATGGATAGATGATATTGAGCTCTTTCCAGCAAGAGTTGAAGGTTTAACAAAAGATATCCCAACTAATAAACTTAGTTGGAAGTATAGACCGAATGGTTGGATGGTTAAACAAATAATACATCATTGTGCAGATAGCAATATGAATAGTGTGATTCGGTTCAAACTTGCTTTAACAGAGCAAAATCCTACTATAAGACCATATTACGAGGACAGATGGGCTGTTTTAAATGACTCATTGACTGATGAAATAAATGAATCTCTAATTCTTTTAAATGGACTACATAAAAGATGGACTCGCCTTTTAAAGTATTTGACAAAAGAACAATTAGAAATGGAATTCTTGCATCCTATAAATGGCAGGAAATTTAGTTTAGCTGAAACATTGGTATTTACTCATGGCATTGTAACCATCATTTGGCTCATATAAAAAATGGAATTAACTCAAAGGGAAAATATAATTGAATGGTGTGAAAAAAAGGATATTACAATTAGGGTATTCGGTTTACGGAAGGTTATTACTTTCTAACACACTACTTTTTATATACTTCGAACTAAAAGAACAAAGCGCCTTAAAAGAAACTTAGTATAGGGAAATCTTTTTAGGACAGGGGTCAATTGATTATTTTAATGTCTTGGATCATTGAATAATATCGTTTCTTAATAGTGGATACAATCAACGACCTTTCTAAATTCAATCCCTCAATATTATCAATTTCATTGAATTTACGCAGGTGCTTATCTCCCCAAATACTTATATCAATAAGTATAGACGACAACTCAATCGTCTTCTCTGCAAGTATATAAATATTTTCTTTTTTGTTGTCTACTCTCTTTTGTTTCGTAATTAAGCCATAGGATGTTAAAAGTTTTAATCGAGAAGATAGTATGCTTGGTGCAATCTGCTCTTCTGACATTGAAAATTCCTTAAAAGTCATTTTATGATTTAATAGCATATCCCTAACAATAAGCAATGACCATTTATCACCAATGATATCTAAAGTTGAAGCTATCGGACAACCTGAACGAAAATTATTTTTCATTTTTTCAAAATATTACTATTAATTTGAAAGTAATTTTATAAATTTGCTATCATAACACTAGTAAAATTAAAAAATATTTCGATGATTAAACAAGATAAATTAACAAAAATCAATTTGTACGATAAGTTAAATGCTGCTTTTGTCAGTCTAATAACTCCTGAAATGCCAGGATTGAAGAAAATCCGAAAACAAAATTCTTACTCAAAAGAACCTACTATAGTGCGACCATTTGAGATGCCATTAGAATTTATTTCAATTGACGGAGTTAAAATTAGAATGGCTAAATCTATTATCAATAGTCAAAATAAAGAAACAATTGTATTTTTATCCGCCTTTCCTCATAGTGTCATTGCATATTCGCCTATATGGGAAGCACTAAAAAAAGAGTATAACCTTTATGCCTATGATTTGCCAGGATTTGGAGCAAGTGAAACGAAGTCTGAGTACATGTCATTTGAGTTTCAAGGTAATTTCCTAAATTCCTTTTTGATTCATTTTGACATTAAAAATTCTCATTTAGTTGCTCCAGACGTTGGCATGGCAAGTGCATTGTCTTACGTTATCAATCATAAGAATAAAGTTAAATCAATGATGATTGGTGATGGACCTGCTGCATTACCTACATCTGAACCAAGTATTATGAAAAAAATGGTGCACTCAAGTTTTTGGCGAACCATGTTCATAATTGCAGGAAGTGGCGCTTTGATTGAATCAGCAAAGAACTTAGGGAATGTCAGATATGTTCCAAATAAATATGAGTTATCAGACTATAAAAACTCACACAAAGGAAAAGTAGCCAACAGTATGAAGTGGTTTAAAAAATACCCCGAAGCATTAAAAAATGTTGATAGAAATCTAAAAAACATCCAAATTCCCACAAAAATATTTTGGGGTGAACATGAAGCTATTTTACATAAAGAAAATGGGATAAATCTTAACAAGCGAATGCCTAATAGCGAACTTGAAATATTTGAAAACTGCGGACACTTCGTATATCAAGATGATTATCCTAGATTTATCGGGATGATTCAATCATGGGTTGAGAAGCATAAATAAAAGAGCCAATTCATAAATATATTGTAGTCCCTGCGTAACGTGTATTCCCAGCTCATTGAGTGATCATGGACGTTGGTTTTAAATCCATAACCATAATTCTGATATAGTTTTTCGTGGAGGAATAATGAAAGCCCACATCGAATCATGAAACCATACCACGAGTACCGCACACAACGAAACCAAAATGGCTCGTGACTAAGAAAATCCATACTGTTTCCTGGAATCCTAGTAGGTGTATTGCTATCTAATCCATTTGATGGCTTTATAAAATGGAAAGACTATGCATAAATAAAAATAATACTAGCATTACTATTTTTAATCTATTGGGCTACCTGATCCTATATGCTAACAAGGTATACACGGCAATTACTCCTCTAGAATAGTTACTGCGTCACCCTGTGCGTTTTAGTAATAAAAACTATTATCATAAAAAATATTTTCTAATTTTCTTTTAAGCCTAATAAGTAATTGCTTTGGCCAACTATATGGCCAAATTCAATTGAAAACTTAATGTTAGTGAAAATGGATTTAAAAAAACCGTCGAGTGTTAAGATAAACACCCGACGGAAGACTGTTCTTTACTACTAAAATGGCGTGTGATAGTAATCATAAAAACAGGTCTTAATTTAAATTTAACATTTATAACTTCTTACGATAATTTGAAAACAAAATTGACAAAGTCAAAATTCATACTTTTATTAAAGATCAAAAACAATATAATTACAAATAATAAAAAACAAGTTCGTAACGTTTTTTGATATCCAAATTATAAAAGAAACTCCTGCATTAAAAAAGATACGTACTTGTTTTTCAATTTATTTCAGCCATTTTTTTTAAAATTAATTCCCTCTGACAAAAAATAAATAGCTTCTCATTTTGAATTTTTTCCTCAAAAAAGTAATTGCTTATTCTTATAAAAGATATTTTCATTTTTGATATAAAAAATCAAAACTAAACAATATGTATAACGGGAATTAGGGGCCACTAGATCGTAATTAATGTAAATAAAATTGCTAAAAATTAGTAAAAGTGATGTTATTCTCGATAAAACTAGTAGGTACTTTTGCTTAGCACAGACCATAACAATTCAATGGGATGTATTACTTCCCTTTGAGTTGCATCCAAAATTTGATGCCTACAACTAGTCCCTGAAGCAACAACAATAGTGTTGGTAGAGGCTTTCTTAATCGCAGGAAACAACACAAGATTTCCTATTTGCTGACTTACCTCAAAGTGTTCTTTTTCGTAACCAAAGGAACCTGCCATACCACAACAACCTGAGGGTATTAAAGATACATGATGATGCTCAGGCAATGACAGTACATAAATAGTGTCTTCAATATTTCCTAGTGACTTTTGATGACAATGCCCATGCAGTAAAATTTGTCTTTGTTCCTTGGAGAAATTTTTTGAATTAATTTTTCCTTTTTTTGCCTCCCTGGCTAAAAACTCCTCAATCATAAAGGTATTTTTACTAATATTTTTAGCAATTTCTATATTTCCTTTATCAACTATTTTAGGGTACTCATCTCGGAAACTTAAAATAGCAGAAGGTTCAATACCCACTAAAGGAATATCTTCATTGATGAGATCTTTAAAAATACGAACGTTGGAATTAGCCATTTTTCTTGCTCTTAGTAATAAACCTTTGGAGATAGCTGCCCTACCACTTTCAGAATGTTTTATTAATTTGACATCATATTTTAAAGCTTGAAGTAATTGAATACTTTTTATACCTATTTCTGTATCGTTCCAGTTTGTAAACTCATCACAAAACAGATAAACGGATCCATTATCTGCATCCTTACATTTATAATTTTTTTGATACCACTTTCGTAAACTAAATTTATGAATAGTTGGAATGGATCTTTTGGAAGCTATTCCTAATAACTTCTTTGCTATAGCTGAAAGCAATGGATTGGTCAGAAAAAAATTATAAACTCCAGGTAAGATTCCGCCTAATTTATTAAACTCATTGATGTAAGCAAAAGCCCTTGCTCTAAATGGTACTCCATTTATTTTATAGTAATGATGCAAAAATTCAGCTTTTAAAGTAGACATGTCGACATTTGATGGACATTCGGATGTACATGCTTTACAGGACAAACACAGATCCATTACTTCCATAATTTCTTTGTGATCAAAAGGGTTCTGTTGGTCACTCTTGGTTAAAAACTCTCTAAGTGTATTTGCACGAGCTCTGGTCGTATCCTTCTCATTTCTTGTTGCTTGATAGCTTGGACACATTGTACCTCCTGATAATGGTAGTTTTCGACAATCACCTGAACCATTACACTTTTCCGCTGCTCGTAATATTCCTCCCTTTCCAGAAAAGTCAAAAACGCTTTCTATCTCATTTACTATTTTATCAGGTTCATAACGAAGCATTGTATTCATCACAGGAGTATTGACTATCTTATTTGGATTAAATATACCTTTAGGATCCCAAATTGATTTTATTCTTTTAAACAATTCATAATTCTCATTTCCTACCATCATTGGGATAAAGGCTCCTCGTAACCTCCCATCGCCGTGTTCCCCACTTAAAGAACCCTCATATTTCTTAACAATTTCTGCAGACGCTTTACTGATATGGTAGAAGTCTTCTACATCCTTTGATTTTTTCAAATTTAAAATAGGCCGCAAATGCAATTCCCCTGCTCCAGCATGTGCATAAATAACTTGTTTCTGGTCAAAGCTCTCCATCATGCTACCAACCTCTTCTATGTATTCAGCCAGATCATCTAGCGCTACGGCTGTATCTTCAATGCAGGCAACTGCTTTTTTATCTCCAGGAATATTTGCTAATAGCCCCAAACCTGCTTTCCTTAAATCTCTGACCTTTTTTGTATGTTCTGATTTAATAATAGGAAAAGCATAGCCCATTTTTCTCTTTTCTAAATCAGCTATCAATTGTTCAGCCTTCTCAATTGCCTCTTGGTTAGTGTTTTCTCTAAACTCAATCATTAATAATCCCGCTGGATCACCCTCTATAAACCAACGATTTTTTTGATATTTGATATTCTCTTTTGTGCAATCAAGAATAATTTTATCGATCAACTCACACTGTGTGGGTTGATGTTTCATTGCTATTTTAGTCGCTCTAAGGCTTTCAAGGATATCAGTAAAATGTACAGCTACAATTACGTCTACCGGCTTTTGTAAAACATCAAGATTCAATTTTATTTCTGTTGTAAAAGCTAGTGTACCCTCCGAACCGCAGAGTAGTTTACAAAAATCGAATTCAATTTTTTGCTCGGAGAATAGTTCTGTTTCTAAAAGGTAATCAATTGCATAACCAGTATTCCTCCTATGAATAGTACTTTTTGGGAAATGTTTTCTAATATTCGTCTTATTAATAGGCCTCATCAGTTCAGCATATATATGCCTGTAGACTTCTCCCTCGATTGTTTCTAATTTTGTTTTGCTAAAAAAAGAAGCCTTATTTGTTTTTTTGAAGGTAACCTCCGAACCATTAGATAAAAGTGTTTTGATTTCAAGTACATGATCTCTTGTTGAACCATAGACAATGGATGTAGTACCGGAAGAGTTATTACCCACCATTCCACCCATGGTTGCCCTATTGGCTGTTGATGTGATAGGACTAAAAAACAAACCATATGGCTTGAGGAATGTGTTCAACTCATCTCGCACAACACCAGGTTGTACTCTTACCCATTTTTCTTGCTGATTGATTTCTAAAATCTGATTGAAATTTTTAGAGACATCCACTATAATACCATTTCCTACAACCTGCCCAGCCAGAGAAGTTCCTGCACCACGAGGAATTAGAGAAACTTGATATTTATTAGCAAAATGGATAAGTTTTTTTAAATCAGAATTATTTTTTGGTGTAGTAACTGCGAGGGGTAATTCTCTGTAAACGGAAGCATCTGTAGCATATATTACTTTCATCATATCACTATGATAAAAATCTCCATCAAGTTCTGCTGCAATCGTTTCTAATACTATTTTGTCTATTGTTGAATAATTCATGATAAAACTATTTTCAAGATGTTGCCTAAAAAAAGGAGAGAATGACTACACATTCTCTCCTTTTACCATATGGAATTTTGACTTATTCGTAGCCTTTCCCTTCTAAAATTAAATCTTCCTTTCCTCGCACCACATCCATAAAATCATGACTTGTCATTGGCTGACTAAACATGGGGAAATCTTTTTCAATAGCATTATTATGTTCTTCCAAACTCAAACTAGCACAACAGTCTGTAAGCGTGACTACATTATATCCTTCTTCATATGCTGTTCGCATGGTTGACTCCACACAACAATTAGTTAAGAAACCTCCGATAGCAATATTTCTAATGCCTTTGCTTCTTAGGATAAAGCCTAAATTAGTGCTGTGAAAACCACAAAGCCCGCGTTTTCCTTCAATGATTACATCTTCTTGCTTAGGTGCAAGTTCATCTACAATTTTAATACCCCAAGTTGATTTCTTAAAAGCTTTATTATCCACAATTCCCTTAAGAATACCATAGGGTGTTTGTGTGAGTTCACCATAATTTTCTGTAAAAGATATTGGAACATGAATTACTTGCACTCCAGCCTCTCTCGCCTGATTTACTAGATCGACTGTATTTGACAACATTCCAGTTTCATCCATTACTTCCTTTACTGCTTCATGAAAAATACCACCGGCTGAAGTGAAATCATTTTGAAATTCAATTAATACAATTGCTGTTTCGATTCTTTTCATTTTATTTTATTTTATTTCTTTTTAAATATTTGGCTTCGTGGCAAAGTTGGGATATTTAATAACCTGACCATATCACATTCTTTGCAAATAATAGCACAATCTTCCCATTTTGCTTGAAACAACCCGAAGATTACCTATTTTCGGCTTATGAAAAAATTAATTTCTGTTCCATTAATCTCAATTGATAAAATCACAACTTTAGTGGAACAGCGTCGTGCTTTCAATTTCAAAACATGCGAATTGAGTATTTATGAAACTCGGAAAGAGGTGGCTAGCTTTCCACTTAGTTTTGATGGTTTTACAATTACTTCTATGCTAAAAGGGACTAAGCAAGTTCGCTTCTCAGATTTAATAGACCGAGAATATTTACCTGGAAATACAATAATCACTCCTTCATATTGCAAGTTAAATATTGATTTTCCTGAGGCAAGTTTTGAAAAGCCCACTCAATGCACTGCTTTAACTATTGATAATTCTTACGTCAAAAAACAAGTAGACGAATTTAATGAAATGCTGGAGGAAAGCAGATTTATCAAAAGTTGGCGAATTTTAGACGAACCAATTTTGATATACAATAATGAAGACCTAGTGAATATCCAAATGAAAATATTAAGATTGTCTCACTCTAATGATCCTTTTAAAGAAATACACATCAAATTATTATTAAAGGAGTTAGTATTATGTGTTTTAAAGATGCAAAACATAATGATGCTAAATAAAAACTCTTTTCATAATAATAACAATACACCATTTGCTGCTATTGTAAATTACATTCGACAAAATATTCATTCTGAAATTCAAATTGAAGATTTGCTCAAAATTTCATCTATGAGCAAGTCATCATTTTATCGAGCATTTGTTGGTGAACTTGGAATTTCTCCTTACCAACTGATTATTAGTGAACGATTAAAAATTGGAAAAAAACTTTTATTAGAAGAAAAGTTATCTGTAAAAGAAACTGCCTACGCAGTAGGTTTTTCTGGTGCCAATTATTTTATTCGGTTATTTAAGAAATATGAAGGAATTACACCAAAGCAATTTGTCAACAAACAATTGAGATTCTAAGAAAAATATTGAAGGCTTATCGATAGCAAATTACTCAACGATTATTCCTCACTTTCGATCATTACAGATTTGGAGGTCACACCATTCTCTTCACTCATAAAACAACACGCTAAACGAAACTAAGAGCGTTATGATTTAAATTTATTTCTTAAAGTTTTAATTTGTTGTAATAAAATTTTTAAAGTTTATAAATAAGTTTAAATAAAAATTTGGCTTTAACATTAGACTGATAAAATATTTTATTTCCTCAACTAAATTAGGGGGCATTGAACTTTAGAATAAGTATAAATAACGATAAATAATTAAGGATAATTTACATGTAGTTGGTGCTATTGGTTCAATAAATTACCTAGCAAAAATAAAAACTACCAAACACAAGGTAATGGTAGACGAACCAGAATCGAAAGGTGATAATGATCTTTACCCGAACCAGACTCTTTATTACTTTCCTATCCAACTTTATAATCTATTAAAACCCTTAAAATGTATTTTATCAAAAAGGGGTGAATATTGGCAAAAATTATTTGTAAAAAGCAAATTTGAAAATCGAAATTTCAGCTTTTAATCGAAGAAACAAAAAGGTTTTCGTAAATTGGTAATAACTAAGCTAATATACTCAGAACTTTTAAAGATTAAAATCTTAAGAAAATATTGAACACAGTATTCTATTTAAATAAATTTTCAAATTTAGGATTTTAAAAAGTAGTTACTTTTGGCTTTCAAGGAATTAAGCAACAATACATTTACAAAGGATAAAATAATTTAAAAACGATTTGACGCTCAGTTAATAACAAGGTTCTCCCCTATCAAAAAAGACAAATCAATATATTCAAATTTGTTGTTGGCGGATACCAAAAAGAAACCCCATTTCCTAAAGAAAATAAAAAAATCGAATTGGAAAAATCTAAAGTCATACCAAAATTATTCAATATTCTCTTGTCAGAAAAGAGAAAAGAAGAACTAGAAAAAGTTACTTTAGTCATTGCTATAGTTAGCTATCTAATTCATTTACTTATAATTTTTCTAAATATTCAGGGAGTTATTGAGATAGAACAAAAATTCTTCAAGAACCCAATAGCTGCCATATATACTCCGTTTTCTTTTATTTTAATATTTGAAGTATTTTTACTTGTCTATTATCTTCCTAAATCAATCACAGCCTACATAGGAAAACAATATGAAATAATTACATTAATTGTAATTAGAAAGATTTTTAAAGATTTGGCATATGTTGAGTTAGATTCAAATTGGTTTCAAAACCAAGATGATTTACAATTTACAATAGATGTCTTAACTTCTCTGATTCTATTCTTTGTGATATATTTATTCTACAGGGCAATCCGAAAAAGAGATTATGTTTCAATAAATAAACTCAATGATAGAGGAAAAAACATAAGAAAATTTGTCCTCTTAAAACAAATTTTAGCCATCATTCTCGTCCCAATACTATTTGTTTTTGCTTTTTATTCGTTGATAAATTGGGGGGTTATAACTGCGAATGACTACTCTAATGGAATATTAGAATTTTCAAATATTAATAATGTCTTTTTTGATGAATTCTTTAATATTTTGATAATTATTGATGTTCTTTTGTTGTTAGCATCTTTCTTTTATTCCGATAAGTTTTATAAAATTATACGAAACTCAGGTTTTGTAATATCAACTATTTTAATAAAAATTTCATTCTCATCTGTTGGGTTAGCAGGTAATGTCCTTATCATTAGCTCTGTGCTCTTTGGTTATCTAATACTAATAATCCATAACTTATATGAAGAAAATGCTCTTTCAAACGAGAGCTAAAACTTAAGGCTCTATCAATCGACAACATTTAGCTAACCGCCAATATCAAAAAGAAAAAATGAAAGTAAGCCATGTTCTGTACAAGGTAAAAAATTTAGATGCATCAATTATCAAATTTCAGAACATGGGTTTTAAAGTTGAAATTGGTTCAAAAAAAAACCCACATAATGCTTTGATTTATTTCTCTGATGGCCCTTACATTGAACTCTTAAATAAAGCACCAGTTCCTTTTTATATCAATATAATTTTAAAACTAATAGGCAAAGGTAAAGTTGCTGAAAGGTTTAGATATTGGAAAGATGTAAATGAGGGATTCTTTGGAGTGTGCTTAGAAAATTACGAGACTAATTTCAACAAAGAGGAGAATATATTGACTAAAAATGGACAAAATTATTTTATAACCAATAGCAGTAGAACGGACTACTTAAACAGAACGCTCAAATGGAAACTCCTTTTTCCCTATGAACTCAAACTGCCATTTTTAATGACATATTTTAATATTGACCCAAAGCCTAAAAATTTCATTCATCCGAACGGTGTCAAAAAAATAAAAAGTATTTCGCTTGGAACAGACCAAAATCTCATTCCAATTATCAATGAATTATGTGATGACACTATACTTGAATTATTTATTGGAAAGGGTATAAAAAGATTGACATATGAAAAAGTAAAAACTGATGATAACAATGTTTTTGATTTTCATAGCTACTAAACGTAACTGTGCCATATCATCAAAGAATTTTATTATTTTTTAGACAAGTGAATTGGTTTGCAAAAACAACATTACAGAGCAATAGCTAAAAGAAGGTATCTCTATGCAGACCAATTGTATTTATTCTGTTATAATTTTCAACAAAGAAGGAAAAACAGTTAAAAGACCAAAGGAATATGAATAATTTATCAAAAGAAGTAATTGTAGCTTTCTTTGTTATTGTCTTTTCAAATGTCCTTCTAGAATTAGGAGAAGAACAGAAAAGTTTCATGGTTAAACCAATTAGTTTTTTTGGAAAAGCACTCATACCTAGTATTATTGTAGGTCTAATTACCAATTGGATTCAAAACCGTGCAAAAGAAAAGAAAGAAAATTAAAAAACCATTTTTGAAAAACCAAATGAATTTTTTTTCAGAAAAGAGCTTTTATTTTAATTACTTTTTACCTGTAAACCGTCATTAGTTCTAGAGTTAGGGAGCCATATTTATTAAAATATTATTAAATAACAATGCATGAAAAAAGTTAAATACTTTGGAGTAATATTGTTTTTTTTCTTCTTCCTAACATCAAAGCGCAGACTTGTTTACCCATTGGGATTTCTTTTACAAACCAAGAGCAAATCAACAACTTCAGAGGAAACTACCCAGGTTGTGAGGTTATCGAAGGAGGAGTATACATCGAGGAAAATCATAGTATGAGTGGTGATAAGTATAATAAATCAATAGCTGTAAAACTGACTGTATTAGATGGATGTTAGTATAATCAGTAATATTGAAGGCTCACATGAAGCTGCAAAAGGAGGAAGTTTTGGACCTCGAATAAAAGAAACTTACTTAAGAAGAAAAAATTTACTAATAATAGAATTAATCGTTATTTTTCTCGAAGGAACGAATTACTAAAATCATTAGTTAGAAAACACTTTAATAGGAGACGATTTCATAAAGTTATGTTAGAATCTTAGTGAAGGTCTCCCTTGTTGAACCCAATAGACAAAACAATCATGTAAATAAAAATACTAGCTGACGCTCTATTTATCATTATTTCTACTCGATATTAATTGGACTAATGGAATATGGATTATTAGAAAAACATATTGGCTTTTCTCTAATCCCGATACTCATTCCATACTTCTTAGGGCAATTTGTTAAAGATAAATTCAATGAATAAAGTACTAGGAGTAATTATGTTTCACTTAAAAAAATAAAAGATTTAATTATGGATTTATTTGATTCTGATAAAGTGAATTTTGACCTACTTAAAAGTAGGGCTTTTAATTTAAGGTGGGCTGAACTTCCAGATGACGTGATTCCGCTAACTGCAGCTGATCCTGACTTTCAAAGTGCACCAGAAATATCAGAGGCTATTATTGATTATTGTAAGGGGCAGTACTTTTCATATGGTCCTTCTGAAGGGCTGATTGAGTTAAAAAAAAGTATAGCATCTTTTTTTATTTTAAAACGAAATGTTCCTGTTAAATCTGATTTTGTACTTCCCATTGATAGCACTGCGTTTGGTATTTATTTGACTTGCAAAACATTCTTAAACAATGGAGACGAAGCAATTATTTTTGACCCCGTTGATTTTTTATTTAGGTATTCTATTGAAAAAATAGGAGCAAAAGCAATTCCATTCTCAATTCCACCAGACACTAAAAAAGTTGATTTTCAAAAACTAGAGCATCTAATAACAAATAAAACAAAACTGATTTGTCTTTGTAACCCAATCAATCCAACAGGTAAAGTATTTACCCGAGATGAATTACTAATGCTTGGATCGATTGCAGTAAAATATAATTTGATCATTTTATCAGATGAAATTTGGAGTGATATTGTATATCATCCTGCCAAATTTGTGAGTATCGCATCCATAAATGAAGAAATCCGAAATAAAACAATAACTGTTACTGGTTTCAGTAAATCATTTGGAATGGCAGGTCTCCGAATAGGGGTTATTATAGCACACAATGAACAACATTACAATAATATATTAGATTATTCCATGCATAAGTACACCATTCACGGTGCCAATATTTTATCACAAATCGGGGCAATAGCTGCACTGGAAAAATGTGACTATTGGTTAGCTGGGTTTGTCAAGCACACAAAAAAAATGAGAGACCTTTTAGTCCGTGAAATAAATGCCATTCCAAACTTAAGTTGCATTGCTCCGGATGGTTGCTATGTTGCATTTATCAATATTGAAAGAACGAATAAATCAAGCCAAGAAGTATATGAAATTCTACTAAACGAAGCTAAAGTTGCAGTAGTGCCAGGGTTAGAAAAATGGTTTGGAAAAGGCGCAGAAGGTTATATAAGAATTTGCTTCTCAACTTCGGAAACTATTTTGTTAGAGAGCATCTCACGAATTAAAAAATGTTTGATTTGAAAGTTATAATTATTGGTGGTGGAATTGCTGGATTAGCAGCGGCACTTGCTTTAAAAAAAAATAAATATCAAGTTGTTGTTAGGGAAAAAAAATCTTTTTACAATAATTCAGGAATGGCTTTTATGATTCATTCAAAAACAATAAACGAAATTCACTCCTTAACTGATACTGAATTAGACCTAACAAATTCTAAAGTAAATAACTTTATTTTAGAAGGCAACAAAAACCAACACAATCGTATTGAATTAAAAGAATGGCACGCATTTAAGCGTATCAAAATTCTCCATTTTCTGCATAGCCAATTGACTGATGATGAATATTACGATAATTCCGATTTTTCACATTTTAAATATAAAGCAGGCGAAGCTGTTGCTGCTATCTTTAAAGATGGCTCTATCGAATACGGAGATTTATTTATAGGAGCGGATGGTATTAATTCTAAGGTTCGAAATTCTGTATGCAAAGCACAATTTTTTCAGAACGTAATAAATGAAATTGTTTGTATTTCCAAACATAAAGATAAAAATACTCATGATAGTACATTTAAAAAATATCTTTCAATAAAAAAAGGTATGTCGTTCGGTTTTATTCCGATTTCCGAAAATGAATATGTTTGGTTCCTTCAATTTGACAGCAAATTATATAACTCCATTTTTCAAAAAAGTAGCGAAATTGAAAATGATATGAACTCTAAATTATTATCTGAATTTCCTAAAGAAATAAAAGAGCTTATTGGAAATAGTGACTTAAAAAAAGCACACTTATGGAAAAATAAAGAATTAAAATTACTTTCCTCTTATCATAAAGCTAACATTTGTTTGATTGGGGATGCCGCTCACGGTTCAATATCACTGACCAGTTCTGGGGTTAGTTCTGGAATATCATCTGGAATTAAACTTGCTCAAGTTTTGAATTCTTCTGAGTCTTTAAAATCTGCATTGGAGGAATATGAAAAAGCAAGGAAAGAGAAAAATGCACAAACAATTAAATATGCTCAAAGATTAAAACTTCAATTTAACAAAAAACTAATTGATATAGATAATTATTATTTACCACTGTTTCATAAGCCCTAGTAAGTGAAAACTAAGACACAATAGCTTAAATAAAATGGACACTGCAAAATGCAATATACCTTCCCTCCCATTCTCTCTACATAGCGTAAATTATGAGTATCTTTTATGGTGCTGAAAACATTGTCTCTTTTCATTACTTATGGAATCAGGTTGACAACCATTTCATTCCTAATGAAATATTCAAAAAGAAAAATTCCTTTTTAACAATAGAAAATATTGCATATCGGCCTACTAAGATATTTTTAATGGATTACCCAATTACATTTGTCCTACCTAGTTTACAGTACGAACTATTTGGACATGGTACAAAAGTTTTAGAATTTGGGGGAAATTAAACAAGTGAATCCCCCTACCACCACCTATTCAAATAGATCTACTATTTCTTGTAGGTTCTCCAACAGCTACTACATTAACCCCTTATCAAGATCTTATGTTATTTGCCGGTAATTCTGAGGCTAATGAAGCCATGTGAAGTATTACAAGAAAAAATATTCTTCTCGATGAGAGTTTTGATTACCACTACGCATTTCTCTACCTCTATTCAAAAACACAAAGGTAGATTGTACTCTGTAGGTTTAGGAAGTTTTGATGGAACATTTGAAAATTACTAGAGACTTAAAGCCGAGATATGGTATGTCAATATAAACAATAAATTTTACTTTAATTTTTGTTCAAAGATATGGCATCAACCAATTGCAGAAATTTTTATTAACAAACAACTTGAATCTTCTATTGGAATCAGAGGATTACTTTTAGGAGCAAAAAGTTATGATTTTTATTCAAAAGAAAAGATTTTGTTCCTGACTATAAAATTAGGTTATAGATCAAAAGATTTTACTTTTAAGGAAAGGTTAGATACGGTTTTGGTAAATAGAAGTAAGGAATTATTATACTAAGAGAAAGGTGTTAAACATTATTTCTTCGATTGGTAAAATAGTTTGCCGCCACCAAGAAAGAAATCGAAGATTCTCAGTATAATAAATCAAGTCAAATAAAAACATATAAATATTTTCAATTTTTGGAGTAACCATTTTTTGACTGCCCAAGATAAAACTGAAACTAAACCTAGGAAAGGTAATATTTTAATAAAATAAAATTGTAGAATGTTTATGAAACAGTTCTTACAAGTTTGCCTAAATTGAAATAGAAACCGATTTTTAATCCTTTCAACAAATGATAAAAATAATATAAAACTGAGGGTTCTATTTTTTTGGAATTAAAAAGGTGGAACAACCTTGTTGTATTCAAACAAAAAAGTGAGGATTTCGAAATCAATTTTAAAATAAATTTGTTGTAACAGTATTCTTTAACAAAATATATATATGATGGATAAAATAGAGAAAATAGAAGAACAGATATCAGGATTAAGAGAAAAGTTAAAAAATCATGAACTTTACTACCATTTGTCAGAAGTAAGAGATATAAAAATCTTCATGGAAAAGCATGTCTATGCAGTTTGGGACTTTATGTCTCTTTTGAAAGCTCTTCAACAGCAGTTAACCTGTGTTTCCGTACCATGGAAGCCCTCAAGCAATGCAAAAACAGCAAGATTTATCAATGAAATTGTTCTAGGAGAAGAATCTGATTTAAACGGAAAAGGGTTACCTAAAAGTCATTTTGAGATGTACATTGATGCAATGGATGAGGTCGGTGCTAGCTCAAAAAAAGTACAAGAATTAGTTAATTCTGTTAATTCAATGCAAGAAATTACTGAGTGCTTAAATAATTCTTGTTTGAAAAAAGCTGAAAGAGAATTTTTAGAGTTTACTTTCAAAATAATCGAAACAAAGGAAACGCACAAAATAGCTGCAGCATTCACTTTTGGAAGAGAAGATCTTATTCCTGATATGTTCATTGCAATTATAGAAAAGTCCAATAACAATCAAGATAATAAGTTCCCCCAACTCACCTATTATCTAAATAGGCATATTGAACTAGACGGAGACGAGCATGGACCTTTATCACTTGAAATGATAGCTGAACTATGTGGAAATAATGAAAATAAATGGAATGACGTGCTTGAAGTTTCGATAGAAGCTTTAGAAAAAAGGATTAGCCTATGGGATGAAATAGCAAATGAAATAAAGCTAAGGCAAAAAACTTACAATATTGCATAAAAGAAGGTGGGACGCAATGCCTCACCTTCCTCTGTTTTTTGGGCTAAGAATAATAATAAAGCGAAATAAATAAAGATACTTTAATCCCAGCTGTGGTCAGTTATTTAGCCCATCTGACTAAACAACTTACTAATTATCGGACTATTTAGATTGAACAAATGTTATTTTAAAATCCAATAGCCGAATACATAATACAATTAGAAGACTCATATTCAAAAAAGATTTGATCTCTAATTTTCTTGCTTTAAATATTAACCTGTAAACATGTAGTGTAATTAATTAAGGTTAATCATCTATGTGATATTTAGGACAAATAAGTAAATAAGAGATAACAATTGCTAACCTATATAATCTATATTTGAATGAAAAATTATAAGCCCTAGGTTAGTGTTTCAAAAACATAACTGATTATTCATAAACGATAAAAATATATATAATCATTGTAGAAAATAATAATTCTGACAATACAGAAAGTCTAACTTTATTTAATTAATTAATTAATTAATTAAACTAAATAACCTTTCAATATGAAAAGAATAATTTTAACAGCTACACTCATATTACTGAGCCTCTTTATTTTTAGCCAAAATACAAACCAAACTGATAAAAAAACTTCAGTTGATAAAAATACAAAAACAACCGATTTCGGCTTCTCAATAAATCCAAAGGTCGGATTTTATAAAGCTAATAAAGATAAAGAGGGATTTACAAGTGGTGTAGAATTAAACGTTTTCAATAACGAGTCTCTATTTAGTGCTGATTATTATAGATTTGAAGAGTTTACTCTTTTTAAATCACCAGATGAGTATTTTAATCAGATTGGATTGATGGTTGGAAAATATAATGAACAAGGTAATTTTAGGTTTCAATATCAGGCAGGTTTAGGACTCATGTGGGGGCTAAAAAGATCTGAATCGATCGCAGCAACTAGCCTATTTAATACAGAATTTGAAAGTGAAAATTTTACTACAATTGGATTTATACCTAAACTTAGCATTCAGATTATTCCATTTTCATTTTTAAGCTTAGGTATTGATTTTCAAGCAAATATTAATAAGGAAAATTCAGTATTTATGCCTTTAATAAATGTTGGAATAGGTAAATTCAGAAACTAAAACATACATTGTATCAACATAGTTAAACACCATCTGCGAAAAAATAAGAAAGAAGCAACACAACCAATAATTCTAATCCTTTTAGCATTGGCAATCAAAATATAAAGAAAGCCAACTTTTTGAGTTTTCTCAGGCAACCTTCTGAATATATTTTTTACATACATACATACATACATACATACATACATACATACATACATACATACATGGTGTTTTCCTTTTAACCATGGATAATAGATTATTAATTTTTTCCAAAAAAGATCCTTATATGAAAAATAGATCTACCCTGCTACTATGGAAAATTAAAAGTAGGGTAACTCAAATTTTAAATGGGATACTCTAATACAATACCATTAAAAAGATAAAGATGACAATAAAAAGACTTCTTTTACACTGTGTATTTACTGCCTTTCTAAATGTAAGCTATGCTCAAGGATACATTAGTAAAACCATACAGTATGATGGTTTAATAAGAGAATATAGCATATATGTTCCAGCAAGTTATGATGGAACAACAAGTTCTCCTTTATTATTCAACTTTCATGGAGGAAATGGTGTGATTACTGATTGGCAGACAACAGCAGATATGAGACCCATTGCCGACACTGCCAATTTTATTCTTGTTTACCCCCAGGCACGCCAAGACCCAAGTGACGGAAACTCTTTGAACTGGCTTCCTAAAACGCCAGGCACTTTTGATGATGTGCCCTTTATCAGTACATTGATTGACACGATTGCTAGTAATTACCAAATAGACCAGAACAGAATATATGCTTGTGGGTATTCCTTAGGAGGTGATATGTCCTTTGAACTTGGCTGTAAACTCAGTAACAGAATTGCAGCTATAGCCCCAGTGGCAAGAACAATGCAAGCCAATCCAAATAGTTTTTGCTCTCCGGTGCATTCCACTGGTGTTCTTACAATACTTGGCACAAGTGACTTTGTTTCTCCTTACAATGGGGTGATATTTGGCGGCATAGAATACTATCTCTCTGCCGCAGCGACACATAGTTATTGGGCAAATTATAATAATTGCGATACAATTGCTACTATGAATACAGTAAGTCCAAGCGTAGAGCGTAACACCTGGTCCAATGCATCAGGTTGTGCCTACGTAGAAGAATTAAAGGTGATAGGAGGAGGACATGATTGGCCAGGAAGCTTTGGGAATATGACGATTGATGCTAATGTGGAGATTTGGCAATTTGTCTCAGATTACGACATCAATGGACTAATTGACTGTACAACTACGTCTATCAAGGAAAGTAATAGTCAGGCCAAAAATTACAAGGTATTTCCAAATCCTTTTAATAAGGAACTTACCATAGAAATAAAATCTATACCAGACAGTGATTTTAAGATATACAACATGATTGGTGAATTAGTAATTAGTGGTAGATTGAATTCTCGAGTAAACACTATCGATTTATCTTCATTAGCTCCTAATATTTACATATTGAGTTTTGAAAATCATTCGATTAGGCTAATAAAAACAAAATAAAAGTTTAAGGGAAAGGCTATCACAATTCTGATTCAAAGATAAACTAGAGCACAGAATTGAACAATGAAAATGTATTTAGAGATAATTAACTTAGAGATTCTGAGAAGAGTTATTTGAATCTTATCAATATTTTATAGAGTATTAAAAACCAGGAGATCATGTCTGGTTCAATAATGAAATGAATGGAATTAATACAAGCCATATAATGTAGTTTCCTTTAAATTAAATTTATAACTTTTTTACATCAATGAAGGGAAATATTGAATCTAATTAAATAATAAAAATACAGCTCAACCCTTCTACAGACTTAATCAATATAACATCTAATTCAATCACTAGTCAACAATTTAAGATTTCCAAATTGAAAGGTATTATATTAATTTTAGGAATAATAAATTCTTTTCCTAATGCGCTTGAATTAACTTTTTCACCTCCAAATATTTACATTTTAATTATCAATGTTAATATTCGAAAGATTATCAAAATAAATAATTTTGTAGACGTGAAACCTAAATTATTCAGAATAAAAGAGAAATGTTAGATATTTGTAAAAGTGTTAGGATAGATTGAACTTTGATGAGAAATTTAATTTTTTTTAGTAAAACGCCTAATTGACAAAAGAAAATATGAAGATAAAATTTACGACTCTGATCTTGGCCATAACCATACTTTTTGGATTTAAGAATACATCAAATGCACAAGTATGGAGCAAATCTTTTACTGCTGGGGATTTTGATTCAGATGGCAAATTACTAGGTGGCTCTGAGGTCTTGCAACTAATTGGTCATAAAAAGAAATTATTTGCCTCAATAGGTTATTGGCAAGATGAAAATAATGTTTGGTATGGTGGAGCTAATTTAGGAATTGGATGGGGACAGATTATTCGATTAGATAAATCAAATGGACAATGGCAAGAGGATTTCACCCTTGGAGCTAACTTTCTAAGACCTGAAATATTAAAACAGGTAATATTTACTCAGGATGCTTCAGGTAATCCTTTACCTGAACCTGATACGCTACTACTGGCAGCTGCATACACTCCCAATTTTTTTACAAGCACAGTATCCGCAAGTAGCTTTACAAGAAATGATGCAAATGGAACATGGGATGAAAATATAATTTACCAAGGTAGCTTACCTGCTGGTGAGAATTATTCTATTCGTGATATTCAAATATATACTGATCAAATAACTGGGATTGAGCGAATTTATATTTCTGTCGGAACTAAAGGGATTTTTATTGGTAAATACAATGCCACAACCCCTGGAAAGATAAGTTGGGTCCCTACACCTGAAATAGGATCTTTAAATGTCCGCCCACTGGGAATAAGCAATGCAAATAATACCTTATATTTTTCATCAGGATCTGAACTATACAAGCGTGTTGACGGAGCCTCTCCAACTTATACAATAGTCCATGATTTTAACGACCTTAATCCAATCATCAATTCTGCCGTTGGAGGAATTCGTGGATTAACTACTATCCCAAATCCAAATAATAATGATGAAGCCCTGCTTTTAATGTGGTGCCCAAATGGGGAATCTCAAGGGATAATTTATCGTCTTGAACCGGATGGAAATGAAGGCTTTAATCGCCTTTATGAGACTAAATTATCCTTATTGGTACAAAACTACTTACCGGGAGCGAATGTCAATTATCTCCTTGGTGCATACAATGAATTTTATGAATTTACTGACCCTTTAACTTCTAAAACCATACATCTAGTAGGGTTTGAAGCAAATATAAGTGGGGGCGGGTATCCAACATGGAATGGTTATTATAAAGGAGCTTTGTTCGCAAAAAGAGATACAGACATGCAGTATTCCTTGGAAGAAATAAATGGAGTCATAGGAATAAATGAGGCGGCTTTAGTTGCAAATAGGTGTTATGTAAAATCTCCATTCCCAAATGAAAATGCGCTTTATTTCGGAGGCTTTGATCCAAATGGGAAAACAGCGACCAATATGGCATGGATATTCAAAAAAGATTATCAAACTACATCTTCAAATCAACAAATTCAAAATGAAAAAAAAATAATTGTTTATCCAAATCCGGCAATAAATCGACTGAATCTAAAAATCAAAACGAATGGGGAATTAGAATATGAGGTCATCTCTATTTTAGGGAAAACATTAATTTCTGGATTTATTGGCCCTAGAAACAACGTTATTGATATCTCAGAATTGACATCAAACTTATACTTACTAAAAATTGATAATCAAACATTCAAGTTTATGAAAATCAAATAATGTATGTAACAAAGTACATACGTAATATTCGATAGACGCAAAATTACGTTTATGCAGTGCATTAACAGCAATATATTGCCTGATATTTTCCGAAATTAAATTGGCTATTTTCGTAAAAATGCTGCAATAAGGACATACAGAGGTTGTTATTATTTTTTAATCGCTCAAAATCAAGTTTATAAAACACTTGAAATAAAAGTAATCATCCCCCAATCCCCCACGGACTAAACAATCCCCAAAGTATCAATACCAGCACCACTAACACAATCGTCAACTTAACATCAGTTGTTAATTTAAATCCACTCGTTGAAAATCGTTTTTGGAAAGTAACCAACTCCAAAGAAGCCTCTGGCTGGGGTGTTCCTAATTTACTCACCAACATCAAAATAGCGGAACAGAAAAGAAATAAGAACAAAGCAAAATGTAAAAAATTAATTCCTAAGAAATATTCTAATGCACCACCTTCCGCAACAATCAAACTTCCTTCTTTACTCATAAACTCAGCAACCAATCTAAATACGCCAATAGCGAAACCAGTCCAAAGCGTAATAATCGCACCACGAGCATTGATCCATTTAAAGAAAAGTCCTAATAAAAATACCGCAGCAATTGGAGGTGAAATATAAGCTTGGATACTTTGTAAATAATGGAAGATTCCTCCTCCCATCAAAGCATCCATAAATGGAATCCATCCCAAACTTAAAACGACTAAAATAACCGTTGCAATTCGCCCAAACCGAACTAAATCTTTTTCAGATGCATTTGGTTTATATTTTTGATAAAAATCAATCGTCAATAAAGTGGAACTAGAATTAAATGCAGAGGACAAAGAACTCATCAAAGCGGCCAACAATCCAGCTATCGCCAATCCTTTTAATCCAGTTGGCAAAAAAGTTTTAATCATAGTTGGCAATGCCTGATCAGCATCTTCCATAGAAAAACTAATCATCCCTTTTTGCATCAAAGCATATGCAATTACACCTGGGATAAAAAATATAAAAACTGGTAATAATTTTAAATATCCTGCAAACAATGCTCCTTTCCGTGCATTGCTCACATCCTTTGCCGACAAAGCCCTCTGCACAATATATTGATCCGTACACCAATACCAAACACCTAAAATCGGTGCACCAAACAACATCCCAGTCCATGGATAATCGGTATCTTCCATAGGTCGCCACAAATTAAAGAATTGACTGACAGGTGGATTACCTTCAGTCTCTGAAGCCACCGAAATAGTATTGATCAATTCACTCCATCCTCCCAATTGATACAAACCAAAAATAGTAACTGCTGCAGTTCCCAAAAGTAAAATAAATGCTTGAACTAGATCTGTGTAAATTACTGCTCTTAGACCTCCGAGCACAGTATAAAGTCCTGTCGCAACAACCGTAATTATTGCACCCGTCCAAAATGGAATCCCCAGCACTTCAAAAACCAAAGCTCCTGCAAAAATGATCAAGGAAATTTTTGTGATAATATAAGCTAAAATAGAAACAACAGAAAGATAATCTCGACAAGCCCTTGAATATCTTTTTTCTAAAAATTCAGGCATAGTATAAACTCCCGATCGCAAATAAAATGGAACGAATACCCAACCAAATAAAATCAAAACTAAGGAGGCTAGAATTTCAAAATTAGCTGTTGGCATATCTGCTCTTGCTCCAGCTCCTGAAACTCCAAGAATAATTTCTGAGCCAATATTGGATGCAAATAAAGATGCTCCAATAACTAACCAACCTTGGTTTTTTCCAGCTAAAAAATAATCGACGGAAGAGAATTCAGCATTTGCTTTGGTAGTGGCTGCCCATTTGGCAATCCAAAGGATTACACCAAAATAAATAGCTATAACCGAAAAGTCTATAAAATTCATATCAAGTATTATTTATGGGTTAGTCCAGTAATCTACGACAAATACTTTTTCTACATGTGGCTGCAAACTAGCAACAAACGCTCTGTGTTGTGGATGAGGTGTGTAAATGGAATCTCTACTTTCTTCTGAATCAAAAGTCAATAAATAACAATGCGTAAAATCTTGATGGAAATTTTCTGGGCTGTCATTGATTCCCCATTCAAAATCTTTAATAACTGGAATAGCGTCAGGTAATGCATTAAAAGCTTTGTTTAATTTATTAACATCTTCTTCACTCGATTCATCATTGAATTTAAAAAGGACTACGTGCCGAAGTACCTTCTCTTTTTTTTCTGGCTTTTCCATTATCGATTCTTTTTTTTCTGTTACCTCTCCAGATTGTGAGTTCACATCCTGACAAGATAGGAAAGCAAGACTTACAAAAAAAAGAATAAACATGATTTGTTGTTTTTTGATATTCATTGTTTTTATTTAAGATTATTTTAAGGCAAGGCCCCCAATTAAATTATTCCTCCCATACTTCCGCCATCCAATTTTATAACCGCTCCATTTGTCGCTGCTGAAAGTGGACTTGAGTAATAAGTAATTGTATTTGCAATTTCTTCAACGGAAGCAAATCGTTCCAACAAAGAAGATGTACGTACTTTTCTAAAAAATTCTCCTTCCACTTCTCCCCTAGTTTTATTTTCTTTTTCTGCTACACCGTTGAGAAAACTTATTGCCCCCTCCGTAAGTGTCGAACCTGGAATGATCGTATTGACTGTTACTCCTGTCCCAGGTGTCATTTGAGACAACCCTCTTGAAATAGCTAAAAGCGCAGCCTTGGACGTACTGTAAGCTATCAAATCAGATGGAACTAAAGTTGCACATTCACTAGAAACAAAAAGAATCCTTCCCCAATTCGATCGTATCATTTTTGGTAAAAAATGTCTTGACAAACGAACACCACTCATCACATTAACTTCAATTTGTTTATACCAGTCTTCATCAGTTGTTTCGTAAAATGATTGAGAAGTAAAAAAACCTACATTGTTAATTAAAATATCCACAAGAGGTAATTCTTCTAGTAAAAAATCAACTTCAGTTGACTTAGAAAAATCTGCAGCTATACCTTTTACCACTCCATTAGGCACAAGCTTTTGGAGTTTATCGACAATTTCTGAAACACCTTTTTGATGTCTACCATTTATAATTACTTTAACTCCTTCTTGTAATAATAATTTTGCGGTAGCAAAACCAATTCCTGAAGTTGAACCTGAAATGAAGGCTGTTTTCCCTTTAAGTTTTAAGTCCATATTTATTATTTACCACTTTTTTAAACCTAATAATTTTTTTCCTAATTCTGAAAGTTCGGCAGTTTTATATTTGGTTTGTTCCCAATTTCTAGGATCACCAGGGAATGCATAACCTTCAGGTGCAACTCTATTTTTCCAAGAATTAACCCGCCAATCTTTAAGCGAATCATTATCCTCTTGAGCTGGCATCATCGAAATATATTGCGCGATTCTAACTTTATCTTCAGAACGATTCGGGCGAATCCCATGGGGTTCCGAGCTATTAAAAATTAAGAGATCTCCTGCCTCCAATGGCACTTTAACTAATTTATCTTGCAAATCTGAAACGTCTGGCTTGAATGGGTTTCTGTCTTCTGACTGCGTTAATTTCCAAGTTTCATAATTCCTATACAACCAAGGAATACATTGGAAGCCTCCCATGTTTTCATCTGTTTGATCAGCTAATGCTAAGACTCCTTGAACATTTTGAGGTTTAGTACTTGGGTCATAATCCCAATGAATAAATCCTTTGTACTCATGTCCGGGTTTTATAGGGAAATTTAAATTAGCTCTGTCGATTGTCACCCATAATTTTTCCGTGCCCCAAATATCCACAAAGGAATCATAGACTTTTTGCATTTGCCGATTATTCCAAAGGTGCTGATTATTATAAACCTCTACCATACCCGTCCCAGCCAATTCTTTCATTTGCATTTCTGCTCTTGGGGCAGTATACCATGTTTCTTTATCGCTACTATCTTTCTCCTCAAACTCCCAAAGGAAATCTGAAGTCTGCTGAACTTGTTCTCGTGGAACAGCATTTTTTATCACCACATATCCATTCTCTTTCCAAAATTCCCACTGCTCCATCGTCAACACTCTTAGAGAATCAGCGGTTGCTTCAACTCTTAATTTCACATTACTACTTTTTGCAGTAGAAGGATTTCCAGGAATATCTTTATGTTGATTATCCGGTCCATTTGACGGAGTCATAGTTTTATCTGTATTATTCATAAAGCAAAAATTTTAATTAACGATAACACAAAATTGCACATTTAGAAAAAATAAAATTTCAAGTCACTTAACTAAAATTTGTACAATATTGATATATTTAAAGTATATCATTCATTTTTGATAAAATAATGTTAAATAATAAAAATGAAAATACAACTTGAAACGATCGCCAGCCATTCGAAAAGAACATTTACTATGATGTACAATCCTAGGATGAGTGATTTATTTTACTGGCATTTTCATCCTGAATATGAGTTGGTTTATATTGAAGGAGCAAATGGTACTAGACATGTTGGAGAACATATTTCGACTTATGCTGGAAGTGATTTGGTTTTAATTGGTTCAAATATTCCACATCTTAACTTTGACTATGGTGTAAAAACAAACTATCAAAAAGTAGTGGTACATATTAAACCAGAATTTATCAACCAACACATCCAAAACATCTCTGAATTAAATTCACTTTTAGAATTGTTCGAAAAATCAAAACATGGAGTCGCATTTAACGGAGCAATAAAAAATCAGGTGGGTAAGAAATTATTTCAATTTGAAAAGTTGAAACCATTTGAACAATACCTGCAATTAATTGAAATTCTTCAATCGCTGACTGATACAAATGAATTTGAATTACTACATGAAACACCATATTCTAGAAAACAAAGCGATAGAGAACAGGGAAGAATTAGAAAGATCTATGCATACGTGGATAAAAATTATAAACAAAAAATAGAGTTAAATGAAATTGCTGCTTTGAGTAATATGACAAAAGAAGCTTTTTGTAGATATTTTAAAAAAGCCACCAACTATACTTTTGTACAATTTTTAAATCGATATCGTATTAGTCATGCCAAACGATTTTTAATGTCCGGTAAAAGTGTTACTGAAGCTTGCTATTCCTGTGGCTTTGAAAGTTTATCCTACTTCAATCGTATTTTTAAAAAAATCACCGATGAAAATCCTAGTACATTTAGGAAAAGATATGTTGAAAATATTTATTAAAATACTTTGATACAAAAAAACAGATGATAATTCTAAGGTAAATTTTCGTGTTGTCACATTATCATATTCCATATTTTAAAAGTCACAACTTTCACGATTCTCTCTAATCATTTTTAAAAAATATTTCTTTAATCTTGTTTATAATGCTATCCTCCAAAAAATTTAATGACTTTTGTAGTTGTTTATTTTTTAACCAAATTGGAAAATGTAAAGCGATTGAATTATAAACTAAAAAAATATACAAAGTATACATGTTTTTTAATTCTAGTTATTTTCTTTCTATTCATAGCAATATTCATAGAAGCTTTTAGAACAAGGGGAGAGACAATTGAAATAGAGCAACTCATCGGTGGAAAATTAATTTGCGAGTCCACATACATAGCAGATATACAATCATGGTATTATTTCCTGAATTTCAATTACCAAAAAGAAAATGGGGAAACAATAAATATCGGAAAAGGTGAATACTTTAGTCAAGAATGGAAAAAAAGGAACAACTGAAGAAGATTGGAGAATGGCTAGTTTTACAAACAGGTGGAGAATTTAATACAGATAGTTTACTAATTGGGAAAGAAGATTATTCAAATTGGAATTCTTTTGAAATCTCATCAGATAAAACTGAAAAAGACAGCCTTTGGAAATCTAAAAATATTAAAGCTAACAAAATGGGGAAACTAAGCAAAGTCTCGATTAAGGAAATCATTGGAAATGAAATTATAATTAACTATTTAGTTAGTTCAAGTAAAGAATATAAAAATCAAGAGGTTTCAGAAATTACATATGAACTTGATCAAATAAAAGGAATACCAGTTATGAGGAAAATAAAAAATAAAAAATAAAACTGTCGAATGATAAATAGATTACCAAATAACGACCTAGAAATAGCTAAAAAGATACGTTCAGTTTTTTTAGTTTCATACGCTGTTGAAGCTAAGTTGTTAAATGCATCTAGTTTCCCTCCATTGCATCGACGCCTTGAAAATTATTCACAATGTAGCAACGATTTCTTTGGATATACTATAGATCAAGAATTAGGTGGAATAATAGAAATTAAACATGAAAAAAGTTTTACTCATATTCAAAGTCTAGTAGTCCATCCAAAATTTTTCAGAAAAGGGATAGCAAAAAAATTAATGGCGTTTGTTTTGAACTCATTTCATAATAAACCCATGGTGGTTGAAACTGGAGTCAAAAATATACCTGCTATCAAACTATACAAAAAATTTAAATTCATAGAAGTTAATCAATGGGAAACAAATCATGGAGTTAGAAAAATAAAATTTGTAAGAAATACAAACAATGAACTTAACAAAAGGTCATGAAAAAATTTCTAACGTTACTAAGCTGTGTCAGATACCTAACCAAAAAGAAGCTACGATTAAATAATTCGTCATTCTTAACAGTTAATTTTTAATAATAGAGAAAACAAAAAAGAATTTTGGTTATTGTACTTAAATTAATTTTCATATTATTAGAATTCAGTATTTATCTAAAATATGATTCAAACAAATAAAAAGAAAAACATTTACCTTCTAAATGCAAATTTTAAAAACACACTTTCATTCCGAAGTAACAACATTAGAAAATAAATCAGTATTTACAAGATTAGCAACAAGAAGCATAGCTACTCAGGATGAGAATATTTTGTTACTTTACACTGCAAGGTATGAGGATTACAGTCTACCTGGAGGAGGCTTAGAGTCGAACGAAAATAAAATTACAGGAATGATAAGAGAGTTAAGTGAGGAAACTGGAGCGCAAAATGTAAGAAACATAAAACCATTTGGCGCTTACGAGGAATATAGGCCTTGGTATAAGCAAGACTATGACATTCAACATATGATTTCATATTGCTATACTTGCGAAATTGACAAAGAGCTTGGAATTGCAAAAATGGAATCATACGAAACAAAAAATGGGATGAGACCATTATGGGTTAATATTCATGAGGCTATAGAACATAATTCAAATACCATTGCTTCAAGTAATAAAAAAGGTATGTCAATTGAACGTGAGATATTTTTATTAAAGCTAATAGCAGAAAGAGTGATTTAAAGCTTACAAGAAAAAATATAGCAATTCCTAAAAATATTTCCAATGTACAATTATGCTAAATTTTACTTTTAGGATATACCCTAACCATTTGTTAAATTAAAAAAAATTAAAACAAAAAGTAATTTTGAAAATTTATTAATAAAAAATGTTTTTGTATTTTTTGTTCTGGATGAATTAGATGAATTAAGGCTATAAACTAAATTGATATTAATAAAAATAGTATAAAATTAAAATCTATACTCCTCAATAAAACTACTATGAATTAATTATACTTTTCTCATTAACAGTTAACGACCATAATGAACGTTATTTAAAAAAATTAAAAATATCAGTCAGTTGAAATATTATTATCTTTTATCATTTTTATTTTTTTTCCAAACTAGTTTCTGCCAAAGGGATACAATTGAGTTTAGTTCCTTTTCAATACAACTAGATTCATTAGTGGTGACTGCAACTCGGAAAGGCTTCGATGTAAATGATTTTATTAAAATGATCCAAGAAGATGAGTCATTTTATAAAGCTTTCCGAAATATTCGGACCATGACATATACATCCGACAATGATCTAAAAATGTTTTCGAAAAAGGGAAAGGTCAAAGCAAGTTTAATAAATACAATTAACCAAACTTCAGATGGACGCTGCCGAACAATGAAAACTATTAATCCAATAATCTCAGGAAAATTTTATAAACGAAAGAAAAAGATTAGATATTACACTGCCAAAATGCATGATCGGCTTTTTTTTACCTATGGAAAAGTTTGTGAATCAAAAAGAATTGAAGATCAGGAGGGATATGATAACTCTAAGAATTTAACTGGTATGAGAAAACATATCAATGAATTAAAAAAACTCATTTTTTACCCTGGAAAAAAAGCTGATATTCCATTTATCGGAAAAAAAACAGCAATCTTTGAAAAAAATATGGCAAAATTTTATGACTTTTCTATTTCTTCTAAAACCTACAAATCAAAAACTGACTGTTATGTTTTTCTAGCAAAAGTAAAAAATGGAACAAAACATAGCAAAACTGTCATAAAATATATGGAAACATTTTTTGATAAAAAAACTTTCCAAGTCATTGCTAGGAATTATCATTTATCGCATAGCGGAACTATGTTTGACTTTGATGTAAAAATGGACATATCTCTGAATATAATAGGTGAAAAATATGTTCCCGAATTTATTACCTACGATGGCCAATGGGATGTTCCATTTAACAAACCTGAAGTTTCGAAATTTAAGATTTCATTTTATAATTTTGAATAGATGTAAACCTAAGAATCATATTTATTCAAATTTAACGCTTCAATAATTTCAATTAACTTATTAGCATACCTCAAATCAGTAGCGTACCCAGCTTCTTTTAAACCATGTGACCATCCAACATAATTTGTTGTTCCCAACTTTTGCAAATGTAGGTATCTTTTTTTTCGTAAAAATATACTATGAGCTCTGTAACTTTCCCAAACATTTTTATATCTCCTAAAAAAATCTTTGTGAGAATCATCAGTAAAATTAGCACAATGCCCTTTACTACAATCTTTAGAAAAACACTTTATTCCAAAATGATTATTATTTATCCTAGCTAACCTACTTTCTCCAGCATCACTCTCTAACAATCCTTGGGCTAATGTTACACTTGCAGGGATTCCATATTTTTCCATTTCAGAAACAGCCACATCTGCATATCTTTTGATGTAACGATAAACTGTTTTTTGTTTTTCCAAAACAATTTCCTGATCAATTTTTTTTCGTTTCGCATAAGTTGGATTTAAGATAAATGCCAAATTTGCATATGTATTTGCTTGGTTATTTTCACTAATCTTTATTACTCTCTTTTTACTTTTGCTCTTGGGC
>Ga0115008_10000210_pt1 | contig 40181 bp, 38 predicted proteins | sample FraStrMetagenome_FD_87164 | JGI IMG/M metagenome (GOLD analysis project Ga0115008, IMG submission 87164) | Marine eukaryotic phytoplankton communities from Arctic Ocean - Fram Strait ARC3M Metagenome | ecosystem: Environmental > Aquatic > Marine > Oceanic | place: Fram Strait | collected... | reverse complement strand
TTCATGTAAGCATTCAAAATATGCCATCTCAGGACTATAGCCACCCTCAACTAGAGTTTCATATCCAGCTTTGATAAGTGCAGTAATGCCGCCACATAGAACTGCCTGTTCTCCAAATAAATCTGTTTCAGTTTCTTCTTTAAATGTAGTTTCCAATACTCCAGCTCTTGTTCCACCATTAGCTTTTGCATAAGATAGAGCCACCTCTTTCGCTGTAAAACTTTTATCTGTTATTGCATCTTCAAAAATAGCTATTAATGATGGCACTCCACCACCTTGTGAGTAGGTGCTTCTTACCGTGTGTCCTGGGCCTTTCGGAGCAATCATAATTACACTATTGCTAACCTCTGGAATAATCTTTTTAAAATGAATATTGAACCCATGAGCAAAGGCCAAGACGGCATCACTTTTTAGGTTTGGTTTGATCTCTGTGTTATAAATATCTTGCTGGAATTCATCTGGAGCTAATATCATTACTAGGTCTGCATTTTTTACTGCATTTGAAACAGTATCAACTTTCAGCCCAGCTTCTTCTGCTTTGTTTCTGGAAGATGAACCTTCTCTTAATCCAACAGTAACATTTACTCCTGATTCATGAAGGTTGTTTGCATGTGCATGCCCTTGGGAACCGTAACCCACAATAGTTACATTCATGCCTTGTATTATCTCTAGGCTTGCGTCATCTTCATAATAAATTTTCATCTAACAGAACTCCTTTAAAGTATGTTGCTTCTTCGTTGCTAACAGCTATGACATCAATAAGTCTATTTAGCTGTCTTAGTATTTGTCTCATTAGTATGTCTGAGACAGTTGTTTGAATGGTAAGTCTCGAAATTTGATTTGGTTCAAATTTAGTATTTAACTTATCTTCGATATTTTTATATGGTGCAAAATCTTCAACAACATCCACGTGGAGATTTTCGATGTTATATCCTCTTTGATGAAATAATCCAATGACCCTTACCAAAGCACCAGGTTTATTTTCCATAATCAATATCAACTTTCTTTTGATCATGTTTTTTTATCCTTTGATAACCACATATCTTCCAAGCTATTGTTCGCCACAAGCATTGGGTAAACATGTTCAGATGGGTCAACATAAATATCAACAAAAACTAATTTATCTTTCATGGCAAAAGCTTTCTCAAGACCAGACTTTAATTCAGAATTCTTTTCAATTTTTATACCCACATGACCATAAGATTCTGCTAGTTTTACAAAGTCAGGCAGAGAGTTTTTGTATGTGCTTTCTGAGTGCCTTCCTCCATAATTCATATCTTGCCACTGCTTGACCATTCCAAGTGCTTCATTATTAATATTTATAATTTTTATAGGTAGGTTGTACTGCATGCAGGTAGAAAGCTCTTGAATACACATTTGGATACTTCCCTCTCCAGTAATACAAAGAACCTCTTCATCAGGAAAAGCTAGCTTTACGCCCATTGCAGATGGCAATCCGAAGCCCATTGTCCCTAATCCACCGGAGTTTATCCATCTTCTAGGCTTATCAAAGTGATAATATTGAGCAGCAAACATCTGATGCTGTCCTACATCAGACGTAACGTATGCATCTCCATTGGTTATCTCATAAACATGCTGAACAACTGCTTGGGGTAGAATTTGATGGCTATCTGATTCATCTTTATAAAGCTCATAATTTAGTCCATGCATAGATTTCCATTCTTTAATCTGTCCATGCCAAGGCTCTAATGCTCCTTTGTCATAATCTTGTATTCTTACTTTTAAAGTTTCTTTGATTGCTTGTAATGAATTTTTTACCTGACCAAACACTGCAACATTAGCTTCAATGATTTTTGATACAGAAGAATGATCTACATCTAAGTGTATAACTTTGGCCTTGGGAGCAAACTTAGAGGGTGAATTAGTAATTCTATCGTCAAATCTTGCACCAACTGCAATTATTAAATCTGCGTTATGCATTGCCATATTAGCTTGATAAGTGCCATGCATTCCAAGCATACCCAAGAAACGGTGATGGGTTGCTGGATAAATACCAAGGCCCATTAGAGTATTAGTAACAGGGGCATCCATAATCTCATTTAGTTCATAAAGAATCTCTTCTGCATCACTTGCGATAGCGCCTCCTCCAGCATAAATAACAGGCCTACTTGATTTAATTATTGCGTCTACCGCTCTTTCAACCTGACTTTGCTCAGGATCAACGGGCGGGTTGTAAGATCTAATATTTATCTCATCGGGATAATGATAATCAAATAAATTTTCAGGGGCTGTCATATCTTTTGGTATATCAATTACGACCGGTCCCGGTCTTCCCGATGTAGCAACATAAAACGCTTCTTTAATTGTTTTTGGAATGTCCTTAGCATCAAATACAGTATAACTATGTTTAACAATTGGCCTTGACACCCCAATCATATCGGTTTCTTGAAAAGCATCTGTTCCAATTAAATGACTTGCGACCTGACAAGATAGAACAACCATTGGAATAGAATCCATGAAGGCTGTTGCAATTCCAGTAATAGTATTTGTTGCACCGGGCCCAGAGGTTACCAGAACAACTCCTGGCTTGCCCGTAGCTCTTGCATACCCATCGGCTGCATGAGCAGCACCTTGTTCATGTCTCACAAGAATATGTTCAATTTTATCTTGTCTAAAAATAGCATCATACACATGGAGGGCTGTTCCACCCGGATAGCCATAGATTAACTCAACGCCTTCATCATGAAGAGCGTGCATAAGCATGTCACCACCAGATAATTTCAATTTTTTTACCAAAAACGTATAGGAATAAGGTTTATATTATTTTATAGGTCAAAAAACAAGTTTTTATTGGTTTTTTTATAGTCAGATTATGTATAGTTTTTAATATCTACTACTAGATTCTGCATATCGCTAGGTATTGGGATTTCAAATGAAAGCTCCTCACCAGATTTATCGCAGACAAAAGATAGGAGTCTTGCGTGAAGAGCAGTTCTTGAAAAGCCTCTTATAACCTCTATAAGCTCCTTCGAACTACCTTTAGCAATTGTTTTACCGGCATCGTATGTTCGATCACCGATAATTGGTAATTTCTTTGATGCCAGATGTACTCTAATTTGATGAGTTCTGCCTGTCTCAATAGTGACATCAAGAACAGAATAATTCCCTATTTTCTCTTTTAACTTAACAAATGTAATAGCCTCTTTACCATCAAGCCTGATACACATTTTAGTTCTATTATTCTTATCTCTCCCTATTGCTGCTTCAATTGGGAAGCTCCCTATAGTGGAACCTGAGACGATAGCAGTATATTTTTTAGTAATTCTTCTTTCGTGCATTTCATTAATAAAATAGTTGCGGAACTGGTCATTTCTTGCAACCAATAAAATTCCTGAAGTACCTTTATCAAGCCTATGAACTATTCCACTCCTTGGTAAGTTAGCTAATTCAGGAAATTTATTGATGAGTCCATTTGCCAAGGTTCCATCAAAACATCCAGAACCTGGATGCATTACAAGGCCAGCTGGTTTGTCAATAATAATAAAGTCTTCTGTTTCATGAAAAATACCAAATGGTATATCTTGAGCATCCCATGAGACCTTTCTTTCTTCTATGGGGTTGATTTCAATTTCATCGTCTTCTTGCACTGATTCTTTAGGTTGTCCTAGATCACCATTTACCAATATTCTTCCATCAACAATCCATTTTTTAATTTGAGTTCTAGAAAAATCTGAGAATAATTCAGCGGATGCCTTGTCGAGTCTTTGGCCTGATAATTCAATTGGGACTTTTTTCGTTGTTGTCATATGAACTTTTTTAAAAAAAAATAATCTAAATAGATGTTTTCAAGGTTAAGTTAGAATAATGAAGGTAAAATATGCAGATAATGAAACATAGTAAACAAATTTTAAAATTATTATTAGTAGTGCCTATTGTAGCTACTTTATTGATAGGTTGTAATTCTGATGGTCCTGAAATAGAAGAGCCTGAAAAAATATATTACGATCGAGCCCAAAGAAGAATGTTATCTAGCAATTTCTTTGGTGCAATAGAAGCCTTGGAAGCAATTGAATCAAGATACCCTTTTGGAAAATATGCCGAGCAGGCGCAAGTTGAACTTATATATGCTCACTTCATGAATTCAGAAACTGAAGCTACTCATTCAGCAGCAGAAAAATTTATTAGGCTTCATCCCAGACATCCGAATATTGACTATGCCTATTTCATGAAAGGTCTTTCAAGTTACACCAGAGATAGTAGTTTTATTTCCAGACTAACGGACACTGATCTATCAAATAGGGATATTTCTGGGGCAAAGGAATCTTTTTCTGAATTTTCAGAGTTCTTAACTAGATTTCCTGATAGCCAATATGCACCTTACGCAAAACAAAGAAATGTTTACTTAAGGAATATGATTGCTAGAAATGAGCTGGCTGCAGCTGATTACTACGTTACCGTTAATGCTCATGTTGCCGCAATCCGAAGAGCCAATTACGTTATTGAAAATATCCCTAATTCAAGTGAAAACTTTAGAGCGCTAAAAATATTAGAAGCATCCTATGAGGCTCTTGGGTATTCAGAACTTCTTGATGGCGTGGTTAAGGTTATATCTCTTAATTACTCTGATCAAGAATCTCAAAGCATGAATGAAACCAGTAATTGGTCTTGGAATTTTTTAAAAGATACAAAACCAACCTCAAGTGACTAAATAAATGCTTTTTCTAAAGTTATTTCCTTTATTAATCATTCTTATAATTTTTATATTGGTAGCGGTTGCTAGGTCTTATATGCGATCACTAATTTCTCCTAAAGAAAAAAAGCTTGATCAAATGATTGCTTGCTCTGAGTGCGGAACTCAGGTGCATGAATCTCTTGTCGTAAAGAAATATGGCGCAAGCTATTGTTCTGAGAAGTGCTCTAGTATTTAATTTTCTTCATAACCATGTACATAGCTGGTATATAAAGCAAAGCTGTCATAGTTGCACCAAGAACTCCAATACTCATTCCCCAGGCGAGAGGCCTAAAGAAAACACTAGTAAACATTAAGGGAACGAAGCCTCCAAGCGTTGTAAGTGAGGTAGTTATAATGTGTCTAGTTGACCTGATAACAATCTCTACTATTTCAGCCTTTGAGGTTGATTTTTTTTCTACCTCTTCTTTTATGTGAGACAACACAATAATAGAGTCATTAATTGATAAGCCGATTAACCCTACAGCCCCAACTGCTGCTATAAAACCAAAATTTTGCTGACCAACAAATAGTCCCAAGAAAGATAGCCCCATTGATAGGATGGCAACAGATAAAATAAGCCCGGTTTCTCTAAATGAATTTAATGCAAAGACTAAACCAACAATTATTAATATCAAAAATACGAAAGTAGAGGAAAGCAAAGAAGCTTGAGATTCATTCCTAGATTCTGCCTCACCCGCTTGTTTTAGAGTAAACCCAATAGGCAGGTTTGATTCAAATTCTTTAATTCTATCTTTCACAAAATTCTCTGTAGACGTAGTAAGCGATCCAGTCCAAACCCATCCCTCAATATTATTTACCCTTTTGCCGTCCAGCCTTGTGATAGTTGAGATTTTATTAACCAATGAAGTTTTTCCAAAGCTATCTAGATATTCTATCCCTCCTGTTGAAGGGATGGTTAAAAACCTAGTATTACCAGTTATATTTTTAGAGTTAGTGACCCCCTTGAGCCTAATTGGAATCTCTTTATTAGAATCCAGCATTGTCCCCACTATTATCCCATTATTAGCTGCGTATAACTCTCCCACCAAAGCACTGGCATCTCTTCCTGATAGAGAAATACTTGAACTATCTAGCTCAAACTCAATATTTGTATTTGATTGCGAGGAGTCTGATATTGTTGTGCTAATTCCAGGAGCGTTATTGATAATAAGCTCAAGCTCCTCACCTAACTGCAGCAATACATCAGGATCATCACCAAAAATTTTATAACTAATATCAGAGAATACAGGTGGCCCTGAAGTGAAACTATCAACAATAATTATAGTATCTGGATTTTTTGAAACTAGCTTTCTCGAAAGTTCAGGTAGATTTTTGACCATTTGATTAAAATCTTTAGCATAAAAAACGGATTGGGCAACGTTATTAGAACCTTGTTTTTCTTCACCCCCCACTACATTCATCAATACCCTAGGCATTCTTCTGCCAATAAACCAATAGTCCTTTTCTATCTCTATTAGATTACTGTCTATTAATTGCTGTCTTATCAACTTTGACTTTTCTAAGGTTTGTGAGGAAGAGGCATTTGATGGCAATTCTATATTTACTCTGAACATATCTCTATCTTGTGAAGGGAAAAAATCTTTAGGCAGCGTGCTAAAAAGAATAAATCCTAAAACTGGGAATGTTATTGAAATAAGAATTGCTCTTCTGGGTATTGCGAAAGCCCAAGTTAGGAATTTTCTGTATTTATTAAGAATCTTCTCATTTCTATAGCCTTCTTTGGCGATATCAACATCCTGAAAGTAGGGTATTTTTTCCATATAACTCATCAGCACAGGAACCATCAAGAGTGCTAAAACCAGGGAAGATATAATTGACAGAATTACAGTAATAGCAAGACCCCCAACGAACTCAATACTTGAGCCCTCTCCTGTCACAATAGGAAGGAATGAAAATACGGTAGTGCCCGTAGCTGCTGCCAATGGCGTTATGAGATGTTTTAAAGTCTCAGAAATTGCATCATTTATAGGCAGGCCTAATGACCTTCTATACTTGTAATCCTCTACAACAATAATGCCGTTATCAATCAATAAACCTAAAGCAATAATAATTCCTGTAATTGACGTCTGGTGCAAAGGCAAGCCAATAAATTTACATCCCACTAACACCAGGCAAACAGAAAAAGGAAGAATTAAGGTTACAATTAATGCAGACCTTGGCCCTAAGAAAAATAAACTCAATCCCAAGACGAAGAATATAGCCAATGAAAAACTTTTAATAAGCTCATTAAACTTTTTCGAAGTATATGCAGACTCATCGTAAATCAGATCTATTGAAATCTCTTCGGGAGTGGTTGATCTCATTTCATCAACAACCAATGTCGCCCTGCTAACAAAGTCATGCACCCTTTGAGACATTGTCCCTGTTGCAGCTACCGATACAACAACTTGCCCGTTATATAAAAAAATGTCTTCGATTGGAGAAACTGGTTTTTTTGATATCTCTGCAATATCTTTTAACTGGATTATTTCTGCCTCATTAATAACCTTTATTGGTATTTCTGAAATCTTTTGAATACTTTGAATATTATCTTTTAGCCTAATTAAGAATTCTGAGTTTACATCTGATGAAACTCCAACAGGTTTTTTGCTATCAAAGGATTGAATTGCTCTTGAAATATCTTGATAGGTGAGTCCTAAAGATGACATCTTTGCTGAATTTACTTCGATTAGTACTTCTTCCTCTGCAGCTCCAAAAATAGCTGTTCCATGAGACTGTCCTATTGAACTTAACTTTCTCTTTAATTGATCTGCCAGTCTAGACATCATGATTAAAGGTATCTCACCATCACCATTCCAAGATATAGCATATTGAACCGTTATAGGGGGTCCGCTGCTTCTGTCAAGAAGTATGGTTGCTCCAGGAGGAGCTCTAATTTGATCTAGCTTATCTTGAACTTTCGACCACGTTTGCTCTATAAGCTCTGGATCTACACTTTGCTCAAACTCAACAACAACAGTTGCGAAACCTTGGGAGATGATCGATTCTAGCTCTAAAATTTCTTCAACTTCCCTTAACTTTACTTCTAGGTCATTTATTACTTGGGTCTCAATTCTTTCAGGCGATGCGCCTGGATAAAAAACTCGGACGCCTCCCCATCTTTGAGCTAACTCTGGGTTTTCTTGAATAGGCACAGATAAAACTGAAGAGATTCCCGCTAGAAGAATAAAAGAGAGAGTTAGAAATAATATTCTAGGTCTTTCAATGAAGAGAGTTATAAATTTCATTATTAATCTATGAACTTACCTTCAATGGTTTTTTTAGCTCCACCCAGAACAATCAAATCACCATTATTTAAAGTGCCGTTAACAAATGCGTATTCATCTTCATAGTAAATAATATTGACCAAATCTTTAGTAACTATTCTCTTTTCATTAATAGTATAAACAGCCCAAATGCCTTGCTCTGATTGTGATAACGATTTGATTGGAATCCAAGTACCTCTTTGGCTCTCTTTTATGCTCATTTTTAATGTGACTATAGAGCCTGGGCTAAAAAAGGTATTAAATCTGAAAATTGCTAATCTATTACTCGAGCCTCCAGGAGACATTGGAGCTAGCCTTTGAAGTTTTGCTTTGACTAGACTATCTTTAACTTTAAAATCGTAACTCTCTCCAACATTAATCTTTGATATATAGTCAGTAGGTATAGATATGTGAGCTTCTATATATCTAGAATCTAGAACCTCTAAAATTGGAACTCCTCCATTTATTACGGATCCTGTATCTAAAAATCTATCCTGGATAATTCCATTGAAAGGTGCCAATAATTGGGTCTGCTCAAGCTTTACTTTGTAAAAGTCATATTGAGATTTAGAAACTAACTCTTCAGAGCTAGCCTTATCTAAATCTTGAGAGGATATATGCCCCTGCGACCTTAAGTCTTTATATCTATTTAATACCTGGGCAGACAAATCATATCTAGCTTTAGCTTGATTCAATTGAGCCTGAGCTTCTCTGCTATCTAGGCTGGCGAGAACTTGCCCTTTAATAACTGAATCGCCAATATCGACATTTATGGATCTAATCTTGCCTGGGATTTCAAAAGCTAATTTAGATTGCTCTATTGGAAGTAATTTACCGGGAAACTCTCTAGTTACAGAGTATTCATTAAGTATTTTGACTTCTAAAACCTCTAAAGCAGAAACTGAAGAGCTAAAAGAGATGCTAATAAAAATTAGATTTATATATTTTGAAAAATTTATATTCATTTTATTTTTGTTGACTTTAATCCTCAAAAAAATTAATGTTTGCAGTGTAAACATATTAACTAAAATGTTTGCAGTGTCAACATTATTAACTATAAATGTTATTATTGTTTAAAGTAAAAGGTATAAATGAAATCATATCATCACGGGAATTTAAAAGAAGAGCTTATAAGCTATGCTTGCACTATATGTGAAAGAGATGGATATACCAAGTTAAGCATTCGATCTCTAGCAAAAGAGAGTAATGTTTCTCAAACAGCTCCTTATAGACATTTTAAAACAAAAGAAGAGGTTTATGCGGCAGTTGCAGTAGAGGGCTTTAACAAACTTTATAAAAATGTATTTGTCGAATCAGATAAATTAACTCTTAAAGATTTTATTCAGTCTTCTAAAAACTATATTGATTTTGGTTTACAAAATGCAAATACCTATGATTTGATGTTTGGAACGGCTGTTGGTGATTTTTCAAAGCATCCTGAATTAGTAGAGACCGCAAACAAGACCTTTGAAAGTTTAGTGCTTAACCTCTCTTCATTCCTCAAAGAAAAAGATGAAGATATTCTTGCTGGGAAATCCATAACTGTATGGGCTTTGCTTCATGGTATGGTTGGCATCCTTAGAAAACAATCGATAACTGAAGGTGACGTTTACGCTGAAGAATTTGGTCCTATGAGCACTACAAGAAGAATAAGCTCCGATCTACCAGCGTATCTAGAAAGAGTACTTACTGGAATTATTGAGAGCTAAGAACTTCTATTTCTATTATCTCCGAGAAAACTGGTTTCTCATGAGGAACATGAGCATAATCACCTAATAACAGTTGAAGAGAATACTTGCCTGGGTCTAAGGCGATTATTGCTTCAGTCTGTCCGCCGCCAAAATGAATGAAGCTTTTTGAAGATGGAATTGGTCTTTTAAGATTTGGTAAAGCGCTATCAATGATTAAATGGTGATGCCCCGAAGCTATGGAGCAATCTGAGGACTCTACTATTTTTCCAGCTGGAGTAATGTCAACATTACGAGATCCAAAAACAACTTTGACTTCTGACAAAGTTGTTTTAAAACCATTTTTTGGCGATATAAGAAAAACCTCTGAATTATTAGCGCACTGTACTTTATTAGATTCTAAATGTGCATGATCAGAACTATAAATAGCCGAGCTTATTATAGAGGTCAAAAAAATTAATAAAGATTTATGCATATTTACCATTAGCATAGACTAATGTATTCATGCTTTCTTTACTACTAGCATCTAATACATGTGCGATCACTATAGAATGAGTGTGATAAGAAATTAGCTTGTCCACTTTACAGAAAATATTCGCTTGAGCATTCTCTAAATAGGGAATATTTTGCATATTCCAGTTTTTGTCATCAAATCTTTTATCAAATTGAGATTCGCTTGAGCAAGTGTTTGAAATTTCTTCTTGATCTTTTGTTAGTAGATTAATACATAAATCAGATCCTTCTTTTATTGAATCATGCACTCTTGCGCTTTTATTAATACAGACTAGCAAGCTTGGTGGCTCCATGGATATTGATGTTACTGAAGAAACTGTTATTGCATAAGGAGTTCCATCAGTATCCATCATTGACATTACACTTACTGAGTAGATGTAATTCCTCATAGCTGTTCTAAAGTTATCTTGTATTGTCATGTAATGAATTATACTGAAAGGAAATATAAATAGTACTGCCAAAATATATAGAATCAGATGAAAAATAATATACGAATCTCAGGCGGAAATTTAAGGGGAAAAAAGATTCCTTTTGAATATAAAGATACTCTTAGACCTACATCAAATAAATTGAAAGAAATACTCTTTAACTGGTTGCAGTTTGAGATATCTAATTCTAATTGCTTAGATCTCTTTGCTGGAACTGGGTCTCTTGGAATTGAGGCTCTGTCTAGAAATGCAGAGAAAGTCATTTTTGTCGAACTAAATAAAACCAATTACACCTTAATAGCTGCAAATATTAAATCACTTGATCTCAAAGCTTCGGCTAAAGTTCTCTTTAAGGATGCTTTTACATGGGTAAGACAGGGAGATCTTTCAGAATTTGATTTTATCTTTCTTGATCCTCCTTTTAATAAAGAATATGAATTAAAGATGCTTAATCTTCTAATTAAAAAAGGTAATTTAAAGCCTTCATGTAAAATTTATCTTGAATACAGCAAATATACTGATATTGAAATACCTATATCTTTAGAAGTACTCAAGGAAAAATCTGTTGGAGATGTTAAAGCTCTATTGCTTAAGATAAATGAAAATTAAACTAGCTACCAGACAATCTGAACTTGCGCTCTTTCAAGCCAATTACGTAATGAATAAAATTCAAACACAGCATGCTGAGGTTGAGGTAGAGTTAGTTCCTATGACTTCTGAAGGAGATCAAACAGAAAAGCCTCTCCATGAAATTGGTGGCAAAGGTTTGTTTGTGACAAAACTAGAATCTGCATTAGAGTCCGGTGAAGCTGATATAGCAGTGCACAGCCTTAAGGATGTGCCAGCAAAAATAGATATGAAGTATTCCATAGCAGCTATTTTTGAACGCGAGGACCCTTCAGATGTACTACTGTCAAGAAATGGATCTAGTCTTACAGATTTTTCCAGTAACGCTTCAATCGGAACTTCAAGTCCAAGAAGAAAAGCTCAAATTCTTAGAGCGAGAACGGACCTTAATATAATCCCTGTAAGAGGCAATATAGCTACAAGGATTAGAAAATTACACGAAGGGCATTTTGATGGCTTAATAGTCGCAAAGGCTGCGCTTAATCGACTTAATATTGAATTAACCAATGCTTATGAATTTTCAATGCAAGAGATGCTTCCAGCAGCATCACAAGGATTTATTGGGGTTGAATGTCTCAAATCAAATAAGAAAATTATCTCTATTATGAATAGAATAAATAATTCTTCAGAGATGGCTTTGGCTAATGCAGAAAGGGAATTTGTAGCTTCTTTGAATGGCTCTTGCCTTTCTCCGATTGCTATTATTTGTAAGGAAGAAGCTCATTGGATTAATATATCGGCAAAAGTGCTTTCACAAAATGGTCGAAAAGAGATTTACAGAGAGATCAAATCTAATCATGAGAATTTAACAAAAGATATTCATTCACTAGCAGATGATTTCATTTCAAATGATGCTCATTTAATAATATTAGAATAGTGATAATTAATACTAGACCAAAAAATCTATCGCAAAATATAAATGCTCTTTGTACTAAGGAAAAGATAGATTTAACCAATCTTCATCTATCAAAAATTACCCCTGTATCAAGCAAAGAAGTTATTGAGAGCTGGAGAACAAATCTAGAATCCCTTCAATCGTATAGCAATATTATTTTCACGAGCCAGGCATCAGCTTTTTATGGTCTAGAGATTTTAAAAACTAAAGTTGATCTTAAAAAAATACAATCAAATATATTTTCTATTGGTCTAGCAACAAAAAAAATTATTGAAGACAAGGGAATAAGTTCTATACTACCCAATCAGCCATCATCTGAGTTTCTAGCGGGACTAATACTTGAAGAATATCCAGGTAGAAATTTATTATTTTGCGGCACCAACTCAAATAGAACTTTACAGAAAATCCTTAAAAATAATATTGATGAGATTGCTTGCTATGATCTAATTTATTCAGATTTTGAGGTTGCTAGTGTAAATCAGGGGCCAAAAATAGTTTTGATATATAACTACTTAACCTTCTCTTTTATACACAAAGCTATTGACCGTAAAACTCTTTTAGAAAAAAGATTTATTGTTTCGTCTCAAAGAATTAAAGACAAGATAAGAAAAAATTTTGGTAATGAAGTTTTAGATATGAATATCGATGTAGCTGAGAGCCCTTCCGACGAATCAATGCTAAAGAAAGCCAAAGAATTTATTTAGTCTTCTTAGAAGCTCCGCCTTTCATTGAAGTAAAGAACTCATCATTTGTTTTAAATGACTTTAGTCTGTCAATCAAGAACTGTATTGATTGCGCATCTTCCATATCATCAAGAATTTTTCTAAGAACCCACATTCTTTGAAGCTCATCTTCGGCTGTTAGCAAATCCTCTCTTCGAGTTCCAGACCTTCTTATATTAATGGCTGGGTAGATTCTTTTTTCAGCTATCTTTCTTTCAAGATGAATTTCCATGTTTCCCGTGCCTTTAAATTCTTCATAAATAACCTCGTCCATCTTAGAACCGGTATCTACAAGAGCAGTAGCTATAATTGTTAAACTTCCACCTTCTTCCAGGTTTCTAGCAGCACCAAAGAATCTTTTAGGTCTTTCAAGAGCATTTGAGTCAACTCCACCACTTAATATCTTCCCTGATGATGGTTGCACTGAGTTGTAAGCTCTTCCTAAACGAGTAATTGAATCTAATAAAATTACTACATCTTTCTTATGCTCCACCAGCCTTTTTGCTTTTTCAATAACCATATTAGCTACTTGGACATGCCTAGTAGGCGGCTCATCGAAGGTACTAGCTACAACTTCTCCCTTAACTGTTCTAGACATCTCTGTAACTTCTTCAGGCCTTTCATCGATTAGTAAAACAATTAGCTCTACCTCAGGATTGTTACTTTTTATTGAGTGAGCGATACTTTGAAGCATGAGTGTCTTACCTGCTTTAGGTGGAGATACTATTAAGCCACGCTGGCCTTTTCCAATTGGGGCTATTAAATCAATTATTCTTGAAGAAAGGTCTTCTTTAGAACCTGACCCTTGTTCAAGTATTAATCTTTCATTAGGAAATAATGGAGTTAAGTTTTCAAAAAGAATCTTATTCTTTGTTTTAGATGGATCTTCTCCATTAATGGTATCAACCTGGATTAGAGCAAAATATCTTTCTTTTTCTTTTGGTGTTCTAATTTTACCGGCAACAGTGTCACCTTTTCTTAAACTAAATTTTCTTATCTGATTTGGTGATACGTAAATATCATCTTCTCCGGCGCAGTAAGAACCTTCTGGTGAACGTAAGAAGCCAAAACCATCATTCAAAATTTCTAATACTCCGCCACCAAATATCTCGACACCTTCAGATGCTTTATGTTTAAAAATTTTAAATATTATTTCTTGTTTTTTAAGTCTGCCAACATCTTCTAGTCCCAATTCAGTTGCTATTTCAACAAGTTCGTTTATTGGCTTAATTTTAATTTCAGTGAGATTCATGTAGGTAGTTCCAGTGCTATTTTTTTATGAGAAAAAGAGTGGTTAGATGGTGGCCACATGGCCTAGATGCAAAAATGATATTCCTTTTTAGCTAAAGATGCAAAGTTTGTGACCAAATTTAAATAGCTGTATTAATAAAATCCTCGAGCTGTTGTTTGCTAAGAGCTCCTATTTCAGTGCCTACCGGCTCTCCATTTTTAAATATTATTAAAGTTGGTATAGATCTAACTCCATATCTTGCAGCTGTTTCTCTATTAGCATCAACATCCATTTTAAATACTTTTATTTTACCTTCGTTTTCAGCAGCAACTTCCTCTACAGTTGGTGTTAATTGCTTACATGGTCCACACCACTCAGCCCAAAAATCTACTAAAACTGGTGTTTCAGAATTTAGAACATTATTGGTAAAATTTTCTTCATCATGTATTTCAATTACATTGCTCATTTTTTATTTATCTCCATGGAAATTTCTTTTGCTGAGTAAGTCAGAATTGCATCTGCTCCTGCTCTTTTAAAACTTATTAATGATTCTAGCATAACCTGATTATCAAGCCACCCCTTGGCAATGGCTAGTTTTAGCATGCTATATTCTCCGCTGACCTGATAGGCAAAAGTTGGAATCTTGAATGTATTTTTAATTAAAGAGACTATATCTAAATAAGGCATACCTGGTTTTACCATTACTATGTCTGCTCCCTCATTTATATCCATAGCAACTTCGTGAAGTGCTTCATCGCTATTGTAAGGAGACATTTGATAGGACGATTTAGACGAAGTTCCTAAATTAGAGGCAGAATTTACTGCATCTCTAAAGGGCCCATAGAATTTTGAATTATATTTAGCAGCATAAGAAAGTAAAATAGTATTTTTATAATCTGAATTCTCCAAGGCCTCTCTAATAAAACCAATTCTCCCATCCATCATGTCGGAGGGAGCTATGATATCTGCTCCAGCTTCAGCCAGAACTAAAGATTGAGATCTTAAAATGTCTAACGTTAGGTCATTATCAACATAATTATTTTTGATAATGCCATCATGCCCATGATCTGTATAAGGATCTAGAGCAACATCAGCTATTATAATTACTTCTGGAAAGTTCTCTTTTATAAGCCTTACTGACTCGCACATTAAATTATTTTTATTAGTAGCTTCACTACCTTTTGAATCCTTTTTTGAACTATTAACAACTGGAAATAGAGCTATAGTTTTAACTCCGGATCTCACAATACTTTCTACTTCTTTTAAAATTGAACTCTTGCCGTGCCTTAATATTCCTGGCATAGATTCAATCTCTTCCGTCCCATCAATATCCTCTTTAATAAAGACTGGTTGTATTAAGTCATCCGATGACAATCTTTTTTCTGAGACTAGATCTAATATATTAGAACTAGACCTAAGTCTTCTAAGTCTGGTATTTGGAAATTTTCTATTTATAAACATAGGTTTAGTCTGTTACTGCTCCAAGGCTAGCGGATTTTACACTTTTAGCAAATTTTGATAAAACGCCTTTCTCTGGGGTTTTCGTAAGGTTTACCCATTTTGATATTCTATGCGCAATTTGATCTTCTGAGACTTTTAAAAGCAATTGATCATTTTCAGCATCTATTAAAATAGTATCTCCATCTTCGACTATTGCTATCAAACCACCATCTGCAGCCTCTGGGGTTATGTGTCCAACAACAAAACCATGAGTTCCTCCAGAGAACCTTCCATCGGTTATAAATGCAACACTGTCTCCCAAGCCTTGACCCATAATTGCTGATGTTGGCTTTAACATTTCTCTCATACCAGGGCCGCCCTTTGGGCCTTCGTATCTAATAACAACAACATCTCCTGGTTTTATAGATTTAGCCAATATGGCTTCTACTCCATCCTCTTCTGAATTAAATACTCTAGCTATTCCCTCAAAGGATGTTCCTTCCTTGCCTGTAATTTTTGCTACAGCCCCTTCTTTAGCTAAATTTCCATAAAGAATTCTTAAATGGCTATTCTCTTTAATGGGGTTTTCAAAGCTTTTAATAATCTGTTGTTTATCGTTATAAGGCTGAATGCTTTCAAGATTTTCAGCAAGTGTTTTTCCTGTTACCGTTAAGCAATCTCCATGGAGAAGGCCTTTTTTAAGCAACATTTTCATTAGGGGTTGGATGCCTCCATTAGCATTTAGCTCTGACATATAATGAGATCCAAATGGTTTGAGATCAGCCATAACCGGTGTTTTCTTTCCAATCCTTGTAAAATCATCGAGGTGAAGATCTACTCCTATGGCATAAGCCATTGCGAGCATATGCAGAACTGCATTAGTTGATCCACCAAGAGAAATAACAACCGTAATAGCATTTTCAAATGCCTTTTTAGTCATAATATCTGAAGGTTTAATATCCTTATCTAAGAGATTTATTATCGCAAGGCCTGCTTCTTTACAGTCATTCTGTTTATCATCTGAAACGGCATCCTGACTACTGCTTCCCGGTAAACTCATTCCTAGTGCTTCAATAGCGGAAGCCATTGTATTAGCTGTATACATCCCACCGCATGATCCTGGGCCTTTAACTGAAATCTTTTCAACATGAATTAACTCTGCTTCTGGTAAATCGCCTTTAGAAAATTCACCTGTTTTTTCACAGACCGTTACGTAGTCCGTATTTTCTTCGCTTGGCCTGATTGATCCGCCATATACAAATATGGAAGGCCTATTAAGTCTTGCCATACCAATTACACAACCTGGCATATTTTTATCACATCCGCCAATTGCAATAAGGCCGTCATACCCTAAACAGCCTACAACTGTCTCTATAGAGTCTGCAATAACCTCTCTAGATACTAGTGAATATTTCATACCCTGGGTACCCATTGATATGCCATCTGATACAGTAATGGTATTAAATAGAACGCCCTTACCCCCAGATGTGTCCACTGACTTTTCAACCACCTCTGCAAGCTGATTGATATGCATATTACATGGCGTAACTTTTGCTCCGGTTGATGCTATACCAACAAATGGTTTAGTAAAGTCCTCAGATGTGAAACCAACGCCTCTGAGCATTGATCTGGAAGCTGCTTGATTAGGCCCATCTACTAACTCTTTTGAATATTTTCTTGAAGTCATATGGTTATCGAAATATTAATTGGATGCGTATCTTAACGCAGCGGAAAGTAATTTTTTAGTATATTCTTCTTTTGGATTATCAAATACCTGATGAGATAAGCCAGATTCAACAATCATCCCATCCTTCATAACGAATATAAAGTCTGACATTGATCTAATAACTTTTAAATCATGACTTATAAATAAATAGGTAAGCCCATATTCATTTTGGATATCTTTAAGAAGGTCTATAACCTGTATTTGTATCGACCTATCAAGGGCAGATGTTGGTTCATCAAGGATCATAAATGCTGGATTCATTATCAGAGATCTGGCAATAGCCACCCTCTGCCTCTGCCCACCCGAGAACTCATGTGGATATTTATTTTTTGCTGATGACTCAATCCCGACATCAGATAATACTTTATCTATTCTCTGGTCTCTTTCATTACTTGTAAGCTTAAAATGTACACCCAGTCCTTCTCCAACTATTTCACCAATAGTCATCCTAGGAGATAGCGATCCATAAGGGTCTTGAAAAACAATCTGAACATGCTTTTTTAGATCTTTTGCTTCTTTCGAGGAGTTCGATTTAAGATTTTTACCTTCATAAGATATATCTCCCTCGTAAGGAATCAAGCTAGCAATAGCCCTACCAAGGGTAGATTTTCCAGAACCAGATTCGCCTACCAATCCTATTGTAGTATTTTTATATATATTCAAAGAAATATCTTTAACAGCATGAAACCTTTCTTTTTTAAAGGGATTGGCTGAAGGTGTATTGTAAAAAACATTAAGGCTATTAATTTCAATGACTGGATTACTATCAAAATCCTCAATTGGTTTTGGTTGAGGTTCTGCATCAAGAAGTTTTTTAGTATAAGCATGGAAGGGGTTTGTAAAAACTTCATTCGTGTCACCCTGCTCTACAATTTCACCATTTTTCATAACACAAACTTGATCTGAAAATTCTTGGACCAGACCTAAATCATGAGTAATAAATAAAATTGACATGCCAAGCTCTGTCTTAAGCTTGCCCATTAGGTCAAGTATTTGTGCCTGGATTGTCACATCTAAAGCTGTTGTAGGCTCATCTGCGATTAACAGTTCTGGCTTATTGACCAGCGCCATAGCTATCATTATTCTTTGTCTTTGTCCGCCTGAAAGTTCATGCGGGTAAGAATAAAACCTTCTGCTAACATCATCTATCTCAACAAGACTCATAAGGTCCATAGCTTCTTTTATAGCTTCTTTTTTTGAAACATTGGAGTGAAGTAAAATTGATTCAGTTATCTGATTACCAACTCGGTGATAGGGGTTTAAAGAAGTCATTGGTTCTTGAAAAATCATAGAAACAATATTGCCTCTTATAGAAAGAAGATCTTCTTTTGCAGCATCAATTATTTCTTTATTATTAAATTTTATAGAGGACTCTTGTGAATAGGTCGCCTGAGGTTTGGGAAGAAGTTGAAGTATGGACATAGCCGTTACTGACTTACCAGAACCAGACTCGCCGACTAATGCCATCGTTTGGTTCTTCTCAATGTCAAAACTAATATTATTTACAGCAGTAAAAGAGCCATCTCTAGTCGCAAAATTAATGCTTAAATTATTTATTTCTAAAATCTTACTCATAATATTTTTTTATATTCTGTTAAAAAATCTACCACAGCTATTTTTGCTGAGTTTAATCTAGTCATTGAGGCAAAGCCATGGAACATAGATGGATAATGTAATTGTTTCACATTGTTGCCTTTTTCATGCAATAAATATGCATATTTTTCGGCTTCGTCACTCAGGGGATCAAACCCCGCTGTAACAATTATAGTTTTTGGAAGCTTATTTTCTAAATTAACTTTCATTAAATTTAAATACTCATCATCTATATTATCTTTTGAATTAATTAATTTATCCCAAAACCAGATCATTGCCTTTTTGGTTAAAAGATAATTTTCTTCAAATAAAGTATATGACTCAGAGGAGCATGATGGATCGCACATGGGATAAATTAGTAGTTGGCTTTGTGGTTTAGAGTGGTTATTTGCTATCAAGTAATGTGTTAATGAGGCTGCAAGATGAGCTCCCGCGCTATCTCCACATAAACTAATTTCTTCAGAGTCATGCCCATTTGAAATAAGCCACTCATAGGCAAATAGCGCCTCATTCAATGCAGATGGGTATTTATTTTCTGGTGCGAGACTGTAATCTAAGGAGAAAACCTTAGCTCCCAAATTATCTGAGATAAAAGAAACCATTTCATCGTGGGTTTTGACTGATGAAAGGACATACCCACCCCCATGAAAAAATAATACAACCTTATTTTTCTCAATATTTTTAGGAATGTATTCTCTTAAAAGAAGGTTTTCTCTATCTGTAATAAAGTGATCTTTTTTTATAACCTTATTCTTTGGTTTTAGGGAAAGCCTATATTTTAATCTTTGCTTGGCAATTGAATCTCTAACACCTTGAATTGAGCTGTCAGAAACTTTATGTAATTCTGCCTTTGGCATTACATCTAAAATTACCGAGGATTGAAAATCAACAAGGCGGCCTCTAATAGGAGTTCTTCTTTTTAAGTAGATTAATTTCAGAAGCCATATAGGCATACAGAAAAATATATTTAATAAAAGTATTCGAAACATTTGTACTCACTTTAATCTGTTATTAAAAAAATTCTTCCCTTTATCAGCCTCCAAGACTATTCTCTACAGGCAATGAAGAAAATTTTATCAATAATCCTAACATCATACAGTTTAATTATGCCATCTCATGCTTCAGTCCTTTTCGATGAACAAGAAAGCATCCCTTTAGCAAAAGATGTTTTTGTTATAAGTCAGGGTCAGGCATCTGAAGGTATTTACATATCCTGGAACATTAAAGATGGTTACTACATGTATCTTGATAGTATTAAGCTGAAAGATATTAACAACAATATTCCTTTTGAAATCGTTGAATCTCATCAATCATTATTTGAAGATGAATTCTTTGGAAAAACTGAAATTTTAAAGAAAAACCTTACCTTAATTATAAATAAGTCTGATATATCTAATTCTTCTGAGTTGTTGATATACTACCAAGGATGCTCAGAAAATGGATTTTGCTACCCAGTACAAAAAGATATAATAATCAATAAAATCCTCTAAATTCTATAAATTTCTGTTAAAATCACTTAAATATGAATATATTATTACTCAATGGACCAAATTTAAACCTCTTAGGAAGGAGAGAGCCGGAACTTTACGGCAGCACTTCTCTCTCCGAAATTGAATCAAACCTAAAAGAGATTGCTGCGAGTCAAAACTGCCAATTAAGCCATCTACAGACAAATGCTGAACATGAATTAGTTAATGCAATACATCGAGCTCAAGACAATGAGGTTGATGCTATTATTATAAATCCTGCTGCTTTTACTCATACGAGTATTGCAATTAGAGATGCATTGCTTGGAGTTGCTATTCCGTTTTACGAGGTTCATATCTCAGATATTTATTCTAGGGAAGAATTTAGACATTTCTCTTATCTATCTGATGTGGCAGAAAAAGTTTTTTGCGGACTAGGTATTAAGGGGTATGAGCAAGCGCTTGATGAAGCAATTTTAAAATTTAAAGGAGTTTAAATGGATATAAGAAAAATTAAAAAATTAATTGAGATGCTTCAAGAATCTGATCTTAAAGAGATTGAAGTAAGTCAGGGTGATGAATCAGTAAGAATTCTCAGAGGCGGACATAATGAAAATAATCCTGTTAGCTCAGGAATGCAAACACAATTAGTTCAGCCTGTTGATGTTTTAATTGACAAGGTTGAAGAAAAAAAATTAGAAGTAGGCTCAGCAATTAAATCGCCTATTGTTGGAACATTTTACAGAAAGCCAAGTCCAGATAAAGACCCATTTATAAAAGTTGGTGATTCAATAGAGGTAGGTGATGTTTTATGTATCATCGAAGCAATGAAAATGATGAACGAGATTAAATCAGATATTAGTGGAAAGATATTGTCGATTGATGTTGAAGATGGCGAGCCAGTTGAGTTTGGTCAAAGAATAATTACTATAAATTAAAATGTCATATAAAGTTCTTATTGCTAACAGAGGAGAAATTGCCCTACGCGCCATAAGAGCGTGTAAAGAGCTTGGAATTTCTACGGTTTCAGTATATTCAGAGGGTGATAAGGACTTAAAACATCTTAGGTTCTCTGATGAAACAGTTTGTATTGGCCCAGCATCTCCGCTCGAAAGCTATCTTAATATCCCTTCAATCCTCTCTGCAGCAGAGCTAACCCAAGTAGATGCAATATACCCGGGCTATGGTTTCCTTGCTGAAGATCCGGATTTTGCTGAGATGTGTCAGAAGAGTGGTTTTAAATTTATAGGGCCGGATGCCAAAACAATTAGAAAGATGGGAGATAAGATTACCGCTAAAACATTAGCGGAGAAAGCAGGCATTCAAACAGTCCCTGGATATAAAGATGAAATACCAGAGGATCCAGAAAAATTTAAAGCAGTTGCTAGAGATGTGGGTTATCCAATAATGATAAAAGCTACAGCTGGTGGCGGTGGAAGAGGAATGAGGGTTGTCGAAAATGAAGAAGACTTAATAACCCTAGCCCAAATTACAATGCAAGAAGCTAAAAATGCATTCGGCAATGAAACAATATATTTAGAAAAATTTATTGCCAATCCTAGACATGTTGAAGTGCAGGTAGTGGGAGATGGAAAAGGAAAAGCAATCCATCTTGGAACCAGAGATTGCAGCATGCAAAGAAGGCATCAAAAAATTATAGAAGAGGCTCCTGCATTAAATTTAAATGAAGTTGCTTTAGAAAAGATATTTTCTGCATGTATAAGGCTTTGTGAAAGTATTAATTATGAAGGTGCCGGTACATTAGAATTTTTATATGAGAATGATAATTTTTATTTTATTGAAATGAATACAAGAATTCAGGTTGAGCATCCTGTAACAGAAATGATTACTGGATTTGACATAGTCAAAGCTCAAATGAGAATTGCCCTGGGCATGAAATTTGAAATCGATCAGAGCAGAATAAATTTTAAAGGTCATGCTTTGGAATGCAGAATCAATGCAGAAGATCCAGAAACATTTCAACCATCGCCTGGAACTATTACAAAAATGCATACCCCTGGAGGTTTTGGAGTAAGGTATGACTCTCATATATATGGTGGTTATATAGTTCCACCCTACTATGATTCTTTGTTAGCTAAAGTAATTACGCAAGCGAATTCCAGAGAGTCAGCAATAAAAAGAATGCTTAGTGCATTAGATGAGTTTTTTATTGAAGGCATAAAAACAAATCACTCTCTTCATCAAAAGCTGTTACGTGATGATGTTTTTGTTAATAATAAACACACTATAAATTACTTAGAAAATGAGTTCTTAAAAAAACATGAAAGCTGAATACAATCCTAAAGAAATCGAGAAGGCCGTTCAAGAAGAATGGCTAAAGGAAGATAAGTTTAAAGCCACTCCAGATAATAGAGAAAAATTCTATTGCCTATCTATGTTTCCTTATCCTTCTGGAAAGCTTCATATGGGGCATGTAAGGAATTACACAATAGGCGATGTAATTTCTAGATACAAAAGGATGAGAAATTTTAATGTTTTTCAACCAATGGGATGGGATGCATTTGGTCTTCCTGCTGAGAATGCTGCTATTGCCAACAAAGTTAGTCCTAAGGACTGGACTAATGAAAATATTGAGTACATGAAGAAGCAATTAGCATCGCTGGGTTTAAGCTACGACTGGTCAAAAGAATTGAGGACTTGTGAGCCTGAGTATTATAAATGGGAACAAGTCATCTTTAAAAGATTTCATGATCAAGGCCTTGTTTATAGAAAAAAATCATTTGTTAATTGGGATCCTGTTGATGAAACGGTTCTTGCCAATGAGCAAGTAATAGATGGCAAAGGTTGGAGGTCTGGTGCTCAAATTGAAATTAAAGAAATAGATCAATGGTTTATTAAAATAACAGATTATGCTGATGAGCTTTTGGAATCTTTGGATGAGGTTGATTGGCCTGAAAATGTAAAAGTGATGCAAAGAAATTGGATTGGGAAATCTAATGGAGCTGAAATTAAATACTTGATTGAGGAATCGGATGAGTACTTAACAGTATTCTCTACAAGACCTGACACGATTTTTGGCGTTTCATTCTTAGCAATATCACCTAATCATTCGATCTCTTTGAAACTGGCAGAAACTGATAGCTCTATCAACAAGTTTTTAGATAGGTGCAAAGAAACAAAAGCTGCGGAAGCAGATATGGCAAAGGCAGAAAAACTTGGCATTGATACTGGCATTAGTGCAATTCACCCCCTGACTGGTAAAAAAATACCAGTATGGATAGGTAATTTTGTCTTGCTAGACTATGGAACTGGAGTTGTTATGGGTGTTCCAGGGCATGACCAAAGAGATTTTGAGTTTGCTTCTAAGTACCAAATGGAAATATTACAAGTTATATCAACAGATGAAGAAGGCCTCCCTGTATTACAAAAAGGAAGCCTCATTAACTCAGGTAATTTTAATGGAATGACTTCAGAAAATGCTTCTAAAAAAATAGTTGCTGAATTAAAAGATAAGGATCTTGGCGAAGAGCTTGTTCAATTTAGATTAAGAGATTGGGGAGTAAGCAGGCAGAGATATTGGGGATGCCCTATTCCAGTTATTTATGAGAATGGGGAGCCAAGAGTTTTGGATGAAAGTGAGATGCCAGTTACTCTTCCTGAACTCCCAGCTAATTCAGCACCCATACCCCTAAGTCAAAACAAAGATTTTATTAACATCTCAGAAAACTTGAAAAGAGAAACTGATACTTTTGATACTTTTATGGATTCATCTTGGTACTACGCCAGATTTACTTCATCAAATAATAAAAATGAAATTTTTGATGAAAATTCTAAATATTGGCTTCCGGTTGATCTTTATATAGGAGGTATAGAGCATGCCATATTACATTTATTATATTCAAGATTTTTTCATAAAGCGCTTAGAGATATGGGAATGGTTGAAGGCAATGAGCCATTTAAAAAACTTTTAACCCAAGGCATGGTTCTAAAAGATGGGGCCAAAATGTCAAAATCTAAAGGTAATACTGTTGACCCTCAGTCATATATTGAAAAATATGGAGCTGATACTGTTAGGCTTTATATGATGTTTACCGCGCCTCCAGAGCAAAGTCTAGAGTGGTCGGAGTCCTCCGTGGAGGGAGCATCAAGGTTTATAAAAAAAGTATGGAATCTTGTTAATGAAAGAAAGTATTTAGATATAAAAGAGCCTTCTATTTTTACTAAAGAAGAGACAGCCTTAAGAAGAAAGTCACATACTACTCTTGTCAAAATTACTAATGACTTTGAAACAAGACATTCATTCAATACAGCCATAGCTGCAATGATGGAGTTACTAAACTTTATACCTGATAGCTTTAAAGGTGAAGATGCAGATGAGTCTAGTAAGTACTGTCTAAATGAGGCGATAATAATTTTACTTAAAACTCTAAATCCAATAGCTCCTCATATATCAGAATATCTTTGGAATGATTTCTATGGGGATTTCTCTAATGACAATATAGAGTCTTCATGGCCCGAGGTTCGAGAGGATCTGCTTGAGGTGTCTGAATTTGATCTTGTTGTTCAGGTTAACGGAAAGGTAAGAGGAAAAATTACTATTGATAAAGGTCTGACGCAGCAAGAAATAGAGGTCTTGGCAAAAAGTATTGATAATGTTTCAGCAAATCTTAAAGGTGCTGATATTAAGAAAACTATCTATATAAAAGAAAAAATTATAAATTTTGTTTTTTAAAAATATATAAGACAATTATTCTTTGATATATCCTGCATAGGTAGTTAATATAATTTAATGACTAAATACTCCCTTAGTGCAATCTTCTTTATAGCTTTTTTTGTTAGCTCGTGCGGCTACAACCAAGTTGTTTTGAGAGGTGGGGGCCTAGATTTTAATAGCATCAAGTTTGATGAGACTGTGCCACAAAATTTTAAAGATCAAGTATCTTATTTTTTTAATACAGGTTCATCTGATTCATCCCAAGTAAATAACCGCCTAGATATAACAAGCTATTCAGCTAAAGAATATAATATCTACGCAGGAAATGCACTAAGAGCTCTAGAGGGTGAGATAACTTTAATGCTTCAAGTTGAGTTAAGGTTAAATGATTCATTTGTGAGGAAATCTTTCAGCTCAACAAAAAGATATAAATCTAATGAGTTAAATCCATTGGCTCAAAATCAAATGATTAAATTATTAAAAGAAAGTATGCAAAAAGAAATTATTCAGCAAATTATTATAGAGGTAAGTACTCTTGAAATGTGAGGCCTTATCAATCAAGAAATATTTAGATAAATCTCCTAATATTTTTTTTATATTTGGATCAGAGGTTATCTTAAAAAATAACTCAAAAGATGTCTTAAAGAATCATTTAAAAGCAAAAGGTTTTACTGAAAGAAAGTTTATAAATAAAGACGGGTTTAAGGATATAGAACAAGCCATTATAGAAAATGCAGGAGGTTCTCTATTTGGTTCAAAAACGATAATTGAGATCAACCATGATCAAGGAAAGATCCCCGATCAAATAATAAAAATATTTGAAATTCCAAATATTAGTAATATGGAAAATATTGCCATAATAATTAACTCGCATAATGAGAAATTAAATTCCTCTACTAAATGGGTTAAGCAAATGGATCTCTCTGCTTTAATAGTTGAGTGTAAAAAATTAAAGTCATTTGAAGAAAAAATTTGGTTAAAGAATGAGCTCAGCTTTACCTCAGATCAAGATAGAAGTGGTCTTGTACAAAGTATATATGAAATGAATTCTGGTAATTTAGTTGCTCAGCAAAACGAAATTAAAATTCTTAAATTAGTTTATAAAGATGGAATGAATATGGCTCAAGGATCAGTTATAGATTCCTCTGAGTTTTTACCTTTTGAACTGGAGGATATGATAATTTCTAGAGATACCAAAAATGCATTAAGAATAGTAAGCTCTATTAAAAGCTCTGAAGGGCACTACGCCCCATTACTGGTTTGGATTGTTGGGAAGATTGTTAATAGCTCAACCAACGCGCTTCAGAATAGAAGTCCTCAAGCAAGTCTTCAAAAATCTGGTGTTTGGGGGGATAAAATAAGTGGTTATATGAGTTTTATAAAAAAACATTCGTTAAAAGATCTCATTGGGCTTCAAAGAAATGTTTTTGAACTTGATTTAGCAAATAAGGGACTTATTAAGAAAAATTTTTGGGATGAGTTAGACACTCTAATAATAAAGCTAACCGCTAGCTAAAAAATTTATAATCGAAGGCTTCTTTACATTTAAGATAGATGGGATCTTGAGTGTCTAGCGTATTTTCTAGATTCACAATATCAGTTATTGGAGCAAGACCTTTTGTTGAACTAGTGAGCCATGCAGAAGAAGCATTTGACAGGTCTGTAAGATCAAAATTACCTTCAATTAATGGGATATTTATTTTCTTTATTTCTTTTATTAATAAGGCTCGTGTGATGCCTGGCAATATATTGTTAGATAGGCCTGGGGTGCAAACAGTTCCATTTTTAACAAAGAATAGATTCGAAGCCCCTGCCTCTGTCAAAATATTTTCTTTATGCATAATAACCTCATCACAATCTTGTGTTTGAGCAGAGTTCATCTGCATAACATTACCAAGAAGAGATGTAGATTTGATATCACACCTACCCCATCTAATATCCTCACAGATCATTACTTTTAAAGTTTTTGTTTTAAAGGAAAAAGGAAGGACATATCCAAAAGTCTCAATATCCATTAATTTGCTATACATGTGAGTACGGATAATATCCTGACCACGAGTTACTTGATAATAGACATAACCATTTTCTGATGAGCAGCTTGATATAAGTTGAGTTATCTCTTTGCTGGCTTGCTCTATATCCAATGCTATTGAGAGTTCATTAGAGCTCCTTAATAGCCTCTTAATATGCATATCAAAAGCTATAGCTTTAGAATTAAAGAAAGGAACAACTTCATAGATACTATCAGAGAATGTGTAAGCTCTGCTTAAAGGAGATACTTTAATATTCTCTACTAGTTCAAAACTCCCATTAAATACTCCTTCAATCTGATCCATTATCTGCCATTCCGAATAAGCCAAAAATCCATAAAACAAATTTAGACCACAACCTTCCAAAGAAGCCCTTTGCTTCAATGCCCTGTAAGGCGACAAGATCAGATACTAGAATAATCTCATCATTGCTTCTAATTTCAAGTATTCCAATTTTTTCACCAAGGCTAATTGGCGCTTGAATATTATTCTGATATTTGTAATTAATTTTTAGATCTTTAAAGTCTTTCCTAGGCAAGGTGATAGAAATATCATTTGCAAAACCCAAGCTAAGTGTGTCTTCTTGACCACCCCATATTTTAATATTCTGATATTCTTTATTGGCATCTATTACTTTCTGAGTTACATACCATTTAAACCCATACTCCAATAATCTTTGTGATGCCAAAAATCTGTCATTTTCTGTTCTGCTTCCAGCCACCACTGTGATGAGTCGCATATTGCCTCTTTTTGAGGAGCCGACCAAACAATATCCGGCTGATTCCGTCCAACCAGTCTTCATTCCATCAGAAGTTGAATCTCTCCAGAGTAATTTATTTCTATTCATTTGCTTAATGTTGTTATAAGTAAAACTTTTCTCCTTATAAAGTGCGTAAGTTTCTGGAAATTTATTTATAAAATTTGATGAGAGAATTGCTAGGTCCTCTGCTGTAGTGGTATTTGAATCTGAAAGTCCAGATGCATCAAAAAAACTAGTATTGACCATTCCAAGATCAGCCGCATAAGCATTCATTAGATCCACAAAGCCTTCTTCATTTCCTCCCAAAAATTCAGCTATCGCCACAGATGCGTCGTTTCCAGACTGAATCATCATCCCTCTAAGAAGGTCTGACATTTTTACTTTTTTGCCTTGCTCAATAAACATCCTGGAACCCTGCATCTTCCATGCCTTTGTACTGATTAAGACCTCTTCTTCTAAGGATATTGCCCCATCAGCCAAATACTCAGCAGCTATATAAGTAGTCATAATCTTAGTCATACTTGCTGGGACTATCTCAAAATCTGAATTAAATTCAGCTATTACTGTATTTGTATTAGGCTCAATTAAAATATAACTTTTTAAATCCAGATCGGGAGCATCTGGAATAAAACTTTGAGCATCTAAGAAGAAGGGAATGCTGAGTGCTAGTAATAGTAATTTTTTCATATTTTTAACTCTTTTGATAAATAATAGACTGCCATTGCGTAAAAATGACTAATATTATATTTGGTAATAGCAATAAAATTATCGTCACCTATAAAATAAACATCTTTTTTTGAATTTAGAACTAGCTTTTGACCCGTTTTAATAAAATTTTGATTGGAGATATTATTTAGCAGCATTAATTCTTTGAGCTTAATATTATTAGTTATAGCTATTTCTAACAATGAATCGCCTTCTTTTACTTCATAAGTCTCATTAGCTCCTTCACTAAACATTAAAGGTATAAATTTATTTGATTCTTCATTGTTTCTATAAGGCTTTCTTACATTGTTTAGATTAATTTTTTGAACAATATCACCGTTTCGCTTCCAGCCATGAACCTTTAGATAGTTAGCCACACTGCCAATAGCATCCTCAACTGAGTTAAAAAGATCTGCATACCCATCTCCATCGTAATCAATAGCGTATGCTCTATAGCTTGAAGAAATAAACTGCCCATAACCCATAGCTCCAGCATAAGAACCCTTCACTTCAAGAATATCTAAATCGTTTTCTCTGGTTAAAAGAAAAAATTTTATTAACTCACTTCTAAAAAATTTAGCTCTTCTTGGGTAATCAAAACCCAGGGTTGTAAGACTATCAATAACTCTGTAACTCCCTTGTATTCTTCCGTATCTGGTCTCAACGCCAATAATCGCAGTTATTACTTCTTTGGGAACTCCAAATTCATCCTCCACCCTTGAAAAGGTTTGGATATTATCTTGGATAAACTTTTTACCATTTGAGATTCTTTTCTCTTCAATAAATAATTTTTTATATCTATCCCATGTCCATGTAAATTCTGCTGGTGTTGAAATAGAATCAATTATTTTTTGTTGTTTCTTTGCATTTGATAATATTTTTAAAACATAAGATTTATCAAAACCATGTTCTTCAGTTAACTCTTTGATTACAGATTCCGCCTCTAGATGAGATGAATAATCTGCAAGTAGAGGGAAGGAAATTAAAAGAGTTAAAATGTATTTTTTCATATAATTTTAGACATTAAATACTTATAAAGGTTTCAGCGCTCCATCAATTTTTTATGCGTCGCCATTGATATTATTATTCCAAAAGCTAAATAGAATGATAGCAAAGATGAACCTCCTTTGCTTATAAATGGAAGTGGCATACCCACAACTGGAATAATTCCAGCAACCATAGAGAGATTTATAAATAAAGTTGATGCGAAAACTAAACTTAATCCTCCTATAGTCAATCTGCAAAACCTATCTCTTGCGTTGAAGGCAAGATATAAACATCGCAATAAAATAAAGAAAAAGATACTTAGAAGAATGCAAACTCCTATAAAACCGAACTCTTCTGCAACCACTGCAAAAATGAAATCTGTTTCTGCTTCTGGTAGAAAATCTAAATGTGCCTGAGAGCCCTCTTGAAAACCTTTTCCATTTATGCCTCCAGAGCCGATGGCAATTTTGGATTGGGTGATGTTCCATCCAGTTCCATAAGGATCTGCATTTGGATTAAAAAGTGTTTGGATTCTCTGCCTTTGAAAGGGCTCTAAAAAGCTATTCCACAAGAATGGTAATGACAAGAGAAATATTCCAAAAGATGTTCCTATGAATCTCCAACTTAAGCCTGCTAAAAATAAAATATAGGCTCCCGCCATAAGAACAACTAATCCTGTTCCGAGATCTGGCTGCCTAGCTATCAATAAAAAAGTAAAACCAATTAAGCTTAAAGTTATAAATGTATGTCTAAGATTGATTGGTAAATGTTTGTTATATAAATAAGAGGATAGAAAAATTGGTAAAGATATCTTTATAATCTCAGATGATTGAAGTGTAAAAATACCTAGGTCTAACCATCTTTTAGCCCCATTGATCTCTTTGCCAAAGATCATAGTGGCAAATATGAGAATTAATGAAAAAATTAAAAATACACCCGAATATGTATTATAAAAATCTGGGTCTGGTTGGCTCATCATAAACATTAAAATTAAACCAAAACCAACAAAGACTGATTGTTTAGCAATGGTATTGATATCACCTTGAGATGCGCTATATAGAAATACTAAGCCCATTACAGAAAGCAACGTAATTGCAATAAATAAATACGGATCAAAGTAAATGCTAAATTTTGTAAAATTTAATTTCTTTTTCATTTATTTAATAAGCTGTTTAAAACTTCTATGGCCACTGGCCCGGCAACTGAGCCTCCGCTTTCTCCATTTTCAATTACCACACTCACAGCATACTTAGGATTTGGCATAGGTCCAAAAGCAATAATAATTGCATGATCTCGATTACCCTTATTCTCTCTTACAATTTGATAGTCTTCCTTGGTATCAGTACTTACAAGCTCAACTGTTCCAGATTTAGCGGCAATAATGTAAGATTTTAAAGATTTTAACCTTCTGGCAGTTCCTTTTGGGTTTTCAATTACTCCAATCATACTTTCGTGGATCTTATCCCAATCTGAGTCTGTAATTGCAGAATTATTCAAGCCTGAAGATTCTGAATTGTCGCCCTTTATAAACGAGAGTTTTTTTTGACTTCCTTTGTTTGCAAGAAAAGCAGAGTAATATGAGAGTTGAAGTGGGGTAGCAGTTAAATAACCCTGTCCGACTCCTAAGTTTACAGTGTCGCCTTTAAACCAACCAAAATTTAAATTATTCATCTTCCACTCTGGGCTTGGAAGCAGACCCTTATCAGAATTGAAACAATCAAGGCAGGGATTCTTTCCAAACCCGAATTCTGAGAGATAGTTAATTAATTTATCAATATTTGATTCATAAGCTAAAGAAAAGAAGAATGTATTAGAGCTCTGAATTAGCGCATCATTTAAAGTGATTGTTCCGTGTCCTCCTTTCTTCCATCCCCGATTATCTCTTTGATCTTCTGGGAGAATAAAAAATCCTGGTTCATCAATCGTAAAATCACAATTAATAATTTTTTCTTGAAGGCCAAATAATCCTATTAATGGCTTTATTGTTGAAGCTGGAGAATATCTACCCTGTCCTGCTCTATCAAAAAAAGGCTTATCAGTATCTTTTGATAAGGCATTAAAATCCATAGTAGACATACCTCCAGCAATATCATTAACTGAGAAAGATGGTGAGCTTAAATAAGTAACAATAGACCCTGTTTCTATTTCAACAGCAACCACAGCTCCTCTTCTCTTATTCATTTGCTCTAATGCTATTTTCTGAGCCTCAAGATCTAAAGTAGTAAATAAATTACCTCCAACTACAGGAGGTTCGTATTTAAGCTCTCTTAAAAATCTTCCAGCAGCATCAACCTCATATGTTTTCTTTCCAAAGGAACCTCTTAGTAAATTGTCATAGGTATATTCGATACCCGTTTTCCCAATCAAATAACCATTTGAATATTTATATAAAGTTTCAATTTGCTTTAATTTTTGTTCAGAGAGTATGTCTGAAAGCTGATCATTACTAACACCGCCAACATAACCTATGGCATGTGAAAATAGATCTGGGTATTTGCTTTGCCTGCTATATCTAACATCAATAAAAGCATTAGGATATTTGTAACTCCTAACCTCAAATTTAGCAATCTCTTCGGATGTTAGGTTGCTCTTAACAGTGAGTTCTCTATTGTAGGCCGCTTTCTTTTTAAAATTTTCATTGACATAGTTCATCTCTTTTTCATTAAGTAAAATAATCTTTCCAATGCTTGAGATAAAGCTATCTAGGCTTTCTATCTTCCAAGGCTTTATTATCAAGCTATAACTTGGAACATTATTAACAAGAATATTCCCGCTTCTGTCATAAATAATTCCTCTCGCAGGTTGAACTAACATATCCCTTGTCTTATTTTTTAGAGAGGCTGATGTATATTCTGAGAAACTAGATACTTGCAAGGAATAAGTTTGATAGATGAAAAAAGAAAATAAAATTCCAAAGAAGAAATAAATTAAGACTAGTCTATTAAAGAAACTTTTCTTTTCAAGATTTCGCTCTTCAAGTTCAATCATTTATGATAAGGCGCCTTGTTGATTATAGAAAAAGATCTATAAATCTGCTCAACTAATATTATTCTAAAAAGTCTGTGAGGAAAAGTAAAACTAGAGGCTGAGAAAACTTTATCTGATATTTCAATAATCTTTTCAGGGAGTCCAAATGAACCTCCAATGATAAAATTAAGCTTTAGGTTTGTTAGCATGGATTCTTCAAAGAATTTACTAAACTCCTTGCTGTCAATTTTCTTACCTCTCGAATCCCAAGAAACTACATAGTCGCCATCTGAGATTTTATTAAGTATTAATTCGGATTCTAATTTCTTTACCTCATCAATTGATCTTTTAGGATGCTGCTGACCCTTAATCTCGATGAAGTTTAAAGAAATATTTTTGGGAAGCTGTTTTTGATAATACTCAATACCTTGAGATTCCCATGAGGTTAGCTTGTTGCCAACGCTAATTATATTAACGACCATCTAACCAGGAGCATTTAAGAGTGTATTCTCTCCCCATAGACCTTCTAGATCATAAAACTCTCTAATATCACCCTTCATTACGTTTATAACCACTTCGCCACAGTCTACCAATATCCAACCAGATTCTGCTTTTCCTTCAACGCCAAGTACGGTCATTTTATTTTTTTTAACTGCCTCAACTACCTTTTCTGAAAGAGATTTTGCATGCCTATTTGAAGAGGCAGTTGCAATAATAATTACATCGGCAAAAGATGAAATACCTTTAATATCAAGAGATAAAATATTCACAGCCTTATTGTCACCAAGGGCGATTTCGCATATGTCTTTAATGGTTTTCTTAGGCAAAATTATTTATATAATATAGATTTTTAACAACTAAAAAAAATTAGCTTTTTAGTCTTTGCTATACTAAATCATTATTTAGAAAAAGGGTAAGTAATTATGGAAATAACCAATTTAAATTCTTTTCTAGATTTTATACTTGGATATAAAAATATTATTATCTGGCTTGGCTCTCTGTCTTTGTTTATTTTCCTATTTAGTCTAATTGGAATAAAGTGGCTAATAGCTCTAATTCCAAGTGATTATTTTTTAATAAAGAAAGATTCTAAGATAAAGTCATCTAATCCATATTTATGGCTCTTGATAGTAATCTTTAAAAATTTGATTGGTTACTCGCTTATTATAGGAGGAATCATGATGTTAATTCTTCCAGGACAAGGTCTATTCACCATAATAATTGGTCTAATGTTGAGTAATTACCCAGGGAAATATGCTCTTGAGAAAAGATTTATTTCAACTCCCGCAATACTTAAATCAATAAATTGGCTGAGAAGTAAATCAGACAAACCACCCTTATTAATTAACAGTAATTAATTAGCTGATAATTTTTCTATGTATTTAGAGAGAATTGTCATCCTATGAGGGGCGTCAAAAGCCTCCAATAGATTTTGTTTTTCAGAAGAAGTAAGCGGTATCAATCCTGCAAGGTGATATGCAACGGAATCCGCAGAGTTAAAGTCTACATTTATAGGCAAGTCACTAACCCTAGGGTGTTTCATTAACTGGGATAGTATATTTAAAATATCTGGATATTCAGCCAAAACCGCTTGGTCGTCAACTTCAGGATCAAATTCAGATTTGGCATCTGCTACATGCAGTCCGTCCTCTAGTTGATGAATATTGCTAATTGATACCTTATTCTCTGATTTAACTGTTATCCCTAGAAGGCCATTTGGAAGGTTATTGAAATCAATTATTTGAACATAGCTCCCTTTTTTATGCATACCAAAGTCAGAACTTGTTTCTGACTTAGTCTGTAAAACAATGACAAAACCATGCTGCTCCGACATACATGTTTTAATCATATCTACATATCTTGGTTCGAATATCTGCAAGGATTGAATGCTGCCTGGAAGAGCAACGAGGCCAAGAGGAAAGACAGGAATATTATTTTTTTTCAAGGTAACTAATTAATGGTTTAAGAATTTTGTGACTATCTTTGTTGGTCATTAAAAGAATAATATCATATTCGGATAAGATCGATTTTGTCTGATTAATGAAATCTTCAGTATTATCTGAGGAGGTTATATTATTTCCATCACTTAGAACATTTTTATGATCTAGCCATACCGCCTTATCCAAACAAGCCACCGTATCAAGAAGCTCTAAGCCATGTGAGCCTCCTGACATAGTGTTTGACCCTAGCTCAATAAGACCAAGTATTTTTTTTTCTGGGTATTTCATCCTAATTGCCTGAGATGAAAACATTATTGCTGTTGGGTGATGAGCAAAATCATCATATAAATGAATGTTAGAAAATTTACCTTTATATTCCAATCTTCTTTTGACTCCATTAAAGCTTTTGAGAGATTCTATAGAATCATTGATGGCAATATCATCTGTCTTTGCTGCAAGAATCGCCGCAATATAATTCTTAAAATTATGCAGGCCAATTAATGGCAAACCTGCTAACGTATAGGCAATACCTTTATATTCAAGCTCTTGCTCTTCAAAGCTTATTTTAATCTCGTTGTCGTTAATTACCGTAGATTTGCACCAAAGACCTTTAGATATTACATCTTCGGAATTCTTATCATCACTAAAGTAAATTACCTCTCCAGATGAGGGAATAATTTTAATTAAATGATGGAACTGTCTTTTAATATCATCTAGATGATCGAATATATCTGCATGATCAAACTCTATATTATTAATTACTAATGTAGACGGTGAGTAATGTATAAATTTTGATCTTTTATCAAAAAAGGCTGAGTCATATTCGTCAGCTTCAATAACAAAAATATTGTCCGTACCTAATGATGCAGACCCTTTGATGTCTTCAGAAACTCCCCCAACAAGAAACCCAATATCTCTTCCTTGATTTAAAAAAATATGAGCAAGCATGTATGAGGTAGTTGTTTTGCCATGAGTTCCTGAAACTGCTAGAACTTTTCTATTTTTAAGAATTTCTCCAAGCATCTCAGGGCCTGATCTAAAAGGGAGTTGATTGTCTAATATATATTCAACACACTCATTTCCTCTAGATAGGGCATTGCCAATAATATATAGATCAGCGTCTGGCATAGATTTGACTGAATAGCCTTTTATCATCTCAACATCAAGATTTTCTAGATGACCAGACATTGGGGGATAGAATTGATTATCTGATCCAGAAATAGAATGACCTGACTCTTTTAGTATTTGAGCGAGCCCGCCCATGAATGTTCCACAAATGCCTAGGATATGTATTCTCATATTAGTTATAATACGTTACCTATTTTTATTTCAAAACTTTATAGAGAGGAAAAATGAAAAAAAATGCATTTTATGCCCAATCAGGTGGCGTTACATCGGTAATTAATGCGTCAGCGGGAGCTCTTATTTTGGAGGCTAAGAAGCATAAAGAGCTTATTGGCAAAGTTTATGCAGGTAAAAATGGAATCTTGGGAGCTCTAAGAGAAGAGCTTATTGATACATCAAAGGAATCAAGATCTGCAATAGAATCTCTTAAAAATAGACCTGGAGGAGCTTTTGGCTCATGTAGATTTAAATTAAAAGGTTTAGATGCGGATAGAAAAGAATACGAACGATTAATAGAAGTCTTTAAGGCACATAATATTGGCTATTTTTTTTATAATGGTGGAAATGACTCTGCAGATACTGCATACAAAGTCTCTCAAATAAGTGAACAGTTAAATTACCCTATAAAGTGTATTGCCATTCCAAAAACAGTAGATAACGACCTAGCTCTAACTGATAGCTGTCCTGGATTTGGTTCTGCTGCAAAATACATAGCGACGTCTACACTAGAGGCTTCTCTAGATACTAAATCAATGTGTGAAAGTTCTACAAAGGTATTTATTTTAGAAGTCATGGGAAGGCATGCGGGCTGGATGGCGGCTTCATCAGCCTTGGCAAGAACAGAAAAAGACGATCCTCCTCATGTAATTCTTATGCCTGAGGTAGATTTTAATCAGAAAGTTTTCCTGTCATCTGTTAAGCAAAGTGTAAAAGAAAATGGTTTTTGTGTTGTTGTGGCTTCTGAAGGAATTAAAAATAGTAAAGGTAAGTTTTTAGCTGAATCTGATACAAAAGATGCATTTGGTCATGCTCAACTTGGAGGCGTTGCTCCATATCTTGCTGGCTTAATATCAGAAAAACTAAAATTGAAAATTCATTGGGCTGTGTCAGATTATTTACAGAGAAGTGCTAGGCATATTTCATCTAAAACAGATCTTCTTCAAGCAGAGGCAGTAGGCGTCCATGCAATCAAATATGCAGTCAAAGGAATGAACGGAGTAATGCCAATAATTGTTAGAGGGAAAGGTAAGAAATATACATGGAAAATTGAGCCTGCGGCTCTTTCAAAAATTGCTAATGTTGAAAAAAAATTACCCAAGTCATTTATTGCCAAGAATGGAATGGACGTAACTGCAAAGGCAATTAACTATCTGGCTCCATTGATAGAGGGGGAAGCTTTTCCTCCATTTAAAAACGGCATACCTAAAATAGAAAAATTAAAACTAATAGAAGTGAAGAAAAAATTATCCCAGTGGCGCTGATTTCTTTAATAAATTAAGGTCTTCTATTATTTCTGATATCTCGTCCTTGAGGAGATGCTTATCTTCTTCATTAAGAAATTCTCCCACTTGGATGTCCTGCCCTTTTGATCTAAAGCTTAATTGTAATATTTCATTTATATCTTTATTTACTAAAAAAGATGTGAAAGTTCTGAACTCTTTCCATTCATAATCTATCTTGTCCCGACCCTTCTGAACCGTAACTAATTCTTGAGATATATAAATCTTTTCTCTTTTAGCACTCCATTTGAAGTTTAGGTAAAATGCGAGAAATAAAACTCCTATTTCCAATCCAGCAAAAGGAAGAATTAATAATGCTCCAAAAAAGAAAAATATTGAAGCAATTCCAATACATACAAAAGAAATACTAAATAAAAATAATATTCTATTTTTACCAACCAATGAGCTATTTGGTTTAACAGAAACTATGAACTCTTCTTCATTAATTTTTTGAATTGAAATCACGATATAATAATTATTATGGTAAATGCTAATGACTACACTAATTATATGGTGCCTTTCTATGCTCCTGAAGATTTTATTGTTAAAAAAGCTAAAGGGTCTTTGGTTTGGGATACTGATAATAAAAAATACATAGATTTTACTGGGGGGATTGCAGTTACGAATTTAGGCCATTCCCATAATGAACTTATAAAAATAATGAATCAGCAATCTAAAAATTTATGGCATCTATCTAATCTATATATGAATAGTCCATCTATTGAGCTTGCAAAAAAACTCTGTAAAAAAACTTTTGCTGACAAGGTATTCTTTTGCAATTCAGGTGCTGAATCTATTGAAGCCTCTATCAAGATTGCCAGAAAATATTGTGCAACGAATGTAAATAAGAACAAAAATGAAATTCTTTCCTTTACTAGCTCTTTTCATGGAAGGACACTATTAGGAATAGCTCTTGCAAAAGCAAAGCACCTGACTGATGGCTTTGCTCCGCTCCCCAAAGGAATCACAAATCATACATATAATGATATTGATAAACTAGAAGATGCTTTCTCAGAAAAAACAGCAGCGGTTATTCTCGAATTAGTTCAATGGCAGTCAGGAATTACTAAAGCTAACAAAAAATTTATTGCTAAAGTTAAGCAACTAAGCAAAAAATATAATGCCTTAGTAATAATAGATGAGGTTCAGTCTGGAGTTGGTAGAACAGGAACTTTTTTTGCTTATGAGCAATTTAATATCACTCCAGATATTTTATGTTTTGCTAAAGGTATGGCAAATGGATTTCCTATTGGTGGGATTCTCACTTCGAACAAAATTTCAGCTTCAATGACTGTAGGATCTCACGGCACTACTTTTGGAGGAGGTCCTATCGCCTGTGCAATTGGCTCTAGAGTGGTTGATATTATTTCTAAAAAAGCTTTTCTTACTAAAGTGCTAAGTAAAGAAAAAAGGCTTATAAAAAAATTGAATGAAATTAATTTAAGTTATCAATGTTTTAATGAAATAAGCTCTGCTGGTTTATGGATTAGTGTTGAGCTGGCAAGTATAGATGTAGATGATCTGATCAAGCTATCACATAAAAATGGCCTTATGGTTCTTAAAGCAAATGCTACTACAATAAGATTTTCACCGAGCTTGATAATTGAAGATTCCTTAATAGATGATGGATTAGAGATTTTTGAGAAATCTATTCTTCAGCTTCAGTAGAAGTACTTTCAACCTCTTCAGCCATTCCAATAACTTTTCTGTAGCCCTGGGGAAGCATGTTTCCTCTTTTAGCTCTTGAAGAAATATAGTTCTCAAGATCTTTTAGTTTAAGAGTTAGGGAGCCTTTACCAACCCTATCTATCCTTAATGAACTAGATAATGAAATTAATTGTGCATGGGCCATGAACTCTTCTTTTGCTACAAATTTTGCCGTAGGAATATTAATAATTTTATTTCCCTTTCCCTTGGCTAGCATTGGTAATTCATCTATCTTAAATATAAGCAGTCTCCCAATATTTGATATAGCGGCTATATAGACATGATCATCTCTAACTCTTATAGCCTTAAGAAGATCTGCATTATTAGGAATCTTCATAAATGCCCTTCCTGACTTCTTATTGGAAACCATATTCTTAAATTCAGAAATGTAACCGTACCCAGCTGTATTCATAATCATATATTTATCATCATCATTTCCAATCAAAGATGATACAAATTTAACTCCAGAATCTGCAGAAACTCTTCCTGTAATTGGGTCGCCCATTCCTCTTGCTGATGGAAGTGAATGACTTGGCAGCGAATAAGCCTTGCCATTTGAGTCTAAAAAGACACACATCTGATTGCTTTTGCCTCTAGAAAAATCCTGAAGGATATCATCACCTCTGTAAGATAAAGATACTGGATCAATCTCATGACCTTTTGCACTTCTAATCCATCCAGCTACAGATAAAACAATAGTTATTGGTTCTGTAACCAATGTCTCTTCTTCTGAAAAGACTTTTGCATCGGAGTTTTCGATAATAGGAGATTTTCTTTCATCGCCAAAATTTTCTTTTATTTCCGTTAATTCCTTTTTAATTAACGTTTTTAACATTGTTTTTGAGTTAAGAATTTTTTCTATCTCATCTTGCTCTGCTACTAAAGTATCTCTTTCCTTTTCTAACCTTGCCTGTTCTAGCTTAGCTAGTTGCCTTAATTTGATTTCAAGAATGGAATTAGCTTGGATCTCTGATAGCGCAAATGCCTTAATAATATCTTTTTTAGGCTCATCTGATTCTCTTATAATTTTGATAACCTTATCTAAATCTAAATAAACAATCAGAAGTCCTTCTAAGATATGCAGCCTATCGTTAACCTGGTCTAGCCTATGTTCTAATTTCCTAGTGACTGTATCTTTTCTAAAAACTAGCCACTCCTTTAAAAGATCAACTAACGGGAAGACTCGAGGCCCACCTTTTAATGAAATTAAGTTCATATTAGTTCTATAACTTTTCTGAAGGTCTGTGGACGCAAAAAGATGATTCATTACATCCTCAGCATTCACCCTATTAGATTTAAGAGTGATAACTAATCTTATAGGCTCTTTATGGTCACCCTCATCAACGAGATCCACAACCATTGGAATTTTCTTTTTCATCATCTGGTCAGCAATTTGCTCGATTATTTTTGAGCCAGAGGCTTGATAAGGCAGAGCATTTATAACGATTTGATTTTTTTCTTGCGCCCACTGGGCTTGAATCTTAAAACCGCCTTTTCC
>Ga0115008_10000208_pt1 | contig 40241 bp, 33 predicted proteins | sample FraStrMetagenome_FD_87164 | JGI IMG/M metagenome (GOLD analysis project Ga0115008, IMG submission 87164) | Marine eukaryotic phytoplankton communities from Arctic Ocean - Fram Strait ARC3M Metagenome | ecosystem: Environmental > Aquatic > Marine > Oceanic | place: Fram Strait | collected... | reverse complement strand
TCCGTCGTGATTTTTTTTCAACATATTGGTATACAAGTTGTAGCGATTATTCAATCTATTCCGTAGTTGAATGAGATAAGCATACAACCCTTGTCTTTCCATTGATATTGGTTGTGAAATACGAATATCATATAAAGCTAGGTTTATATTTTGAATAAGTTCATCATCGTATCGCACTGACTGTTTGTATTTCGCATCAGCACATACAGATATATATCGGTTCCTTACAAAAGAGATATACGATGGCATTGTGCCTAGAATGAATAGAATTAGTCCGGTCATGGTTTGTATTGAACTGTATTATACATATATGAATTCAATTTTTCAAATAAGATAGAATACAATATTTATGCTATGAATATAAAATTTATACAACCATACAGTATATACACGAATAACATGTCTAAAAATTACAAAGCAAAGACGAAGACGAAAAACTACAAATCAAAACAAATACATTCGGACCAATTATATGATGCCGATTATCTGATTATTGTGGAATCTCCATCAAAATGTAACAAAATAGAATCCTATTTGGGAATCAACTATTGCTGTATCGCGTCGCTCGGTCACATTCGTTCCTTGAACGGTTTGCGTTCTATTGATACGAAAAGCTCGTTTGAGCCGTCGTTTGAAATGATTAAAGAAAAACAGCACCACGTGGATGAAATGAAAAAGGTAATTGCCAGGTTTGACTACGATAAGATATATATCGCCACAGACGACGACCGAGAAGGCGAGGCGATTGGATGGCACATATGTGAAATTTTTGGTCTCCCGGTAGAGAAAACAAAACGGATCATATTCCACGAGGTGACCAAACCGGCGCTCGTCAAAGCGGTGGATTCACCGACATATATAAACATGAAGGTTGTAAAGGCGCAGCATGCCAGGCAAGTTCTTGACGTGATCGTCGGTTATAAGGTTTCGCCATATTTGTGGAAATATTTGTATAGTGATAAGGACAACGCTTTGTCTGCTGGCAGATGCCAGACCCCTGCCCTACGTCTTGTTTATGACAATGAAAAACAAATACAAAATAGTCAATCAGGTTCTCCTGTATTCAAACTGCATGGTAATTTCTTATCCGAGAAACTGGATTTCGTGTTAAAAAAGGAATTTGATAGTGAGGAGGACGTGGAACAAGTGATACACAAGTCAATTTCACATAAGCACATATTAACAATGGGAAAGAAAAAAGAGTCGCGACGTTCTCCACCAAAGCCGTTAAATACGTCCTCTTTGCTACAGTTGGCCAGCTCCAATTTACATATGTCACCTGGAGAGACAATGAAACACTGTCAAACCCTGTATCAGAACGGATATATCACGTATATGCGAACAGACAGCAGGGAATACTCTAAACAATTTATAGAATATATGGAAAAATACATAACATCAAAATATGGACAAGGTTCTCTTCTCTCTAATTTGAACATACTTGAGAATAAATCAGATACAAATCCTCATGAAGCGATTCGTGTAACACAGATAGTTCTTCAAACCATCAAGTGTGAGAACCCACGAACGTTGTCTTTGTATAAATTACTATGGAAAAATACGATTGAGAGTTGTATGGCGGACTATGTATGTGATACTTATGAAATATGTATAAGTTCTCCTATTGATTCTGTATACACACATACATTGGAAATACCCAAAAAGTATGGATGGAGAGAAATAGAGGAGAAACGTCCGATTACAGAAGTGCAGAGTGAGTTGGGTGGTTTGCGATTAAAAATAGAAAGTCAGAAGAGCATGGAGGTGAAATACAACAAGATAGAAACCAAATGCAATGTAAAAAAATCGCATAGTCATTACACGGAAGCGTCTTTAATTAAGAAGCTGGAGGAACTTGGCATCGGGAGGCCTTCTACGTTTGCCTCATTGGTGGAAACCATCATTGATCGCGGTTATGTAAAAAAACAAGATGTGCGAGGTGTTACATTCAACACGACAAATTACATTCTTGAAGGCGGAAAAATGAAGAAAACAACACAAGCGAAAGAATATGGCGAAGAAAAGGGAAAATTGGTGATACAAGAGTTGGGTGTTCTCGTCTTGGAATTTTTATTACAGCATTACGATTCGTTGTTTTCGTATGAATATACCAAACGCATGGAATCGCAATTGGATGAGATATCAGATGGAGGGATCGTTCAATGGGAACAAATATGTAAGGATTGTTACAATGAAATCAAAGAATTAGGGAAGAAGATGAAAAATGTAAGTAAGTTCTCGTTGTCCCTAGACGAGACATATGAATTCGTATACGAGAAGTATGGACCCGTGTTGCGATACAAAGACGCTGAGAACAAATACGCTTATAAAAACATAAAAAAGGAATTGAACATATCTCTTAACGATATGATAGAGAAGAGATATACAGCAGAAGAATTGATAGAGGAAGCGGAAAACTATTTGGGCGTTTACCAAGAGCAGAATGTATACATAAAAAATGGCAAATATGGAGCATATGTAGAATGTGGGGAGAAGAAAAAGAGTTTGAAGAATGCGGACAAAGATGCGTCTGTCTTCACGATAGAAGATGCGATTAAACTGCTCACTGAGGAAGTGCAAGAGAAGAGTGTATTGTTAACACTGAATGAAGAAATAAGTATCCGCAAAGGTAAATATGGTCCATATATATTTTACAATCCTCCGGGAACAGCAAAGCCACAATTTTTCAACATAAAGAAATACAAAGGGAATTATTTCAATGATGATGTAAACGAAGTATTGGATTGGATAAAAAAAACGTACCAGATAGAATAATATATCTTCACACTATATAACCATGCCAAGTCAACTATATATGAATTATCTCATTTTCGCGATTATGTACATGTCTTCTATATTTTTCTCATATGCGAACAATACGGAGTCCTTGGGTATATTATCGTTGTTCGTGGTGAATACGTCGTTTATGTTCTATATGGGGAAGGACATGTTTTATCACATGACAAGTAAGGGTATTGGTCCGTCCATCCTACAATATGTGATTATCTTCGGCATTTTAGCTTCACTGTTGGTGAACTCTTCCGCGTTATTGGTTAAAAGTTTATCGTTAATGAGCATAAGAAGTAAAAACATGGATACCGGAGAAGATAGCAGTCAAATGTCTACGAAAAATAAGATGCTGTTCAACGATTTTAGAACTTCACAAACAATATTCTTCATAATGTTATCGGGGGTGCTAGGTGCATTTCTATATTATTACGAATATATTCAGTTTCATTTTGTAGATATAGTAAACAATGGTGGGTCGTGGATGGATCTAACAAGTGTTCTTCTAGTTGGGGGTGCGACCTTCTTATTATCGTTGTCTGCGATGACCTTTCAAAATGCGAAGGAGTTCTCAAAGGTTCGTTTGACAAAGCAATCGTAGTAAACAATAAATAATGCCGGAATACAGTATAAAAAATACCTATATGTTTTATTAAAAACACACATAGGTAACGATGAAATATTACGAATCTACTTTTGACGACTATTTGAAATCCAATAAATTATTCAATGTTCACCCCGAATTAAATCATATTACGAATAATCTCCCCCGATGCATAGCGCAATTGGAGAACTTAATTATATACGGGCCGGCAGGCGTAGGAAAATACACACAAACACTGAAAATACTATCAAACTACAGCGAAAGTGAATTAAAATACGACAAACGCCTTGAGGTAATCACTGATAAACAAAATTATATGATGCGATTTAGTGATATACACTACGAGATAGATATGTCATTGCTTGGATGTAATGCCAAAACACTATGGTATGAAATATTTTTCCAAATCGTGGACATAGTTTCAATCAAGAAGGAGAAATTCGGAGTCATCGTATGTAAAAACTTTCACCACATAAACAGTGAACTGTTAGAGGTATTTTATAGTTATATGCATCACTATGACAAGGCAGATAACATACAAATCAAATTTATAGTGCTTACTGAACAGATTAGTTTCATACCGAATAAAATAGTGAATATTTGTGATACAATCTCTATTCCGAGGTTAACTGATAGTGCGTATACTGAACTGAACAATATAAACAATATGCTCGCAAAAAATACATATCATAGCGATTTTCCAACAAAGGTTTCCAAATATTTACCGGAAGTGAGGATACAAGATACGGATTCGCCATACCAACCTAATTGCTTGATTGAAGAAATAGAAAAGGAGAACATTGGTAATATAAAAGACATTAAGTCGTTCACGTCTTTAAAAACAACCGATGAGATACCAGAAGATATATTTGATATAATAAGCAATAAAATCATAAGCGAAATGACGAATATTAACCAGTTTCAATTCACGCAATTCAGAGATACTTTATATGACATACTCATATACAACATTGATATATTCGAATGTATATGGACGGTCATCACCCATTTTGTAAACATCGGTAGAATAAACCAAGAGGATTGCTCGGATATCATAGCAAAAACGTATACATTTTTCAAACAATACAATAATAACTATAGACCGATATACCATTTAGAGAGTATTATGTTCTATATAATAAATAAATTACATCAATATGAACTACGAAAAGGCGTGTGAAATATTAGAGTTGAACGAAGATGCGTCTATTGACAATATAAAGAAACAGTATCGGTTAAAGGCATTATTATGTCATCCAGATAAAAATCAATCAGCCAATGCGAACGAAGAGTTTCAAGACTTGTCAGAAGCATACCAATATCTGTTAAAATTCAAGGAAAATGCGATGGATATAGACGATTCAGACGAGATGTTATCAAACATGGATTATAAATACTATTTGTTTATGTTTTTGAAGAATACCATAAAAGGCAATTCACAGGAGTCCTTATTATATGCGATATTAAAAAAGACGACTACGGTATGTAGTGAAAAGGCCATCCAACTATTACAAAATCTTGACAAACCTGCCCTCATTAAGATATACGAAATTCTCACAAAAAACAAACAGTATTTGCATATAGAATCGTCTCTTCTTCATAAAATAGAGGAGTTGATAAACGAGAAGATAGAAAACGACGAATGTGTGATATTGCAGCCTTCCCTAGACGACTTGTTTGAGAACAACTTGTATAAATTGACAGTCAATCAACACATCTACATAGTCCCTTTGTGGCATAATCAACTGATATATGACAACTCAGGTAATGATATTTATATCAAATGTTTTCCTATATTGGAAGACAATATTGAAATAGACAAAAACAACAATATACATGTCCAACATAGCGAATCGTTACAGACAATATGGGACACAAAGGAATTTCATATTCAACTAGGCAAGAAAGTCTTACATATACCCATTGAACAAATATCATTAAAAACGACCCAGGTGTTATGTATCCAATGTGCCGGTATTTCACGAATGAATACGGAGGATGTATATGACGTGACACAAAAGTCCCATGTTTACATTTATTTGAAGTTAACATAGTATAGGAGGCAATATCCTATCAAATACGCATAAAAAATAATAACCAACAAAAGCTGGCTATTATTTTTCATAATTCGGTTTTCTATTTTTTAATCTCTTTTCGTTTTACTGTTTTTCTGTTTCGTGATTTTATATTACTTACTCAGCAGGTGCCTTCTTCTTCACAATCTTCTTCTTAGGAGCAGGTGCTGGCTCGTCCTCGGTGGGCGCGGCCTTCTTCACAACCTTCTTCTTAGGAGCGGGAGCAGGCTCGGATTCCTCTTCCTCGTCACTGTCAGATGCGGCAGTTTCCTGTGCGACCTTCTCGGCAGTGTCAAAGACCTCTACCTCGTCCTCGTTCACGGCCTCAGTCTCGTCAATCTTCTGGGCATCAATTGTATTGATATCGTCCATAGACAACTGAACATTACACTTGCCGAAAATGGTGGCATTCTCAACAGGCTTTACCACACACTGACTCAGCTTCCAAGAAACGCCCCAAGCCTTGCCAGTAGTCCAAATGCCTCCGCACTGGATGACGCAAGCAACCTGACTCTTCTTGGGAATCAAATCAATGGGGGTCTCATTCTCGTTGTCGCTGGGGAAGAGTAGCTCCTGCTTGGTGTTGTAAATCTCCAGATTCTGCCACTGTCCCTGGTAACAAGGCACCTTCACAGACATACTAGGAGGACGAGAATGGTCAATCTTCTTGGTAATCTTGTCCTTGGGATACTTGAGGAAAGGGAACATAGTCTCCTTCACAAACTCACGAGAGCGCTCAGTTCCGAACCATGCTTCGCTATGAACGACGGCATCGTCAATGACTCTGTTTTCAAACTCAATAAGTTTCGCAAGGAAGGTATCGGTGTTCTTGTTAGAATAGTCAGCGCCAGGGAAGGCAAGGCTCATCTTGAACTTTCCATCAGACTCGCCTGTCTTCTCGTCAACATAATCAGATACGCCCCAAGTCATAATGAGAGGGGTAGAAAGATACAGACTGCGACTGGTCTGACCACTAATCACACTCACCGTAGTAAGACCACGATCACTCACGCGGGGCTTCATGTAACGCACCGCAGCGGTATCCCATTCACCAGTAGTAACAACACGAGGATTAGCAGACATAATTATAAATAAGGTATAATAACTGTAATATAGTAGCTGTGTATTCTTTAAATCAATTTTCTAGATGGATTGTGTAATTTATAACATTTGATATGCAGCTGTAGGTAATTTATGTTCTCTTTGTAATTATACATCATAACAATATAAAATCTATTGGTATATATAATACATTATGGAAGGTCAAAATAAACATATTAAGCGAAAGTACAAACAGAGAATCAATGAATATGAACTCACATATGACAATTACACGAAACATGGCGTAGTCTTAGCAAATTATAAAGTATCCGAATTAAAAACCGCGATGAAGCAAATGGGTAAGATGCGAATAACGGGGACGAAACCGCAGCTTATTGAGAGGATTACGTTCCGATTTAATGAAATCAATAAATCAATATGTATTCAAAAAATCTTTCGGGGGTGGTTTGTAAGACTCATACAACGATTACGTGGTCCTGCCTTGACAGATAGAAGTCTATGCACAAATGACAGTGATATATGTTCTCTTGAGCCACTGGATGAAATATCTACCTCGTATTTTTTCTCTTACAAAGACAAGCATAATTTTATATATGGATTTGATATTTCATCGTTAGTAACACTCATTGCAACCAAGGGCAAATTTATAAACCCATACACGCGTGATGTAGTCTGCAGAAGTGTATTAAAAAACGTATACCGGGTGTATAGGGGGAGTTATGCTATATTCGCAGACTTTCGTTCTGTGAATAAACCATTAAGGCCTGTCAGGCCAAATAAACCCCCTACTGTTTCAAGTATATCCAGACTACAGAATCGTTTTATGACGGGTCAAAACTCATTATATATACCCGCTAACGTGTCTATCTTACATGGGATTAGAGACAAGCTCAGTCGTATTCGCAGCCAAGAGACAAACGAGAGAATACGAACTCTTTTTCTAGAAATAGACCAACTAGGCAATTATACGCAATCGTCTTGGTTTTCAGAATTATCACACAGAGACCATGTGTTGTTTTATAGAGCATTATATGATATTTGGTATTTTCGTGCGGGTTTATCAGCTACAATCAAAAACAATATATGTTTCGCTTGTCCGTCCCGAACAACACCATTTAATATGTCAACCGGGGTGCTTGCTCCACGAGATGCTAGTATGCTTGACTACAACGAGATACAGTTAATCAACTTGGAAACAATTGAAAATCTCACCTATTGTGGAATTGATATAGAACATCGTAAAATAGGAGCATTGCACGCATTGTCTGCTCTCACACTTGTATCAAGAAATACAAGACGTGCCTTATCCTGGTTATATGAATCAGTTGCGTAATATGTTGAAAATACATGATTTAGACCTCACAAATTATGATTTTAGGTCAATTGTATATTTTTACAACCCATCTATCATTTGATAATAATAAAAATATATATTATTAACAAAATTGATATAAAAAGCATACAGGTTATATATTATATAATCAGAATGGTTAGAACTGCTAAGACTGCTACCCCCGAGACCCCCAAGAAGCGCGCCACTAAGGTCGCTGCCCCTAAGGCCGAGACAACGGCTGCCACCCCTCCTCCTGCCCCCGTGGTAGAGGAGACCGCTGCTCCTCAGGAGATGGATGCGGCTGCGGTTATGTCCCATAAGATGAACGAGTATAGCGCTAAGCTTCAGCAGCTCGTTGGTCTTCTGTCTACCCTTAAGAGTGATTTCAAGACTCTTGAGAAGACTGTCTCTCGTGAGATGAAGGTTGCCCAGAAGCTTGCTAACAAGAAGCGTCGCAGCACCAACCCCCGCAAGCCCTCTGGTTTCACCAAGGCTACTCCTATCAGCGAGGAGCTTGCCAACTTCCTTGGAAAGTCTGTCGGAACCGAGATGGCCCGCACTGAGGTGAGCAAGGAGATCACCAAGTATATCAAGTCTAACAACCTCCAGGATGCGTCCAATGGTCGCGTGATTCTGGCTGACGCCAAGCTTTCCAAGCTTCTTCGTCTTGGAAAGGAGGACGAGCTGACCTTCTTCAACCTTCAGAGATACATGAAGATTCACTTCGCCAAGGCCGGTGAGACTATCTAAATAAATTTACAAATAATCAACTAAAAAGCAATATTGTCACATATTTTTTACATCGCCACTCACCATAAACAAATATATTGTATCTTCATAATATATTTGTCTTGATAATTACCATCAGAAACCATATAAATACGTCTTTTACATTCTTATATACAGTCATGACTTCGCAAGAAGAACCTATAAGAGAAACGATTGATTCATATTTGGAAACACATGAGTCACCTTGTTTATACATACTGACTCCTTGTTATGGTGGAGTATGTTATACTTCCTATACGCGCTCCATTTTGAATACGGTTGAAAAAATGAGACAATACAATATTGAGGTTCACATAGAGTTTTGTAACAGTGATAGTCTTGTCTCGCGAGCGCGAAACAATTTAATTGCAAAGGCAATGGCGAATCCTCGCACAACGCATATGCTTTTTATTGATGCGGATATTACATGGAATGTTGATGACATTATAAAGTTGATCATTTCAAAGAAAGAACTATGTGGAGGCGTGTACCCCTTGAAAAAATACAACTGGAATCGTCTGGTTGGCAATCGTTCAGACGAAAAAGATACGAATGTTGTGTCTGACTGGCTTGAAAAGAAAAACGCAGGTATTTTCAAAAATATGATAGAGGACACTGAATTTATTCAGCATCGGTTATTGAGTTACAACCTAAATTACGTAAGCAACAAGATAGAAATCAAGGATAATATGACGGAAGTTCGGCATATTGCGACTGGATTCATGATGTTTACACGGTCGACGATTGAGAAGATGATGAAAGCGTTTCCGTATACCAAATATACAGATGATATTGGATTCTTGGAGTCCCATGAGAACGAGTTCGCGTATGCTCTTTTTGACTGTGGAGTTGAAAACGACCACTATTTATCGGAAGACTGGATGTTTTGTGAAAGATGGAGAAAGACAGGAGGTTCTATCTACGTAGATGTGACGATTAATTTGATACATACAGGAACTGAAAGTTACAATGGCTGCTATCTATCAACCATCATGGCATAAAAAATAGTAATGTTATGTTCCGTCGCATTTACGAAAAGATAAATCCGGAATTTCCCATAATTTCTTGTAATTGTATATTGTTCTCTGTCTTTTGTTTATAGGCGTAGTTTTTTTTGTTAAAGTTTGTGTCATTTATTACGAATAGTTGATGTATTTTAACAAGGGAATGAAAGTCCTTTATATATTTTGTATTCTTTGTTAACCATAAGTAAAATCCATAATATTGCTTGTTTTGAACAATACTATGGTTCACGTATTGCCGATATTGTTGAAACCATTTCAATGTTTCATGAAGAGTGGTCTCCATTTTTGTGTTATAATCTGTCCCAGATATCACTAAGATTTCCCGAAATTGCGATTCAGTCATATCCAGTTCGTTCAAAATATTGGATGTATTGTAACAAAGAACCGATTGATTTAATAAACTGAAGTTACGCAACACAATAGGACACCCGTATAGAAACATGTCCATGTCATCACTAATACATCCATCGGCCAGACCCATCTTTACAAAATATGCGCACAGTTCGTCTGCTTCATTTGGTGCGTCGTGATAAACTACCCCATACGCATCCATAAGCTGTTTTACACTTTCAATGTCCTTGTCTTGGACCCGAATAAATTGTCTTTTCAATGCGTCCATTTCTACTTCCAGCAATCGTCGTTCGCTATCATTCAATGTATCCCTATCCAATGATTTTGACAATTCGTGGAACTTATTTTCTGCTAATTTTTTTTTCGTGCTTCGTTCTTTAATCAATTCTTTCTTCTCTTGAGGCGGTTTTCCGTCAAATATGAAAATTGGAATGATCTTACAAGACTTCAATATTGAGATAAATAAATACATGTTTTCCATTAGTGCATTATCTCCTATGAATTGATACAAATATATACTCGTGTCTATAACTAACGTCTTGTTCTGAAACGCCGACAGTTTCGTCTTGTAAATGGAATTCTTACCGCATTTATCTCTTAAAAACCTATTCAAATTTTTTATTCCCATTGATTTACTTGATTTATACCGACATATCTTGTTGCATGGTCGTAATCAATTTTCCATACAACCGTTTGTCATCATGTAAAAAATAAAAAGTAACATTGGTTACTCTTTATTTTTATAGTTTTATAGTTTTATAGTGTAAGTCGTTTTTCTATTTATTAACACGTGTTTGTCTCAAGCTGCTTGTATTTCTCCAGCTCCTTCTGTAGTTCTTCTACTTCCTTCGTCTTCTTCTCCAGCTCCTCTGTCAAGAACACGTTCGCCGCGGACAATTGATGGACGTTCACCTCATTCTCCACTTCAGGAATAGGTTTGTGATTAATCTTGAACACAATGTATCCAGGAACCTTGTCACCATCCTCGTTCAAGGCATACACCTTGCAGAAGACATTGTCCCTATAATCTCCCTTGAAACGATAATGTCCCGCGGTATCAAGCATGTTTCGGAAGTTCTTTGTATACTCATTGTCATACCAATGCTCAAAGTGAACAAAGAGCGCCTTTCCTCTGTTGCCGTTGTCTAGCTCACGGTCAACAAAATCTACACGCGAAATCTTACCAAGTCTCATCGTATTTTCCATGTAATCTTTCAATACAGGAATCAGTCTGGTGGTAGACCCCTCAGGGGTGCCCACAAGCATATTTGATGATACAAACGGAATATAGATACTCTTCCAGTCATCCGCGGTCAACGCAAGAGCGTCGTTGCCGTCGGACTTAGAAACACCCAGAAGAGAAGACGCATACTGACCACTGTTACTGAAAGACAAATGGGTCATTTCCTCGCCATTTTCCCAGTATAGCTGGTCGTTTGCGACTACGGAAATCTTGGTGTTCTTCTTCTGTAAAAGGTGGTCCCTTAGCTGGGACGCAGCATGGGTATTGTTCCAATGCTCAAAATCAACGGACGCGCTATGAGTAGTCGTGTTCATATTCAATCTGCGATTGAAGAACGACTTAGAAATGATTGCGACGTTAGAAACCTTGCCAATATTCAATACGTCTTCAAATAGTTTCTTGGCGCTATCCTCGTCGGTGTATCCTCTCGGGAGAGTGGTGATACGCAAACTCAGAGAGTCCACCTTAGTGTCGTCCCGTAGAATCAAATTTGAAGTAGTAAAATAAACGCAAGGCTTCTCGTAAGCCATCTGCTGTGCAGAATCATCAACGTAAGATAAGGTAGCCATAGTGTATGAATAAGATATATATGTTATAACTATGAATATATAAAAGCATTCTTCTTTAATCAATTTTTTAAAAGAATTTATACAGGATACCAGTGAACCGTGTTATTGAGAACATTTTTCATCAATGTCTTTCCTCAGTTTCATGAGTAATATGTCTGCTTCTGGCTCGCTTCCTCTTACAAAGTGAATTAACTTGGCTGTTTTGGTGTTTTTCAACATATCTTTCATATCAGGGTTTTGACAGAATTTTGCCTCCAGCGCAACGAGTCGCTCTACCTCGTGTCTAGGGTTGGACCCAAATTCATAGTAATCAGGGTCAATCGTAATATGACGTTCGCGATACACCTTGTCTTTGCTTCTACCGCTTTTACTTCCGGCGATTCTTGCTTTGACCAGGTCTTTTGATATGGCGCTATCACTTTCTAAGGCAAAACTAGAATAAAAGTCGGGATAGCCCTTTTTAAACTGCGAAGCCAATTTATAATGTTCTACGCTATTCCAGCGATGTCCGTCCAATGTAAACGGACTCAAATAGCTATCGTCCAATTGGCGACGCCAGTTGTTTTTCTTGTGCTTTAATATCAACTCCTTGAACAATACCAAATCGTCATTATTGATTTTCTCTCCAGACCCTTGTCCAGGCTTGGGTGTGCCATTTGAGTTCGCGTGAAACATAAATACAGTTTTGTTGTTATACAGATGGTCATTTAAGTATTCGTCGTCGGGGTCTACCATTTTTCCTTCGTCTACGTGAATGCCCAGTTTCATCTTTAACTGACGAAATTCAGGTATGGAATAATACGGCCCCGCGTTCTTCTCAATGCATTTGTTGATTATCAACGACTTAATTTGACTAGGCAGTGAAGCAAATGTGAATCGCTTGCGTGTATCGTAGGTGACTTGTGTATAATGATTGCCGGTGTAGGATGTCAGTATATAATAGTCCGGATTTTTCTGATTGCTGGGTTGTTCGTTCATTTGACCACATAACAATACGGAATCCAAATCGTTTGCCTTATAGGCTTCTTCCGAAAATACCACTATTTTTACATTCAGTTTCTTCTCTAGTGTGCTGATCGCCCATGTGTCTGCCCAATATCCAGAAGTTAGGATATATTTTTTCAGGTCGTCTAATGTTGTTATGTTCTGCATAAACCGGAATTCGCCCATTAACTCGTTCACTGAGTCTTTTTCGCGATTCAGTTCTGTATATTTCTCGCGCAATTCGGCAATTCTATCTATTAATGATTTATTTTCTTGCTTATTGCTTGTATTAGAACACTGTTTTTTTAATTTCTGAACGGTATCCTTTATGTGTTTCAGGTTGCTCTCAATACTTTGTAATTCCGAATGAATACCCATATAGATTGACTGATATTGTTCAAAAATGGCCTCTGATACGTTCTCTGATAATATATTACGCAACGCATCTACGGTTGTTTCATGTTCAGTTCCTTCCAGTGCCATTTGAACCACTAAAAATAAACAGTCACCTTTTCCTTCATTGTCAACTATATGATAATTGTTGTTCTTCATGAAATTCGCAATCCAATCGTTATTCTCACTCTCAACAAAAGTTAGACTATCTATCTTCTCATCTTGTTCCATATTTTCAGTATTTTCCTGGTCATCCTGAGGAATGTCTTCTGAAACAGTATGTTCAAATATATATGCTTGATCTACGAATAAAAGCATGTGTCCTTGCTCAACGTCAATGTCTCCGTCCTCGTCTATGATGGAAATCATTTTGTTTGAATCAACCTCCAAAATACCTATGCGAGAATGTATTTTGTCATTTGATACTAAATATATTGAAAAGTATACCACATTTTCGTTTGAATAGGTATGTTGCTCGCGCCCTAACGCAATGGTAATCGGTTTGTCAAAATGAGTGACTTCATATATAGTGGATGCGTGTCCTATATCATCATTATCGATCTCGTTTGTTTCGTGGTAGTTAATTTTGTCCGGATGTATGAATGACTTGACCATATGATATATAATAGTATTATATATCATTTTAATACGTTTTCGTGTTAGTTACTTTTCAATTCTAATTTTTTCAGCGCATCTTGGATATCCATATATTTAAACACAATACGCGAGGATATACTTTGATGGTCTTTTGCTTTTAATTTACTACATTGATTTAAACGTTCTATTAAATTGGACCACTGTGGGAGATGATGTAAAAATGAGAACGAATTGACCATGAATATAAAAATGTTCTCGGTTACTTCTTCAATTAATACTGTATGTTTCTCTTTATCAATGTTATTTAATACTTTATCAAATAGACCATCTATCATCCCTAATAGCTCATCTTGTTCAAGTAAGTTGTATTCTGTCAATTTCACTACGAATTTAGTATTTGACCGTCGGTAGTCATTCGCTTTTACCAAATCGCAATACGCATCATAATGTTGATTTGCGTCAATATCAACAATATCGTTGAAACTATTGTTATACTTAGTCACAAACTCGGTTATTTGTGTAATAAAGCTGGGATAACATTTAATCATATCCTTAAATACCAGCACATACACTTCATGTCCTGCGCCCACCTTCTTTACAATATCCAATAAAATATTGGCAATGCTCATGTAACTATCGTTATCAACGTTTTCCGCATCTTCGTCGTCTGAATCATCTTCACCTTCGCCCACCACACTGTTCACTATCTCCATAATAATTGTAATAAGACTCTCGTAATTTTTCAGGGTTATTTTATTCAACGTGCTTCTCAATACGCTATATTTCTGCTCTATTCCCTCTCTTTTCTCTAGTTTCGTGGCCTTAAATGGACCATTGTTGTTTCCATCATGATTATCGCTTTTACGATAATTCTTATACTGTTTACGATGTTTTTTCTTATCATATTGCGTATACTCATTTTGACTGGGTGGAGGAAGTGTAGCAATGTATTCTTCCACTAACTTATACAGTATGTTGAATTGTTGATGGGTGTCTTCATTTAAGGAATACTCTATATCCACAGCATTAATTTTGTCATAATCATCCAATATATATTGCGTTAACATTGACCACTACACTAAATACACACGCAATGTTTATATACGTTGTATTTATTTTCTTCTATTCGTTTACCCGAGTAAAACATAATACGCGAATAACATATATGAGTTTCCATACATTCATGAATCAGTATTTCCCTGGAGAATCTACACATACTGATTCTTCGCATAGTTTTATACATGATTACGAAAAAAATGATATTTACGACGAGATTCAACGTTTCTCTTTGCCAATACAATATTTGTCATCGGATTCTATTTATTCTATCCAATCTCACGTGAAAGACGACCTTGAACTGACTTCCACCCACGACAATTCAAAATGTATGTACGAACACTTATTAAACCCGACAAATGTGTTTGGTGAATGCACGCTCAATCTGTGGAGCAATCAAATTACGAATGACGTCTCTTTTTTGCAAGACACCCAAAATGTGATTACTAATATGGACAAGGTGGGATATTCTACATCCAAAGAGACCGAACATATTATACCAGTATGGAAAATGTTGAAGAAAGATACGTCGTTTCTGGACAGATATAACTACATTGATTGGGACCAGTTTAAAAGTTTGAATTACTCTACTCCTTTCTTACAGGTATTGTCTACGATGACTATTATGTCGCCATTAGTTAGTTTGATTATTCCCATCATTTTCATGGTATTCCCATTTATTTTATTGAAGATACAAGGTATTCCAATTTCATTTTCTAGTTACATTGAAATATTAACACAATTAGCAAAGCATCATTTCATAGGGAAAGCGATTGTCACCATGTCAAACTTTTCAGCCGAGAACTTCGTCTACCTTTTGATCACGTTTGGCTTGTATGGTATTCAAGTATATCAAAATGTCACTAGTTGTATAAAATATCATAAGAACGTTCAAAAAATAAATAGTGCACTGAAGTTAGTAGAGAACTTCTCGGACCGGTCCATTAAAAATATGGCATCTTTCCAAGAGGTAATCGGCGACTGTCCCACCTATTCCGCCTTTTCCGAAACAATGAACATACATACATCGCGTCTACAATACATAAAACAGTTATTACAATCTGTTCCGACATTCTCATCTTCTATGAAGGATTACACAAACAATGGATACATGTTAAGATGTTTTTATGAACTATATGAGAACAAGGAATTAGAAGAAACCATGTTATTCGCATTTGGATTTGAAGGATACATGAATAATTTACATGGAATACATGAGAATATAACACAACACCACCTATCGTTCGCAAATTTCACGAATAACGAGAACACACACATTCAAAAGCAGTATTATCCGCCACTCTTGAAGGAGGAGGTAGTAAAGAATACATGTGATTTATCTAACAATATGATTATTTCGGCCCCTAACAAGGCGGGAAAGACGACTATATTAAAGACGACCACGTTAAACATTATATTTTCTCAACAATTTGGATGTGGATTTTATCAATCTGCGACCATACATCCCTATGAGTATATTCATTCCTACCTTAATATTCCAGATACCTCACAGAGGGACAGTCTCTTCCAGGCGGAATCTAGGCGGTGTAAGGATATTATTGACCACATACAAGAGAATGAAGGTTCTCGTCATTTCTGTATTTTTGATGAATTGTATTCAGGAACCAACCCAGATGAGGCGTCTCAGGCAGGAAAGGCATTCATTAACTATTTGTCTAGGTTCTCCAATGTTGATTTTATATTGACTACTCATTATTTTAAGATCTGTAAGTTCTTCAAGGAACATACAAGTATTAAAAACTATAAGATGGAAGTAGGAGTTGAGAACACAGGTGAATTCAATTACACTTATAAATTAAAAAAAGGTATTTCTACACTAAAAGGTGGCATTCGTGTGCTGAAAGACCTGGGATACCCCGAAGAAATTTTAAAAGAAGTCGCATAAATAAAATAAATTCATCATGATTACATATCACACACGTAATTATGATGAGAACACGATGATTCTTTCGCTCGGCTCTTTATGAGCGGTCACATGGACGTTTTTGTTGTACATAGGTAAATCGTGTATTTGATGGAAATATTTGGACGTGACGTTGTTCATATCTTTGAGTAAGTCGTATTGTTCTCGGGTATTGGATGATCCGTATCCAGATAGAATATAACACAGTTTTCCGTTTTTCGTGAGCACTTTTTTACACAACTGGATAGTAGCCTCCCAGTATTTTTCCAGCCAATCTTGGTATGTTTTGTATTTGTTAGTGCTTTGGTTTTTACCCTCGTATAATTCTAGTTTGTAGTAAGGAGGGCTGAAAAACACCACGTCAAAATGGTTCTCGTATTTCTTCATGAATCGTTTATTTTTTGCGAGGTCCTCGGATGGTTTACAATAAATGTCTTTTTTGATGGATGGATACATAGTTGAGATAAGTTGGTCTGTTTTCTTACATACATCGGGAATCACATCCGTTCCCACGTATTCCTTGACCATAGCCGACTCCAAGAATCCATATGCATAAGAACTCCATCCCAATGTTGGGGTGAATATTTTGGTACCTTTCAGCAAGTTCTCATTCAGGGAATAAATAACATAAGGATTAAGAATGGAAGCTCTAAAATAGTAGGATGACAATACACTACCAAACCTACCGTTTTCAATATAATGAAGAGAACTTGGTGTGAGTATTTTATAATCAATTATTTTATGCTGGAATATGTCTTTCAATACATCCATATATGTCGGCACATTTTCAATCCCCGACTTAGTAGTTTCAAGAATATGCTTAAAATGTAGATTTCGGATGAGATTCTTCAAGAGTGGTTCTTTGTTGTTGTTAATCTGAACAGTCTTCATTGGTTGATAATGTTCTCCAAAATGGACGTTTTTATCTTTGATTTGTAGGGACATGGTATAGAATCTGGTTAAATACGCCTCAATGTTGACAATATCCTGAAACAATCGCTTAAGGTTCTCCGTTTTCAGGGATTTTTTAGAAATATATTGTTTTAATGGAGTTATTTTCTGTCCTACGCGGATTTGATATGTGTCTAAAAACTTGTCAAATGACTCGGGTTTTACTATACGAATATCTTTTATAAAGTCAGACAACTCGATAAACGGATTCATGTATTTATATATACTGAATATAATAATATCCAAGATTTTCCAAAGTGCATGTTTTTTTACAAAACAAAAAAGTTTTTCAGATTTGCACTTTTGGACATTTTTAAAAATGTCCAATTTTCATTTTTTGGGAAAAGTTTTTTCTTGCAAAAACACACTTTTTCAGTTCAAAGCATAATGCAGTAAATCACGTTTTTCAATAAAATATTTGACTGCATACTTTTTTTATTGTGTTTTGAAAAAACGATTTAGGAGATTTTTGTGTTAACAAATTATATTAACAAATGTTAACAAAAAAATCTCCAAAAATCTCCTATAAATTTTATTGTGAAAAATGTAATTACAGATGCAGTAGACAAAGCGAATATAACAAACATGTTCTCACTGCAAAGCATAAATCGTTAACAAACGTTAACAAAAAAGTCTCCAAAAGTCTCCAAATATTTGCGTGCGATATATGCGAAAAGCAATACAAATCTCGTGTGGGTTTATGGAAGCATCAACAAAAGTGCAGCCAAGAAAATATACATATAAGCGTGAATCAAGAAACGATAGAAGAATCTGTCACAAAATCGCCAACAATGCCCGATATGAACGTATTTGTGGATTTATTAAAACAAAATCAGGAATTTAAAGAATTGATGATTGAACAGTCCAAGCAAATCCAGGACCAACAAGAAGAAAATCAAGAACTTCACAAACAACTGATAGAAGCGGTAAAACATAGTGGACATACTATCAATCACAACAATACCATTAACAATAACCAGAAATTCAATCTACATTTTTTCTTGAACGAACAGTGTAAAGACGCGATAAATATGTCCGATTTCATAGAAAACATAGAATTAGACATGGAGGACTTGACCGAAACCGGTCGTCTAGGCTATGTGGGAGGCATTTCACGTATTCTTGTAAATAAACTACAAGAATTAGATATTTACAAAAGACCTCTTCATTGTACAGATATGAAAAGGGAGACTCTGTATATCCGTGAAAACGATGAATGGTCAAAAGAACACAACTCCAAAGAAAAACTCCAAGAAATCGTAGAGAAAGTATCCAATAAGAATTGTCGTACTATCAAACAATGGACGGATGAACATCCCGAATACAATACATTTGACTCACCGGAGAACATGGAATATATAAAACTCACCCAGGCAGTATTAGGTGGATTTGGTGAACAAGAAACCCGTCAATTCCGCGATAAAATATTAAGAAGTGTAATCAAAGAAGTCATGATCAACAAAATATAAAAGTGCATGTTTTTTTTAAAACAAAAAAGTTTTTCAGAAATTCACTTTTGGACATTTTTAAAAATGTCCTTTTTTCATTTTCTCAGAAAAGTTTTTTCTTGCAAAAACACACATTTTCGGTTCAAAGCTTAATGCAGTAAATCGTGTTTTGAATAAAAATATTTTGCTGCATAAAGAAAAAAAATATTTTCCGAAAAAATGATTTAGCAACTTTTTTGTGTTTCCATATTAGAAACAGATGGAAACAGAAAAGTTGCTCAAAGTTGCTAAAAATTTTGTCTGTGAAAAATGTAACTATAATACGAGCAAGCTTAGTAGTTATAAGAAACATTTGACCACTGCAAAACACTTGGGGAAACAAAAGGAAACGGAAAAGTTGCTCAAAGTTGCTGACGTGAATAAGTGTGATTATTGTTATAAACCATACCATAACCGCAGTAGTTTATGGAAACATAAACAAAAATGTATGTATCAACATAGAGATGCTGTGTATAGTGGCTCTGAAAACAATATATCACAAGAAGTGGTTGAAAAAGAAGACTCGTACACAGCGATATTTGAGTTAATAAAACAAAACCAGGAATTCAAAGAGTTACTTGTAGAACAACAGAAAGAGAACCAAGGTCTGCAAAAACAATTATTAGAAGCAGTGAAAGACGTCAAACATGTAACCAACAATAACGTAAACAGTAACAATAAATTTAATTTGAATTTCTTTTTGAATGAACAGTGTAAAGACGCGATGAATATTTCAGATTTTTTGGAAAACATGACTCTTGACATGGAAGATTTGCTAGAAACCGGGAGATTAGGATACGTAAACGGAATATCTCGCATTTTCGTAAATAAATTACGCGAATTAGATACATACAAACGACCCCTTCATTGTACGGATTTGAAACGCGAAACATTGTATATTCGCGACAACAACGTATGGGAGAAAGAGGAGAAATCAAAAGATAAATTGCGGGAATTAGTAGACCGAGTAGCAAATAAGAATTGTAAAACAATGAAACAGTGGACAGAAGAGAACCCCAATTATACAGTGTATGAATCCCCCGAGAATGAAGAATTTATGAAACTGTCCAACACAATATTGGGCGGACTGGGCGATTTTGAATGTAAACAGTTTCGCGACAAAATCATCCGAAATGTGATCAAAGACGTGATGATAAATAAACTCTAATGCCAACGCAAGAGAATATAATAACAAAGTGATTTGTTATTATAACAAGATTAGAGGTGACATATTTTTTATAAGATTATTTACTTGCTTGCGGTGCGAGGTGCGCGCTTCGCCTTGACAGGAGTGAAACCATCGTCATTACTGCCGTGAGGAGGACGAATGCTGTGTCTGGTCTCGCACATGAGCTCACCGCCACTCACGCCGGTGACATTGACGGCCTTCACCTCATGGGGACCGTCGGTAGACTTCTCCAAGTCAAACTCAACATACTCTCCCTGAACCAAATACTTATACTGAGAATTAGTGACCTTCATGGCACTGTAGTGAACAAAAATGTCACGGACATCATCAGAATCCTTCAATGTAATAAACCCATACCCAGCCTTGTTATTAAACCACTTCACCTTACCAACCAGTCCAGTAGTAGCAGCATCAACAGTAGAACTCATAATAGACTATATTATATACAATAGTAGAGCACCTATCTTTTATATTGTTTTATATAAACGTTCATGTGAATAAAGTCCGGAGTGCATTATAACATGGCGATTCATCGTAACAAATATTATAAGAATATTGAAAATACATAATAAGTTTTTTATCAATCATAGGAAACAGTTTAATAGACTGATATTCCTTATAACTAGCAATTTTCAGGGTTCGGCGATTGGATATATGGTTTGTAGGATGGAGTGTATCTTCTATATGTGGGACATTGTCCCAGGGAAGTTCTTGATATAAAATATACAGAAACATGTATCCTAGCGAAATGACATCATCGCGAATTGACGGGCGATTACCCAACATAACATAATAACTGCAATACTTAATATTTCCAGTGATTTCGGTGAGCTGTATATTTTCAAGATGGTTTGATTGGTCATCAATGCAGAAACAAGATAATCCAAAATCAATCAAAAAGAGTTCTCCGTTCTTTATCATAAAATTATCGGGTTTGATGTCCCTATGTAATACGTGTAACTCATGTATAGACTGAACAAGTGAAATGAGTTTTTGAAAGAGTTTGTATACAGTCGGAAGAGGAAGTTCATCATGTGTCTGTAAATACTCGTTTAGATTCATGTCATACAGAGGGGTAACAAGACAAAAAACGCGATTATGTAAGCCATACCAAGAAATAATAGGAATACTGCGACAGCGATTATCGTATAAATATTTCAAGATGCTACATTCATGTTTCAATATTTTGTAGGGAGACCGAACATCTTCGGTTTTAATAGCGAATTGTGTATTTTTTTTCTGACACGTCGCGCTATATACATTACCAAATGAGCCGTTACCAATAAGTTCTTCAACGATGTATCTGTGATTGACTAAGTCATTCAATTCCATTCCATTATAAAGGGTAAGAGATAATATCTATATGCGTATGATAATTATATATCTATCTATGTATATAACATGCAAATGATGTTTGATTCTATTTTCCAAACAGTCGGTAAATACTTCCAACCGATTAGTATATTATTTTACGTGTTATATGCGACGTTTGTATTTGGAATTGCGTTTTTCAACATAGAATATTTGATGATATTCAAAACATTGATACATAGTTTCGTGTGTTTGTTTTTGATTATACGTTTTCATCCATTCCGGGAACACAATTTAACAAAATACGATAGTCGTATTATATTTTCAGCAGCGACCATTTTGTTATTGAATACAGGCATTATAGATACTGTTTACGGATACATAGAGCAATACAAAATTGAAAACCACGTAAAAAACCTAATAGAAAGAACAAACGAACTAGAATAACCAATCCGACGATAGTATAGAATGAATCACAATGATATCCAGAACATATTCGAACAAGCGCGACAAGACCCCGAGTGTCTATCAAATATAAACATAGACGAACTGCTGGACGAGACGAGCGATGTAAAAAATGACTATTTACAGGACAAAACCATCCAAGAGATACAGCAAAATATACATGAAGTGTTAAGTGAGAATTTACAAGGGCAAATAGATATTGTCCAATATACAGAGAAGTTAAAAGATTATCGTCTAGTGGATGAAGTAGGCGAATTGCATATAGGGAAACATATAAGATGGATGCGCAGAGGGACGACCAAGTTAACAAATGGAGGGATTGTGGTAGAAGTGAAATTTCTAGACAAGGGAATCAATGTATTATGTAAAAACGCAATACATAGATTCATACAAATCAAATATGACGATTGTCTCATTTTCCAAAAATTGTCCATTGACGAACAACTCATATTAACAGTGAATCAACACGTCCAGTTAGGTTCCTGATAAAATATATTCAGGAGTTACAGAACCGAATTACGTTCTTTTTTTTCGGGTAAATTTACCCACACGTTGTTGTGTTTTCTTTGTATATTTTTTCATTTGCGAGACGAAGAAGAATTCTTTTACGTGAAACATCATTTTTTGAATAACTAAAATATCGGTTTCTTGTCGTTTGAGTGCTGTATTTTTAGCGCGAGGGGTATTGTTAGACGAGAATATGCTGAATTGTAATTTCAAAAACGGATATAAATCGCATCCATTTTTAGATGGAATTTGTTTAGCGAGAGGAGACTGTAGAAATCGCTGTAAAATTGTATCAGTGCGGAGCGAATGATGATAAGAGGCGGGCTGAATATAATAGACCTTTTCGTTTTTCATTTTGGAATAATATGAATTATCAATGAAACAAATTTCAGCTGAACTTGGTATCATTGTGCATTTCATAAAATCATTATACGTTTTAGAATGGGTGGTTCTATCAACTTCTACCCGTTTGCTGTCTATTTTGAACGCATAAATAATTTTATCAAATAAATCATTCTTAAGGTCTAGCTTATAATTAAAATACTTTGAAATTAAATTAATCCAATTCAAAGAACACTGGTTGTTTGTATAAATATATAATTTTTTACACTGCCCCGTTTGTTTTTTTTCGTGTAAATACTCCAGTATATGCAATATCCCATACCGTAAAAACTCTGGATAAAGGTCCAATAACTGGTTGAAATCAACCGGATAATGGTCTTCGCACATATCTTGTAATATGGACCATAATATATACAATTCGGAGAAGGACCCCAATGTTTCATCTAAATCAAACGCAATCACGCGTTTAACTCGCTTTTTACGTTTTTTATGAAATTCGTTTCCTTTATATATAGAAATATAACTAGATTGAGGTATGGCTTTATTCATTATATAACCACCGAGAATATATAAATCCCCATTTTATATATTCTAAAAGATTTCCACCCACAAATTATTTACCTGTAGAACCAAATCCGCCGTCGCCTCTCGTAGAACCGGACAAATTGGAGTCATTCGTTACAATAGTTACCAATACGGGACAAAGCGTAGGATGACAAACTTGTAACAAGCGCGTGTATTTTTCCACATGATACGGATCTTCTTCTGACACGGGACCAAGATGACGAAACGCGCCTTTGATAAAACCACGATATCCCGAATCAATGATGCCTGTATGGTTTGCCAACATAAGAGGTGTCTTAGAAATGCTAGACCGAGGATATAAATAATACCCACACGACTTCCACATGGCGGGGTCTTTTGAACCATCGCTACTATATAGCATCTCTGCTTTGACCTTAAAATCAATCATTTTACAAGAAAACTGGTGGACAAACTGCTCCTCTCTAGGAACATAAAGGTCAAACCCCGAATCAGGATATCCATTGCATAACATGTTCTGGTTATGTTCATCCACTGGCTGTCTGTATTTTTGAGCAAGTTCTTCGTTATCTACATAGAGTTTTAATACAGCGAATGGTTGGGTAGTGATTCCATTGTCGTCAGTAAAGTGTTCTGATTCAATAAAATGAAACATAATATGAGTATGATGTAGGATATCATATTATATTTATATGGTTTGATTACATAGTATCGCCGCGAGTCTTCTTGAATTCCTTCCAGGAAACGTTCTTACCGCTAAGCTGAACGGGTTTATCGGATTCGTATTGAGCATCCAGATTGTCCATGCGTTTGGTGGCACTATCCACATACAGCTCTTTCAAGATCTTACCAATCATGACGGATCCCTCATGTTGGTCAACTTTATCGTCCTCAATCAACTTGAGTATAACCAGCATTTTAGTCATGATGGTCAAATCCAACTCATCACAGATCATTTTGTTAAAAAGATCGGTGTAATTGTTGTATAAGAAGGGAACTTCTAGCATACACTTGTTCTTGAATTCTTCGGCATTAGACGATTTCAACGCGGCTTCGGTGTTCTTAAGGGTATCAAGTTTTCGGATATCATCGCGAATAAGAACGCTGTGTTTTACCTTACGAATGTGCTCAGTATTATCCTCACACTCAGAATCATTAATCAGTTTCTTTAAATGCAAGCGCTCACTATCACTTAGAGTAGACATACTATATAATAAAAACAATTTCGTTATGTTTATGTTTATTTACGAGAAAAGATTATAATAATTTACAAACGCTTCTGTATAAACAACGCGAATCCGAACAAGGTATCAATAAATAATGGTAACCATGCGAGTGTATCGCCCTGTAATGAGTAAATCGCAGCTGCCATATACAACAGTCCGTGTATCAATCTGAAGTTAGCCCACCATGTGTTACCGCCGGCTTCAAACGCATGTAACCGCGAGTTTCCGAAATACAAATATAGAAAGGAAGAAGCGATAGTAAATAAGACAAGCCCATAGTAGAACAACAATGACTTATGCAAATACAGTGGCAAAATAGTCAATATTATGCGCGCTGGCATACATCCGAATAAAAAATACTGAATGCTCTGTTTATCGGATAACATATAATATAATATAGATGTAGACAATATTTTAGTAGAAAAAATATAAACTAAATGTATAAACATGCTGGTAAAGTTTGCTCAATACACGATTATACTATTTTTGACATTGGTCATAATGGGTTCACTGTTTAGTTGTGTGGATACTTCTCCACACAGTGAACACAGTATCGCGAATACTGCGATGGAAATAGAAGGATTTGAAGCAATGGACCGGCCATTGGATTACAATATCCAAGATAACGAGGACGCGCCAGAGGTAGCGATGGTTCACGGGTTTAATCAGCTATTCAACGGTATCAACAACGCGGGTGAAAAAATAGACAAGATATCTTCCGTGCGCGGAGATGTAAACTGCGAAGCAGCATATGGAATAAGTAATTCCATGGGACCCTTATGCTTTGACGATGAAACGATTAAGTTAATGAGAACTCGCGGCGGAAATTCATCTACGGGTCCTAGTGAGATAGGTGCGTAATACCACATTATGGATTAGAAGACACGTAACATTTTTCACAGTATTGTATGTTTTGTCCTCGTTCGGCGTCCACCTCAATATAATCAGTAACAAAAACGTGCTTACAATGTTTCAATAGATAAGCATCCACTAATTCCAATATTTTAGTATAATCGCGACTGCGTCCTTCCCGTGGCAATGACTGTAACATTCCGGTAACTTGTGTCATGATTTCAATGTCGTATTGTGTTTCCATATGTAAAAGGTTATTATATACACATAAAAAATGTTTATATAATTACAGAGAGAATATAATGTTTATTTTTTGTATTTTTATTATTTTATGTTAGACATACATTGCGAGCATACTCTGGTTCTGCGACTCTTTGTTCTTGATAAGAATATCAACATCGCTCGTAGTGACCGTGAATGGGAAAGCGACCTCCAATTCAATATCTTCGTCAAATAGTTTCTGACCAGGCTTCATCAATCGGAACAGATTCAACTTGGTGTGAATGATTTCAAGACAGCGCTTCAAATTGCGGACCCCCGACTCACTCTTTGTCAACGCTGAATTGGAGATAATATATCCCAGTGTATCATCTGGAATGATGATATCTTCCTCCTTGAAGTTAATTTGCTCGCGAATGCTGGGAAGCAGATAATCACGCGCAATGGTAATCTTCTCTTTCTGCTCATACCCCTTGGTTTGGATACAATACATTCTGTCTCTTAGAATGGGGCTTACCTTGCTCTCGTCATTGTAACTGAATATGAATAGACATTTACTGAGGTCAAAGTTAACATCAGAGAAGTATTTGTCGTGGAACTCGCTATTCTGCGAGGTATCAGTGAGATGTGTAAGAATACCAATAATTTCCTCACCCTTGGGTGTATCACTTACCTTGTCCAACTCGTCAAAATAGATAACGGGGTTCATACACTTGCTATCAATGAGGATTTGAACGATCTTTCCCCAAGAACTGCCCTCATAGGTATACGAATGGCCCTCCAGGAAACTACTGTCTCCGGTTCCACCTAGCGCAATAAACGTGAACTCGCGGCCCAGAATCTTACTAATACCCTCTTTTACGAGGGTTGTCTTACCTGTGCCCATGGGCCCCTTGATGGCAATGGCAGTTCCCATCGCCGATGGATTAGAAATCCACTGACCAGCCATTTGCATAATTTGCATTTTGGCATCATTCAGCCCAAACACACACTTATTCAATGTTTCATATGCGTTCTGCATAAAGTCATGGCACGCATCTACGCCTTGATTAATGTTTACATCCAACGCCCGATGAACACCAAAAGGGATTTTCATGAATGTATCCACCCAATTTTTAATCTTGAAATATTCATTGTCTCCGGGGTCCATATTCTTCAGCATATTCAGTTTCTGAAGAGCGATTGCCTTGAATGAGGCAGGCATACCTGAATCAAGTAGCCGCAAACGATACGGTTTGGTAATATTCGTGTGCTTATTAATTTCATTCAATTCACTCATCACTTGAATCTGTTGTTTATTAGACAACTTCTTTTTGAAATAATCGATTTCGTTCGTTTTCTTCTTGTCGGCATGGATTAGTTTGTGATAAGTTTTCGCATTTTGGTTACGAGCTTGTTTAACGAGAGTCTTGATATTTGCGTTGCAGTCTTTGAGTGCTCGCTTGTAGACCTTGTTTTTAGAGTTAGACGAAAGCTGCTTGGTAAGCATTTTCTTGGTTTCAACTAGTTCAAGATACTCTTTTTCTGCGTCGTTGTTAATCTCAATCTCATCATCCTCATCCACCTCTTTCTTTTGCGCCTTACGTCTTTTACTCTGTTTCTTTGGTTTAGATGCATCGTCGTCGCCATCTTTCTGATTTGACGCGTCTACGCGAGTATAGTTCTCTTTCATAAACTGTTCCTCGTCTTCACTATCGCAATCGTCATTATCGTCGTCTTCGTAGTATTCTTCGGTATCCTTGCTACCTACACCATCAAGCGAAAGGAGAATATTGAATACACCTTCTTCATCACTTTCTTCATCGCCTTCTTCGTATTCTTCACTCTCCTCTTCGTTACTGCTCTCTACTACCTTTCTCTTATTTTTCTTATGTTTCTTCTCCTTCTTCTCGGGCTTATTTTTACTGTGTTTTTTGTCTTTTTTGTTTTTCTTGGAATTTGCGTATTTGCTGGTTGATTCAGACTTTTCTTTCATATACTTGGACGGAAACATATCTACAAGAAGCTTCTGAAACTCCTCGCGAGAAAGTTCTTCGTCTTCGTCGTCAGTGTCTTCGTCTTCATCAGTATCGTCTCTGCGTGATTTTTTACTTCTTTTAGTAGGAACAAACGACTCATCGTCGCTGTCCTCTTCTTCGGAATCATCGTCGTCAATTGTCTCGTAATCATCGGAATCATATTCTTCCTCGTCGTCTTCGGTATCCAGAATTTCTTCTTCGCTACTCTCAGAATCAGAGTCGTCCTTTGTTCTCCTTTTACTGTGCTTCTTGTCGGCGTTCTTTGCGATGTTGCGAGTCTCCATGGTAGTTTTACGTGTCATAATCAAGGTATCTGTGTATATAGAAGAGAAGATGAGAATTATTTCAATTTTCTAAGTAAATATAATTTCCAATACACTGTGTATATGCGAAAGTTATAAAATTGAATTATCATATAAAAAATATGATGATTATAATATAGGAGAATATTCATGTCATTAAAAACATCAACAATGAAAGATAATATTCCCGTATCGAAGATCGTAGGCGTACAATTTAGTATGTTATCTCCGGATGAGATTAGAAAGGCTTCTGTGGTAGAAGTTACATCCAAGGAGACCTACATGAATGGAAAGCCCGTAGCGGGTGGTCTATTTGATGTTCGTATGGGAGTATTGGAACCAGGTTTAATTTGTCGCACAGACGGGTATACGTATATTGATACGCCAGGTTATTTTGGCCATATTGAATTGGCTCGTCCAGTGTTTCATATTCAACATCTGAAAGAGATTATGAAAATTATGAAATGTGTATGTTTCAAATGCAGTAGACTATTATTGAACAAAGATTTACATAAACATGTGTTAAATATGAGTCCCGACGAGCGTTGGAGTTATGTATATCGCGAGGCATCAAAGATAAAAAATTGCGGCGAATCAAGTGACGATGGCTGTGGGCACAAACATATGACAAAAATTAAACAAGAAGGAATGGCAAACATCTGGGCCATTTGGGAAAAGATGGGAGAGGCCGGTGAAGATAAAAAAATAAAAATTTCTCCTGAAATTGCTTTGAAAATCTTTAAGAGAATATCCGACGACGATGTGTCGTTTATGGGATTCAGTCCAGTATGGTCTCGCCCCGAGTGGATGATATGCGAAGTCTTGGCAGTTGCGCCTCCTGCGGTGCGTCCTTCCGTAAAGCACGATGCCCAGCAGAGAAGCGAGGACGACCTGACCCACATTTATCACAACATCATCAAGTATAACAACGACTTGCGCGATAAGATTGCGAACAATGTTGCTTCCAATATGATTGAGCGCGTCCAAGAGTTCTTACAATACTACATTGCGATGATTGTGAATAACAAGGCGAAGGGCGCTGAGCCACTGGCCCAGCGTTCAGGAAGACCTTTCAATTGTATTATGGGTCGTTTGAATAGTAAGAATGGCCGTATCAGAGGCAATTTGATGGGTAAGCGTGTAGATTTCAGCGCTCGTTCTGTTATCACGGGCGATCCGAACTTGTCTATTCGCCAATTGGGCGTCCCAATGAAGATTGCGAAGAACATCACCAAACCAATCAAGGTGAACGATAAGAATCGCGACTTCTTGATGAAGCTTGTTCAGAATGGTCCGGATACATATCCTGGTGCGAAAATTTTGGAGAAGAAGAACGGAGAGAACACCTATTTGCGTTATGTAGATAGACTATCCATTCGGTTAGAGAATGGAGACACCGTTCACCGGCATATGATGGACGGAGATGCGGTGTTGTTCAACAGACAACCGAGTCTTCACAGAATGTCTATGATGTGCCACATCGTGAAGGTGATGAAGAAAGGTGATACATTTCGCATGAATGTTGGCTGCACAAAGCCTTATAATGCTGACTTCGATGGAGATGAAATGAATATGCACATGCCTCAGAATGTGATGGCAGAGACGGAGTTGAAGCACTTGGCGGCAATTCCTTATCAAATAATCAGTCCTGCTGGGAATTCACCAATCGTGGGAATTTTCCAGGACTCTTTGTTGGGAAGTTATAGAATGACCCGACCCAACATTAGTTTCACGCCCCGTGAAGCGATGAACTTGTTAATGATGTTCCCAGAAGTAAACATAGATGAATTAAAATCAGCAATTAAAAACAATAAAATATCTAGCTTTGATGTGCTTTCGCAGATTATGTCCAAGGTGACCCTGAAGTTCAAGACCAAACTATTTGAGGATGACGAGGATCCCGAAACTTCCAACAATATATTTGAAGTGAAGAATGGTAAGTATATTCGCGGTCAGATTGACAAGTCGGTTCTTGGTGCGAGTTCCAAAGGTATCATTCACCGAGTCTTCAATGACTTTGGAAATATGCACGCATCCAACTTTATTGATAACATTCAGAATGTGGTGACTGAGTATATGAAGTCCAGTTCGTTCAGTGTGGGTATCAGCGATTTGATTGCGAATAAGATGACTCAGGATAGCATTATTGAGGCAATTACGATGCAAAAGAAGGAGGTTCAATCCTTGATTGAGCGCGTCCAACTGGGCACGTTTGAAAATAATACTGCGAAGAGTAATCAGGTTGAATTTGAGACAGAGGTGAATAACATTTTGAACGAGGCGACGAACAAGGCAGGCAAGATCGGTCGTAAGTCGTTGAGTAAATCCAATCGTTTCTTGATGATTGTAAACTCGGGATCCAAGGGCACGCTTATCAACATTTCTCAGATGATTTCTTGTCTGGGTCAGACCAACATTGATGGCAAGCGAGTTCCTTATGGATTTGAAGAGCGCACGCTTCCGCATTACAGTAAATTTGATGATAGTCCGGGTGCTCGCGGATTCATTGAGAACTCCTATATTTCTGGATTGACTGCTCCCGAACTATTCTTCCATGCGATGGGTGGTCGTATTGGTTTGATTGATACTGCGGTGAAGACTTCGCAGACTGGTTATATTCAGAGAAGGCTGATTAAGGGTCTGGAGGACTTGAAGGTTGAATATGATACGACTGTTCGTAATAATATGGGAAAGATTATTCAGTTTGAGTACGGAGAAGACGGATTTGATTCCACGAAGACCGAGAATCAGTTCATTCCTTTGGTGGGAATGAACCTAGAGGATGTATATGCTCATTACGACATTATCGGAATCAATGACGAGAAGACGCAGACAATTCATGTATATAATCCTGCTGCGACAAAGCGTATGCGTAAGCAGAAGACAGAAACCAAAGTCAAATGTAAGGAGTATATTGAGAAGATGATTGACGCCCGCGACAAGGTGATTGGAAGCGTATTCAAGTATAAAAATGAAAATGGAGTGAAATTGCCCGTTGCGTTTCAGCATACAATTACCAATATTCAAGGTCAGTTTAATTTGACTGCTAATTCAATTATTGATATTACCCCACTGGAGGCGTTCCAGATGATTGAGGCAACTTTCCAGAAACTTAATAAAATCCATTACAGCAAGCCAAACCCATTATTTGAGATTCTATTCTTCTTCTACTTGACCCCTAAGAGTTTGTTGATTCAGAAGCGCTTTCACAAGGAAGCACTGACTAATTTGCTCCAGACAATTGTATTGCGATACAAAGAGGCAATTGTCCATCCTGGAGAAATGGTGGGTGTGATTGCGGGTCAATCTATCGGTGAGCCGACCACCCAGTTAACGTTGAATACGTTCCACTTGTCGGGTGTATCTTCTAAGTCAAATGTGACCCGTGGCGTGCCTCGTATTGAGGAAATCTTGCGTCTGACGAAGAACCCGAAGAATCCTTCCCTCACCGTTTATTTGAAGGACATTGATGAGAAGGACCAAGACAAGGCGAATGTGTATTCTAAGATGTTGGAGCATACGAAATTGGTAGACCTAGTAAAGAGTGTCCAGATTTGCTTTGACCCAAATGACGAAGCAACCAATATTCTGGGAGATAGGACCTTGATGGAGCAATATTACGAGTTCCAGAGACTGGTGGAAGATTGTGCTGGAGATGACAATGTAAAGACCGAGCACTCCCGCTCCAAGTGGATTATTCGTATGGAACTGAATGCCGAGACGATGTTGGATAAGAACATCACAACGGATGATGTGTATTTCGCGATTAACAATAGCGAGTATGGAGAGGAGATTTCGTGTGTGTATTCTGATTACAATGCGGATAATTTGGTATTCCGTATTCGTTGCAACAATTCGTTGCTGAAGTCAAAGAAAAAGGGAATTCTGGATTCGCTAGACCAGTCGGACCATATTTATTTCCTACAGAATTTCCAGGACACATTATTGAATAACATCGTGTTGCGTGGTATCAATCGCATTACCAATGTCTTACCGCGTAAGCTACAGAGTATGGTGACAAAAGACGAAGATAAATATGTTCAGAACGACGTGTGGGTTCTAGATACTACGGGAACAAACTTGTTGGGAGCGTTGTCCCAAGACTTCATTGATAAGTATAGAACGGTCAGTAACGACATTAAGGAAGTATACGATGTATTGGGCATTGAGGCTGCCCGCGAGGTCATCCATAATGAATTGGTAGAGGTGATGGAATTCAGTGGCGTATATATTAATTATCACCACTTGAGTCTATTGTGTGATAGAATGACCTGTAACAAGGACATGGTGTCTATTTTCAGGTCAGGTATTTTGAGTGATAAGATCGGGCCCATCTCTAAGTCAACCTTTGAGGTTCATACAGAAGTATTAATGAGTGCGTCTCGTCATGCTGAGTTGGACCACATGCGCGGAGTGTCTGCTAGCGTGATGATGGGACAATACGGTTCATTTGGAACAGGTTCTTTCCAGGTGGTATTGGATATGAACAAGCTGAAGGAAATGGATGACGAGGAAGTGGAGAACACCATTGACTGTGACGAGGTGGACAAAGCTCTTGAAATGGACAAGTCTAAGGATACTTGTAAGAAGAGTGCGATTGAAATAAATAACAATATTGGTGCGATTAAGAAAGAGCAAGGAGATATATGCGATGACGACAACTACGATATTGGATTTTAAGGTCAACACTTAATTGAATAAAAAATACATACATATATTTTTTATTGGTAAACATATTAAAGAATGTGCGTGTATATACTCTGTGAAGCCAGAGGGAATGGTTTCCAACCGAACTTAGCTCAGGGGTAGAGCACCTGACTGTAGTGGTTAAAACAAATATCGGGCGGTCGCTGGTTCGAATCCAGCAGTTCGGAAACTATTTATTGTAAATAGTAACCAATTTGTATATTGGTTATTATTTGGTTTCATGTAAAATTGAATGCATGCATAAATGAAGAAGATATGTAAATATAAAGATACAGATGAATTCAATCGTGGTAAATCGCACATATTTGTTTGACCTGGCCGGACAGGTTCGCTTTGGAGAGTTGTCTACAGATGCGTTGTATGCTATCTTCAAAGATGGTCGTAATGCGTCGTTTATGCTGGAAGAGTGGTTGACATTGAAGTTCCCATTAACCCGTGTATTGGGAAACCGAGACCATGACCACGTAGACGAATTGGGTAATAAATACGATGCCAAGAATTTCACAAAGGGTGGATTGAAATTCATGCCGTCCAATCAAATCGGTGCCGGTAGACAGTTTAATAAAGAAATTGCGCACCAGCATGCAGGTGAGTTGATATATATTTGCTGCGATATTGTTGATTTTCCAAGAATTCGGGTCCGTTTCATAAATGGAAGTGAGCTTATGGCTACTTACCCAAAATGTTCTATTCCATTTCGGAAAAGAGAATCCCTATTTGCAGACGAGACATAACGTTTATCTCTACTATAAAGATAAGAATAAAAATAAAAATATTCTTTTTATTTTTGTAGATGAATAGGATTCTACACTACCTTGTTAAATTCGGCAATAAGCTCTGGTTTGGATATAGACCGCGGACCCACTGTATGTAACCGGCTCGCATATTCTATTTGATTGAGTTTTGTTACCAACCCATCATCACAAACAATGTTATCGTTGAACTTAATAAAATAATGTGACTGTATGCTTTTGTCTTCCACATTGGTATCCACCTTCCCCGCGGTTCCTCCAACACGACGAAAAGATACATCAGGGGTATCTTCTTTCTTCACAAATTGAAAATGCGTAGGGGCACATTTGTCTTTTACTTTACGAAAGGTTTTTTGTTTTTTCCATATTTGGAATACACAAGGAACCTTGTGGTCTTTGTCATTCAATAAGAATGCCTTTTCGGGTAAATCCGACTCTTTTACTAAGTGAAAATTCAACGGAAACGCTTTATGCATGCTGTCTTTTTTGAAGCTTTTTGGTAATATGAAAGAAACGGTGTCTGCGAATTCGCACGATTTCTTGATAAACTTTATTGCTAATGATGATTGGCGACCAAATGGTGGGTTCCCCACTATATGGATTCGTGAATGCGCATCTAGAAGCGGTTTGTATTCAAATAACAAATAGTCTTGTTTCTCAATTTCCGAATTCTCTGGTTCTAAATCGTAAAATAGACACGTGGGAGAAGAATTCTTGGTCCCCAACTTTTTAATACCTTGTATAAACGACCCATTGCCGGCGCTAGGTTCAATGATTAATTCGGATGATTTGATACGAAAACTCTTTTTCACCCATTTCAAACAATCGTCTACGATTTCAGGTTTTGTATAAAACTTGTCTATGGTATTACGTTTCAGACCTTTTGTTTGCGTGTGTTCCATCATGTGTATATTTTGATTGTGTTCAGTCGGCATGTTCAATTTTGCGGAATTCATATGATAAGATATATTATATGAATGAAGAGTTTTAATTCATTTATGCGACACTATACGTTTCAAGAAATGAATCCAAGCTCAATGCGTGCCCGGCATATGCTGGGTCGTCAAGCAATTCGCTAAAATCGTCAATTTTGCCAAGACTTAATCCAAAATTAATCAATTGATATACGGGAACATTATCCAGCGGTGGGCTTCGCACGCAGTAATATACATCGGCGTGTTTGTTTCCTCCTAATACTAACCAAGGCACATTCAATCCAAGACTTTCCAGATTCGTATCTGAAACCAGCAATACTGGCAACTTGTAAAAATCGCACAACACCCAGACGTCCAAATCAGTCAAATAATATTGGTCGCTCATGATGAGTGTTTCCAAGGATACTTGGTTGTTCATCACCTGTTGTATCGCATCGTGTTTTTGGTTCTGTTTTGCCAATATGTCCAGTATTTTGACGCCATGTTTGCGGAGGAGTGGCGTGTATTGTTCCACCAGACGCTTTTTCAATGAGTATGTGCTCGGAATATTTCTGCGGAACCGAAGGAACAGATCATACATGAGAACGTAGCCACAATCAGGTTCAGATTTGTATACGACTTCCTGCGTTTCTTTTGGGAAAACCGACTTCCAGAAACTACTAGCGGGTCCAGTGAGCTTGATAATTTTGTCTATACATGCTTGTTTGCGTTGCTTCAATGTGACCAGGTTAGAATATGTGAGTTCCACGACGCTTGGTTCGGCATTTTCATAGTCAATATTGTGTAAATATTCGTTTGTTTGGAAGGGGGTAAGTTTGTTCAGGTTTTCAGCGTCCATTCTGCTTTGTAACAAGAGTGCTTCGTTTTCATTGATTTTATAATCTGTATCAGTATAATTTAAATACTTGTTGCTTTCTAACAGAAACAGCCGAATGCGTTTAAATCGTATTAATTCATCTGCCAGACGACCGTAATACATGATTTGATTGTCTACTTGGTTTACCAGATTCGTTTTGGGAACAATGAGAGAGCATTCGTTATCTTTGCTTAGACAATACGTCTTGTCGTCACATTTATTCATACATGTATACACTTCGTTCATGTTATCTAATATTTTTTGACTAATGGTTCCAAACGCAACCCGTTTTTTCAAGAGCACGCGCAATAAAATGATGACTTTCTTCAGCTTCAATTGGTAAAATATGTTGGGGGAGTTCAATATTCCAACCAGTTTCTTCTTCAATTCAAAATGTTCATGGTCATTCAGTAATATGCGAACAGTTGTGCGGAACGCAATGTAGAATTTATTTTCTAGAGAAATGTGTTTAATGGTTTGTAGTCGCAGGTTATCCTCTGTTTTGGAGGTGGTGAGTGTTACGTCCGCATTAGAATATTCGGAATTACTATAGTTCATCGCCTGGTATGGTTTTAATTCGTCTTCAATTGTATTTGCTACCGGCGGGATAATTTGAACAAACTGGTTGGTTTCAGTAAGAATACCTACAATCATCTCGTCTTCTTCTACGCGCATAATGGGTTTAGATAATATTGCGCCATTGGATTCGCTAGCAAGTTGGGTTAAGAAGTTCTTGGTGGATTCATACGGAGCCCAGGACAATTGGTCCATATATACAACGGGAATCTTGCTGACACGTGTTGATGGCAAAGTGGGAATAAAAAATTCTTGGTCGTGTTCAGGGTATTGTTTTACCAATAGTCCGATAATCTTGTTCTTGTAGTTAGATACTTGTTTAACAATTTGATATTGGAAATCATTTATGAAATCAACCACCTTTCCAGCTGGTATATTCTCCTTGAAATGATATGTTTTTGGCATACTGGACAATGGCTTGCATTTGTTGTTCAAGTCATGTTGCAGTATACGCAATATGTCTGCGAATTGAGAAGTCATATTTGCGTCGCTTAAAAAGGGTTTTGTGTGAACCAATGGTTGCCCTCTGGAATCGGTTCTGAATATATAGACCGGTTCGTAGAAATCGTCTTGTTTGACTAATAATACGGTCTCTCTGGATGGGTCATAAAACGTATTTGTATAGGAATTGGTAGGACAGATGAATTCAACATTGTCTGTAATATCGTTGTCGGTGATTTGGATGATGACCAGATTCAGTCCATCTTTAAAAAGCTTTGGGTTGGGGGTGGTTACGATATCCCACATATAAGTATGGTCAATCCATGCATCCTTATCCGTTAAAAAGGTTTTGAAGTTTTCAAACGACGAAACAGTGTCTTTGAAGAAATTCTCCTGTGTTTTGTTTGTCATATCCAATTCCTTATAGAAGTCGCTGTTTTCGTATTGTTTATAGATGTCTGTCTTCACTTGTGTTTTTGGCATAAACATGGTAGACAGCGAACCATTTTGGTATTTGATAAAATCATCAATCTCTATTGATTTTGCGAGTATGGTTTGCATCTCGCTAGTAGACGCAACCCTATAAATCAAATTGTGATAGGAAGAATATAAGTCAGCTATACAACCCAAAAAGGACTGATGTTGAGTTTGTTCAACACCTGCTCGTAAAATAACAGACGTATTTGGCTTGATGAGTGCGGCGTTATTTGAAGTGATAATATCAGCATAATCAATATTTAACAGATTTTGAATTGTCTTCGGTAAAAAACCAGAACGGCTTTGGGTCAAAGGATATTTATCGGGACCAACTACATACATTAAGTTCGGTAATGCTAGGTTATCATCTTCATCGTCATCCTCTTTTCTGGCTGCACTATCATCGTCAATATCGTCGTCAAGTTCTTCTCCTTCTGGAAGTGAAATATCTTCTTTTGTGATGCCACATTCCTTTCTGCGGTTTTTCAATTGCGAGGAGTTCCAGTCTTTTCCATAACAACACGGCAGACAACTGTTGGGGTGAGAGTCTTTTGATTTAAATCCGGGATTGTGCCATTTATAGTCTTGATTCTTGTCCTTGTGATATCTATTGTCGGTAAATTCGTGAATATTATCTTTACATACACCGGCTTTCACTTGTTCTTCAGAGAGTGCTTCATTTGTTTTCATACACCAGTAGCGGGGACAAATATACCAATATTTCTTATCGGGGTTTGTTCCATAACGAATTGCGTATTTGTATGCGTTTCGGTTTTCTCTGTCTAATTTTTGTTTCTCGGCGTCAGTCAAAATAATAGGCTGTAGATTGATGTTGACGGGACATACGCGAGAATAGTTTTTGTATTTACCTTGCGCTTTGGTTAAGAACAAGCTCGGTTCCAGACGCTTCTTTTTATCAAAGAACAGTTTGTTTGCCCTCTCACTGGTCTTCGCATCAAGGGTTAATTTTTTTTGCTTTGCTCCTCCGGTTTGTTCTTCGTCTTCTTCATCATCATCATCATCATCTTCTTCGCTTGCATAAAAAAATCCTTCGTCATCGTCGTCTTCTTCCTGTTCTGGTTGAAATGTAATGGGTTTGATAATGGGCTCCACTGTAATGACCAAATTTTCTTTTGGAAGCTCATCTTTCTTCTTTTGTTTTGCGCATAATGTTTCAAAATGGTCTAAATCAAACTCGGTTGTATTCGGTTGTTGAGTAATACGCAACAATGTGTCTATGTATACAAAAATAGGTTCAATGTAATGTGTGTTTGTTATTCCCGTCACGGTAATGGTGAATTTGTTCTCAAAAATAGACGGTCTGAGCGACATTTGGAACCCTGGGTTTTCAACGATTTGAGTAGTTTTATTAACGAATTCGCCGTTTATTTGGGTGAAATTGTTCAGATATGTGGTGAAAGCTTGAACTGCTTCGTCTTGCTCTAGGTCATGATTTAATTTCAGTGCGTCAATCACTTCCTTGTCGCTATTTGTTTTGTTGTATACATTTGTGATCATTGCTTCAATCGCATCCATCTTACGATAATTATTGACCTTCTTATAATTCAGAAGATACCCTTTTTTTATGTCACCATCTACAATGTCAAAAATCTTGGTAATGCAATTTACATAAGGTGACTTTTTCAAAGATAATTCTTTTTTAATATCAAATTCACATGTAATATCAATATTTGTAAATTCAACCCGGGTATCATAGACGTTTTTGATAGTCTTCATTTTATACCCAATTTGCTCTAAAAAAGTGTTCAAGTTGATAATTACATGGTTGGTGAGCGAAGTGATGAAGGTGTTGAATGTGTCTACTGATACAACATTGGTCATTTCTCCTTTCATGGTCATGTTACCATTCTTATGTAACTCTATGATAATGGACGAATAATCGTTGTTATCGGTATGAATATAAAACGCGATTGTTTTTGACTTTCCGATTTCTTTGGACAAGTTGTGGACGGACGGTTCTTTCAAATAAGGAATTTTGCTACCGTTTGTAGCAATGCGCTCAGAATAAATCCGATATAGATTCTCACGACGAGCCCCTGGGTTATATTTGATAAAGGGTATTTCTTTGCTTGCATGAATATTTTTAAATACAATATCCAATGGAAGATGACTAGTGTTGATGGGGTGAATCACCATATCAAACTCGCGGAGCCCCTTTGAAATATACTGTAGGTCTTCTGTCTTCTTATCATAAATTGAATAAAATGCTTCGTGAATGCGTAATGATTGTTCATTCGCCGCAAAGGTCTTCTTTTTGTATGTTTCAATAAGCGATAGCTTTTGCTCTTCAAATAAACTACTGGATGTAATTTGTAGTTTCATGAGTAGGGGGAAATAATTTTTGATCATAGCTTCTTCGGTGAGATTGATATCATTCGCATTGTCTACCATGTCCTCCAATTCAGCATAATAAATCTCATTGTTTTTGATTTCTCCATAGGTAAACAACAGTGAATGTTCGTATAAGTATAAAGGATTTGCTGAATTTTGTGTGTATTCAGGCGAATATGCCGAGAGGTTATGCGGATTGCTTGAAAACAAATAATCATAAGCGGAGGCGAACTTTTGTCCAATTGGAATGAATATATCCATCTCAATTTCATTCTTTTTAAAATATTGTAGTAAATCCTGATACGAATACAAGGGCTTGACTGAAATAGAACGAACAATGTCGTCTGACGCATTCAAGTGTATTAATAATTGTCCTAATATGGTTTGTGTAAGAGGATATGTTTCGTTAGCAGTGACCGTCTGATATACATTCCATAAGTTGATATGTTGAGATGCCTTCGCATATAGGTATATGTTCTCGTATGCATGTGTGTTCTCATCTAATTCTTTCACTAGTTTGTGTTTAATAGTATGGATGGAATCGTCTTTGTGAATGGTTTGCTCTGAATACTCTATTTTGGTATTGTTTAATTTCATATTGGTTATTTCTAAATCATTAAACAAGTTGTCTGCTTCATTGATACCACTGTTTCCGCGGAAAACAATCGCATGTGAGATAGAACCGCCACGGTGTAGTTTACATAATTTGTATATGTTCTCGTGACCTTGTGTATCTTCTTTGTCTGGTGAATCCATTATATATAGTGGTCTTATAAATTTGTATCATTTATTTTTGATAAAATAAAATAACGGGTCAATATAATATATACAGAACGGTATGGTAAAGGTAGCACTGATAATAGGAATTAATTACACCTATCGTGATAAAAAGACCCAATTATCAGGTTGTATTTATGACGCACATCGCATACGTAATATGGTGATACGCAACTTAGGGTTCT
>Ga0115008_10000207_pt1 | contig 40363 bp, 29 predicted proteins | sample FraStrMetagenome_FD_87164 | JGI IMG/M metagenome (GOLD analysis project Ga0115008, IMG submission 87164) | Marine eukaryotic phytoplankton communities from Arctic Ocean - Fram Strait ARC3M Metagenome | ecosystem: Environmental > Aquatic > Marine > Oceanic | place: Fram Strait | collected... | reverse complement strand
TGTCACACCCAAACCCAGCGATCTTGATGACCTCGCAACACAGTGGGGTTGCATCACCATTGGGTACGATGATGAGAGAGAAGCCCTGCAAAAAATCGAAGCTTTGGAGTTCCAATCCAAGCCGTCAGATGAAGTCAGGATGGCCTTCACCCGCGCGACCCTCACTGGACAGCTTTCAGAGGCGCTCAACAAATTGACCTCATTGAATCCCTGACATGGCCCGCCTCCGCGTAAACGACCAAGCCTTGCGCAACTTTCTGAGTGTCCTTTTTGGATTCGCTCTGGGGGGAGTCAACAATCTGGTGATCCTGCCTTGGGCCTTCGCCGGTGATCTCGGAGAATGGGGATTGGTGCGCATCGTCATGGCTTGGGGCACCTTGATCGCCCCCATTCTGCTGTTTGGCGCGCCTGCAGCCATGAACCGATATTCAGGGGTCATGGGCAGGAAACAGCAAATCCCCCAGCTCATAGGGACCTTAATCAGGCCCTCCATTGTGTTGTTTGCTGCATGCATAGCCTTGCCCGCTTTCCTGTTTCCAGACAGTGTGAGCAAACTGCTGCAATTGGGGGAAGAACAACGTTCGGCCTTACAGCCCATTGCCATTCTCGTCGCCATCATCATGGCTCAACTGTTCTTGGCCAGTTTTCTCTCCACCAAATTGAAAACCAGCCTCTCTACCTTTTTTCAAGAAACCGTATTCAAACTGGGCTACGCGGGTCTCGCCCTGAGCTTGGGGTTGGGCTATCTGTCTAAACCACACTTCTTGCCTGCTTTTATTGGCCTCAACTTCTTCGTGCTCTTGGCATTGATCGCACAGGCCTTGGCCAATCAATTCAAGGTCGACTTGCGCGGACTCAAAAAATCTGAACACCGCAAAGAAATTCGACATTACGGTGGGGCTTTGATGATCGGCAGTAGCGCAATCATTATTCTGAATCAATTGGACATCATCATGGTCGGTAGCCTCCTCGGTTTGGACCAGGTTCCCGTGTTCACGGTGGCCGTTTTCATCGCCACTGTGACCGCTTTGCCTACGCGCGCATCCATCCGTTTGTTGACCCCGCTCATCTCCCGTGCTTTGGATCAGCATGATGCGGACGAAATCAAGAGGTTGACCCAATTGAGTCACCGCACCCTTCTGCTCGGCTGCGGATGGGTTCTGACTTGCCTGTGGGTCGCCACACCCGAAATTGACCAACTGATCCCCTCCGAATTTCAAGGCCTTTCCATGGTCATTTTGGCACTGGGTTCGATGAAGTTGATTCAGGGGTCCTCGACAGGGTCTTCTGTTTTGCTCTCCCAATCCAACCACTATCAAAAAGTGATGGTCCTCAATTGGGGCATGCTCGCCGTGGCCATCCCTTTGAACCTCCTGTTTATACCCCAGTCAGGACTTGGATTGGGTGTCCTCGGTGCGGCATTGGCCACCCTGATCACGGTCGGGTTGTCCACCCTCGCAAAGCAGGTCATCATTTGGCACATTTGGAAACGGTTCGTCCCCAACGTTCAGACCCTGATGATCTGCGGCATCCTGCTCATTCCTGCAGTGTCTTTGGTTCATTGGACCCCCAGTTGGCACCCTGTCATCGCACTTCTTGTGAAGAGCACCGTTGTAACCGCATGGGCCGCGTTTGGAACCATCCGGTTCAACCTAGCGCCTGAAGGCGTTCAATTCATCCTTAAAAAAGCCCCTTGGCTTTCTCGCAGGAATTGAGTCTTGCTCACTGACGAATCCACTCTTGCGTGCGGTAAATGAAGCCCCAATAACCCCGGACCTTCAACACATCTGGCTCTCCATTTTCAAAGAACATTTTACATCCATAAACCTTGCCGTTTTTTGGATCACAAATGGTGCCCTCGTCCCACTCGCCGTCTTCCGCTTCCATATTCCGGACAATGTCCATGCCCAAGACACGCTGGTCTTTTCGGTCGTCATTGCACTTGTCACAATGGGGATCTTGGTCCTCTTCTGGCAAGCGGAACAACTCCACCACGGCGCCAAAAAACTGACCGTCACGCTCCGAAATTTCCACCACGCTTTTTACCCGACCCGTCTCATCATCAATGGTCTTCCAACGGCCTGTCAAAGATTGAGCTGAAACGGAGCAAGCAAAGCCCATCAACAAGGAGAGGAGTACGAAACAGTTCTTCATGGGGTCAAATTAAGTGGGTTCGGCCGAGACCTTCGCAGTCAATTTGCCAGAATCCCTTCGCGCTTTGTTCAAAGCCGTATTCAAATCGAATCCAACAATCAACAAGAAGCAATTCACGTTGAGCCACACCAGCAATAGAAGCAGAGTGCCCAACGAACCGTACAGGCGATTGTAACTCGACAAAGACGTCGCAAACCAAGCAAAGGCAACGGACGTCAAGACAATCAATCCCGTGGTCGCCAATGCCCCCGGCGTGAAGAACCGCCATCGGTCTTTCGAAAAATCTGCCGCATTGTACAAGGCCGTCACCGTGGTGAAAAGAAGGACCAATGTGACCACCCATCGAACCGCTTGAATCATGGGCAAGTCCTCCAATGCGACAAACCCTTGACTGGTGAGCCAGTCCAAGGCCGTGCCGCTAAAGACGATCAACAAAACGGCCACAATCAAGAAGAGAGAGAAGACGACCATCAAAAGCATGGACATCGCCCGGAGCAGCAACCAATTCCCTCTGCGCTCCAAATGATGGGCCTCATTGAGCCCAGAAAGAATGCCATTGATGCTGCTCGATGCGTAAAACAACATGAGCACAAAACCCAAACTGGCAATTTCCGGATGGACCCCATTGGCCAGAAGGTCCTGCACTGTGTTCTCCACCAACGCAAAGGTGTCGCCGGGAAAATAGGACCGCAAAGCATCGAACAAGCTCACCTGGAAATCAGCAATGGGAATCAAGGGCAACAGGCTAAGCAGGACCAAAATCACGGGGAAAATGGCCACGAACACTTGAAAGGCGATGGCCGCAGCGCGGATGCCCAATGCCCCTTCGACAACCCCCACAACGAAAAACCGAAACACATCCCATGCGCTCATGCCCTCGAATCCCCAAGGCTGTATGCGCTTCAATGGACCGATCACCCACCAACGCAGCGGTGTTTTTGCCATCCAAACTTCCCAAGGCTGCTCACTCATGAGCCCTGCTTCTTTAATGCATCCATGCTCTTCAAACTGATGTCCAAAGACACAGGGCTGTGGGTCAACCAGCCCAAAGAGACATAGTCCACACCCGCATCGCCATAAGCCCTTACCGTATTTGGCGTCAAACCGCCACTGGATTCAGTGGCCACGCGACCGTCAATCCTCGCCACAGCTTCCGCTGTTTGCGTGGGTGTAAAATTGTCGAGCAACAACCGGTCCACACCTCCTGCAGCCAGCGCATCCTGAATCTCTCTGAGGTCCCTCACCTCAACCACAACCGGGACCTTTCGTCCGGTTTCGGCCAGATGACGATGAGCACCCGCCACAGCCGCAAGGACACTGCCGGCATAATCAATGTGATTGTCCTTGATGAGAATCTGGTCAAACAGGCCCATGCGGTGATTTACACCACCGCCCAAGACCACGGCCTGCTTCTCAAACAAACGAAGACCTGGCGTGGTCTTTCGCGTGTCGAGGACCTTGGTATGGGTTCCCTTCAAAGCCGTTACCGCATCGTGGGTTGCCGTCGCCACTCCGCTCATTCTTTGCATGAAGTTCAGGGCCAACCGCTCCGCCGTCAAAATTTCCCTTGCCGGACCTTCCACCCTTGCCACAAGGTCTCCAATCTGAACGCGGTCTCCGTCGGATGCCAGCTTTTCGAAGCGAACAGAAGGAGCTCCAAAGGCAAAAACGGCCTCTGCCACATCCAGTCCTGCCAAGGTGCCGCTGGCCTTGACCAAAAATCCTGCCGCCTCAACGGCCTCAGAGGGCACACAAGCTTCGGACGTAATGTCCCCTGACCCGATGTCTTCAATCCATGCCGCCTCAATGGCATTTTGCATGGCCTGGGGCAAAGCATCAAAAGTCCCCTTTTGAATCCGTTCTGAATCCGTCATGGACGGCAAGTTAATTCGACGGACCTTCGAACATGCGCATTTCCCTGATCGTCGTGGGTAAAACCACCGCACCTTGGCTCCGCCAGGGTATCGAGGAGTACGTCCACCGGCTGTCCAGGTATGCCCCTTTTCGCTATGTGGAGTTGCCCGACGCCAAACTCCGCGCGTCCAAGCCCACTCCCGATCAATTGAAAGCAGCTGAAGCTCCCATCTTGCTCAAAGCACTGGCCGATGTGGATCACGTTGTCTTGTTGGATGAGCGGGGTAAACAACCGAGAAGCATTGAGCTGGCCAAATGGGTGGATGAACGCCACCACAGGGGCATTCGCCACTTGGCATTGGTGATTGGAGGGGCCTACGGTTTTGACCCTGAAGTCAAATCCAAGGCTTCCGAAAAACTGGCATTAAGTGCCTTGACTTTCAGCCACCAAATGATCAGACTCCTGGCTGTAGAACAGCTCTATCGCGCGCAGACCATCCTGCGCGGAGAGCCTTATCACCACGAATGAATCAACTGGCGAGGATCAGGACCTTGTTGTCCAAAACCTCAACGGTACCCCCATTCAGGTCGAACACCTTCTCTCCTTCACTTGTGTCCACCTTGACCGCTCCCTTTTGCAGGGTGGTGATCATGGCCGCATGGCGATCGAGGACGCCCATGGCTCCATCCGAACCTGGGAGGGACACATGACGTGCCTCTCCTTCGAAGAGGATTGCGTCAGGAGTGAGGATTTCCACCTTCATTAGGCCGCGGTTTCTTCGAGCAACTTCTTACCGGCCTCAATGACTTCGTCAATGTTGCCTTTCAAGTTAAATGCCGCTTCTGGGTACTCGTCCAACTCTCCGTCGAGGATCATCTTAAAGCCCTTGATGGTGTCTTCGATGGAAACAAGCACCCCGGGAATGCCCGTGAACTGCTCGGCCACGTGAAATGGCTGGGACAAGAAGCGTTGAACGCGACGTGCACGGTGCACAATTTGCTTGTCCTCTTCACTCAATTCATCCATTCCGAGAATCGCAATGATGTCTTGAAGCTCAACGTAACGCTGAAGGGTTTCCTTCACCCGCTCCGCTGTGCGATAGTGCTCATCCCCCACCACTTCTGGCGTCAGAATCCGCGATGTAGAGTCGAGCGGATCCACCGCTGGGTAGATGCCCAGAGAAGCAATCTTCCGTGACAATACCGTCGTGGCATCCAAGTGCGCAAACGTGGTCGCTGGCGCAGGGTCAGTGAGGTCATCCGCAGGAACGTAAACCGCTTGTACAGAAGTAATGGATCCCTTCTTGGTGGACGTGATGCGCTCTTGCATCGCTCCCATTTCTGTCGCCAACGTGGGCTGGTAACCTACCGCTGATGGCATACGACCGAGCAACGCAGACACCTCTGAACCTGCCTGCGTGAAGCGGAAAATGTTGTCGATGAAGAACAAGATGTCACGGCCGGCACCGTCGCCACCGCCATCACGGAAATACTCCGCAACAGAAAGGCCACTCAATGCCACACGTGCGCGTGCCCCTGGAGGCTCGTTCATTTGACCGAACACCAAAGTGGCTTGGCTCTTGGCCAACTCGTCCATGTCCACCTTGGACAAGTCCCATCCACCTTCTTCCATGCTCTTTTCGAACGCCTCGCCATACTTAATGACACCTGACTCGATCATCTCACGAAGAAGGTCGTTGCCCTCACGCGTGCGCTCTCCCACACCAGCGAAAACAGACAAACCGTCGTGTCCTTTGGCGATGTTGTTGATGAGCTCCATGATGAGGACCGTCTTGCCCACACCCGCACCCCCGAACAAACCAATTTTTCCACCCTTCGCGTATGGCTCAATCAGGTCGATGACCTTGATGCCCGTGTAGAGGATGTCCGTTGAAGTGCTGAGCTCGTCAAACTTCGGCGCAGCTTGGTGAATGCCCCGAGGACCGTCACTCTTCACTTCACCTCCAGCAATGCCATCAATGGCATCACCCGTTACATTGAAGAGGCGACCCTTAATGGCTTCTCCCGTCGGCATGCTCATGGCACGGCCCATGACCCGAACCGGCATTCCGCGGCGCAGACCTTCAGTGGCATCCATGGCGATGGCACGAACTGTGTCTTCACCGATGTGCTTTTGACACTCCATGACGAGTGGGGATTGACCCTCCCGATCGACCTCGAGGGCTTCGAGAATCTTGGGCAGAGACATGTCGGCTGGGAAACTGATGTCCACAACCGGACCGATGACTTGTTGGATGGAACCTACGTTCTGGCTCATTGCAGCGGAAATTGACGCGTGGTGACGGGATTTTACGTCCCTAATTGGGCGCAAAATTAACCTAAACGAACGACCTACTCACACCCCTGTCCATGAGGCTTCACAAAGGAGTTTTCAACGCCTGTAAATTTGCGGGCTATACCCGAGGACTCGGAACCTCCATTCTGCCCAATTACCTTTGGTTTCAGTGAACATCCACCACGGTCTTCCCCACTTCCCCTCTGGAACGAATAGAATCGTTACCACAGGCACCTTCGATGGCGTGCACCTCGGCCACCAGGCCTTGTTGTCGTGGATGGTGGCGCAAGCAAAGTCAGAAAAAGCAGAATCAGTGGTGTTGACCTTTCACCCCCACCCGAGAAAAGTCCTGTTTGGGAAAGACAGTGGTTTGGAATTGCTGCAAACCATGGATCAAAGGTCTTCGGCGCTGAGCATGACCGGCCTAGACCACCTCGTTGTTCAACCTTTCGATTTGGATTTCGCCAGGCTCAAACCCACCGATTTCGTGAGAGAGGTGCTGGTAGAAGGTTTGGGTTGTACCACTGTCGTGGTTGGCCATGACCATCGTTTTGGTGCAGGAAGAGAAGGAGATGTAGAGCTGTTGAGGGCATGCGGAGAAGCATACGGATTCAATGTGGTTCACATCCCCGCCCACATTGAAGACGAGTTGACCGTTTCCAGCACCAAAGTCCGCCACTGTCTTCAGGACGGAAATGTGACCCGCGCCGCACAACTCATGGGGCGGCCGTTTTGCTGGACAGGCCAAGTGGTCCGCGGAGATGGGCGAGGTCGAACCCTGGGATTTCCCACTGCAAATCTGAGCGCAACAGAACCCGACCAGCTGCTTCCTGCCGAAGGTGTGTATGCTGCAAATGTGACAATAGATGGCCCTTTGCATCCCGTTCCATCCATGGTGCACATTGGACCTCGGCCCACATTTGACAGTCCAAACGCTTCCCCTACCATTGAAGTCCATCTGCTCGATACCCCTTCCATTGACCTCTATGGAAAAACGCTCACTGTCGCCTTCGAACAGGGCATTCGATCCGTGCAAAAATTCGACGGTGCGGAAGCTCTTGTTGCCCAATTGACACAAGATGCCCTCCAGGCGCGAAAATTGCTGGGATACGGCGGAACTGAAACCAACCGTTGATACAGCGATGAAGATTCGACTCCCCTCCCATTTGTCTTTGAGACATTTGACGGTCTCGATGCTGGTCTTGTCCGCCGTCTTTTCCATGTCCACAGTCAGCGCCCAGAGCGATTGGGATACCGCAAGAGTGTGGACCGATTTTGAAGCCGCCCTTCAACGGCCCGAGCTGGTGCTCCGACTGGACCTCTCCAAATCCAAATGGAAGGCACTGGACCACCGTCTCCAACGGTTTCAATACCTCCAAGAACTCGTTCTGGACAAAAACAAAATCGACTCGCTCCCCCCTTGGATTGGCCAACTTAACACCCTTGAACGCCTCAGCATTCGTTCCAACCAATTGCGCACCATTCCTGCTGAATTGTTGAAGTTAAAAGCCCTCAAAGAGTTGGACCTCTCAGACAACGAAATCGAAGGCATCCCCGAGGACATTGACCATCTGGTTTCCCTTGAACGACTTCTCCTTTGGTCCAACCTTGTCGGACATTTTCCGCCTTCTTTAAGTCGGCTGGAACACCTGATGGAACTAGACCTGCTGCACAATGAAATGTCGGTAGAGGAGCAAGTTTGGGTTCGGGAGATCCTTCCCAATGCCAAGTTGCACTTCAGCACGCCCTGCCAATGTCGCTTCGACGACTGAATCCGCCCATTTTGGTGTTGACTGGGGTAGAAAACTCCGGCAAAACTACCTTATCCAAAGCCTTGTCCGAAGCATTGGGTTGGCCTTGTGTTCTCGAAGCTGCCAGACAAGATGCAACGGTCATTCAAGGAAACACCCGCGTGGTTGACCTAGAGCGTCTTCTGGGACACCACATGCAATCTGTAGCGCACCTCTCCGCCCAAGTCCCTCCAGGTCTCGTTTGCGACACGGGTCCATTGGTACTGGACCGATGGTGCTCAGAAATGACAGGTCATTCGCTCCAAGGCGCTCTCGAAGCGCAAAAGCGGGTCGACCTCTACCTCTTGTGTCAGACGCTGACCACATGGGAGCCAGACCCTCTGCGAAGCTTACCTCTCCGAAAAGACCGCCTTGAGCACCAAGAACGGTACATCAATCACCTAGACGCGCACCAACTCCCCTGGGCTTTTGTTCCCGAATTGCCACTTCCAGAAAGGCTACAAGCTTCCCTTGATTTAATCGCCCAGCATCTTGGAACGCCATGAAGTCCGACCCATCAATCAAAGCGCAGAGAAAGGAGCGGCGAATTGAAGCCCTTGCCGTGATCCTGAGCCTGGCGTACACTTGGGGTTATCTGCGGGGATGGACCCCTTGGTGCTTCGGTCCTGCGGCACTCGGGGCCGGGCTCCTCGGCTGGCTATGCTGGAGACGCAATATTCTGGCAGAAGCCGGTCTCCAACTCTTTTATGTGGGCTTTGCAGCATACGGCGCTTGGCTGGCAAGCGGAGAACAAGACTGGGCACCTCAAGTGGCCTCCTTTGGCTTTCATTTGACCGCCATCCTCCTTGCGAGCGTGACCACCATTCTCTTGGGTTGGACCATGCGTCGGTTCACATCCAGCACCCTGCCCTGGCTCGATGCTTTCACCACCATCTTTAGCCTCTGGGCCACTTGGCTCATGGTCAACAACCATCACGCCAATTGGGCGTACTGGATCGCCATTGATGCGGCCGCAATCGTGCTCTACGCAAAGCGCGGCCTTCCATTGGGGGCCGCGCTCTACGCCATCTATCTCTCGATGGCTCTGATGGGTTGGTTCAGTCTCTGAACTGCCTTAGCGAATGATGAATTTCACGGGGATGGTGTATTGCACACTCACCGGTTTTCCTTGCTGGCGTCCTGGCTCAAAATCAGGCAATGAACTGACCACCCTCAACGCTTCTGCATCCAAGCGTGGGTCCACTGGTCGCAGGACACGACTTTCTCTGACCTTTCCGTCTTTTCCCACAATAAAATAGACGAACACTGTGCCTTGAATTCCGGCATCCTTTGCAATGGGCGGGTACTTGGTATTGCCCATCACATAACGGATGATTTCCAGCTGTGTGCACTGGTCACGCTCAGGTCCTGTTTTGCTGATGCAAGGGCCAAATCCAGGCATATCCTCTACAATCATGAAGGGGATGTCCTCCTCGACCACTTCCTCTTCGTCCACTTCTACGATTTCGATTTCGGTGTCCTCATCGATTTCAATGTCCTCGATGACCAACTCCTCCTCGATCTCTTCTTCGTCGTCCACAATCTCAATGACCGTGGTTTGCTGAGGGGGTGGAGGCGGTGGCGGGGGTGGGATAACGTTCACGGGAATGACTTCGTCTTCGAGAAGGTCTACCTCAAAGTCGAGTGCCCTAATGATGTTCACGTCGTAACTCGTCCAGGCCAATGCGGCGAGAAGAAGCGACAGGACGGAGACGAATCCTACGGAACGCCATGTACCCCGCTTGTTCTCGAGGTCGGCTTTTGGTGTCTTGCGTGGCTGCATATTCGATGGTTTGCTGGGCCGTGCCAGTAGGCGGCCAAATTAATCTAAAGGGTGCGCTTGCCCACAGGCCACTTCAAATACAATGCCCGAAATGCAAATCCGGCCGCAATGAGGCCAAAAAAATCCGCAATCAAGTCTACTGCATCACCACCTCTGCCTGGGAAAACCACCCCCTGAGCCAATTCCAATGAAAGGCCCAAAAGCAAGCCCAGTACAATGGAAATCCCCCACGCATTTCGACAAAAACCGATGGGACCACCGCCCTTTCGAAAGGCAATCAAGGCCGTCAAGCCCCAAATGCCAAACAAAAATGAATGGAGCACGAGATCCAAACGTTGGGTCACCCACCAATCATGGGCCCCCAACTCGCCTCCGGGCATGGCGTGCAAGGCTGTCACCACAACGGTGATGAACAACAGTGGCGCATAACTCCGGACAACTCCGGAAGAACTGGATTCAGCCGACCTCCTCGGCATACGCCTCGGCCGTCAGGAGTGAAGACAAATCGACCCCGTCACCCAACTGAATCTTGATCACCCAACCCTCACCATAGGGGTCTTCATTGATCAAAGCGGGATTGTCCTCCAAGCCCTCATTGAACTCGAGCACCTTGCCTGCAACAGGCATAAAAAGATCACTGACCGTCTTGACCGCCTCGATGGTTCCGAAGACCTCCTCAATGGGCAGATCTTCATCTACTGTCTCGACTTCCACAAAGACAATGTCTCCCAACTCAGACTGGGCAAAGTCTGTGATGCCCACAAAAGCCACATCTCCCTCTACGCGGACCCATTCATGGTCTTTGGAGTAGTGGAGGTTTTCTGGAATGTTCATGCTGCGCAATTTAACGCAGGACAGCTTTTCCTGCCGGGATTATTGCGTGAGATTGAATCTCAACGCAATGCCGCTTTTCACGTTGGTTGTGGCGAAGCTGGTCGACACCTTAGGCCGGGTGAGTTGCTCATCGAAGAAGACCTGCAAAATCAATTTCCGCGAAACTTCGAGGTCTGCGCTGAATTTGATGCTGGCCACTTTCTGACCCGCAGTGACTTGGTTCTCCCTGTTAAATTCTCCCGCCTGTCCTCCGACAGGGTCGCTGAACGGATCCAACTTCCGAATGATGGTCGCGTTGTCCCGAACCGTGATGTCCAACCGCAAGACCACATCCGTTTCCTGCAACATTTGGATGGGCAACTTTCCACGGGTTCTCAGAAATGGATTGGGAACATTTGCAATTCTATACCCTGTACCAATCACCAAAGCATTGCTTTTGGTCTCGGTGATTTGATTGTTGGTCAGGCCAAAGTTTACCGTTCTGTCGCGGCGCATCTCCACTTTGAATTGCGGCTCGTTTTTTCCGTTTGCCTTCAGCGTAACATCAATGCCAATCAACGGCGACATCTGCTCCGAAATCGTAACCTGATTGTACTGCCTCTCGCTGACATAATTGCCAAACGCACTCTGGTCAAACACCACTGGGCGCCCTAAGTCATCGGCATCATAACTCAAGTTGGTGACGTAGGAGGTGGTCATGGTGGACCTGTAACTGTGGTTTAGGCTGAATCGCTTGACCCGATTCTTGAACAGGTTTCCCTTGGCCAGACCATCATAGCTCACGCGCCAATTGGGCGCCAAATTGGTCTTGAATGGATCCAAACTGACTTTACTTGCTTCCTGACCGGTGTATGCTGCGATGAAAGCGGGGATCGTCACCGCAGAACTCGTTGGGCCCCAACCCAAGAAATATCCATTGGGCTCACTGTCCGGAAGGTTATAGCTGCCCGCGTTCAAACGGTCGCTCATGTCAAGCCTGGCCAACTTGAAGTCAGTCCAAGTCTCGCTGTTGAACGTCTCGTCGTCCTGAACAAAAGCCGTAGGCCATGTGAAAATCGTGGTGGTGAAGTTTCCTCCATCCTGCGGAGATTCAAACTGCCAATCGCCCAAAGCGTCGTCAAATCGGAAAAAGCTCTGCTGATTTCGACTCTCGTTCCGGCTGGCCTCCAAATCGATTTTCAAGTCTTCGATTGGCTCTAACTGAGCGCGAAGATTCAAACTCGCGCTGTAATTCTCTTGATAGGTTTGATTCAAATACGGATTGTCTGTTAGCCAGCCGCGATCCGCCGCATCCAATGCGAAATCGCCAGTCCTGTTGCCATTGAGATCCGTATTTTGATGGCCCAACAAGAAAGGCAGGCCCGGTGACTCCAACGCGGCATCAAAACCAGCATATCTCGCCTTCAAGTCTGTGGCCAAACCCGGGAGCAAAATCCCTTCGTTCCGAGTGTAGCTCACGTTTACACTTTTCACCGACATCATCGCTTTCAACACAAAGGACAATGGGTCGATATACAATGGCGGCTTGTCGTCTTCTTCGATGTTTCCGTAGCCGTCTCGGTCTTCGTTTTCAATCTCCTTTTTCCGCTTCTCCTTCTCCTTCATGAAGGCCCGTTTGCGCTTCCCAGAATTGATCTCCTTTAAGAGCGGAACCTTGTCGTACAAGGTCTTCAAATTGGCTTGAGCATTGACTGTGATGTTCCGGCTGTTTTGAATGGTGTGGCCCAAACTGTCCTGCGCGAATGGAGCGCGGTCCCAGCGGTATGTGCTTTGGTACCGAATGTCTGCATTGGTAAAGTCCAACAATGGAAATTTGTCCAGCGGCAGGCGATAGCTTGCAGAAATGCTGTGGTTGTAATTGGTGACCTCACCGAAATTCTCGATGTTCGTCAATACCGTGTCGCGATACTGAGCATAAGACTCGGCATTGTTTCGGTCAATCACGCCAGTGGGTTCCCCCACCAGTGCAGTCGCACTGCCCGAGTAATCCACCTTCAAGCTCTTTGTGAGGTCCCATTTGACCACATAATCCCGGTTCCAATTCCACTGCTTCAAGACTTGGGTGTTCACCAAGACCGCCGTTTCTATTCCCAAAAGTTCGGCTGTGTTGTTTCGAACGCGACTTGACTCATACGTCCGATCCATGCCCATGTTCACCGATACCTGCTTCAATCCAGGATAGAAGTTGAATTCAGTCAACCAACGCAAAGCTTTTGACCTACCCAACCATGCCAACGGCTTAATTTCCTTGGGACGGTTTGTAAAATCATAACGGATACCCCCTCGGTAATTGCGCCGGATGTTGAACTCCGTATTGATGTCTCTCTGGTAATTCTCAGTGTAGGCGAAATTGGCACTGAGGTTGCCTGGGTCTAGGAAAGCAAGGAGACCTCCACTGTTCTTTTTACCTCCTCCAGACGGGCGTCCCGCGGCACCGCGTTCAGCAATCATCTCCCGCTCTTTGGTCACGTCGTCCGCCCCCTTGAGGCGACGCGCGGTTTCCTCCTGCTTCTCCTTGTCCGACTTTCGTCCTCCCTTTCCTTTTTTATCGCGCCCTCCCAATTGCGGGTCAATCTTGATGTTGGAGAAGTTGATGCTGCGAATCCGATTGATTTGCTGAGACTTCTTCTTCCGGTCCGATGAAAGACCAGCATCTGCCATCTCGACGTCGGGCGACAAGGGGTCAAATTGGGGGGTCGACACTGTTTCGCTGTAACCCAAGTACAGCGGCAGCTGAACGCCGAGGAAATCCGGCAAGAATTTACCCAGCTGCAACGTGGTGTTCGCATCGACACCTTGAATGGTTTCTCTTTGACGCTCCTGCACCCTTTGCTCAAGCCCGCCCCAGCCTGGCGTGGACATGTTGGCTGCAACATTGAGGTTGCCCAAATCGCTCAGCGTGGCTTGCAATTGAGCCGTGGCTGCCCATCCGCCTTCCTCGTTGAAATCGGACAGCCTCAGCTCATTGGCCCAAACAATGGCGCACTTATCCAGCCCATCGTCGTCTGCACTAAATGGGTTGGTGTCCTTGTCCGAATTTCGGATGCCAATCATCACCGTCACCACATTGGCCAAGTTCGGATTGCCTCGAACCGAGACACGAGCGCCATCAACAAAATTGCTGTATTCTTGGAACAGCGGGTAGCCAACAGGACGGCTAATTTTCAAGTTCTGTAGGTCCCTGAACTGCAGATCCACCTCGTTCGCTTGTGGCCAAATCTCATTCTCATCGCTCACACCCCACGGGGTGACTTGCAAAGGGATTTCATACTCGTAGTAATTGTCGACGAAGTCAGATCCCAAGCGAACGAAACACGTGAGGTCGTTCGTCTCCAATGGCTCATCTGCCTTTGCAGCCTCAGCATGGACAAACATGCGAAGTCGCTTGTACATCCGCATGTCAAAATTGATGTTGCGGTAGGCTGCCCGCGCATCTCCATCCTCCAAGCCACACACTTCCAATTGCAAAGACTGTTCGTTCAACTGGGCTTGGTTGGCCGTGGCCACATTGATTTCGCGCTGAATCCCCGGCGGAATCACGTAATTGATGGGCTGACGGTATCCATTCTCCTCCAAGTTGACGGCAGAGATGGCAAACGAGGTAGAGCTGGGGTCGTCTGGCTCGATTTCTTGCGGTCCAGCCAAACTCGCATCAAACTTTCTCCACTCACCACGGATCAACTCAAGGCGCGCAAAACGCATGGTCACAGGCTGCCTCCAGCCCTTCATGAAAACCCGCATGAAGCGAATGCTTCGGAAGTCGCTGATGCCGCCAATGCGGTCTTCAAAATCCCGAATCGGAACCTTGAACTGCAACCACTTCACTTGGCGGGTTTCTCCGTTGGGCATCTGCTTGTCGGCCAACAGCACATCCGAGAGGTAATTGCGGCCAATGTTCGCTTCATTCAACTCTCCCGGACGCATGGGAATCCGGTATTGGAAATAGCTTTCGATCGCACTCAATGTGAGGTCCTCATTGAGGTCCTCCGTATTGGGCAAAGTCGTGGACGCAACTGGGTAGCCCTCCGGTTGTGCCGTGCTTGAGTTGCCCTCGTATCCATTGAAATACTGGTAACGCTCCAGTACGTTTTCATCATTGGCCTGTGCCACAGGATCTCGGAAGTAACGGAAGTCGTCACCCGAGGGGTCGGCTGCAATCACCGAGTAGGCCTCGGGATTCAATGCCCCTTCCAACCCGGACAGCCAATCTCCAAAAAACGACTGTTCTTCTTGTGAACTCAATCCATCCAAGCCTACGTCCTGTTCACTGTAATCCCCGGTTGAGTTGTCAAAGGCATTCACCACATTGAAGGTGGTCGGGTCCGGTACATTACCCCAAGTCGTCTCGGCTACAGGTGCGGGCTGATTTGCAGAGGGTAGGCCATTTTCGAAGGCCAATTGCCCGTCGTTCAAAAGATCCTCACTGATGGAGCCCAAGTTGAAATACAAGTCACCTCCTGTGTCGTTTGGACTGTCCTCATTGAAAGGATCCATCACCCAAAATTGGATGTACTCCACATTTGACAGCTCAAAGTCCGTGGTCAACAACGCCCTCTGAATGCCGCCCCAGCGTTCCTCTGGCGCTTGAAGCGAACCATCGACATTTAAACCGGCCACAGGTCCAACCCCCTCTGCCGGTAAGTAATTGTAAGGTCCCCTTACTGAAGGGTCAAACGTCAAGTCAAATGTGGGCAAGTTCTCCGGTGTTCCCAATGGCAATTGACGGTTTGGGAACACTTCTTTGTTCTCCACCAAGCGCATCAGGTGGTTGGACCTCACATCCAAGTCCACCTCCCCATCGGGCAATCCACCACCAAAAAAGCTCGGGTCGATGGTATACCAATTCAACCGAGCCCGATTGAAGTTGAACATCAAACTGTCCTCGACATCCCCTTCAGGGAACAAGTTCGGCTGCAATTTGGGCGTGCTCGCCAAACTCCATTGGGTCCATGAACGAATGTCAATGGCACTCTGAGACCCTTCAAAGTCATCGATGTATGCATTGCCTTCCTTTCCAACAGCACGACTGTGTCCTGGAATCAAATAGGCTGCTTCGGCACTGATGTTGATGTTGGATGGCGACGAGGCATCGAGAAACGGAAGCTTGTCGAGCATGTCCGTCAGAAATTGACTCGAGCGAGACCAAGTGAAGTCCGCTCCCATGATGGTATTGTTCACGGGCTCATCTCCAATGTTGACCTTCCGGGTCAATGGCCGCTCACGCAAATTCAAAAAAGTCGCACCCAGGGCCAACTCTTCACTTGGCGCATAATCAAATCGAGTGCCAATCAGCGTTTTGGTTTGGATGTTAAAGAGGCTATTGCTCTCCAAGGACACCCGAATCGGCTGACCACTTTCAAGCAATCCATCATTGATGATGCGGACACGCCCCAAGTTGTAGTCTACCGTGTAATCCTGGTTCTCAATCAACCGGGCTCCACCCGAAGTGACCGTCACCGACCCCTCTGGAATGTTGAATGAATTCAACATGATCTCCGAACTGATCTGGCTCTGGTATTGCCCCTTAATTCTGTAACGATTCAAGGAAGGGATTTGCTGGGCCGCCGTCTTCGTTGAGTCGTAAAGTGGCTGGAATACAACGGTCTGAATCAAGGATTCAGCTTGATCTGGATCAGAGACCCGGTCTTCAATTTGATCCCTCAATGTCTTTCCAAATGGCTCTATCGAAGGGAGGAAAACCCGACCATTCTGGCTGTTCATGGTTCCCCCTTGTGTGGCGGCATTGTCCACAAAATCATAAACCCCATCAGGCTGAGCCTGCCCATTGACGTCGATTCGGTCCATGCCCAAGACCTGGATCAAGAGCTCTCCTTCCAAAGGCGGTCGTGGAATGTAATTCAGGTCAATGCCTGTTGATGGGTCATTGTACCAGATGCCAATGCGGAAATCCTCTGCGCTCAAACCAAAGGCGCCCAAAGAGTATACATTCTTCATCATCAAGTCCCACAACGGGGCCCGATCTCCATTCTCAAGTTCAACCCGGGTCACTGAACTCTTGAGCATCTTCAGCACCAATGCGTCTGGGGCCACGTAACCATCTTGACTCATGGTACCCACTTGGTAAGTTTCCCCCTCCAAGGTGTACTCATAGGCCACGGCCAACACTTCCGCATTGTTCAAGGATTGCCGCAAGCTGATGAAGCCCAATCGATCATTGTACGTGAATTCAGTCGGGGACAATCGACGGGCATTGCCCACACGCTCATAGTGGATGCCGGGGGAATAAATCGGCTGGCCATCCACACCGATAAAGGAGGCAATCGCAGCTCCCGCACCACTGAATCCCATCACGTTGGGATCTCCAGTCATGTCCGGGAAAATGTCGTTGTTAAAGTTATTTGGCGCCCGATTCAAGTTGATGCCCAAACTCGGGTCATTGGTCAACTCCGATACTGGCAAGTCGCCAGAGAGGTAATCCGGGTGCTCTCCAAGGTCAGTGAATGCCAAAATGTTCCGGACATCCTGTGTGTTGGCCTGAGTATTTACCGCATAGACCTCAATCCGGGTGATCCGAGCACCAGAGTTCACCACAGGCAAACTCTTCATCGCATTGTCGTAGGTGTTGCGGAAATACTGTGACAGGAAGTAGTGCCGGTTGGCTTCATAGTCGTCCGCACGGATGTCAAATTCCTGAGTTTGGGCCCCTCCCTCAACCTCAATTTCCTTCCGCTCTCCCTTTTGCTGGCTGAATACAGTCGTGTTGTAAACCTTGCCCCATTGCGTTTCGAGCTTGGTGCCAAAAAGCGATTGACTCCCTTGAATCAAGGTGCTCTGCAACGGCATTGAAATGTTGCCCGCCTCAATGTTTTTGAGGATGTCATCTTCTTCCCCCTGAAACCCGATGTTCATCTGGTTTTCAAAGTCAAATGTGGCTTCTGTATTGTAATTGGTTCCCAAGTTGATTTTGTCGCCGATGCTACCATCAATGGACAATTGAATCCGTTGGCCAAAGTCAAACGTGGTGATGGCCCGGTCTCGCTCTGCCAACCTCGGGTTCTCTGTCTTGCTGTAACGGACACCAAAATTCAGTTCCGCGGAACCTTGGGGCTTGATTTCAATCTCATTGGAACCAAAAATGGTTTCGAAAATTTCGGAGTCAATGGTCAGTTTTGGTGCAAATCCGCGCTCCTCTTCATCCACCTCGTCCTGCATCTCGGTCCAGAACTCACTCAGGTTCTCATCGATGTTGTACTCCAAGAACTCATCCAGCGTGAGGTGAGATGGATTCCTGAAATCCAAGGTGTCGCCCAAACGCTGTCGCACAACGTATTGACCGGTCTCCAAATCGTAGTCAACGCCATACTCGATGACATCTGGAAAGTCCAAACTCACACCGCCGGGTGTTTCCACTGGACCTGGCAGGTCAGCCCCATGCGGCAGAGGAAGATCCAATGTGTCCGCATCCGTTTGGGCCGACGCGACAACAGGAGTCATCGCCATCATCAGCACCGCAAAAAACAGGGCCAAGCCGGCTTTCTTCTGGAGCCGAATCCTTAGGGGGAAAGCCATAGGGGCGTTCATCGTCAGCGAAACTGTATCAAAGTCTTTTAAGTGCAGCCCGGACGAGTTCCTCTACCGTGGACATTCCTTCTGCCATCAATTCATCGATGGCGATCTCCACTCGGCGTCGGTCGAAGCCCAAGTTGCACAAGGCCGCCAACGCGTCTGAACGTCCTGTATTGTCCGAAAGGCCATTTTCTTTTTTGGCCCCAAGGGGGAGAACACCCGCTGCAGCCGTTAGTCCCGCTTCAAATGCAGGATCCTTTCCCATTTTATCTTGGAGGTCAACCAAGATTCTCTGCGCTGTCTTGGCGCCAATGCCCTTGACCGCCTTCAAGGCGGACACATCCCCTTGTGAAATGACCTGAACCAATTCAGACGGCCCCATTCCACTTAAGATCATTCGGGCCGTTTGCGCACCAACACCACTGACACTGGTCAACATCACAAACAGACGGCGCTCTGTGTCTTCGGCAAAGCCAAACAACAGTTGCGCATCCTCTCTGTAGACTGCATGAATCAGGAGCTTCACTTCAGTTTTTCCAGCCAACGCGCTGGAAGTGTGCAGACTGAGGTGAACGAAATAACCAACGCCTCCGCACTCCACTACAGCGTGGGTAGGCGTCAATTCAACAAGTGGGCCGGAAAGGTGATGAATCATCGCTTGTTTTGTGCGTCCACTGCGGCAATTCGAACCATATCGACAATTTCACGAACGCTGGAACCCATTTGCAAAATGTGAAACGGCTTTCGCAAGCCCAAAAGAACTGGACCGACGACTTCAAAACCGCCCATTTCTTGGATCAGTTTGTACGATATGTTCCCAGCCGCGAGGTTCGGGAAAATCAACGTATTCACCTTTCGGCCCCGCAAATTGCTGAACGGAAACAGCTCTTCGGACAACTCATTGTTCAACGCAACATTCGCTTGCATTTCACCATCCACAATCAAATCAGGGTGTTCAGCATGGAGAATCGCAACGGCCTCGCGCACCTTTTCCGCATCCCGGCCATTGGCAGACCCAAAATTCGAATAGCTCAACATCGCGATTCTGGGAACAATTCGCATGGCACGCACGGCTTCAGCTGTCAGCAATGTGATGTCCACAAGCTCGCGCGCTGAAGGGTCACGGTTTACCGTGGTGTCTGCAAAAAACATGGGGCCGGACTTGCCTTGGATGATGTACATCCCCGCCACCTTGTTGACGCCGTCGGCCAAACCGACGGTTTGCAATGCAGGCAACAAACTTTCCCGATAATTCCGAGTCAATCCGCTAATTACAGCATCCGCTTCGCCCGTTTCCACCAGCATGGATGCGAAATAACTTCTGCGACGCATGTGGCCCACCGCCTCTTCGCGGGTGAGTCCCTTGCGTTGCCTTTTGGCCAGCAAATGACCCGCAAATTCCTCGACCCGTTCCGCCTCTTCAGGTGCGGTCGGGTCCAGAATTTCGACTTCGGGTAGCTCAATGCGGTGCTCTTCAATCAAGCTTAAAATGCGCGCACGGTTGCCCAAGAGAATTGGAGAAACAATGCCCTCATCACGCGCCGTCTCAACGGCCTTGAGCACCTTGTAATGGTCCGCCTCGGCGAACACAATCCGTTTCGGGTTGCGCCTCGCCCGGTCACTCAAGTTGCGAACCAGCGCATTGTCTTTTCCAAGACGCCCTGCCAAAACACGTCGGTAACCTTCCCAATCTCGAATGGGCTCACGTGCCACTCCGCTTTCCATTGCAGCCTTTGCCACGGCAGGAGCAACAGTGGTGATCAAGCGCGGGTCCATTGGCTTGGGGATGATGAAATCCACGCCAAAACCAAGGCCACGTTGGTCATACGCTTCGTTGACCTCATCGGGAACATTCTCCTTCGCCAATGCGGCAATCGCATGCACGGCGGCCATTTTCATGTCGTCATTGATCGCCTTCGCCCGCACATCCATGGCCCCACGAAAAATGAAAGGAAAACCCAACACGTTGTTGACTTGATTGGGGTGGTCGCTTCTGCCCGTGGCCATAATGATGTCGGGTCGAGCAGCTTTGGCTTCAGCGTATGGAATCTCAGGGTCCGGGTTGGCCAGCGCAAAAACAATGGGCCTGTCGGCCATCGTGGCGATCATTTCCCCTTTAACCAGCCCACCTCGGCTGAGACCAAGGAACACATCGGCTCCATTCAACGCATGCGCCAAATCATCATATGGCGTTGAGGAGTGAGCCAAAGCCTGCTTCCGCTCACTGAGCCCTTCTCGCCCAGCATGAAGGTGGCCTTTGCTGTCAAACACTGTGATGTTCTCCAGTCTAACCCCCAACTGCATGTACAAATCAAGGCAAGCCATGGCAGAGGCCCCAGCACCGCTCACGACGAGCCGCACATCTTCAGGACGCTTTTCTGCCAACTCCAAGGCATTCAACAATGCCGCTCCACTGATGATGGCCGTCCCATGTTGGTCGTCATGCATCACCGGAATGTCCAGTTCCTCCTTCAGCCGTCGCTCTATCTCAAACGCCTCTGGCGCTTTGATGTCCTCCAAATTGATGCCACCAAACGTTGGCGCAATGGCCTTGACCGTCTGAACAAACGTATCCACGTCAGAGGCGTCCACTTCAATGTCGAAACAATCCAAATCTGCGAAGACCTTAAACAAAACACCCTTGCCCTCCATCACAGGCTTGCTTGCCTCTGGACCAATGTCTCCCAGCCCCAAAACCGCAGTCCCGTTGGAGATCACTGCCACCAAATTGCCCTTGGCCGTGTACTTGTATACGTCCTCTGGGTTCTTGGCAATCTCCAAACATGGCTCCGCCACCCCCGGCGAATAAGCCAAGCTGAGGTCCCGCTGTGAACTATACGGTTTGGAGGGAATCACCTCCACCTTTCCACGCCGTCCTTGACTGTGATAGTCCAACGCGTCTTTCCTGCGGATGCTGCTCATGTTGCGAATCTGCTGCGGCACTGAAATGGACGCGATGCCATCCTGATGCCAAAACTTGAGTTGTTGATGTAATCAGCGAGATACGCTGAATTTGCGCACTTGACCAATCCGACCCTCCACTTGAAGCGCATAGAGGTATGTTCCTGGCGCAAATTCTTGGGCATTGAACCAGACAGAGCCTTCCCCCGGCGCAAGTGGAATGGTCTTTAAAGTGCGGCCTGTTAAGTCCAAAACGTGCATCTCTGCGCCCATCGGAGCGCTGTAAGCCACACCAGAAATTCCAACCACTGGATTGGGAGCTAAGGCACCTAAACTGGCTGTTTGTACCCGCGGCACATTCAACACGCATTCTCCAGATTCAGCCCCTGCGCAGAACAAAACGGTATGGCAAACCGACGGAACCCCTTGCTGCGTTGCAGAAAAACAATACTCCATCGCTGTCGATCCGGCCTCTCCATTGGGGTAATAATCTGCGATCAACCATTCCTCCGCTCCAAAAGCGTTCAGGCCAGTCGTGTCGGAAGGCTGGAGGGTCAGCGCCAGTGCATTTAAACTGGAAGCTGTCCCGTAAGGGTAGCACGTTCCTCCCCAGCAAAAACGCTCATAAGCGCCCTCAGAACCAGCAACATATGGCAAATTCATGTTCTCAACTGTTTGGACAATGTTGCGCTGTACCAGCAAGGTCAACTCGCTCTCTGTGCCGTTGGCCACGAACCACTCTGCAACCATAACCGAGTCCAAACTTTCGCTCTCGACTGCGTCAACAGGAGCAACCAAGGTGGGCTGAGCCACAGACGTGAGAACAAGGAGGCCCGTCGCAAGGAGCAAACCGCCTCGAAGTGAAAACCAATTGGATTTCTTCATGGCACAAATTTAACCCAACCCAACGTGCAAGCACAGCTTTAACAAAGGCAGAGACAACGGAAACAAGGTGGATAAATTGCGCACGTCTTATCTTAGGCATTGTTAGGACCGAAACCGATTACTAGAAACACCACTAAATGAAGCACCTTTACGCAGCGTTCACAGCGCTTTTGATTACGTTCTCTGCATCCGCACAGTTGCCTGACGGAAGCATCGCCCCCGACTTTACTGCCACTGACATCAATGGTGTAGAGCACAATCTTTACGATCTTCTCGACGAAGGAAAGAAGGTCATTCTCGACTTCTCCGCAACTTGGTGCCCTCCTTGTTGGAGCTACCACGAATCTGGAGCCCTCGAAACGGTTTGGGAACAGTATGGTCCTGACGGAACCGACGAAGTTTACGTTTTCTACATCGAATCTGACGACACCACTACGCCAGAAGATCTCGAAGGAACGGGCAGCAACACCCAAGGAAACTGGGTCGAAGGGACGGGATATCCCATCATCGACGATGCAGCCAACATTTTTGACGCATACTCGAATACCTATTACCCTACGATCTACACTGTTTGTCCCAACCGCATGCTCCAAGAGAGCGGACAGTTGGCTGCTGCAGATCACGCCTCTCTTTTGTTTGCCAACGACTGCGCTGCAGCGACCATGTCTAACGATGCGGCGGTGTTGAACTACACAGGTGAGACCATCACTTGTTCTGGTGCGGCTACTGCCGTGAGCGTTCAGTTGATGAACCTCGGATTGGACAACTTGACTTCTGTCACCCTCGAGTGCATGGTCGATGGAAACAGCATCATGTCTTACGACTGGAGTGGAAACCTCGAGACTTACGAGATCGAGGACGTTCAGATGGGTTCATACCAGTTCAATGGAAACACCGAAATGACCATTGCCGTCACCAGTGGCGACATGAATGCCGAGAATGACATGACAACGGCCAGCGTTGAAGGGGCCACTGAATCCAGCACATTGTTCTCCATCAACCTGACCACCGACGGTTGGGGTGCGGAGACCGGATGGGAGATCCGTGCCATCGACGGTACTTTGATCGCCAGTGTGGACGCAGGAGCATACGAGAATGCCACAACGTACCAAGAGTACGCTTCTGTTCCCAGCACAGGTTGTTACACCTTCACCTTGACTGACACATACGGTGACGGTCTCTTCGGAAGCCAGTGGGGCAATGTTGACGGAAACTGCCAGGTCTACACCATGACAGACGACCTCGACATCTACAGCTACGTCTATGCATACGACGGCACATACAACTTCTCTGAAGACACCCGTGCTGCAGACGTCATGAGTGTTGTGGGCATCGAAGAGCAGGCCACAGCCAGCACCTTCAATGTGTACCCTAACCCTGTGGTCAACACAGCATGGGTTGACCTCAGCCTGACCAGCAGTGAAGATGTTCGCTTGGACGTGATCAACCTCATCGGACAGAAAGTTTCTTCACAGGACCTCGGCACCATGAGCGCTGGCAACAGCCGCTTGCCTCTCGACATGAGTGGTTTGGATTCCGGCATCTACCTCGTCACTCTGACAGCAGGTGAGACCGTTTCTACACTTCGTGTCACGAAGCAGTAATTCGCTCGCATACTCTTTTTTTGGAAGACCGATGGGGCAATGCCTCATCGGTCTTTCTTTTCTTGCACATTCTGTTCTATGATGATGCCCAAATTCTTTCTCCTCTCCTTCGTGATCCTTCTCAGTCTCGGCCTTTGTGCCCAAGACATCCCATCCATTGAACTCAAAGACCTCGGAGATCTAACGGTAGACACCCGAGCTTTTGTTGAAGAGAGCGAGGGACCCGTTCTTTTCTGCTTTTGGGCGACCTGGTGCAGTCCATGCAAGCGTGAACTGAACAACTACGCCGATCTCTACCCAGATTGGCAGGAGGAAACCGGTGTTGAATTGGTCGCCGTATCCATAGACGATCCCCGCAGCATGATGCGCGTCAAGCCTTACGTCAACAGTGTGGGATGGGAATACAAGGTTCTCCTCGATCCAAACAAGGCGTTTGCAAGGGCCATGCAGGTCAACAATGTTCCCCATACCTTTCTTGTCGACCAAGAAGGACATGTGGTTTGGCAACACAACAATTACGCTGACGGCGATGAAGAAGAGTTGTACGAAGCGCTCTTGAAACTCGCCGAAAAATGATGCACAAGGTTCTTTCGGTCCTGTCCTTGACCTTGCTCCTTCCGATGGCCATGTTGGCTCAAGATGAAGTGGATGCAGGGCAAATCACCGGCAACGTTCAGCTGGTCTTTCAAACCTATCAGGAGGACTCCCTCATTGGAGCGCAAGTGCCGCCGAGCAAAACGGGATTCAACGCCTTTGGCAACCTCATCTACACCCGCGGAGATTTCTCTGCAGGCATGCGTTATGAGAGCTACCTCGACCCCATCCTGGGCTACCCAGGTCGATTCAGAGGCTCAGGCATCGGCTACCGGTATGCCAGCTACAACAAACAGAAGTTTGAAGTCACCATCGGGAACTTCTACGAGCAATTCGGATCGGGACTCATCCTCCGGGCATACGAAGAGCGCAACTTGGGCATCGACAATGCACTGGATGGTTTTCGTTTGGTCGTGATGCCCACCCAAGGCGTGCGAATCAAGGGCCTGGTTGGAAAACAGAGACTCGACTTTGATTCACGTTTGATCAACAGCCCAGGCATCATCCGAGCTGTTGATGGCGAAATCAACTTGAATGACGCCTTTGACCGCTGGGCCACTGCTGGAACACGGGTCACCCTTGGGGCCAGTTTCGTGAGTCGTTTTCAATCCGGCAGCACCATTTCCAAGGACACACTTGTTCTCGAACTGCCTCAAAACGTGGGGTCTTGGGGATATCGGGCCCAAATCCAAAAAGGAGGATTCCAATTCATGGGCGAATACGTGCAGAAAATCAACGACCCCAACGCCGACAATGGGTACACCTATCGCAACGGCGAGGGCATCCTACTGAATGCCGGCTGGTCCACCAAGGGACTTGGCATCAACCTCGGATTCAAAGGCGTCGACAACATGCAATTCCGCTCAGACCGGAACCTGCAACTGTTCGACCTACCCGTGAATTACATCCCAGCCATCACCAAACAACACACGTACAACTTGGCCGCTACCCTGTATCCATACGCGACCGTGGTTCAAGGGGAAGTCGGTTGGTCTGCAGAAGTGTTCTACACCCTTCCTAGGAAAAGCAAGCTCGGGGGGAAATACGGGACCAAAATCAGTTTCCAGTATGCCACGGCAAGCAGTCTCGATACCACGAATCTCAGTGGAGTCGACGGCGCCATATATGGCTATGAACGGAACAGCTGGGCGTCGGGGAGCGACCTCTACATCCGAGACATCAATTTTGACATCAGCCGGAAATTTTCGAAGGGTTTCAAGGCCAAATACGCCTACTTCCACTTCGACTTCAACACCCTAGCCACGCCGGTTACAACTGACTACAAGGGCATCGTTAATGCCAATGTCCACGTGGTAGAAACCCAAGTCCGCATCAAAAAAGGACACAGCCTCCGCACCGAATTTCAGGCCCTGTTTACTGGAACCTACATGAAAGAAGTAAACGGCGAAATGAAAGAAGTCAAACAAGACAAAGGCGACTGGGCAACCGTACTGGCAGAATACTCGGTGAGTCCCCATTGGTTCGTCTCTGTTCTGGACCAATACAACTTCGGCAACCCTTCTGCCGACCAACGCGTTCACTATCTATACGGAACCGTTGGACGAATCGAAGGTGCACATCGGCTTTCGGTGGGATATGGAAAACGGCGGGAAGGCATCTTCTGCGTCGGAGGCGTTTGCCGTGCCGTGCCCGCATCCAATGGCGTCGAAATCACCTTCACCAGCAGTTTCTGAGCATGCGAATCTCCCTTCTCACCTTCGGACTTCTTGGCATCTTCTCTTTATTCGTCGCCAGTTGTGACGTGATTGAAGACCCTGTGATCCCCCTGACCATCGGCTATCGCGGAGAAGCCCCTGCACCATCATTCGAAGCGATGATGACCGGCCCACAGCATGTCTTGCTTGAAGATTTCACGGCCCACCAATGTGGCAACTGTCCTCCAGCTGGTGCCCTTGCGGAACAACTCGCCGAGACTTTTGAAGGCCGTCTTCATCTTCTCGCTGTCCATGCAGGGTCCCTGGCTGCCGTCAGTGATGCCCCCTTTGATGCCGATTGGACCAATGCAGAAGCCAATGCATATTGGGACCAACTCGCCGCTCAAGTCAATCCCATTGGGCGGGTCAACCGCCGCGGTGGACCATCAGAGATTGCCTCGCCCAACAATTGGTCTGCTCTGGTGGACATCGAGCTCAGTTTGACCCCCTCTGCCCACCTTCAAGGCGCCATCATTCCTGATCCAAGCGCGGCCGACGACATCCACTTGCACGTCCACACCACCTTTGCAGAAGCCTTGAGCGGTGAAGTCCGATTGGCCTTGCTCATCAACGAAAGTCACATCATGGCCGCGCAATTGGATTACGGCAATGACCCCGAGGTCATTCCAGATTTTGAGCACAACCACATGCTGCGCGGCAGTTTGAGTGGAGAAGATGGCCTTGTGATTGCAACAGACCCCAACGCAGGTTCAGTCGTGCAAGCCGATTACACCTTGGTTTGGCCTCCAGAATGGACACAAGAGAACAGCCATGTCCTTGCGGTCTTAACGAACGCTCAAGGTGAGGTACTCAACTCTTTTGACCTGCCGTGGAGCCCATGAATCGTCTTATACTCTCGCTCGCCTTGGCTGCCGGAATCATGTCCGCCCAAGCGCAGGTCCTCCAATTTGACGGGGGTGCTGTTGCTGGCATCAATGCCGCGCAAGTTCAGGGCGATGACTATACCGGATTCAACAAACTTGGGCTCTCTGGCGGCGCGTTTGTGGACATTCGAAATCCAGAAAATTACTGGGGTGTTCGGTTGGAAATGCACTACGCAGAAAAGGGAAGCCGCCGCGGCGGAGACCCCGAGACTGGCACCACGACCGTAGAGCTTCGAATGAACTACATCGACATTCCCATCCTCATCGACTTGAATTTGGGTGATTACCAAGTCGGATTCGGCCCCTATCTCGGACGAATGATCAAGGCAGAGAAATGGCAACGCGTCTCGGACACATCGAGCTCACTTGAAGACGATTTGAACACTTGGGATCTTGGAGGGCAAGCCTATGCCCGTGCACCCCTCGGGAAGTCCGCCTTTTTCCAGGCGCGCATCTCAGGCAGCGCCCTGAGTCTCAAAAAGGACGGCCCAGCATTGGGGTCTACCGCATTCGGGCCAAGGGTTCGAAATGTGGCCTTACACTTCGGATTGGGCTGGAGCCTTCGCGGGAACAACTGATCTCGTCTGCTCGCATTTTCCGGTTGATTTAGACGATCGCTGGCAAAAAGTCAGCGTAAAAGGTGACGAACATCATCTTCTTTTGCATTGATTTTCAGTTAATTGGCTGAATGCGCCATTTCTTGACCCTCCTTTTCGCTTTTCTCTCGGCGAGTTCTTCCTTGTCTGCTCAGAGCTTCGTCGGCTGCAATCCCGACATTTTGCTCGCCGTCGACGACACCTACATCATCCAAGAGGCCGACCTGCCCATGTTTGGCAAAGACCTTCTGGTCAACGATGTCATCGGCATCGATGCTGCGGTCTTTGTCGAGGGGTTGCCCCCCTGCTTCTCCGTCGAACAAGGGACAGGGTACATTTTCTACACTGGCCAAGCCGATGGTTCTTCCTGCTGCGGCACGTTCGAATTCGTCTATACCCTTCAATCCGGCGACCTGAATTGCACGGCACATGTGACCATCATCGTCGAGTGTGGCACCGACAAGGGTGATTGCTCCATCATCACCCTCGAGCCCAATGGTGGAGGGCAAGACCCAGACAACCCAAACCAAGTCCCCGACACCAACTGTGTCTACGTATGCAGCGGTGCGATCACCACCATATTGGCCCCTTACTCCGACCAAAACAACTACGACTGGTCCATTAGTGGTGGCAGCCTCCTCGGGACATTGCAAGACCCGGCAAGCGTGGAAGTGCAATGGGGTGCTCCAGGAACCGGCAACATTGCCGTGACCATTACAGGGCCCGGCGGAACCCAAGTCTTGCAACAATGTGTGGTCATCGGAGAAAGTCCAACCGCAGCATTCACAGCCCCGTCCCCTGTTTGCCTGGAAACAGGCGTGCAGTTCACCAGCACGTCGACCCCAGGAGCAGCGCATTTCTGGGACTTTGGCGATGGCAACCATTCCAGCTCGGTCAACCCCGTTCACACCTACCTCACCTCAGGCACTCACACCGTGATTTTAACCGTCACCACGCCCCTGCTCAATGCAGAAGGAGACACCGTCTGTTGCTGTCAGGACACCCATGCCATGGACATTGAAGTGCTGGATGAAAAAGGACCCGACATCGAATGCATCTCCACCCTGTGCGAGGGAGACAGCGCTTGTTACTGGACCACCTCGGGTTGCACAGGCGCCACCTACACATGGATTGTCACCGACGCCAATGGCAACAATGTGAGCTTCGATGGCCAAAACTCTCCTGAAATCTGCCTTCAATGGAACCAAGGCCCCTTTGGCAACGTGAGCCTCGCGATCTCAGGGTGTGCCAACATTTGCGACCAACCGACCCAAGTCCAAGTGCCCATCATTTCCTCGACAGCTCTGGTGTCGGGCCCCAACATCGTCTGTCCGGGAGAAGCCGCCGTCTACACTGTGCCCAAATGGATGGACGTGGTCTACGATTGGACGGTAACTGGCGCCATTTCCGCCACCCCCAATGGCAACCAAATTGCCATCGTTTGGGGGACCGGAGGAGTGGGCACCATCCACGTCTCATACGCCAGCCCATTCCTTGGTGGGCTTCAAGGACACGATGCTTTGGACTGCTCCGGAGAGGGCGATTTGACCGTGGAAATTCTGCCCGAGCTGCTGTTCACCGGCATCCATCCGCAGGCATGCGAAGGCCAAACTGTGACCTACACTGTAAATGATGCGGACGTGAGCTGGACTGTGGATCCCCCCGCCGTGTCTTCCGCTTCAGGCGCTGCATTTACTGTAACCTATGGGAGCACTGGCAACTACGTCATTACCGCCACGCCCAACAACCCCGGCGCCTTCTGCAACGGCCCCATTTCCACCACCACGCTGGTGTCTGTTGTGGCCGCCCCAATCATCAACGGACCCACCGAAGGCTGTGAAGGAACTGGCCTGCTCTACACCATAGACTCACCTGAGCCCGGCGTCAATTACTACTGGAGCGTGAACGGAGGCACATCGTCCAACTACAACGGCAACAACAGCGTGATCACTTGGACCATCGGGGCTCCTTTGCATCAGCTCACTGTCAATGCCTACTCGGCCACGGCCCCCTATTGCAACGCGTCTGCCACATTGGACTTCGATCCGCTCATGCCTGTTGAGCCCACGGACCTGGACCACTACACAGGCTGCGCCAACCAAATCGAGACTTACCTGCTCTCCACCGCCCCCGCCCTTGGAGACGAAATCTTGACCTGGACCATTGATCCTGCCATCGCCGGAAGTGTGGTCGATGGACAGGGCACCGACCAGGTGAACATCCAATGGAATGACTTTGGTGGACCCGCGACCGTGACGGTGGTTTCCTCTTTGTGCAACCTCAATGAGGTGGGCACATTCACCGTCAACATTAGCCCCCAACCTACAGTGGAAATCAGCCAAACAGGTCACCTGTGTCCCGGCGCCTTTTCTCCAGCTACTTTGGGCACAACCGCTCCATTTGCATCTTACTTATGGACGGACCCAAACAGCAATACAGGCACAGCGGCAACGTATGTGGCGACTGGAACAGGGCAGCACCAAGTGGTCGCCACCGACGCCTTAGGTTGCAAAGGCACCGCTTACTACCAGGTGGAAGCAGACCCGGTTCCCGTGGCCGACATCACGTCTCCTGAGCCCAGCAACATTTGCTTGCCCAACTCCGGCAGTGTGCCCATGTTTACCCCGAGTTCGGCGGCCTGGTCTCACCTTTGGAACCCTACGGGAGGCGCAGGAAGCGGGGAAAACCACATCATCCAGAACAATCCAGGCCTGTACACCTACAGCGTGACCACTTGGATCACCGCCACAGGTTGTCAAGCCACGGACAGCTATACCCTGTCGGAAGGCGACTGCGGCGGCGGCACCGGCGGCTGCACGCCTGCCGATGAACTCGACCCCACAGCCAGTGTCAATTGCAACTCCGTTTCGGTGAATGACGGGTCTCCCCTCGCCACAGGCACACAATGGAACTATGGAGACGGCTCCCCCCCCACTTCCTCCTCCACGCACACCTATTCGGAAGCAGGATGCTATGTGATTTGGGCCACCGCTCAAGTGCCAGACCTGTCGAGTTTTGGCTCCTTCTGCACAGTCACTGACTATGTGGGCGTGTGCATCCCACTCGCTGCCGACTTCAATTTTGAAGTGCAGGGCTGCACCGAGGTCAACTTCGAAGATTTGTCTTCCTTCATCGATGAACCCGGACAAGGCAACAACATCACCGGTTGGAATTGGACCTTTGGAGATGGCAACACCTCCACAGCGACAGACCCCACACACGACTATGGTACCGGTGGATCCTTCACCGTGACCCTGACCGTGACTGCGGCAAACGGCTGCACGGCGACATCCGCACAAACCGTATTGATTGGATCGGTCACCACGCCCACCATTGCCTTGGAATCCCCCATCTGCGTGGGCCAACCTGCCGCCCACTCGGCCTTTGCAACAGGGGCTGTCAACTACCTCTGGAACTTCCCTGACGGGGTGACTTTCCAAGGCAGCCCCATCGAACACACCTTTACTTCCGTTCCCGGAACGAATGTGGTGAGTGTAACCGCTGTCGATGCGCAAGGCTGCACGCAAACGGCCAACGCCACCATCGTGGTGCATCCCGAGGCAGGCGACCCTTTTGCAGCCACACTCGATGAAGTGGTTTGCTTCGACCCGGGGACGGCAACCCTTCAAGCCATGCCTGGTTTTGCGAGCTATCAATGGTCCGACGATTCAGGTGACTTAACCGGCGAGACCAATGACAATCTCACAGCCGGAGCGGGGTCCTACTTCGTCTCTGTGGAAGACGCCAACGGCTGTCCTCGAACCAGCGGCCCCATCACGGTGCAAGTTCTGCCCGACCTCAGCCCCACCATCATTGGACCCAGCGTGGTGTGTGGGATCGGACCAGCCACCCTTCAAGTCGCTGGGTTCTACAGCACCTACAAATGGTTCCAAGACGGCATTTTGGTGGCCACTTCTTCAACCCTAACCGTATCGGGTGCTCCCGGCACCCTGCACAACATTGAAGTGGTCGTGGTCGATGCAGACGGTTGTCCGCACACCTCCAACCTCCACCCCGTGGAATGGGTCCAAGACGTGAACTTCTTTCTCACATCGCCCAACCTGCCTCCGTGCGCAGGGGACGACGTTCTGATTCAAGTCAATCCGGTGGACCCCGGCGTGAATTACAGTTGGAACACGGGCGCAACGGGTCCAGACATTACGGTTCAGAATGCCGGCATCTACACCGCAACAGGGGTGAATGCCAATGGTTGCTTCCACTCGGCCTCATTCGAAGTGTTGCCCATCCCAGACCTCTGCGCTGTGCCGACGGGTTGCTACGAGAATTGTGGCCCCGACACGTTGTGTGCGCCTGAAGGCTATGCTTCTTATCAATGGTTCCTGAACCAGAGTGCCATTGCGGGCGCCACCGACCCTTGCTTGGAGGTCAACACCTCTGGGATTTACAACGTCATGGCCACCAACAGCAATGGGTGCAGCGCCATGTCGGGGGACTTGGAGTTCACCTTGCTGGATTGTTCCTGCAACATCGAACCGCTGATCACCATTACCGATGATTGCTGCGTTTCCATCTCCTTTGACAACCAAAGCACCATCGACCTTACGGACCTATTGGTCCACACCCACGGCGAGCCCGCCAACATCTCCCCTTCTGTGGACTTCAACATTTTGAGCATTGGGCCTGACTATGCCGACTTGAGTTACATCGGGGGGGCGCTGCCACAAGGGGTCATTGACGACGCCGTTGTGATCTGCTTTGATGATCCTGGAGCCCACGTCATCGGATGGTCTTGGATCGGTCCTGACAGCCTCTATTGTGCAGATGAATTTGAGTTCGAATGCCCGGGCGACACTGTTCCCAGCGACAGCACTTGCGTGTCCATAATCAATCGCGCCATCGATTGTCTCGAAGACGGCACAGGTTGGAATTACAGCTTTACCCTATGCAACGGCGCAAGCACCCCATTTGACATCGGCTACTTTACCCTTGCTCCGCTCCTTCCTGCCGGGCTCAGCATCGACCAAACGGTCTTTGACCTCGGGGCTGGAGCCATTCAACCTGGCGACTGCATGGACTTTGACGTGACGCTCACCGGAGACGGCGCCGCAACCACGGCCTGCTTCATGGTGTCTGCCCACGCCATGGACCCGGCTACCGATCCCAATGGAACGTGCTGCTTCCTTGAAGCATGCGTGGAATTGCCGCCTTGCAATGAAGACTGCGTGGACATGAGCCTGCTGGAGGCCGAATGCGATGCCGACGGCCACCACTTGACCGTGGGTGTTTCGAATCTCGTTCCTTATGAAATCGGACAGATCCAACTCACCTATCAAGGAACCTCAGGCCCCATCGTTCAGTGGATTACAGGACTCTCCATCCTGCCCATGACAAGTGACATTGTGAACCTGCACCTGCACCCCGATCTCCTCTTGGCCAGTCCGTTCTGCATGGACTTGGTGTTTTACGAAAGCGGGACGTCCGGTGAGTGGATTGAGTGCTGTCATGTCACGTGGTGTGTCAACCTTCCTCCGTGCGGAAACGAGACCCCAGGCTGCACCGATCCGGACGCTGTGAACTACGACCCTGCAGCCACCATAGACGATGGCTCATGTGTATACGACACGTGCGTGATTCCCGCCTTGATTGATCCTCTCTTCTCCTGTACAGAGGAGTATGATCCCGTGTGTGGATGCAATGGCCTGACGTATCCCAACGCCTGCTACGCCATGCATTTTGGCGGAGTCACCAGCTGGACGACAGGACCGTGCAATGGTGGAGGTGCCGGAAATGGTGACCCTGAACCCATATCCTGCCCCACCGACATCAACCAAGACGGCACAACCAATGTGTCCGACTTGCTGATGATTCTCGGTGAATTCGCCTCGGAATGTGACTAAACGACAAAAGGTCCCTCAGCCATTGGGCTGAGGGACCTTTCTCTTCAATCTTCAAATTCACCAAACAGCGGCCAATCCATGGCTTCTGCAGTAGCGCGCCATTCGGCAAAGACCCCAGAACGGATGCGTTCTAAATGGTTTTCGGCATCCGCCACAGCACGGTCAAGCGCCTTCAACGCGTCTTGGGCATTGGTTCCTGGAGCGGACATGCCGCCGTCGGCATAGCTCATCGCATGCCAAACACGGTCTTGAATGCGCACCACTGCGTCGTAACCATTGAAGTTCTTGGGCGTGAAATAGCGCTCGTCCAACGCGGTCCACTCGCCAGACAGAGAGTCCGCCAGGCCTTTCATTGCCATGAAGGTGGTGTCTCCTGGTTCCATTCCTTTTTTGGCGTGGGCAATGCGGTCTGAAACAGCATCCTCCGCCCTGCGCATGCGCTTGAGCTCCTCGAACACCACGTCGGCGCGGTTGACCACATCATAGACGCGGTTCATTTGCGCCCGCTGAGCCGACATGACTTCAGACGACGGTGACCTGCGTGGATCGGCCATGACGGAGACTTCTGTTTCTCCCCAAATGCGGGAAACCGAGTCGCCCTTGACTTCCAGCACCATACGATAACTGCCCGGGTCAACTGGGAATCCTCCTCCTGGGCGCGCGTCGCGGTCCCGCTTTCTGCGTGAAGGCCAGAAGGTGCCCGTGCCTCGCATGTCCCAGCGCATCATGCCCATGCCGCCATCCGGCTCAGGCTCCATGGTTCGCACCGTGTCACCAGCACCGTTGAGCATGTGAAGCAGGAGCTTTTCATCTTTGGCCAAGCCTTCAATGCTGTCTTCGTTGAAGTGACAACGGACGCGGGCACCCCCGCCCTTGTTGTCGGCCGACCAATAGCCATCCGCGAGAAAGCGCTCACCAGCAGGCCTGCGCCACTCTGCCATCACAGCGGCATCCGGCGCAAACATGGTACACGCCGCACCGCCAAATTCATCGTCCTTTCCGGCAGACACCCAAGCGCGAATCACCTCAAGGCCATCCACGATGTACACGCCGCGGCCAAAGGTGCCGAGCACGAGGTCGGACTCCCGCTCTTGCAACACAATGTCGCGGACGGGAACGGCGGGAACACCTTCTTTCCAACGCTGCCACTCCTGGCCTCCGTCATGGCTCCACCACAGTCCCTGTTCTGTACCACACCACAGGAGCTCCGCCACTTCGGGGTCCTGCAGGACACATTGAACATGGCCCAAAACATCGCCCTCGGCAATGATCCGCTCCCACTTGCCACCCCCATCTAGGGAGCGATACAGGTATGGGGTCCAGTCGTTGCGGCGGTAGTTGTTGGCCGTGACATAGACCTCGTCGGGATTGTGCGGAGAGATGCGCACTTGGGAAATCCAGCTTCCTGCAGGCAACCCCTTCAGGCCACCGCTCAATTCTGTCCAGGTTCCGCCGCCGTCGGCCGTCTTGTGGACCAAGCCATCATCGGAGGAGGCCCAAACCTCTTCGGACCGCTCTGGGTGCGGCGTCACACACAGCAAAGTGGTGTGGTTCTCGGCATTCGTCGCATCTGTGGTCAGGCCGCCGCTCTCGGTCTGCTTTTGCTTCTCCGGGTCGTTGGTGGTGAGGTCCGTTGAGAGGACGGTCCAAGATTGTCCGCGGTCGCTGCTGTAATGCACAAACTGACTGCCGAAGTACAGCCCATTGGGGTCATGGGGATCCACGGCAATGGCCGCATTCCAATTGTACCGCAACTCGGTGGTATCGGGGTGGTTGGGCTGGATGTAGGCCATCGCACCGGTGGGGATGTGGATGCGGTAAACATTGCCGCCTTGCGACATCGCATAGGCCATGTCTGGATCACCGGGCATGGGAACCACGTCGAATCCATCACCAAAACTGATCTCTTGCCAGTCCTCGTTGCGGACGCCATCGCCGTGCCACACATAAGCCGGGGCCTTCCAAGAACCGTTGTCCTGAAGTCCGCCGTAGACATTGTAGGGCATGTCGTTGTCGACGTTGATGTGATAGAACTGACCCACAGGCAAGTTCCGCACGAACGTCCATGTCTCACCCCCATCACGGCTGATGTTGATGCCGCCGTCGTTTCCGTTCAAGATGAAATCCGAATCGTTGGGGTCCTGATACCAAGCGTGGTGATCCGGGTGAGCGCCACTGTACGGGAGAATGACGTCGAAAGTCCGGCCGCCATCGGTGCTCTCGCTGACCATGCTATAGAGGTTGAAGAGCCGGTCGGGGTCTTGTGGATCGGCATGGATTTCTGCGTAGTAAAACGGCCGGTTTCCGATGTTTTCTGTGGAGACCAAGTCAAAGTTCTCACCGCCGTCGGTGCTCTTGTAGAGGCCCGTCTTTTTGGATTCAACCAAGGCATAGACAATGTCCGGGTCTGCGGGACTCATGGTGAGGCCCATGCGACCCAACGTGCCCTCGGGAAGGCCTTCATCTTCTCCCAGCTCTGACCAGTTGTCTCCGCCATCGTGGGTAACGTAAAGCCCACTCCCTTCGCCGCCCGAAGTAAAGAACCATGGCTCGCGGTGGAAGCTCCACATGGCCGCAAACAACTTGTCGGGATTGGACGGGTCCATGATCATCTCCGCGCAACCTGTAGTGTCGTCGATGGACAATACATGATCCCAAGTTTCGCCGCCATCTCGTGTGCGAAACACGCCACGCTCAGGATTGGTCCCCCACGCCGACCCCATCGCTGCAACAAACACCGTCTTGGGGTCATTGGGGTGGATGCGAATGCGGTGGATGGTGCGGGTGTCTTCCAAGCCCATCATAGACCAAGTGGTTCCCCCATCAATCGACCGGTAAATGCCCCGGCCCGAGGTGTGACTGTTTCGGGGGTTGCCCTCACCTGTACCCGCCCAAATGACATCCGGATTGGAGGGGGCCACAGCCACAGAGCCAATGCTCAAAATGTCTTGATCGTCAAACAACGGGTCCCAAGTGGCTCCACTGGAAGTGCTGCGCCACAAGCCACCACTGGCGGTTCCGGCATAAATAATATCGCGGTCTGTGGGGTCCACGGTGAGGGCGGTTACCCGGCCACTCATGGTTCCCGGACCAATGTGACGGACCGGGTGATCCTCAAAAACAGATTGAGCTTGCGTGTCTGACGCAAACATCATCGGCAGCAACATCAGCCATCCGATGCAACGGAAAAATGGGTTCATGGCCGGAAGATACCCATGGCGCCTAGGTTCCAAGACCCCGTGAACGGTGGCTCACTCCCCGCAATTGACAAAAGTCACCTTCGACCATGGGCAACGCTCAATTCTGTCGCTCAGTAACGCCCTCATGTTTGCTCTGTCAACAGACAACAACAACAACACTCTTTTACCCAACACCCCCCTTACCATGAACACTTCCCTTTCCCTCCTCGCCGCTCTCTTCCTTTCCATTGTCTCCACCACGGCTTTTGCCAGCCCCAATGCGATGGTCAAACTGAACCAAGACCACACCACAGATGTCCAAATGGATCAAACACGAGACGGTGAGGTTACCCTTCAAGTGCTGGCCGTGACACCCGGCGGATCCACCAAACGCATTCAGAGTCGTCACCGCAACATGAACGACGCCCTTGGCGCATACCAGCGGTTTGTGTCCACCCTTCCTTACGGTTCGCGCATCGTTCGCGTCGCCTTCCTCGGCAGCGATGGGCAAATCATATTCAGCCATCAAGGTTGAGTGGCATGCGACTGCCACTGTGCCGGGCCTCCCACATGCCTCACCTTCCTTCCTAAAGCAGGCCCTGACGGTCCCCGCTTCAATTGCAATCCAATGTGAAAGGCAGCTTCAAAACGAAGCTGCCTTTTTCATGTTCACTCCAAAAACCGAATACGCTCTTCGTGGAGAACCTCGATCGTCTGCTGAAACCAACCTGCTTTTCCTTTGACCCACCCTTCCACACGAATGGGCGCCCCCTGAACCAAATATTCGAACGCGTGGCGCGACAAAAGCCGGGCCATGCGCTCCGAGTTCAGCGTGGCCTCCAAATGAACAGACGCCTCCGATCTTTTAGGAATGGCCTCTTCAGAAGAGAAACGCAACATGCCCACCGAATCTTCCGACAACCATAGCCCCAACCGGCTGTCTTGGACCTGAACAGCGTAGCCATTTGGATTGTACAGCACAAGGTCTACCCCCAATTCTGTCTGATCTGTTCCCAAACTGGCCAAGTTCGAAATGGACACTTGACGGACCTCAAAGTCCTCTGGTGCAGAACACCCCGCCACAAGCAAGGTCATCGCCAAAAGGACAATTGCACTGCTCAACGACAGGCGCTTAGCCCGCATGAAATTCAGCGAAGCGGGCGTGAAATTCCGGAATGGTCTCAATGCCTTTGAAGTAATTGAAGACGCCATAGTGCTCGTCGGGGGAGTGGATGGCATCGCTGTCCAAGCCAAAGCCCATCAAGACCGTTTTGAGGCCGAGGATTTTCTCGAAACTGGTTACAATGGGGATGCTGCCGCCACCACGGAAAGGCACCGGTTTGCGACCAAACGTGGTCTCCATGGCCGCTGCTGCTGCCCGGTATCCAGGATGGTCAATGGGCGTAACCGCTGGATGGGCCCCGTGCATGATGCTCACTTCGACTTTGCAACTCTCCGGACAGATGGATTCAAAGTGATTCTTGAAGAGTTGGGTGATCTCGTCCGGGTCTTGGTCCGGGACGAGTCGCATGGAAATCTTGGCGTTGGCCTCGGACGCGATGACCGTCTTGGCTCCTTCACCTGTGTACCCTCCCCAAATGCCATTGACATCCAAGGTTGGTCGAATGGACATCCTTTCTGGCGCCGAGTATGCCGGCTCTCCTTCTGTGGCGCCAATGTCGATGCTGGCCTTGTACTCCTCCTCGCTAAACGGCGCTTCGGCCATGGCCGAACGCTCTTCCAAAGACAATTCAATCACCTTGTCGTAGAACCCCGGCACGGTAATGCGCTGCTGATCGTCCTTCAAAGAAGCCACGAGCTCACAGAGAATGTTGATGGGGTTGGGCGCCGCACCGCCATATAGGCCACTGTGCAAGTCGCGGTTTGGGCCCACCACTTTGACCTCTACATAGCTCAGGCCCCGCAGCCCCGTGGTGATGCTGGGAATGTCGTTGGCAATGATGCCCGTGTCGCTCACCAAGACCACATCGGCCGCCAAACGCGCCTTGTTCTGCTCGAGGAAATCGTCCAAGTGGTCCGAACCCACTTCCTCCTCGCCTTCAATCACGAATTTGAGGTTCACCGGCTGATTACCGGCCTCCACCATGGACTCCAATGCCTTTACGTGCATGAACATCTGGCCCTTGTCATCGCATGCCCCACGGGCGAAAATGGCCCCCTCAGGATGCAGGTCTGTTTTGCGAATCACAGGCTCAAATGCCGGTGACGTCCACAAGTCAAGCGGGTCTGGTGGCTGGACGTCGTAGTGGCCATACACGAGGACTGTGGGCAGCGCGGGATCCACGATGCGCTCGCCATACACAACGGGATAGCCCGGCGTGGTGATGACTTCCACGTTGTCCGCGCCCGCCTTTCGCAGGTGATCGGCCACCGACTCTGCACAACGAATCACATCGTCCTTGTACGCAGGGTCTGCGCTGATAGAAGGGATGCGAAGCAAATCAAACAGTTCGTTGAGGAAACGGTCCTTGTTGCCGTTGAGGAAATCCTGTGCAGTCATGTCTGCAAGTTCGCACCCCGAACGCGCACTGCAAACTCGAGGGGAACCAACGAAATCAATCGGCCAAACCCCTGAAAACCAACGTCCCTCGTCACCAGAAAAAACGAAGGGGCCCAAACCCATGCCGCCAGACCACGTGCATCGGTATCTTGGGCCTGCTTTTTGGAAATGACCCAACACGCCAAACCCTCCTCGCAAATCCTGCACGATGGCCAAGCCATGCGGTTCGATGACACTGCAGTCGCGTTTGCTCACCGTTCAACGGGAGAGTTGAAGCGGGCGCGCTGGATGTTCGGCCTGATTGGCGCGCCGTGGCTGGTCAAACTGGGCTCGCGGACCATCGACCTGGCGATGACCTTGCGGCTCCCGATTGGATGGGCACTCAAGCCCGTGTTCGACTATTTCTGTGGCGGAGAAAACATCCGTGAGAGCCTTTCCACCGCCGACAACTTGTATGCCTTTGGCGTTCAAACCATCTTGGATTTTAGTGCCGAAGGCCAAACAGGTGAACATGCTTTAGACGCTGCAAGGGACGAGATTTTAGCCACCATCCAAGCCGCTGAAGGCGACCCACGGTTTGCCTTTGCCGTCTTTAAAGTCAGCGCCCTATCCGACAACCACCTTCTCGAAGCCAAAGGCACCTCTGCACAATGGAGCGAGACCGAACAAGCCGCGTGGAAGAAAGTCGAGCAACGCGTCGCCTTGCTCTGCTCGGAAGCCGCCAATCGAGGGGTCCGCATCATGTTGGATGCGGAAGAGACCTGGCTCCAAGACGCCATTGACGGACTTGCCGAGGCCATGATGCGCAAACACAACCAAACGGGTTGCACGGTGTACACCACCGCGCAGATGTACCGGCATGACCGCCTAAACTATGTGATTGGACTCGAAGAAAGCGCGCGGAAAGAAGGCTGGGTAGCCGGTGTCAAACTCGTTCGGGGAGCCTACATGGAAAAGGAGAGGGAGCGGGCCCAGAATGCAGGACGCCCATCCCCCATTCAACCCAACAAAGCCGCCACCGACCGAGACTTTAACGCAGCACTCGATTACGCGCTGAGCACACTCGATCACCTGAACATTGTGTGCGGCACGCACAACGAAACCAGCACCGCCAAACTTGCCGAAGGCATGGTGGCTAAGGGGCTAGACCCCTCCGATCCTCGGGTCACCTTCGCACAATTGCTCGGCATGAGCGACAACCTGAGTTTTAACCTGACCCACAAGGGCTTCACTTCAGCCAAGTATGTGCCCTACGGGCCCCTGCGAGAGGCCATACCCTATCTGATTCGAAGGGCAGAAGAAAACACCTCAGTGGGGGGACAAACCTCCCGAGAACTGACCCTGATTCGCACCGAGCTGAAGCGGCGCAAAGGCTGATTTAATCGCAG